>FWPV01001972.1_pt1 | contig 52547 bp, 40 predicted proteins | sample 2228371 | NCBI WGS metagenome assembly FWPV01 (sample SAMEA103939776, study PRJEB20133) | metagenome
AGGCAGCAGCTGGCCCAGATTGAACTCGCCCTGCAGGAGGCAAAGGCAGCGTTCGACCTGAACCGCGCCCGAGCGTTGAATCAGGAGCGCAAGGATTTGGAGCAGGAGCTTGAGGCACGCAAGGCCGACGAGGTTGAGGGCAGCCGCGGAGAATCGAGAAGCGGGAGCTAGGTGAGGTTCGGAGTAAGCCCGGACAAGGAAGCGGCGCTGGCGGCCCGGCTGGCGGCTTTGGGTGTCAGCGAAGCCGACTTGGTTGAGAGGTTCGTCCGCTCAAGCGGCCCCGGAGGCCAGAACGTGAACAAGACCTCGACCGCAGTCTATCTCAAACACCTGCCTTCAGGCATCGAGGTGAAGATGCAGCAGGAGCGGTCGCAGGCCCTGAACCGGTTCTTGGCCCGGCGGGCGCTGGCCGAGAAGCTCGAGGCGCTGGCGCAGAAAGAACGCAGCGAAGAGCAGGAGCGGATTGCCCGCATCCGGCGTCAGAAACGTCGGCGGACCAGACGGGCCCGGCAAAAGGTGCTTGAGGCCAAGCGCCGGCGGAAAGAGACCAAGGCCGCCCGCCAGCGTCCTGAAGAGTAGCAGCCACTTGGGGCTCGGAAGAGCGGTGAGCAAGGTCGGCTCGGAAAGCGAGGCCTGAGGAGTCCGGCTGATTCTCCGGTAGGGCGTAGAGCCCTGAACCCGGGCAGTGGTTTCGCCGGCTGTGACCGCCGGGCTCCCACCAGCAGCAGCCAAAGTCGAACCGCCGGATGAGGGGAGAGCAACAGACAAGATAGCGTGCCAAAGAGCGCCCGGAAGTGCGGTCCAAGCAGCCCACAGAGGAGCCCAGACAGCGGTCTCGCAGGCTACTGAGCCGGTTGTTGCCCGGGCAGTCCCCGGGACTGGAGGGGATTGACAAACCCCGGGCAGGCAATACTTTCTGATACAAAGACTTATGCCGGTTCAGCCGACTGCGGCCTGTTATACTTCGTAGTATAACTCTTGAAGGCCTCGGCAGGGTCCCGGCCGCGACGACAGACGAAGGCAGAAGTCCGGATGTTCTCGCTTCGTCATTCTGAGGCACGCAGTGCCGAAGAAGCGTCGAGACCCGAAGACCCTTCGCCTGACGGCTCAGGGTGACAAGGGGTGGACGGCTCAGGGTGACAAGGAATGTCCTGGGAGAGTTCCGGCCGCGCAAGTACGCGGCGCAATCCGGTACAGTCCCGGGTTTTCGCCTTTGACAGGAGGCGATGGTGAGCCCCCGCTTTCCGGGTTTTCTGGTAGCTCTGCGTGGTTTGTTTCTTGACCTGGTGTTTCGTCGGCCTATACTACCGGCCATGAGGACCGGCCGCTAATGAACAATTTCAGCGAACTGGCGAATTTCATCTGGGGCATTGCGGACCTCTTGCGCGGGCCGTTCAAGCGCGGCAAGTATCAGGACGTGATTCTGCCGTTCACGGTCCTGCGCCGGATTGACTGCGTGCTCGCGCCGACCAAGCAGAAGGTGCTGGCTCGCAATGCGGAGCTCAGGGGCAAACTGCGCGACGTCGGCCCGCAGCTTCGGCGGGCGTCGGGCTTTTCTTTCTACAACACCTCCCGCTACGACTTTGATTCGCTTCTGGCCGATGCCGGCGACCTTGCGGTCAACCTGAAGGCCTACATCAACGGTTTCTCCGACAACATGCGCACCGCTTTGGAGCGGTTCAAGTTCGACACGACCATTGACACTTTGGAGAAGCACAATCTGCTCTATCTTGTGATGGATCGGTTCAAGAACGTTGACCTGCACCCAAGCAGGGTGGACAACCACACGATGGGCTCGGTTTTCGAGGAGCTTATCCGCAAGTTCAACGAGGCGCTGGACGAGAACCCGGGCGAGCACTTCACGCCCCGCGACGTGGTCGGCCTGATGGCCGGGCTGCTGCTTGCGCCGGACAAGAGGCGGCTCGCGCAAGAGCAATTCGCGCCGATGCTCTACGACCCGTGCTGCGGAACCGGCGGGATGCTGACCGTGGCCAAGGCGCGCATCCTAGCCGACAACCCGACGGCCAAGGTCCACCTGTTCGGCCAAGAGTACAACGAGGAGACCTGGGCAGTCTGCGTTGCCGACCTGCTGATGACAAACCCGGACGGCCGTGACGCCGACAACATCCTGCAGGGCAGCACGCTTTCGGCCGACCGTCACTCGGACAAGCGGTTCGACTATATGCTTGCCAACCCGCCCTACGGCTACGACTGGAAAAAAGACGAAGACGCAGTCAGAGCCGAGTACGCGCGGGGCGACCGCGGCCGGTTCGGGGCCGGGCTGCCGCGCATCTCAGACGGCCAACTGCTGTTCCTCCAGCACATGCTCGGCCGGATGAAGCATCCGAAAGACGGCGGCTCACGCATCTGCATCATCATGAACGGCTCGCCGCTGTTCACCGGCGATGCCGGCTCGGGTGAGAGCGAAATCCGGCGCTGGATTCTGGAGAACGACTGGCTCGAAGCGCTGGTCGCACTGCCCGAGCAGCTTTTCTACAACACCGGCATCGCCACCTATGTTTGGGTGCTCTCCAACCGCAAGCCCAGAGAACGCCGCGGCAAAGTCCAGCTCATCAACGCGACCGACATCTGGGTGCCGATGCGCAAGAGCTTGGGCGACAAACGACGGATGATATCGGCCGAGCAGGCACAGCAGATTGTTCACCTCTACACGGCCTTTGCCGAAAACGACCGCTGCAAGATATTCCCGTCCACGGCGTTCGGCTATCGCAAAGTGACAATCGAGCGGCCCCTGCGCCTCAACTTCCAGGCCAGTCCGGAGCGCATCAAGCGGCTTGATGATGAACCGGCGTTCAGAAAGCTGGCCGAGAGCAAGAAGAAGGACAGGCGAGCCAAGGCAGCCGAGGAAGAAGCAGGCCGCAGGCTCCAGCAGGACATCAAGGCGATGCTCGCCTCGATGCCGCAGGAGCTCTACAAAGACCGCGGCCGGTTTCTCGCCGCGCTGGAGGAGGCGGCGGAGAAGTCGGGCGTGTGCATTGGTGCGACAGTGAAGAAGGCAATTCTGTCGGCCCTGTCTGAGCGCGATGAAGAGGCGGAAATCTGCCGCGACCGGGACGGCAATCCCGAGCCTGATTCCGAACTCCGCGACTACGAAAACGTCCCGCTTGGTGAAGACATCACCGCCTACTTCAAGCGCGAGGTCGAGACGCATGTCCCCGACGCTTGGGTCAACACGCAGGTGCGCGACGAGAAAGACGGCGAAGTCGGCAAGGTCGGCTACGAAATCAACTTCAATCGCTACTTCTACAAGTACGTCCCCCCGCGTCCGCTGGAAGAAATCGAAGCCGACATCGCGAAGGTGGAGAAGGAGATAGCGGAGATGATGAAAGGCGGCAATGACTGAACTCGTTCCGCCGCACGGCGGCTATCGCAACCTGAAGTCGTACCAGATGGCGGAAATCGTCTACGATGCCACGGTCGCATTCTGCAACCGGTTCGTGAACAGACGCTCCCGCACTCACGACCAGATGGTGCAGGCGGCCCGCAGCGGTAAGCAGAACATCGCCGAAGGCAGCCAGGCATCCGGCACCTCGCGCAAGACCGAGCTCAAGCTCGTCGGCGTCGCCCGCGCCAGCCTTGAAGAGCTCCTGCAGGACTTCGAAGACTACCTGCGCCAGCATGGGCCTGCCCTCTGGGGCAAAGACGACCCGCGGATTCGGGAAATCCGGGCCCTGGCCTACGTGCCCGGCAGGACCTACAAGACCTACCGGTCGTATGTTGAGTCCGGCTCGGACGAACAGGCGGCCAACACGCTGGTCTGCCTCATCAACCAAGCCGCCTACCTGCTCGACCGGCAACTGCGTCAGCTTGAAGCGCAGTTCCTAAGGGAAGGCGGCTTCACCGAGAGGCTCTACCGCGCGCGCCAGAAGCGCCGCGCGTCTCCATGACCCGCTACCGCCCCTACCCGTCTTACAAAGACTCCGGCGTGGAATGGCTGGGGAGGATACCGGAGGGGTGGGGTGTCGGACGGTCCAAGACGATTGCCAGGCTGGCCTACGGAGATTCACTTCCCGAAGACGGCCGCGGCGGCGACAACGTGCCAGTATTCGGGTCGAACGGCGTGGTTGGAAGACACTCGGTCGCCAATACGCTCGGCCCCGCGATTGTTATCGGGCGCAAAGGGTCGTACGGAAAGGTGAACTACTCGGGCGTGCCGTGCTTCGCCATTGACACGACATACTACATAGATGGCCGAACCACTCGTGCCGACATGAGGTGGCTTTTCTACGCGCTTTCGTTACTGCGATTGGATGAGTTCTCGGAGGATAGCGCGGTTCCGGGACTGGGTCGGGACTTCGTCTATTCTCATTTGTTGCCCGTAGTCAGCGTCCCCGAGCAGCGTGCCATCGCCGCGTTTCTTGACCGCGAGACGAAGCGGATTGATGCGCTGGTGGAGAAGAAGGAGCGGTTGGTTGAACTCCTAAAGGAGAAGCGCACCGCGCTCATCTCGGCGGCGGTCACGGGCAAGCTTGAGGTCATTGAGAAGAAAGACGACTCCGGCAACTCAACATTCATCGCTCAGCCCTCATCGCGCCCGATGAAAGACTCCGGCGTGGAATGGCTGGGGGAGATACCCCGTGACTGGGACGGGAAGAAGGTGAAGCACGCATACCGAGTTCAGCTCGGCAAGATGCTTCAGAACGAACCGAACGGACCCGACGACCGCGAGGCGCCGTACCTGCGCGCCGCGAACGTGCTATGGGGCCGTGTCGACCTCGGCGACCTGCGCGAGATGTGGTTGTCACCTCGCGACAAGATGAAGTTTGGCCTAGCGCCGGGAGATCTGCTAGTGAGTGAAGGCGGCGACGTTGGCCGTGCGGCCATCTGGGGTGGCGAGATTGAGGAATGTTACTTCCAGAATGCACTGAATCGGGTCCGAAGTCGGGGGCAGGACTCGGTTAGTTTTCTATTCTACTGGCTGTACACGCTGAAGCACAGCGGTTGGATGGACGTGATATGCAACTCAGCAACCATTGCCCACTACACGGCAGAGAAACTTGGTAATACAGAGATAGTCCTACCATCACCCTCCGAGCAGCGGGCCATCGCCGCGTTCCTCGACCGCGAGACGCAGCGGATTGATGCGCTGGTGGAGAAGGTGGAGCGGAGCATCGAGCTGTTGAAGGAATACCGCACGGCCCTCATCTCAGCGGCCGTGACCGGGAAGATTGATGTCCGAGATGAGGTCGTGTGACGGGGTTGAGCCGAGTGGAGGCATCACAACCTAAAATGGTTGTATGTGTTGACTACAACCTAAAAAGGTTGTATGATGGCATGCGGAGTAGATGAAAACCCTTTGCATTCTCCTCGGTGATGTCGTGGCGTCGGCGGAAGCGCCGGCACGGGCGCATTTGCAGCGGCGTTTGGCGGCTGCCTGTCGCGCCGCGAACCGGGCCGCCGGCGGTGATCTGTTCGCGGCTTTTAAGCTCTTGAAGGGCGTTGATGAGGTGGGCGGCGCGCTCTTGTCGCCGCGGACCGCGTGCGATGTCCTGTGTGCGTTTCTCGATGCTGTGCATCCGTACCGGGCGCGCTTTGTGTTGGTGCGAGGCGGCGTTGATGTCGGCTACGCGACGCACGACGCGGCGCTGTTGGACGGGCCAGTCCTTGCCACGGCGGCAGAGTTGATGGCGCGGCTGAAGCAGTCGAAGCTGCCGTTCGCGTCGGCACTCGACGGCCCGGGGTTAGATGCTGCCGTGTCCGGGTTGTTCAATGTGTTGCTGACGATGCGCTGGTCGTGGACCGAGCGGCAACGCGCGGCGGTGGCGGCGTACCGAGCCGCCGGCAGTCAGCCCGCCGCAGCCCGGCGGCTGGGCATTTCCCAGCAAGCCGTGTCCAAGGCGCTGGGTAGCGTTCACTGGCGGGTATACAAGCAGGCCGAGGAGGCGCTGCGGGAGACACTCGCTCGTCTGGATGAGTCTGGCGGGGCCGGCAAGGAGGCGCGACGGTAGTCGGGACATACACTGGATTGGACGTGCTGACGGCTTTGGGCGGCCTTGCGTTTTTAGTTTTGACCAGCGGTCCGGTGGTCAGCAGCGTGCTGAGCCGGATATCCGGCCGGCCTTTGAGCGAGGTGGTGAAGAAGTCGGAGCGGGATACCGGTTCTGTGGTCGGGAAGTGCGAGAATATTCTCATTCTGGTTTTCATGATCATTGGTGCGTACACGGCGCTGGGCTTGGTGTTTGCCGCGAAGGCGGCGATTCGGATGGAGGACGCCAAGCGCGAGCCGTTGTTCTATCTCGCGGGCACGATGGTGAACGTTACTTATTCGGTTCTCGTGGCATTGTTGGTCAAGGGCCTAATGCAGGTCGTTTGCTGAGGGTTCATGCCTGATATTTCCGAGCGGGATCTTGAGGGCCACATCGAGGACGTGCTGGTGAACGGCTGGGCCGAGGGGCCAAGGGTTGCGGACGCGAGGGCGGGCGAGGTTCTGTTCATGCCCGGCGGCTATCGGAGCGAAGCGCCCGAGGAGTATGACCGCGAGTTGTGTCTGTTGCCGGACACGGTCGTGGACTTCATCCTTGCTACGCAGCCGGAGACATGGGAGAAGCTGCGCAGGTATCACGGCGCTGAGGTGAAGCAGCGGTTCCTGCAGCGCGTGTCGGCAGAAATCGAAAGCCGGGGGGTGCTGGATGTGTTGCGGCGGGGTGTGAAGGATTCGGGCTGCGGTTTCCGGCTGGCCTTTTTCCGGCCGGCGAGCGGCCTGAATCCGAAGGTGCAGAAGTTGTACGAAGGCAACATCTTCACGGTCGTGCGCCAGTTGCACTACAGCACGAAGGAGGCGGGCAAGAGCCTCGACATGGTGTTGTTCCTGAACGGCATTCCGCTCTTCACCGCCGAGTTGAAAGACCCGCTGACCGGCCAGAACGTGCAGCATGCGGTCTATCAGTACAAGCACGACCGTGACCCACGCGAGCCGTTGTTCCGGTTTCGGAGGTGTCTTGCCCATTTCTGTGTGGATTCGGATTTGGTGTTGATGACCACGAAGCTCGCCGGGCCGAAGACCCGGTTCCTGCCTTTCAACCGGGGCAACGGCTATGGTGCGGGCAACCCGCCGAAGGCGACCGGGTACGCCACGAGCTATCTGTGGGAGCAGGTCTGGGCCAAGGACAGCGTGCTGAATCTGCTGCAGTACTTCGTGCACGAGGTCGAGGAAGAAGACGAGGCAGGCCGCAGGCATAAGAAGCTCATCTTCCCGCGGTTCCACCAGCTCGATTGTGTGCGCCGGCTTGTTGCCCATGCCCGGGAGCATGGGGTCGGCCAACGCTACTTGATTCAGCACAGCGCCGGCTCAGGTAAGTCGAACTCAATCGCCTGGCTGGCGCACCAGCTTGCGTCTTTGCACGGTGCGGATGATAAGCGGGTGTTCGACTCGATCGTCATTATCAGCGACCGGCGGGTGATAGACCGGCAGTTGCAGGCGACCGTGAAGTCGTTTGAGCAGACCGCAGGGTTGGTGGAGAACATTGACGAGACCTCGCGTCAGTTGAAGGCGGCGCTGGAGTCGGGCAAGGCGATTGTCGTCACAACCCTGCAGAAGTTCCCGGTCATCGCCGAGGAAATCGAGAACCTGCCGGGCCAGCGGTTCGCGGTGATTATTGACGAGGCGCACTCGTCCCAGACCGGCGAGAGCCGCCGGTACCTGAATATGGTCTTCCGGGCCGGGAAGCTGGAGGATGCGGAGCTGGCCGAGGGCGGTGAGTGGGAAGACGATGAGGATGCCGTTTTGGCGCAGATGCGCACGCGCGGGTTCCAGCCGAACGTCTCCTACTTCGCGTTCACGGCCACGCCCAAGGCCAAGACCTTGGAGATGTTTGGCCGGAAGCGAGCCGACGGCCGGTTCGAGCCGTTCAGTTTGTACCCGATGCGTCAGGCCATCGAGGAGGGTTTCATCCTCGACGTGCTGGAGAACTACACGACCTATCAGGAGTACTGGAATCTGTGGAAGAAGGTCGCCGAGGACCCGCGTTTCGAGAAGAGGAAGGCGCAGGCCCTGTTGCGCAACTTTGTGACTTTGCACCCTCATGCCCTCAATGAGAAGCTGGAGATTATCCTCGAGCACTTTGAGAATCACGTGGCCCACCGGATTGGCGGCCGGGCCAAGGCGATGATTGTCGCAAGGTCACGGCTGCACGCGGTGCGGTTCTTTCTTGCGCTGAGGAAGATGCTCGCCGACCGGAGGTCGGCGTTCCGGGCGCTGGTGGCGTTCTCGGGCACGGTGAGCGACGGCGGTCGGGATTGCACCGAGGCCGGGTTGAACGGTTTTCCTGAGCGCCAGACGGTCGAGAAGTTCAAGCAGGATGATTATCGGTTCATGGTCGTGGCCGAGAAGTTTCAGACCGGGTTCGACCAGCCGTTGCTGCACACGATGTACGTTGACCGGAAGCTGGGCGGCGTCCACGCGGTGCAGACCCTGTCGCGGCTGAACCGTGTCTATCCGGGCAAGGAAGAGACGATGGTGCTTGACTTCGCCAATACCACGGACGAAATCCAGAAGGCGTTTGAGCCCTATTACGAGAAGACCCTGTTGTCCAAGGCGACCGACCCGAATCTGCTCTATGACAAGCAGAATGAACTGGCTGGGTTCGGGCTCTATTCGGATGCCGAGGTGCGTGAGTTCGCTAAGGTGTACTTCAACCCCAAGTCCACGCAGGCGGCCGTCCATGCGGCGCTGGACCCGATTGTCGAGCAGTACAAGAAGCTGAAGCCCGAGGAGCAGGTTGACTTCCGCTCCAAGCTGACCGATTACCTGCGGCTCTATTCGTTCCTTTCGCACATCGTCGCCTTTGCCGATGCCGACTTGGAGCGGTTCTACCAGTTTGCCCGGCTGCTGAGGATGAAGCTGCCGATACCGCGACTGGCGCTGCCGGTCGAAATCCAGCAGGCAGTAGATATGGAGTCGCACCGGCTGGAACAGACGTTCCAGGGCATGGTAAAGCTGGCCGGCGGCGAAAAGCAGATTGTGCCGGCCGGGGCGAACGGCGGCGTCCTGCATTCGGGCGATGAGTTGGAGGCCTTGTCCGCGATCATCAAGGAGCTGAACGAGCGGTTCGGCACCGACTTCAAGGATGAGGACAAGGTCTTCATCAGCCAGCTTGAGGAGTCGCTCGATTCGAGCCCGGCGCTGGAGGCGAGCGTCAAGGTGAACCCGCCGGAAAACGCGCGGCTGACGTTCGACCAGGTCGCGACCGAGAAGATGCAGGACATGATTGACACCAACTTCAAGTTCTATAAGCAGGTGAACGATGACCCGGAGTTCGCCCGCCACTTCTTCAATTGGCTGTTCGAACGCTATCTGAAACGTAAGACCGCCTAGCGCCGTAAAGCTGGGTTTCTGCTCAGCACCGGAGCGAGGGACTACCTGTTTTGATTCCGAGCGAGCGTTGTCAGTTCCGATTCCACGGTCATCGGTTCCGAGTCGAGAATCGGCGTGCCCGGCGCCGGGCTGGCTCAGGATGGGTTTGACACGGCTGTTTCCTGTGCTAGATTGGCGGTTGTGATTCGTCTGACTGTCGTCTTTTTGGTGTTGGCTTTGGCCGCAGCCTTTGTCGGGTTCCGAGGAGTTCCGCCGTGGTTTCCAGAGCTGGTGGCCGTCGGCCTATTCGTTTTGTTCACTTTGCTCGGTGTGATCTGTCTGAATGCGGTGCTGCTGCGTTCAGCCCGTTCGTCAGAACACCGCGAGCCGGGCCGCTAGCCGCCGCAGTAATCCAAGGGCCGGAGCCGACGGTCGTTGGTCAGGGTGCCCGGCGGTCGCGCGGCCGGGTTAGGGGTGGATGGTCAGGGAGAATCCCTGAGATACGACCTGGCCTGACCAGGAGAGGCTGTCTTCGTACCGGTCCCGGGCCTCGACCGTGAATAGGTACTGGCCTTCGAAGTTGGGAGTGCCGTCAAGGACGGCAAAGCTGTCCTGAGACCTGAGTCCGATGCCGGGCGGCAACTGCCCGGAGATGACCCGAACCATGATGCGACCGCGGCCGCCAGTGGTCTTGATGGTATCGGTGTAGGCGGTTCCGACCCAACCGTCTTTTAGGGTTTCGGTCGTGATGTCAAGGTAGCGCTCGCTGCCGCACGCGGCAAGCAGGAGGAGTATGCCGAGGGGCAGGAGTCGGTTCAGGCCGAGCCTCGTTTGGTGAGCGCGTCCCGGAGCCAGTTTATCCAAGCGTTGAGTCCGGCGCCGGTACGGCAGGAGAGTTCGATTACCGGCAGGTCGGGCTTGAGCCGGCGGATTGCCGTCCGGACCGCGTCGGCATCGAAGTCAACATGGGGGAGGAGGTCGGTTTTGGTGATGACGATGAGGTCGGATTTGGCGAACATCAGCGGGTACTTGGCCGGCTTGTCGCTGCCTTCGGGGGTGGAGATGAGGGTGACGCTGTAGTGCGCCGGCATGGTGAACTCAGCCGGGCAGACCAGGTTGCCGACGTTTTCAATCAGGAGCAGGTCAATGGAGTGAAGGTCAATGCCAGCCAAGGCCGGTTCAAGCATCAGGGCGTCGAGGTGGCACGCACCCTGAGTGTTTATCTGGGTGCAGGCTGCGCCGCAGGCCGTGACCCGCTGGGCGTCGAGGTCGCCTTGAATGTCGCCTTCGATAACGTGGATTCGGACCGTAGGGGCGAGAGTCTCGATTGTTCGCTCGACCAAGCTGGTCTTGCCCGCGCCCGGCCCGGACATGAGGTTGACCGAGACGACCCGGTGCTGGTTGAGACGAGCGAGCTGTTGCTCAGCGAGGGCGTCGTTGCTCGCCAGGACGCGGCGCATCAGCGGGACTTCAGCCATGCCAGTTTCGTCGGTTGGACCATGATGGTCTGGTTGCGGTCTTTGCCGGTGGATACGATGGCAATCGGGCAGCCGACCAGTTCTTCGAGCCTGGTCAGGTAGCGCCGGGCGCGAACCGGCAGTTCGCGCCAGGTCCGACAGAGCGTAGTTGATGTCTGCCAGCCTTCCATGTCGAGGTACTGGGGTGTAAGGTCAGCCGCGGTCTCAGGGTCGAATTCGTCAATCGTTTTGTTGCCCAGCCGGTAGGAGTGGCAGAGTCTGACGGTCGGAAGAGAATCGAGTACGTCCAGTTTGGTGATAATCAGGGCGCTGAGCCGGTTGTGACGCACCGCAGCCCGGACCAGGGGCGCATCGAACCAGCCGCAGCGCCGGGGCCGGCCCGTGGTCGCGCCGTATTCGTGGCCGAGTTTCCTGATGTTGTCGGCGTCGGCCGGGTCGAGTTCGGTCGGAAAGGGACCACGGCCGACCCGGGTGGTATATGCCTTGGCAATGCCGACCGCCTGTTCGAGCCAGAGCGGACTGACACCGGTGCCGGAGGCGACACCGCCGACCCAAGTGGACGACGAAGTGACGTAGGGGTAGGTTCCCAGGTCAATGTCAAGGTGCATGCCCTGTGCGCCTTCGAATAGCACACGCGCTCCCCGACGCAAGGCCGCTTCAATCATCGAGCTGGCATCGGTTGTGAGCCGGGCGAGGGTTCTTGTTGCCTGCCAGTAGTCGGCAAACAGCTTCTTGAAACTGAGCGGCTCGGCCTTGTATAGTTCCATCAGCAGGAAGTTGGCTGCGGCAAGGTTGCGTTTCAGCTTGCCGGCCAAGGTCTCTTCGGAGAGAAGGTCGGCAGCCCGGATGCCGGTCCGGCTGTACTTGTCGCGGTAAGCCGGGCCGATGCCCTGACCGGTGGTGCCGAGCAGGGGCGTGTGCTGGCCGGACGCATCGCCGACGCTGTCCTGCAGCTTGTCGAGCAGCCGGTGGTAGGGCAGAATCATGTGCGCCCGGCGGTCAATGGCCAGACGATTGCCGGGTCTAATCTTATGTCGGCGCAGCTCGGCCAGCTCGTGGTTGAACACATAGGGGTCAATCACACAGCCGCAACCGATGATGCACTGGGCCGCGGGGTTGGTGATGCCTGAGGGGACTTGGTGGAAGGTCAGCTCCCGACCTTCCAGGCAAACAGTGTGTCCGGCGTTAGGACCTCCCTGGTAGCGGACTACCATATCAGCGCTTTGGGCAAGAAAATCGGTTATCTTGCCCTTGCCTTCGTCGCCCCACTGCGCGCCGACTACGACGAGATTAGGCATCGCCGCCTCGGGTCGTAGGCAGTGGGGTCATTGCGAGTTCTCTCTTCTTCTAGAATTGGTAGGAGAGCGAGAACTTGTAGTTGTCGGTGGAGAAGTCGTAGATGAGTTTGTCCACGCTCAGGTCGAACTTGAACCCGGCGTATTGGATACCGCCGCCGAAGCAGAGCCCCAAGGACTTGAACTTGCCCAAGTCGTTTCGGGTGAGCAGGTCGCCTAGGCCGTAGTGGTAGGTCAGGCCTGATTCGCTTTCGAGCACGATGCCGCCGCGCTGACCGGTCAGGTCTTCAAAGTACCCGACCCGGGCATGCAGCAGGTTGGCAAAGCTCGCCTCGACCCCGAAGCTCTTCCAAGCATCGCGCAGTTCCTCCGACAGCTTGCGGCTGAACGGCTTGGTGCCGGTGGTGTCGTAGAACATGCCGACGATTATCTTGGAGATTTCGGGCGTGATGGCGACTTTGACCAGGTTGTTCTTAACCGGGTAGTAGGCGAGACCGAGGCGCAACATGCGGGGAATCGGGTCGGACTCACCGGACGAGGTATAGGCGATGTTCGGTCCGAGGTTGGAGACGGCCACGCCCGCAGAAAGGAACGAGAACGGCTTGTACAGCACGCCGGCGTCGAGCGCCCAGGTGATGCCGGTGCCGCCGCGTTCGATGCCGAGTTCGGGCATGACCTTCCAGACCCATTCCGGAACGAGGAACGAGTAGATGAACTTGGCACCAAACCCGACGCCCAGGCTGGGGAGGACGGGATAACCGTACCCGGCTCCGACCGAGACGTCGAAGGTGGTGTAACGACCAAGGAACTCGCCGCGCTCGTTGATGACGTCGGTCTCGCCGGTCGTCAGGTAGATGACGTTGGCGCCGACGTTACCATAGCCTCGCACCTGATGCGACAGCGCCGCGTACTCATAGTACATGCCGGGATAGAGTCCCGGCAGCCAGTTGGAGTGCATCAGGGTGGCGTGAGTCCGTTCGAGGAACGCCAAGCCTCCCTGATTGTAGTAGAGTGCACTTGCGTCGTCGGCAATCGCGGTGAAAGCTCCGGCAAGGGCGGTTGGCCGGGCAGCAGGCCAAATCATCAGAAAGACCGCGCCCGGGTTTTGGCTTGCACCGGCAACCCCGATAAGGGCGGCCAGCACAAGCCAGTAGGCTTTATGCCTCATGAAGATGCCTCCTTTTTGGAGCACGAGGAGATTATAGAAGATGTGGCAAACATGGTCAAGCTTACCGAACCCGAGGCTGAAGCATTGAAAGCACGGGACTATGGACCGGGGACTGTGGACGCGCTCAGGCGAGCGGCAGTCAAGCCGGAGAGAAGGCGAAGGATAGGGATTCGAGGAGGGAGCTTGCGTTTCAGGTTGAAGACCAAAGATTGGAGATATCAAATCGCAAAATGGAGGAGGAAAGTGGTCGAGTAGCTGAGTGGCGAAAGGCGCAGAGCGAGGGGCGAGAATGGCCAACCGGGCTTGATTCCCGTACACCTGGATGGGGGAGGGGCCGTCTAGGGGACCGTTTTCAGGCGGGCGTTTGGCTCGGATTTGGACGGGGTTTTGGCTGGTGTGCTTTCCTAAGTGATAGCTGGTGCATGATTTGGAGCAATGTTTGGGGTAATGTCTTGCGCGACTGCCGGCGCGTTGAGCGATGCTTTGCGCCGAGCAAGCACCTAAGCGTTTGTCCGAGCAAGTGTTCTGGTGGTTGTTGGCCTTACCAAGTGTGTTGTTGCTCGAGTTTTGTATTGAGTCTTGCGTAGAGCAATGGCGACAGGTTTTCTTGAGCCGGTAATCGCTCAAGGCTACGCCTTATGATTCCGAGCGTTGCGAAGAGTAGTCTTTTCGGCAGGGGGCGGTCGGGCTTGACCGACCGGTCGCTTCTCGGATATGATGGCCTGATGTGTCGCGTCCGGGTCCGGGCTTTGCTGGTTGCGGCCGCTATTGCCTTGTGCCTGCTGGGCGATGGGCGGTGCAGCCGGGCAGTCTCGGTACGGGCGGCGCGGCGCGGTGGGAACGCGGTTTTGGTGGTCCGCGAGTTTGCCGCGGGCTTCGGCTCGCGGTCAGGTTTGAGCTTGGCGCGGCTGTTCACCGAGGACGCCCGTGTCAAGATTGACGGTCTGTCGGTGGCGGTCGTCGGTCGGCAGGAGATAGTCCGGCTGGCAGACTACGGCGTTGCGGTGCGTTCGCGGTTGAGGCTGCTCGACTGGAGCGTGGACAGCACCGTTGTCTTGTGCCGGTTGACTGAGCGGAACGAATGGCTGCAACTGCTTGGGGTTGATTCGGCAGCATATCAGGGGCGGTTTGTGGTCAGCCGGGGCAGAATCAGCGATGCGGTTATTTCCCCGGAACCGGCCACTCAGGAGCTGCTGGCCGGCAAGCTGACTGAATTCGGGCTCTGGTTGACGCTCAATCACCCGGGAACGCTCGGCAAGTTGCTGTCTGACGGCAAGCTGGTGCCGGGTCGGACCGACTTCGGTGAAATCCTGCGATTGCTTCGTCAGTGGCGCGGCGGTCGGCGTTGACCCGGGCGCTTCAGTTGGGTATAATTATGTCAAGCAGTGAGACATGGCGAGCGGTTGAGATGGCAACCGTTCCCGACAATCTAGAATAGCAGACCGGCCCGACACGGGTCGGTCGAGTGTTCTGGCAGGAGGCCTTGTGATGCGTATTGCGGTTCTTGCGTGGGTGATGCTCGGGCTGGCATCAGGGGGGACGCCAGTCTCGTGGACAGGCGGTTCAACCGGCGGCAGCCTGACGGTTCGGCCCGAGCCGGTTCAGTTCAGACGTCTGGAGCTCGATGGCCGTCCGTTTGTGTCGGTTGATATGGCTGGGGCCGGAGTGTGGGCGGATTACGGTACGCCGGCACTGCCGTGGTTCCGGCGTCTTGTCGAAGTACCGCTCGGCGCCGAGGTTACCGTCGTAAGCGAGGTCGGAGCGGTTGATACCGTCGTGCTTGACGCGGCACCGGCTCCGCGCCAAGAGCCGGTGCCGAAGTCCGGGCCGGTTCCTGAGTTTCGTTTCGACGCCAAGGCCTATGCCGAAGATAGTTTTTCTCCTCCAATCAGCGCCCGTCTGAGTGAGTTCGTTGAGGTGCGGGGTCATCGGATTGCCGTTGTTGACATTTTCCCTGTGGCTTGTAACCCGGCTCGGCGTCAGCTCGTCGTGGCCCGGGAGCTGAAGGTACTGGTGAACTGGGTCGGCGCGGACTGGAGCGCAACGCAGGCAACTCATCGGCGCTACTCGTCGCCCGCGTTCGCCGGCCGGCTGAGCCAGGTCGTGCTCAACACTGAGCGGTTCGCCTTGGACGACGGGCCGAGTCTGCCGGTCGGGTTCTTGGTGATTGTCCCTGATGATTGGGAGCCGAACGTCCGGCCGCTGGCTGAGTGGCGCCGGCGCAAGGGGTACAATGTGTTTGTCCGGAACCTGACCGAGGTGGGGGGCGGGTCGGCAAGCGCGGTCAAGGCCTACATTCAGAATGCTTACGACAACTGGCCGATTCCGCCCAGTTTCGTGCTGCTGGTCGGTGATGTGGACCGCATCGGCTACTTCACCGGCGGCGGTCAGGGAAATCCACCGACTGACCTGAACTTCGCCTGTGTGGCCGGCAGTGACTATCTGCCGGACATTGATGTGAGTCGGGTTTCGGTTGCGAATCAGGCACAGCTTGACAGCTTTGTGAGCAACGTCGTGCGCTATGAGCAGACAGCAGGAATCGGCGGCACGGGTTGGTTGGAGCGTGCCTATTTCATCGCGTCGTCGGACGGCGGCAATCATCAAGTCGCGGAACGCACCCATGCCTATGTGATGAGTCGGCTTCGCCCCAAAGGCGTGGTCTGCGATTCACTCTGGCTCTACTACGGCACGGGCACTTCGATAACTTCCGCGGTCAACTCCGGCCGCGCCTGGGTGACCTATTCGGGCCACGGTGCGGAAGACGCCTGGGCCGACCCCAGTCCGGATTTCGACCTGGCAGCGGTGCACGGGCTGGAGAACGTTGACCTAATCCCGTATGTTCAGACCTATGCGTGCTATTCCGGCAATTTCGCTTCGTCGAGTTACCCGGAGTGCTTTTCCGAGGCATGGATTAGAAACGGCCGGCGCGGCGCAATCGCGCACGTCGCTTCCTCGGTGACTTCCTACTGGACTGAGGACGACACGCTCGAACGCCGGGTCTTCGACTGCATGTTCGATTCGGCGGCGACGTGGATAATGGGCGGTTGGAACAAGGCGCGGCTGTGGTATTTCCGGCAGATGGGTTCGGGTTCGACCACCCGGCGCTACCTCGAAATGTACAACCTGATGGGCGACGGCGCGATTGACGTCTACTCGCACGAGCCTGAGAGACTGACGGTCGGGCATCCGGTTGTCATTCCGCTTGGGGTCTATGCGCTTTCGGTCACGGTCAACGCCGGCTCGAGGCCGGTTCCGAATGCTCTTGTCTGCGTCACGGCCAAGCAGGATACCTCGGTCTTTGCCGTGGGCTATACCGATGCGGCCGGACGGGTGATTCTGACGTTCACGACGGTGCAGCCGGATTCAATCTATGTAACGGTGACCGGGCACAATCTCGAACCGTATCTTGGCGGGGCGTTGGCACTGCCTTCGACCGGGCCGTACATTGCGTATCTGCGCCATGTCGTGGACGATTCTGCCGGTGGGAACCGCGACGGGGTCATCAATCCGGGTGAAACCATCAACCTGCCGGTGTGGTTGAAGAACTGGGGCAGTTCCGGCGCCGAGGATGTCCGTGCTTGGTTGTACGCGGCCGATTCGGGCGCGGTCGTGAACGATTCACTGCGAGAGTTTGGTAGTATCGGGGCTGGAGATTCGGCCTTTTCCGGTCAGGCCGGGTTCGGTTTCACGGTTGCGCCGAGTTGCACCAATCAGCACGTGCTGCGGTTTGGCTTGGTGGCCAAGGACGGTCAGGATTCTAGTTGGGTATCTCCGTTGTTGTTGACGGTCGGGGCACCGGTGGTTCGGTTTGGAGGCTACCAGGCCGACGACCCGCCGCCGGGCGGCAACGGTAACGGCATGATTGACCCGGGTGAGAGCGGCGACGTCATCGTGACGTTGCGCAATCAGGGTCAGGGCAATGCCTATGGTGTAACCGCAATTCTACGGTCGGGCGATGCGCGGCTCTGCGTGCTTGACTCGGTCGGTTCGTTCGGAGACATCCCGGCGGATTCATCGGTCAGCAACTCGGCCGACCGGTTCTCGGTGCGGGCCGACGGCTCGATTCCGCGTGAGACTCGGGTGACATGCACGTTGGCGGTTCGGGTTGGCGGCCGGACAGAGCTCGAGACTTTCCAGCTTGAGGTCGGAGCGGTCCGCAGTTGCGACCCGATTCCGGACGGCCCGCGCACGCCGGCCCGGTACTATGCCTACGACGTCACCGACACGGCTTACTCTGAAGCGCCGGAGTTCTCTTGGTTCGAGCTGCGCGGCATCGGTACCCGACTGACATTGGGTGACGACGAGACCCGGGTGGTGAGTTTGCCCGAGGAATTCGGTCCCTTGGTTTGGTACGGTCAGCGCTTCAGCCAAATCTCGATTTGCGGCAACGGCTGGGCTGCGCCCGGCGCAACCACCGCTTCGGCCTATGCCAATACGACGCTGCCGGACGGCACGAGTCCGGGCATCATTGCTTGCTGCTGGGATGACTTGTACCCGCCTCAGGGCGGCGGCGTACTCTATTACTTCGACCCAGCCACGCGCCGCTTCATCGTCGAGTGGGATTCGGTTCACTACTATTCGCCCCGGGCGCAGTGGGACTCTTACCAGCTAATCTTCTGCGACAGCTCGGTGCGCACGCCGACCGGCGACAACGTGGTCATCGCCCAGTATCTGACCGCCAACAACTACAGTGCGGTGACGGTCGGCATCGAAGACCCTCAGTCGGTCATCGGCATCAACTATCTCTGCAATGGAGTGTACCATCGGGGTGCGGCCGAAATAGTGCCGGGCATGGCAGTCAAGTACACGACCAATCCGCCGCTGCCGCGCGTCGGTTGGTCTGAGGCTGACAATCGCTTCGGCCCGCCGACCCGGGTTGGCCTGCACAGCGGTACGCCGAATCCGTTCCGGACCAGCACTAGGATTACCTATGCGGTGCCCAGGCCGATGCAACTGCAACTGGCGGTCTACGACCGCGCCGGGCGCGTAGTGAAAGTGCTGGTTGACGGGCAGGTTGAGCCGGGAAATCACCACTTGTGCTGGAACGGGACCGACGCGCTCGGCCGAAGACTGCCCGCAGGCATCTACTTGGTCCGGCTGAAGAGCGACAATGCCAGTCTGGTCCAGAAGACCGTACTGGTTGATTGAAAACCCTGGGACAGTCCCCGCCGCGTAGGAACGCGGCGCAATCCGGGACAGTCCCGGGTTTTCCTCCACGGATGGCGGAGAGCGGATGGCGATTGAGATGGGCTTGACTCCGGCCCGGTTTCCGGCTATTTTGGCCAAACTCAATTGAACCAAGGAGAATGAATTGAAGAACCGCAGAGTCGGAGTCATCGGTGCCGGGACGATGGGCAGCGGCATCGCTCAGGTGTTTGCCCAGACCGGCTACGACGTCGTGCTAAACGATGTGGAGCAACGTTTCATTGACAAAGGCCTGGCCGGGGTGAAGAAGTCGCTGGCCAAGCTGGTTGAGAAGTCGAAGCTGACCCAAGACGGCGCCGACCAAGTGCTTGGTCGAATCAGGGCGAGCGTGGAGCTCGCCGCGGTCCGCGATTGCGGACTGGTGGTCGAGGCGGTGACCGAAAACCAACAGGTCAAGCAGGAGCTGTTTTCCCGGCTTGACAAGCTCTGTCAGCCGGAGACGATTCTTGCGACCAATACCTCGACAATCTCAGTGACTGCCATTGCTGCGGCGACCGGCCGGCCAGACAAGGTGGTCGGGATGCACTTCATGAACCCGGTGCCAATCATGCAACTGGTCGAGGTCGTGCGCGGACTGGCGACCGCAGGGCCGGTTGTCGACGAGGTAGTGGCACTGGCCCAAGAACTGGGAAAGACTCCGGTCGTCGTCAACGACTCGCCCGGATTCGTCTCAAACCGGGTGCTGCTGCCGATGATCAACGAGGCGATTTTCTGCCTTGAGTCGGGTGTGGCCGACAAAGAGGCGATTGACACGGTCATGAAGCTGGGGATGAACCACCCGATTGGTCCGTTAGCACTGGCCGACCTGATCGGCCTTGATGTTTGCCTGGCGATAATGAACGTGCTCCACACCGACTTGGGCGATTCGAAGTACCGCCCCTGCCCGTTGCTCAAGCGGATGGTGGCGGCCGGGTACCTAGGCCGGAAGACCGGTAAGGGCTTCTACGACTACCAGAAGTAGTCGCGTTCCGGTCCTCACTGTCTCGGAGCTCAATCGGCTTGCGGCCGAAGCTCTCCAGGCCCGATTTGCCGATGTCTGGGTTCGAGGCGAGGTCTCCGGAGTCAAACGGTCGGAGCGCGGCCATCGGTACTTTCGGCTGAAGGACGAGTTTTCTCAGCTCGATTGCGCGCTCTTCTCCTCATCGGCGTCCCACCTCAAGTTCGAACTCGAGGACGGAATGGCGGTGCTGGTGCACGGCCGGCTCGATGTTTACGTGCCGGTCGGTCGGTACCAGTTCATCGTCAGTGAGGTCGAACCCGAGGGGTACGGTGCGCTCCAGAAGGCGTTCGAGCAACTGAAGAAGCGGCTGGCGGCTGAAGGCCTGTTCGCGCCCGAGCGGAAGCGCCCACTGCCACGTTTGCCCCGCGTGGTGGGGATTGTCACTTCACCGGCCGGCGCCGCGATTCATGACATGCTGACAACCCTGCGCCGGTTCCGTGCCCGGGTCAAAGTGTTGCTCTGTCCGGTTGCGGTTCAGGGTGAGGGCGCGGCTGAGCAGATTGCTCAGGCGGTCGGTGCGCTCGGCCGTCGGCCTGACGTGGACTTGGTGATTGTCGGTCGAGGGGGGGGCTCGATTGAGGACCTTTGGGCGTTCAATGAGGAAGTCGTGGCCCGGGCAATCGCCGCCTCGCCGGTGCCGGTGGTCAGCGGGGTCGGCCATGAGGTAGATTTCACGATTGCCGACTTCGTCGCTGATGTCCGGGCGGCAACACCGACCGCGGCAGCGCAGCTTGCGGCTCAGGGCTGGTTTGAACTGGAGCAGCGACTGACTGATGTCGGGCAACGGCTCGTCGCAGCGGTTGAGCAGACGTTGGCCGAACGACTCCGGACGGTCGAGGAGTTGGTTTCGGCCCGGTGTTTTGATGTGGTCGTCCGGCGTGTTGCCGAAATCCGGCTCTGGCTGGCAGGAAGCCGGGCACGACTTGATGCCGCGGTGGCCGGCCGACTGGCCGGAAACAAAGACCGGCTCATGCTGTTGCGTGAGCGGCTCGCCCGTCATAATCCGGTGGCGCGTATCATTCGCCAGCAGGCGATGGTGCGGACTTGGGTTACCTATATCGAGCAGAAGGCTCGTGAGAGAGTTCGGCAGTCAGGCGAGCGGTTGCGAAACCTGGCACTGAGGCTGGAACGGCCGATTCAGCATCGTTTGATGTCTCACACCCGGCAGCTTGCCGCGGCCGGGGCGAAGCTCGAGGCGCTCAGTCCGTTGGCCAGTCTCGGACGGGGCTACTCAATCTGCCGTCGGCTTGACGGCACGGTTGTCAGCCGGACGGCACAGGTTCTGCCCGGAGAAGATGTGTCGGTGCTCGTGTCGGACGGCCGCATCAGTTGCCGGGTGAAAGAGACGACGGTTGAACAAGGAGACGGTTAGCAGATGACAACCAAGAAACAGGACTCGGAAACGGTTGACTTTGAGCAGGCATTGGCTGAGCTTGAGAGTGTTGTCAAGCAGCTTGAGGCCGGCAACCTCGCTCTGGAGAAGTCGCTTGAGTTGTTTGAACGCGGGGTCGGACTGGCCCGGCTGTGCAAGGAGAAACTGGCTCAGGCCGAGCTCAAGGTTAGTCAACTGGTCAAGGAGAAAGAAGGCCTGTTCCGCGAGGAGCCGTTCGAAGAGAACGACAGCCGTTAGGGCAGGACCGTCAGTCTGACCGTCGGGCTGCCGGCTGCGGGCAGGGCCGAGACAAAGTAGACGCCGGGAGGCAGGGCGTTGAGTGAAAGGTGAATGGCGAAGAGCGGAGGGCGGTGAGCGTGGGGCGGAAGGCGGAGGGCGGAGGGCTCAGAGTGACTGAGGGAAGGTGGTTCGATGGGCGATTGCAGAACGAGGCGGCCGGAGGAGTCGCAGATACGCAGGGCGGAAGGTGCAGGGCGCAAGGCGAAAGGCATCATCACCATCACCGAGCCCCGCGTCGGGTTTGGTCTGACCGTGAGTGTCGGCACGGCCGGAGACGGTGGTTGACCGCCGGTTCGTTCGACACCGGTGAACTCTGTAGTTTCAAATCGCAGGGCTCGACGCGCAGCCAGGGGTGCCGACACCCGTGGATACCAGTTGTTGCAGGTGTGGGTGAGGCCGATTGAACCGTCCCGGTTCTGGAACCCGACGGTCGCTTGGGTGAAGTTGTTGGCGGTCTGGAATTGAACCATCATCGAGTTATCGCCGGTAGGCGTGGTGACGGTCTGATCGTAGAGCTGGAACTGAACCTTTTCCCAGTCGCGAACGTGTCCGAAATAGGGGACCGAATCGTACTCGACGATGAACCGGTGGTTCGCGGTGTCGTGAAAGTACCAGATTGAACCGAACGCGGTCGGGTCAAGGTCATCCCACTGCACCGCGACGATATTGGGCGGCGCGTTCGGGTAGGGCAGCTCGACATTGACAAAGTCACAACGGTCAGTCCAACCGGCAGCGACCCAGCCGTTCGAGCAGATTGAAATCGTGTCGTAGTCAACGCCGTAGTAACGCCATGGACCGAATCTCTCAGGCAGCGGAACCGGCCTCGTCTCATCGCCGCCCAGAACGAGGCGGGTGCCGCGGCCGCGGAGTTCGAACCAGTCATAGACCGGCAGACGAGCGTAGCCGGAGTCGGTGTAGTCATAGATGCGGTAGCCGCCCGCGTCTGGACCGGCCGGGAGATTGGTCGAGTCGCCGACCAGCACCGGAATCAGCACCGTGTCGTGATAGCCGTTGCCCGCGAGTACCAAGTTGCAGTACGCCGGCATCTCGACCGGAGCGGTGATGGCGGCCCGCACCCGAAACCCGTTGCCGGCCGACGAGGTCGTTTCACCTTCAGCGACCGCGGCAAATGAGCCGTTTGGGTCGAGGATGGTCAGGTGTGGGCTGTTCGACTCAAGACGACCGGTGAGCGGGCCGACCGGAGTGCCGGCGTTTCTGAGCACGATGGTGATGTCTGCTTCCTCACCCGGGTCGAGCTTAGCGTTGACGATGCCGCCCGAGTCGGCCACCCGAAAAGTGAGGAACCGCAGGCACGGAGCTTCTCTGGTCCAGACCGACAGGTTATCGGCGAAGACCTTCGCCGCCGGATAGACGCTTCAGCAGTTGTCGAGGACGAATCCGAGCAGATAGACCCGGATTGACCAAACCGAATCCGGCACTACGCCCGGCAGGTAGCGGTTGATTTCCTCGGCGATGTTGAACCGGTAGTCATGCCATTGTAGCGAATCGGGCGCGCGCATCAGGTGCAGGGTCGAGGTGCTGGTCCAAGGACAGCCGGAAGTGGCGGAATAGATGCGGGTTTCGCCAATTATCGAGTCGCGGTGGTCAAGGTATTCGAGACCGACGCACGCGGCGGCAAAGAGCGACTCGCGTTCAGTCTTGGATGAAAGCCGGCAGGAGACGGAGTAGCCCAAGTCGAGGGTGGGAACGGAGAGCTTCTGCGATAGCTTCATTCCCTGATGGAGCATCTTGTGGAGCATGACCTCGCGGTCCCGGTCCGGCGCGATGTCGTGTTGCCAGCGCAGCCGGCAGTTGCCGGTGTCGGAGAACATGCCCCAGGTGTCAAGCTGCCAGCCGAACCGGGGCTCAAGTTCAAAGTCACCATTGAGGACCAGCTCACGGCCGAATGCGATGACGGAGAAGCAAAGGGCTACGGCGAGAGGCGAAAGGCGAACGGCGGCGAGCGGAGGGCGGCGAGCGGAGGGCGGAAGGCGGCGGGCAGAAGGCGCAGAGCGAAAGGTGAATGGCGAAAGGCGCACGGCGCCGGCCTTCAGTAGATGGACTGTCCGACCCTCACGGTGTAGGTGTTCGCGCGGTACTCAACCTTGACCGCGTCGGCCCCGACCTCGACGATTCTCCGTCCTTCGATGTCGTCACCAGTCTTGAGCTTCTTCTCGCCGACTAGGGCATAGCGCGAGCCGGTTGCATCAACGACAATCGCCTTCAGCTCGTACGGGCTTGAGCTGCGCCGAGTTGAGGTGCGGGCGAAGCCGCCCGATTCGCTACGCCGCGTGCGGCGTGAGCGGTCGCGCTGCCACTCTTCCCGTCTCGATTCGCCTCGGCGGCTGCTGCGTGTTGCGACCCGATCATCTCTTCGTGAACGACGCGGGGCCTTGGCAACCGCCGTTGGCTTGGTGCGTTTGCCTTTCGTTTCTTCGCCGGCTGCGGCTTTGGACCGGGCCGGAGCCGGCTGGCTCTTGCCGGTAGTCAGCAAGACCACGACGAGGACGATGACGACGACTGCGCCAATCGCCATGTAGAGGTACTGGTTGGCCGCGCCTTTCTTGGCACCCCGGGCGCGCGGTCGTTGCGGGGCCGCCGCGGCCTTACGTGAAGCCATCATCGTGCAACTCCTCTTTCTCTGTCAGGCTGTGCGGACTGGCGGCTGGCGGACAGAATTCCACAATATAGCTTACCGTCCGTTTTGGCCGGGTCAAGCACCGACTGGCGCTTCGTTTCCGAGATTGACCGCTTTCGTTCTCTTTTCCAATTTTCTTGACGGGAGAGGGGAAGCGGGAAAACCCGGGAGTGTCCCGGATTGTGCCCTCTGAGCCCTCGCACTCCGCCTTCCGCCCTCGGTTCTCCGCTTCCCTTGATGGGAAGAGGGCACTGGTGAGGGTGATGGGGCAGTTAGTCTTTCGTGCTTCCCGTGCGCTTCGATGCTCAATGTCTAATTCGGGGTGGCGCTCGCTAGAAGTCGGCGCGCAGTTCGGCCGAGAAAGAGTGTTCTGCCGGCCGGCGCGGACGGTCGGTGAAGTTGTACCTTGCCGATGCGTTCAGCAAGTTGCTGAACGCATGGACGAGCTCTAGGCCAAACGCCGGATTCAGACCGATTGGACTGGAGAGTTCCAGCTCGTAGGGTAGGGTAGTGACCGACGCTGTCCGGTGAACGAGTTCGAACGAGGTGCGGATTCGCGTCCGTGACCCGACCGTTGCGGTCCGAGCCAGACCGGTGCGTCGGGCATCGAGGACGAAACTTCCCAGCTCCGGGTAGCTGACCGGTTCAGTCACGAAGCGCCGTTCAAGTCCAATAGTCAGTTCAAGCCGCAACCGCCTACCCAGTACCGGACTGAGCTCTGCCTTGCCCGTCAGCTCTTCATAGTCGAGCAGACCGGAGTTGAGGGTACGCTGTGTTCGGCCGAACTCGAATCGCGAGCGCAGTTCGAGTTCACTGATTCGGTCGGAGCTGATTTCGACGTAGGCGGTTGAGCGACTGTTAGCGAGGCCGGTCGCAGCCAGGGTTCGGTCGTGAGTTGAGTAATGGCTCGTCCCGAGAGTCGGGGTTAACGTTGGCTCCAGCGCACGGATGACAAGTCTTGAGTCCCAGTGAGCGTCGCGTGAGAGTTCGCCCAATTCGGTTCCGGCCCGGTTCAGGCTGAAAGAGCCATTGAGCACTGCCGGCCTGAAAACGGAGAACTCGCCCGACCCTGATGCTGAGACGGTCCGGGCCGCGGTGGTTCGTCCGGTTGCAATCAAGATACGTTCGTAGTCGCCGGTCGGGTCTGGTACGTAGCGATTGGCGATCGTGTCTTTGCGGAACGAACCCCGGCCCGGGCCGACATACCGGAAGAATTCGTCCCGCAACTGCACGCGCCGGGACGACTGACTCAGGTCAGTCATGAGTCTGAGCCCGGCCCGGGGGGCGAACGCAGCCCGGAAGCTACCCAAGAGCTGACGCCAGTCGTCTTGGTCGTCGAGCAGGTAGTTCCAGTTCTGGTGCGCAGCACGACACTCGAGGTTCAGAGCCGGCGCCGGACTCCAGTTGAGTGAGCCCTGCAGCAACCATCCAGTGCTTGAGCGGTTCCAGTTGCCTCGGACGGAATCGGGTTTCTCGTAGTCGGTCAGCCGGGCCGATAGTTCGCCCGAAGGACAACCAATCGAACGCTCCAGGCCTGTATCGGCGGTGAACCCAAGACCAGCAACCCAGGTTCTTGACCGTTCTTCGGGTTGGGCTTCGCTTTGCCAGCCGGCCTTGGGCAGCAGCAATCCAAGCTTGGGTGCGGCAAGGATGTTGTGACGCTCGAATCGCCCAGACCTGCTCGCCTCGTACCGCAGCCAGCCCAGTCGCGCTGAACCGCCCAAGCGCGTCACGGTTCCGCGGTCAGTTCTTGCCAGCCGTCCGACATCGGCCGCAACGTCCACCAACTGCCAAGGTCTGAAATACGCGGACAGTTCGTCACAACTGCGCCGTTCACTCTCGGTTGTGCCGCCCCAACGATAGCTGAAGTCAACGGTTGGACTCCCACCCGGCAGATCGAAACCGGGGCCCTGCTGGTGGTGGCGGTATTCGAGGCCGTAGGCTGAGTCTTGATAGGCGGCCGTCAGGCTGAGCCCGGGTGAGCCCGAGCCAGGGTTGTCAAGAGCGAATAGGTTGAGGTTCCGGCGCTGGAACGCGCCCTCAACTCGAGTTGAGAAGTGCGACAGGTTCAATCCAACCCGGGCAAAGACAAACTCGTTCTGTTCCGGCAGGCCGACGCGTACTCGGGCAGCATAGTTGCCCTCACCCGGGCCGACATAGTGGTAGGCAAAGAGCGTGTCGTCGTAAAGATAGTCGCCGACCGAATCTCCAACCAGCGTGAAACGGACCGCATAGTCCCCGCTGTCCGGCGAGTAGCGGAAGTGGTCGCCTTCCCGGACATAACTGCCTTTCCCAGGCCCGACATAGGTCTCGCCCGGCAGCCAGGCACGGCTCGTGTCCTGCCCCAGAGAAGCCAGGTACTCCTGTTCTTCCGGGCTCAGGTCAAGGGCCAGATTGCGTGACCGATCATCGCGCTCGCGGAACAGCCCCAATCCGAAGTCGAACGTGGTCGGACGATAGTCAGCGACCACTGCCGTTCCGGTCCGCTGGTAGTCGCCCACAACATGCTGGAACGACGCCTCAATCCGTGACTGGCGGTCAATGATGTTTCGGTCGGTAAAGACCAGCTCGCCGGTTGAGTAGTCAATCGTATAGTCTGCATCCCAGCCTCTTACCATCCGCCGGCCGTTGAGATAGACTGTCTCGCTGCCCGGCACTAGTGTCGCACTTCGGCCGTCAGGCGCAAGAAGGTACGGCCCCTGGGAGCCATCAACTCCGCTTAATTTGACCCGGCCGAACTGGCCTCGGGGCGCAGCATAGCCGACAGTAACACGGGCATCACCGGCCTGCCCTGAGACCAACGCACCCTTGGTTCGGCGTTCAATTCTGCCGAAAGGACCGGCCGGCACTAGGATGTCAACGTCGCCGAACGACCCCTGCCAAGACCGGGCTTTGAGGCTAATCAGCAGTCGGTCGAGCTCTTCGATGTCGCGGGTCGTTCCCTCGACCGGGATTGGCGAGCTCTGGTCTGAAATCTCGGCCTCGACCCTGATGCCTTCAGCCTCACCAGAGACTGTCACCCGCGTCGCCTGGTCAATGCCGCCGCCTTCAGGCCCGCCGAAAGAGACGCCGATTGTCTTACTGCCGAAGATACCCAAACCCTGTTCGGGCAATGCCGTGTCAATGACCGCAACCACCGAACTGTCGGCAGCCGCTGCCAATTGTGTCTGGATGACCGCCCGTGCTTGGTCACGAGTGGGCTGGGTGAAGCGAAGACAGCGGCATTTCACGGTCACAACTGTGCCGGCTCTAGGTTTCGCCAGCAGCCAGACTCGGCAATGAGTGTGGTCGAACACGTATTCAGAATGGTCCAGAACTCGTTCCCCAACTTGTACCGTGTCAGTGCCGATGACAATGATCTCATTGGGGGTAGTGAAGACCGTGCTCCATCCGTCGGCCACGAACACCGTTTGGCAGCGATCCCCGAGCCGGGGAGACAACTGCGAAGCCGGGGGCGAATTGGAACTGGGTCTTGCTGGTTCGGCCGATAGACACGAGACGACCAAGATCAGCAGCACGACCAACGGTCGAATCGGCCGGGACGCGAGCCTAGCGTTGAGGCAGGACGTAAGACAGGACTCGGGTTCCGGCATCGAGAACGACCAGGGTCGAATCGAGAATCGTGAATCCGGATGGGCTAAAGCAGCCCGTCAGCTTGAGACCGGTGATTAGGCCTTGGCGCAGAACCCAGACCGCGGGAACACCGGTTTCCATCAGATAGACCACACCGCGCTCATCCGACTCGACCAAGTCGATACCTTCAGGAATGCGGTCAGTGCCGGTCAGTACACCAGTGCGATTGAAATAGCTCAAGCGTCCGGGGCCGGAGATCACGCCGAACCCTCCCTCGGGCATGGACGCCAGTGCGCCGGGACTTGCCAGCTCGGATGGGGCAAGGAAGCGTCGGCTCTCGCCAAACACCGTCTTGTGCCAAACGACCTTGCGGGTGCGGTCGCTGATCAGCATCTCACCGGGTGAGAAGCAGGTCATGCCGGCGACATCCACGTTGCTCAGCCAGGAGCTGAGTACCAGTTTCTCCTTCGACATGCGCCAAACAACTCCGGAGTCCCAGACGTAGTAGTAGAACCGGTCAGCCTTCACCCCGCGCACGCCGACTAGGCGTCGGCTAAGGGGAACCGTCTCCTGAGGCACGAGCCGGGTGGACAACAGAATCAGTCGGTCGCCGCCCGCATCGAGCACAACAACACGGTCACCGTCGCGGCAGAGACCCGCGGCCGGAGTAGCCAGACCGAGTGAATCAACAGGCATCAAGGACAGCTCAGATTTGCTGGGGCTCAGTCGGGCAGTTCCTCGGCAACTGGCAACAGGAGCGGCTAGCCCGAGGACAAGAAACAGGGCTGCTAGTTTCATCGGCCTCAAATTGTTACGGCCATCGAGCCAAAGTCAAGCGCCAGCCGCGCGGCCGACAGAAACTCTGGACTCTGCCTGATTGCGCCCTCCGAGCCCTTCGCCTTCTGTTACCCTGAGCGAAGCGAAGGGTCTTCGGTTCCAGCTCAGGGCAGGCTCCGCGAATGGTCGTCTCCATGCGGCCGGGGCTGCTCCGAGTCTTTGCGCTTGCTCTCGCTTAGAATCGGGCACGGAGTTGCCCAAAAGAGAACTGGTGGGCTTTGTTCCAATGCGCACCGTGGGCCGTTGCCGGATGGTCTAATTTAGTATGAATCGCCTTGTGCGCGAGGTGAGTCCCTACTTGTTAAGCCACGCGGCCGACCCGGTTGACTGGTATCCATGGGGTGAAGAAGCTTTCGCCCGAACTCGGGCCGAGGATAAGCCGGTGTTCCTTTCCATTGGCTATTCCGCGTGCCACTGGTGCCATGTGATGGCGCGAGAGTCGTTCTTGGACGAGAGAATCGCCGCAATCCTAAACCGGGACTTTGTCTGCATTAAGGTTGACCGAGAGGAGCGGCCAGACTTGGACGAGATCTATGTCGAGGCGGTGCGGGTGATGACGGGAACTGCAGGTTGGCCCTTGTCTGTTTTCTTGACCCCGGAGCTAAAGCCTTTCTACGGTGGGACGTATTTTCCACCGGTCGAGCGCCACGGCCTAGCGTCATTCGAGCGGGTGTTGACCTCGGTTCTCTACTTCTTTCGCACCGAGCGCCACGAGATTGACGAGGCGTCCAACCGTGTTACCGCCGAGCTGAACCGTCTGTCCGCGTTGACGCCAGCCGAGGGCGCACTCGACGATGCGCCGCTGCGCCGATTTTACGAACAACGGCTCGAGGTATTCGATTCTGACAATGGCGGGTTTGGCGTTGCCCCGAAGTTCCCGAGTCCGTCCGAGCTGGCGCTTTTGCTTCGGCTCAGTACCCAACCTGGGTATGACTTGGCCCGCGTCATGGCCGAGCTGACTCTCAAGAAGATGGCCGACGGTGGAATCTACGACCAGCTCGGCGGAGGATTTCACCGTTACTCGACCGACACGGTCTGGCTCGTTCCTCATTTCGAGAAGATGCTCTACGACAACTCGCTGTTGGCTCAAGTCTATCTGCAGGCATTCCGCCTCACTGGGGATAGTCTTTACCGGGTGATCGCCGAGCAGACTCTGGACTATCTCGAACGTGAACTCGCCTCACGTGAGGGTGGTTTCTTTTCGTCCCAGGATGCCGACACTGCCGGGGCCGAGGGCAGCTACTACACCTGGACCGAATCAGACCTGAAGTCCGCGGTCGGGGCAGACTTGTTCGAACTGGCTGCCGATTACTACGGTGTGACCCGGACGGGTGTCTTCTGCGGCACGAATGTGCTTCACGTTTCGACACCGGTCGAGGTTCTCATGCGGCGCCACCGACTCACTAGTGGCGAGCTTTGGCAGCGTCTCGCCGAAATCCGAGCGAAGTTGTCGCTGACCCGAGCGATGAGACCGGCACCGCAATGTGATATCAAGGTCCTGGCTGACTGGAACGGATTGGCGGTCTCGGCTTTCAGCTACGCGGCCCGGACCCTTGAGAAGGAGCATCACCTTGACGTAGCATGCCGGACCGCGGATTTCCTGCTGAGGATGTACGCGCCGGACGGAGAGTTGCTTCACTTCCGGCGTGCGGGCCTTTCCGACATAGTAGGACAACTTCCCGATTTTGCGTTTGTTACGCAGGGTTTGCTCGACCTGTTCGATGCCGGACATGTGCTGCGCTATCTCGAGGCGGCGGTCAGGCTGACCGACCGGATGCTTGAGCTGTTTGCCGCGCCTGATGGCGGGTTCTATACGACACGGCCAGGCGACAGCAGCCTAATTAGCCGGGTGATGAACGGGTATGATGGCGCGGTTCCATCGGGTAATTCGGTGGCGGTGCTCAATCTGCTCCGGCTGGCGCGGCTGACCGGCATCAACCGGTACGAACGGGCCGCGTCCAGAACTCTGCGCCGGTTCTATCCGGTCATGTTCAGCTACCCGGCTGGATTCTCCCGGATGCTCTCCGGGCTTGACCTATTGCTCAATCCGGGGAAAGAAGTGGTACTCTTTCTGCTGGGGACCGGAGGCGAATCCTGAGCGATGAGTCGTGTTCTTGCCCGAGCGGCCGATGACAATTCGACGACCGTGGTTGTGCCGGCCGCGGAGCCAGACCCGGTCACGGTCCGTCTAGTACCATTGACCCGTAACCGACAGGCGCTAAACAACCGACCGACTGCCTATGTTTGTTCTGGGTTCACTTGCCACGAACCGGTATTCGATGCCAGTTCACTCAGACGGCTGCTCGAGGCGACACAATCTGAGTCTGCTGCCGGGCGAGCTTGACACCCGGACGCAGCAGAATAGACTGTAGAGGAAGACATGCAAGAACGCTTTACCGAAAGAGTCAGGAAAGTCATCGCGCTGGCCCGTCAGGAGGCGCTGCGGCTTCACCACGACTACATTGGCACCGAGCATCTGTTGCTGGGGCTGGCGAAGGAAGGTGAGGGCGTCGCGGCGGTGGTGCTGACGAATCTGGGAATCAACCTAGAGGATTTGCGGCGCTCGGTTGAGAATGCGGTGTCGACCGGCGCCGAGACTTTGGTGCTGGGCGAAGTGCCGCTGAATCAGGAGGCTCGTTCGGCTTTGAATCTGGCGGTGGACGAGGCCCGGAAGATGAATCACACTTACATCGGTACCGAGCATCTGTTACTCGGGCTACTACGTGAGGAGCGCGGGGTGGCTTGCCAGGTTTTGCTTTCGCTGGGCCTCGACGCGGACCTCGTGCGGAGCGAGACGGTGCGGTTGCTCGGCGGTGAGAAAGGTTCTGAACGGGGTAAGGCCCGGACCAAAACGCCGGCACTTGACTACTTTTCCCGCGACTTGACGCAGCTCGCACGTGAGGATAAGCTGGACCCGATTATCGGCCGGGAGAGGGAGATTGAGCGGGTGATTCAGATTCTCGCTCGCCGGAAGAAGAACAACCCGGTGCTGATTGGCGAAGCCGGCGTCGGGAAGACCGCGATTGTGGAGGGGTTGGCGCAGAGAATCGTCTCCGGTCGGATTCCTTCGGTGCTGAAAAGCCGCCGCGTGCTGGCGCTGGACATGGCGGCGATTGTCGCCGGTACGAAGTACCGGGGGCAGTTCGAGGAGCGGCTCAAGTCAATTCTCAATGAAATCCAGCATCAGGGCGACATCATCATCTTCATTGACGAGCTGCATACTCTGGTGGGTGCCGGTGCGGCTGAAGGTGCGATTGACGCCTCGAGCATCCTGAAGCCGGCACTGGCCCGGGGCGAGCTTCAGGCAATCGGCGCAACGACGCTTGAGGAGTACCGCCGTCACATTGAGAAACATTCGGCGCTTGAGCGCCGGTTCCAAAAGGTCCTCGTCGAAGCCCCCAGCGTCGAGGAGACAGTTGAGATTCTGAAAGGGCTGAAAGAGAAGTACGAGCTGCACCATAATGTCTCGTATGCCGATGAGGCAATCCGTGCCGCCGCCTATCTAGCTGACCGCTACATTACTGATAGGTTCTTGCCGGACAAGGCGATTGACGTGATAGACGAGGCCGGTTCCCGTGTGAAGCTGATGCGCCCGGTGATCAACCCTGAACTGGACGAACTGGAGCGGAAGCTGGAGCGGACGACCAAAGCCAAGGAGGAAGCGGTGCGCCGTCAGGAGTTTGAGAAGGCGGCTGAGCTTAGAGATGAGCAGAAGCGGCTGACCGACTACCTGAAGCGCAAGCGGAAGGAATGGGAGAAGAAGGGGAGTTTTCCGGTCGTCAGCGAGGAGGACGTTGCCTATGTCGTCTCGTCTTGGACCGGGATTCCGCTCGCCAAGCTGGAGGAGAGCGAGTCGTCCCGGTTGCTGCGTATGGAGGACGAGGTGCGGCTGCGCATCGTCGGCCAGGACCACGCAATATCGGCGATTGCCAAGGCGATTCGTCGGTCACGGGCCGGGGTCAAGGACCCGCGGCGTCCGATTGGTTCGTTTATCTTCCTCGGTCCGACCGGCGTGGGTAAGACCGAACTCGCCCGGGTGTTGGCTCGGTTCATGTTCGGCGACGAGGACGCACTTATCCGTTTTGATATGTCGGAGTACATGGAGAAGTTTAACATCTCGCGGCTGATTGGCGCGCCGCCGGGCTACGTCGGCTACGAAGAGGGCGGCCAGCTTACGGAGAAGGTGCGGCGCAAGCAGTACGCGGTCGTGCTCTTTGACGAAATCGAGAAGGCCCATCCCGATGTCTTCAACATCCTGCTGCAGATGCTTGACGACGGCCAGGTTACCGACTCACTAGGTCGCAAGGTGAACTTCAAGAATACCGTTATCATCATGACGTCGAATATCGCCTCGGTCGAAATCCGGGGGATGGGTGGATTTGGCTTTGGCGCAACCACGGCCGAAGCCACTTATGATTCGATGAAAGAGAAGGTTATGACCGAGGTCAAGCGGTTCTTCCGGCCCGAGTTTCTCAACCGGCTTGATGAGGTGATTGTCTTCCGGCCACTCGACCGCCCGCAGATGGAGGCCATCGTTGAAATTCAGCTCCGCGATTTGGCCGACCGGCTCAAGGATAAGCGGCTGACAATCGAACTCACACCGGCGGCCAAGGACCTGCTGGTTCAGGAGGGTTTCGACCCGCAGTTCGGTGCCCGGCCGATAAAGCGTGCCCTACGTCGGTTGCTCGAAGACCCGCTGGCTGAAGAACTTCTCAAAGGACGGTTCCGCGAGAACTCCGCGGTGTTGGTTGACCGTGACGGCGACAAGCTGATATTCGTTGAGGCCGATAAGGCCGCGGTCACGGCTCCGGTCTCCGGCTAGCCAGTGACCCTACTGCTGCTGTCCTTGCTTCTGGCCCAGGTCCCGGGCCCGGATACGGCCCGACTGGTGCTCCTGTCGGTTTCCGCCTCGGCTCCGACCGCCGATACCGCACTCATCGTCCGAACCGCTGGATTGGTCCGGGGGGAAGGGTTGACCCAATCCGCCTTGCGCAACGAGCTCGCAGACGCGCTCCGTCGGGTCTACGGTCTAGGGCTCTTCTCCCAAGTTCGGGTTGAGACGACCCGAGTGGCCGACGGTGTCCGCGTTCAGTTCATCGTTGATGAGTTCCCGCGCCTGAAGTCGGTCGTCTACGACGGATTCCGGCGCGTCCGCAAAAAGGACCTCGAGTCCCGCGTCAAGGCGAAAGAAGGCGAAATCCTCACCGACAAGAAGGTCTTTGATTGGCAGTCGGAAATCCTCAAGCTCTACAAGGAAAAGGGCTTCCTGCTCGTACGAGTGGAACACGAGAAGGCTCGGCCCGACTCGACCGGTTTCGTAGTCCTGACTTACCGGATTGACGAAGGTGACCCAATCAGAATCCGTTCTATCTCGATCCGCGGTAACGAGCACTTCGGCGACCGGCAGATTGAGTCTAAGCTCGTCAACCGTGAGAAGGCTTGGTATCGCAAGGCACGCCTGAATGAGGACGAGTTTATCAAAGACCTCGACCGGATAGTTGACTTTTACAAGCAGCGCGGGTTTATTGATGCCCGGGTGCTGGACTACAGCATGACGTATGACCGGGGCTGGGCCGACATCACCATCGAGGTCGTCGAAGGTACCCGGTACTACTTCGGCACGATCTCATTCCGGGGTGACTCAGTCATTGGTCGGGACCGTCTTGTGAAGCTGGTGCGCTATCGGCCCGGCGGGGTCTACAATACCAAGCTGGCCCAGTCAACCCTGACGGATATCTACGCGGCCTATTCTGAGGAAGGCTACATTTACGCTTCGGTTGCTCCGGTCGAGAAGGTCCGCCTCGACACTGTTGACATCGAGTATGAAATCGTCGAGGGCGAACCGGCAGCAGTGCGGCTGGTCATCATCGAAGGCAACGAACAGACCCACGACAAGGTTATCCGCCGCGAAATCAGCTCCCTACCTGGCTACACTTTCCGGCGCTCGGAAGTCATTCGCAGTCAGCGCGACATCTTCAACCTCGGGTTCTTCGAGGATGTTAACATTGACTATCGCCGGACCGATTCGGCGAACACGATTGACCTGATCTACCGGGTGAAGGAGAAGAGCTTCTTCGGCACGGTCGGTGCCGGCGTTTCCTATTCGGCCGTGGACAAGGTCACCGGCTACGTCGAGCTGCAGCAACCCAACCTGTTCGGCCGAGGCCAGCGTGCTTCAATCAAGCTGGAAAGGGGCGGCACGAAAACGAATGTTGAACTTGGTTTCTCAGAGCCATGGCTGTTCGACCGGCCGGTCTCGGCCGGGTTCGATGTCTCCTACCTGATGCGCGACTACGACTACTACTCCCGTCAGGAGATGGGCGGCGGTCTGGCTTTCTCGCGGCCACTGCCTCTCGATTACGCCCGTGCTTATCTTTCGCTGCGTGTTCAGGACGCCTATGTTCCGCCCAAGTCAATCAAGTCGAGCTACAGTCCGTCCGGACCGTTTAACGTCTATCAGGATACGACCCACAAGACGGCGTTCGTCCCCGGCATCACTTTCACCCGTGATTCCCGCGACTACATCTACAATGCCATTTCTGGGGCGGCCACAACCTACAGTCTGGGCCTGTCTTTCGGCGACATCCGCTACCATCGTCACATCGTTGACGCCAGCCAGTACTTTCCTTTGTTCTGGAAGTTCGGGCTTATGGCCCGCACCCGGCTCGGCTACATAACCGGTTTTGCCGGCCGCGATACTGTGCCGATTGCCGAGCGATTCCAGCCGGGCGGCACCGGACCCGATGGCGTGCGCGGGTACGGTGACCGTTCCCTCGGTCCACGGGACGGCGGATACAATATCGGCGGCCGGGCCGAGGCGATTTTCTCACTCGAGTACAAGCTGCGGCTTTCCCGTCAACTTTCGGTGATACTGTTCGGCGACGCCGGCAATACCTGGAATTCGCTCGAGCAGTTCAGCTTTTCGGACTTGAAGCGCGGTGCCGGAGCCGGGGTCAGACTCGAAATCCCGATGCTCGGGCTTATTGGCTTCGACTTCGGCTATGGGTTCGACAAGGACCGCCCGGGCTGGGAACCTCACTTCCAGCTCGGCCGGACGTTCTAGCTCAGGGTTTTCTTCTCCCGTACCAAGTAGATCATCGGCAGCGTCACAAGCGTCGTCAACCCCTTAGCGAAGACGTTGGCCCAGAAGATGCTTGCAACCACGACCAGCGGCATTCGGCCGATGAATGCCAGCGAGCAGAACAAGGCCGAGTCGAGGGGAACACTGACCAAATTGGAGGTAAGCACCCTCATCCACTGGAGTCGCTGGCCGAACCGATTGACCCATGCCTGATAGACCTCGCCGTCAGTCAGTTCCGCTGCCACCTCGGCGATAACCGAGGCGATGACGATGCGCCACACCGGCGCCAGTACAGCCCCAAACTCAGATTGCGGCCCGACTTGAGCGTCGGGCGGCAGTCTGGCGACAAGCCAGAATAGGCCGGCCATCACGAGATTGATGAACGCGGCCGCCAGAATGAGCGCGCGCGCGGTCCGTTTCCCGCCGACTTTGTGCACTAGGTCGCGCAGCGTGAAGGTTAACGGATAGACCAGCGTGCCGGCGTCGACGCTGAACCCGGCAATCACGACGATCCGCAGGCTGGCGACGTCGGAAAGCATCTGCGCCGCAATGTAGGCCGCGCTGACTAGGGCCAGCGCGACCATGGGACGGTCAGATTCGACCATAGCCGACAATAGAGTGCGATTCCGGTTTGTCAATCGTGGCGTGCCGGATTTGACCCGGTCCCGGTCTCGAGCTACAATTACCGGGGGTGGATACGAGAGAAAGAAACAAGCATCACCATTCTGACCTGCAGCGCGAGGAGCGCCGTCGGTTTCAGCGCAAGAGTACTGGTTCCATTATCATGACTTCGTTCTTGAACTGCCCATCTTGGTTGGCCATCATCGTGCAACCAGACTCGCGGGGTTCGGTTTCGTCAGAGCGAACCTGACGCAGGACGCAGAGCGCTGGACACAGGACGCTGGACGGCCCAACCGGGTCGGAGCCCGGTCAATAAGCCCTAACATCTTCCGGGTGACGAATCAAGCGCAGTCCGCGGACTCGTTGGAACCAGGACTGGAGCGGTATCGTTCCGCGATTCGGGTCAGGCCCGTAGGTCGTCACCAATGCGTAGTAACCCTCTTGGGTGTAAACCGCAACGTGAGAGATAAACGAACTGACGTCAACCACCCGCTGGTAGTAGAGCGAATCGAACTCAGGTAGCGGTTCTTGCGGACTCCCGATCACGCCGACCATTCTCGTTTCTCGCCACCGGCCCGGTGGTACAACGCCACCGGGGTCGCCCGGTCCGAAGCTCGGGCTCGCAAGATAGTAGCCTGAGCCCAGATAGCCCGGAGTAAGGTCCGTCAAGTACAGGTCAACCAGACCGGCCTGGCTGCTGTCGCGCATCGTTCCCGTCCGGCCATTTCTGGTCAGGCTGTCCCAACCGTAGCCGGCCAGCTCGCCAGCGTTCAGCTCGACAAGAATCACCGTATCGGAGAAAACCGGGATTGTGCTCAGGGTATCCGCTCCAAGAAGCTCCTCGTTTTGATATGACGCGGAAAGGAAGTAATCTCCGGTTTCACCGGCCGGGTCATGAACGGTCTGACTACCGTACGTGATTCCCACGACCGAGAAATCACGGCTCCACTGGGGCCGGAACCATACGCGATACTGGGTTGAATCCGGGTTGCGACCTCGGTCCCAGCTCAGCCGCACCAGCACCCCAGCCGAGGCGCTTAGTCGGAGTCGGCTCGGCGGCTCCAGGGGACGGCGCAAGACTAGTAGATTCCCGTTCGCCGACCAAGGTGAGATGTTGCCAGCCCGGTCTCGCGCCCGGGCCCGAATCGAGTAGCTGCCCAGTCGACGATAGGTGTGGCTTTGGGCAATCTCGGCGCTCGGAGCCGCATAATCGCTCCAGTCGCCAAGTGTGTCGCCCCAGTCGAATTGTACACTCACCGATTCGCCCCGGACGTGGCCCGCACTAGTAGTGAAGATAACAGTGGTATCTGAGTAAGCCTCGCTCGGTCCCTGGGGTCGGTTCGGTGTCAGCGGTCCTAAGTACCTGATGACAACTGGGAACCCTTCGGACCAGTTCGACTCAAGTTGCAGGTCGTTGCGAGTTCGGACTCTGACCTGACAGCGCCCGCTGTCTGAGTAGACGTGTTGCTGACGGAGCGTATCCCCGGCCGGCAGTGTTGGGCCCCACATTGTCGGCGTGCCGTCCCCCCAATCGAACATGTATGATAGTTCTCTTCGGTTGCAGTCCTGGCTCACTGCGCAAAACGCGAGCGTATCGCCCGGCTGTCCTGACTCCGGGCCGGTGACTGACGGCACGGTCGGGGCCTCTTGTGTTCCGCATGCAACAATCAAGCAGAACAACCCGGGCGTCATGTCACTCCGTAGCCAGCGTTGGCGGGAGAATCTCATCGTGTCTGCGTAACTCTACCGCCGCCCGACGAGTCAGTCAAGCAACAGTGAGTTCCCTGAATCCGATGCTGAGCAAGAAGCGTTCGAAAGGCACTAAAGACGGCGTGCTTGGGACGGTCTTGCCACGCTCGGAGACTCGTCTTCTCGTCCTTTCACCCCTACTCTCAGGCGCATTGGTTAGGGAGCGGGGAAAAAAAGGGAGGCCGTCAATCTCGGAACTAGTGGGGCTTGCCGTGTTTCGGATGATGGCTGTGCGCCGGCGCATATGTGTTGACTGGACACGACGTGGCATTATAATCACTGCGCGTACACAATCCGGTGGCCGGCATGCCGGTCCGGATCGTGCGGCGCGACCCCCTGCCGGGGTGGTGGAATTGGCAGACACGCTTGGTTGAGGGCCAAGTGCCTCACAGCATGCAGGTTCAAATCCTGTCCCCGGCATTTTTTCCCTAGGAGTCCTATACTCGAGCTTCGGACCACGCCGTGTTGCCACATTGGGTCAGGCATGAGGAACTCGGGTCGTGTCGACCTTGGGCAGTAGTCCCCGTTTCCGAGATGGACTGCTTTGCTCTTCTTCTTCTCTCCTGTGCTGGAGACGGCGGTGGTGAAGGGGCGCGATTAGGCGAGCGTCGCGAGGTCGCACCGAGCACGCCGTCTTGCGTGCTTTTCGAGCGCTTCTTGGCCCAATGTCGCTTCTAGGGATGTAGATGCGCCGGGTGATTGTCCTTGTGCTTGACGGGGTCGGTTGTGGAGAGCTGCCTGATGCTGGACTGTTTGGTGACACGGGCTCGAATACTCTTGTCAATTTGGCCAAAGCGATTGGCGGACTGCGCCTACCCAATCTCGGCCGGCTCGGACTCGGCAACATCGTCCCAATCAACGGCGTCACAGCACAAAGCGATCCCCAAGCCTGTTACGGTAGCATGGCTGAGCAGTCGCACGGCAAGGACTCGACCATCGGTCACTGGGAGATCGCGGGCCTGGTGACGAACGAACCGTTCCCACTGTTCCCTAACGGATTCCCATTCGAACTGACCTTAGCCCTTGAGCAGGCCTTCAGCCGCAAGGTCATCGGCAACAAACCGGCCTCCGGCACGATGATCATCGAAGAGCTGGGCCGGGAGCACCTCGAAACCGGCTGTCCGATTGTCTACACGTCGGCCGACAGCGTGCTCCAGATTGCCTGTCACGAGGATGTGATTCCGCTGGCTGAGCTGTATCGGATGTGCGAGAAGGCCCGAGCACTCTGCACCGGCGACTACTGCGTTGCACGGGTCATTGCCCGACCGTTTGTCGGCGAACCCGGTCGGTTCCGTCGTACCTCAGGGCGCAGAGACTTCTCATGCCCACCGCCGGCTCTGACCCTGCTTGACAGAGTCAAAGATGCCGGCTTGCCCGTAATTGGCATCGGCAAGGTTGACGACCTGTTTGCCCACCGCGGCTTCACTACGACTTATCATTCGGTAGTCAATGACGAGTGTTTCGACCTGACCGTTGAGGCATTGGCCAAGACACGCGCCGGCCTCGTCTTCGCCAACTTCATTCAGTTTGACACGGACTGGGGCCACCGCAACGACCCGGCCGGTTTCGCCCACGGGCTTGAAGAGTTCGACGCTCGGCTGCCTGAGCTTGTTGGCCGGTTACGCGCCGAGGATATCTTGTTCATTACCGCCGACCACGGCAACGACCCGACTACGCCTTCAACCGACCACACGCGTGAGTATGTGCCGTTGCTTGTCACTGGCCCCAAGTTGCAGTTGGGTATGAACTTGGGCCGGCGTGCGAGCTTCGCTGATCTGGGCCAGACCGTGGCCGAGTTCCTGTCGGTTCAGTCTGTTCCGGATGGAAAGAGCTTCTTGGAGGAGATTGTCCCATGAAACAACCGATCAAGACCCGACTGCTGCGGACTGCGCAGCGGGCTGTACACCGTTCATACTCGCCGTATTCTCGTTTCCCGGTCGGTGCCGCTGTGCTGACCGATGGCGAACGCGTGCACGCAGGAACCAATGTCGAGAACAGCTCCTACGGCTTGACCGTTTGCGCAGAACGGGTGGCGGTGTTCGCCGCAGTCGCTCGCGGTGCGCGCCGAATTGCTGCGATGCTGGTTTACACCGATACCGAGACTTTCACGCTTCCGTGTGGGGCATGCCTGCAGGTGCTCGCTGAGTTTGGGGAGAACCCGGAGGTCATCCTCGCCTGCCGTCGAGGACAGAGACTGTACCGACTGAAAGACCTGTTGCCAGTGCGATTCGCACTGAAGTAGCTGGTCGGGACGCCCCGTGCTTAGCTAATGCGCTCGAGGCCGTGCATGTACGGCCGCAGGCACTCAGGAACAAGCACTGAGCCATCGGACTGCTGATAGTTCTCCAAGAGCGCCACAAACACCCGGGGCAGAGCCAGGGCCGAGCCATTTAGGGCATGGGGATAGAAGGTCCTGCCGTCAGTGCCTTTAACTCTGACATTGCCCCGGCGGGTCTGGTAGTCTTCACAGTTTGAGACAGAGGAAACCTCGAGCCAGCGGCCCACGCCTGCCGCCCATGCCTCAAGGTCGTAGGTCTTGGCTGACTGGTATGCAATGTCCCAGGCTGCCAGACGTTTGACCCGGTAGGCAAGTCCCAGGTCACGGAGCAAGCTTTCCGCCTCGGCCCGCATCTCTTCCAGCGCCTCGTAGGACTGGTCCGGCCGAACCAGGCGAACGTTCTCGACCTTGTCGAATTGGTGGACGCGAATCATGCCCCGTACATCTCTGCCGTAGGAGCCGGCCTCGCGACGAAAACACGGCGTGCCAGCAACGTATTTGATAGGCAGGGCAGCTTCCGGAATCGTCTGGCCCCGGTGAAAACTGACCAGTTGCGGCTCAGCGGTCGGAACGAGGAAGAGTTCATCGTCGCGCATCGCGTACATCTCGGTCTCAAGGTGCGGCAACTGTCCGGTGGCGGTTAGCGTCGCCGCGTTGGCTAGAACCGGCGGTGCAATCTCAGTGTAGCCGTGCCGGCGGACATTCGTGTCAAGGAAGTAGTTGACTAGCGCCCGTTCCAACAACGCCCCGGTGCCTTTAAACACGACGAACCTTGAACCGGCCAGCCGGGCGGCGGCCTCAAGGTCAATGATATCGAGGGCCGCGCCGATGTCCCAATGTGCCAACGGTGTGAAGTCGAACCTAGGCCTTTCCCCCCATTCCGCGACAATCTCCTCGGTGTCCGTAACTGAGGGATGGACGGTATTGGGCAGTGACTGCACCAGTGCGGCTTGTTCTCGTTCGATGTCGGCGACCTCGGCGTCGAGCCGCTTTGCGATGTCGGCCAACGCGCGTGCTCGGGCGACCTCCTGCTCGCAGGGCCGGGTCTCTTTCTTGGCTCGGCGGACCGCTTCAGAGACCTGACGTTGCCGAAATCGTACGGCATCGCGTTCGTGTGTCAGTTGTTTGCGCCGGGCGTCGAGTTCCATAAGCCGGTCAATGTCCACCGGACAGCGCCGCAAAGCGAGAATCCGCCGTGCCTCGTCCGGGTTTTCGCGTATCAGCCTGATGTCCATCTGCTCACCTCTCTTGCCGAAAAGACGGCTGCCTACTCGCTGCCTTGACCAGCAGGTCGTACTCAATGTTCACCAGCACACCCGGCCGCACCGTTGAAAGGTTGGTGCTGTTCCACGTATGCGGGATGATATTGACGCAGAATTCACCCGGTCGCGCGTCGGCAACGGTCAGGCTCACGCCATTGACCGCCACTGAACCTCGGCGGACTATAAACCCTGAGTTTCTGCGGTCAATCTCAACGGCGATCGTTCGGTACCCGGCATGACGTTCGACACGCCGGATTCTGCCTACTTCATCAACGTGACCCTGAACCAGATGCCCACCTAGCCGGTCACCCAATGCCAGAGCGCGTTCGAGGTTAACCCGGTCTCCGACCCGGAGCCGACCGACAGTGGTTGCCTTCAGCGTGGTTGCTGCTGCCTCAACCACGAAGCTGGTCCGGTTCATCCCGGTTACGGTGAGGCAAACGCCGTTGACTGCAACGCTGTCACCAATTGTCAGTTCCGACGCGAATCCGGCACGCACTGTCAGGAGCCGGTTGCTCTGCCGGTCTTGGACGCGTTCGATTCTGCCGACCGATTCAATCAGCCCGGTGAACATAGCCGGTGGTCAGTACGTCCGGTCCAATGTGGTGGTGTTCGACCCGGCTGAGTCGAATTGCCCGGGCGAGTGGCCTGGGCCGCATCTGTTGAGTGAAATTACGACCCGGCCCCAGCAACAGCGGTGCGTGGAAGACATAAAGCTTGTCCACGACGTTGGCCTCGAGTGCGCTCGAGGCAACCGTCGCTCCGCCCTCAATCAGCACGGTCATTAGCCCACGACGATACAAGAAACGAAGGATGCGTGACCAACTCAGCAGGCCTTTTCGACTTGGGCCGAGCGCCACAACTTCTGCCCCCTGCCGTTCGAGCGTTGCTGCCTGCGCTTCATGCCGGAAGTCGGTCAGCACGAGCACGGGCCCAGGCTCTCGGAACATGCGACTTCTCGGCGAGACCGACAGTTTGGTATCAAGTACCACCCGCACCAGTCTCTTGTCTTTGGTTATTATGCGACAAGTCAGGCGTGGGTCATCGGCACGTACTGTTCCGGCGCCGACCAGAATCGCGTCGGCGGATTGGCGCAGCGCCTGAACAGTCTGCCTCGCGGCTGGGCTGGTCAGCCATTGTGATTGGCTCCAGCGGTCGGCAATCATCCCATCAAGTGTAATCGCGACCTTGAGGACAACAAACGGCCGACGCTTCTTGACGAAAGTGAAGTATGCCTCGTTGAGGCGTTGTGCCTCGTCTCTGAGTAGGCCAAGGTGGGTCTTGATTCCGTGCTTGCGTAGGCATCTAAGGCCTCGCCCGCTCACTCGAGGGTTCGGGTCCAGCACCGCGGCATTCACCTGACTAATCCCGGCCCGCGTGATTGCGTCCGTACAGGCCGGGGTCTTACCATGAAAACAGCACGGCTCCATCGTCACATAAAGGGTTGCGCCCCGCGCGCTGCCGCCGGCGTCACGGATTGCCTCGACCTCAGCATGGTTGCCGCCGAACCGACGATGCCATCCTCGGCCGACGACCTTGCCACGCTTCACGAGCACGGCGCCCACCATTGGATTCGGGGAAACGTAACCGCGACCACGAGCGGCTAACTCCAGCGCCGTGCGCATGAACTGCTCGTCTGACATCGGGCCAATCATAGACCGGGCTTGGCAACTGTCAACATCCTAACTTCTTCTTAAGCTCGACATGGCCATCCCCCGCCTTCGATGGCAGAGGTAAGGGTGAGAATGAATGGGTGGGCAAACAGTCTATCTCGGAACTTGGGCTTCGTCTCGGCCTGCTCAGTACTCGATGTCGAACCGGTCGAACTCGTGCCGGTATTCGTCCCAGTCAACTTCCACACCGGTGACTTGAGCCCGGGGTGGTCCTTGTCGGAGTCGTTCCAGCAGTGCTTCAAGGCTCGGCCGTTCGCCCTCGGCCCGTACCTCGACCCGCCCGTCAAGCAGATTCCGAACCGTACCGCAGAGCTTGAGTGCAGTTGCCTCCCGGTGGGCGAACATCCTGAAGAACACGCCCTGTACGCGGCCGCTGACAATGGCATGAAACGAAGCCCTTTCTGACATGGCCCAAGATAGCCGCGTGTCAGGATTTGTCAATTGCGGCGCACCCTTACCACCATGAGTCTGCGCTGGCGTTAGCTCATGAGGACGCTTGATGCAGGACACCAGGGGAAACTAAGGACTGTCCCTGACGCAGGACATGACCGCGAACACCACGGGGCGGTCTTTACCACGCGGGAATCGCGCAATGCCGGGCAGTCTTGGGTTTTCCTCTCGTCCTTTCATGGACACTTGTTTTCTCTTGCCCTTGACTGGAGAGGGTAGTGATGAACCTCTTGCGGGCACCATGCAGTTGACAGCCTGTCAGACGTTGTTAAGATAAACAGAAACCGTTTCTATCTATGAGCGTCGTCGAGAAAGTCAGAGCTAGTCTGCGCGGTCAAGGGCTGAAGATAACGCCCAAACGACTGGCCGTTGCCCGATTGTTGCTTAAGGTGCATGGCTCGATGACGCCTGAACAGGTGTGGAAGCTGCTGCGGCCGAAGCTGGGTGAGTTGGGTCTGCCGACTGTCTATCGGATTCTTGAGGACCTGACACGGGTCGGGCTGTTGACCCGAGTTGAGCTGGCAGACAAGGCGTTGCGCTACGCTGCGTGTCGGGCCCGGCCGGACACGCATCATCATCACTGGGTCTGTGTCGGTTGCGGTGCGGTTGGCGTGATTGAGGGCTGCACGTTCCAGCGCCAGGTGCCAAGGGTAGAGGCCCGAACCGGCTTCAAGGTTCTTGGTCACAAGCTCCAGGTCGAGGGTTTGTGCGCGGGGTGTCGCAAGGCGGGCCGAGGATGAACTCGTCGGTGGTGGTACTGTTCGACCGTGTCACGGTCGCCTACCCGCAGACCGTGGCGCTTGAGGATGTCAGCTTTGAGTTAACCCGGGGCGAGTTCCTCGGAATCATCGGACCGAACGGGTCGGGCAAGACCACCTTGCTGCGCGTAGTCCTCGGGCTGGAGCGGCCCGCAGGCGGCAGGGTTGAGGTGCTCAGGGTCGGCGCGTCTGGGATGATGTCGGTCCGCCGGCGCATCGGGTACGTGCCCCAGCGCCGCGCGATTGACCCGCGGTTTCCGGTGAGCGTGTTTGATGCCGCCATGATGGGCGTGTACGGTTCGGTCGGGTTGTTCCGGCGTCCGAATGCTTCGGACCGCGCCCGGGTTCGAGCCGCACTTGATGCAGTGGGGCTGGCGGACGTGGCCGCCCACGTGGCCGGCCACCTTTCCGGCGGCCAGCAGCAGCGGCTCCTAATTGCGCGAGCTCTGGTCCAGGAGCCGGAGATACTGCTGCTCGATGAGCCAACGTCAGCGGTCGACGTCTCGACCCGGCAGGCAATCGTCGAATTGGTTCACAAGCTGCACGCCGAACGCGGGCTGACGACACTTTGCGTTACGCACGATATTAACGAGGTTCTGCCGTGCCTGGATAAGGTGATGTATCTTAACCGGACCGTGCGGGCGTTCGGCCGGTGCGACGAGGTGCTGAACCGGAGGACACTGGAGGCGCTGTACCGCGGCCGGGTCGTGCTGGTTGAGCAGGAGGGTAGGAAGTACGTGGTGGTCGGGGATAGCCATGCTTAGTTTCCTTCAGTACTCCTTTATGCAAAGGGCTTTGGCCGGGTCACTGGTTGTCGGTCTGACGTGCTCGACAATCGGCGTCTTTGTTGTCTTGCGCGGCATGGCGTTTGCCGGTTCGGGTCTGGCTCATGCCGCTTTTGGCGGCGTGGCGCTCGGCTTTCTCCTTAATCTGAATCCGCTGCTGACCGCGGTGCTTTTCTGCCTTGGAACTGCGGGGCTGATTCAGGCTGCGGGCAAGCAGGCACAACTACATATGGATGCGTCAATCGGCATCTTCTTTGCTTTCACGATGGCGCTCGGTGTCGTCTTCATCGGTCTGATGAAGCGGTATGACGCGCGTATCTACGGCTACCTGTTTGGCAACGTGCTCGGGATTACCGAAGGCAACTTGGCGACGATGGTCATCCTCGGTGCTGTGGTCATTGGTGCCATCGGACTGCTGTACAAGGAGCTGAAGTTCCTCTCTTTTGATGAGGAGATGGCCCAGGCGAGCGGGCTGCCGACCGCGGCTTTGAGCGCACTGCTGCTCGGGCTGCTGGCCCTGACCGTGGTACTTGCACTCAAGGCGGTCGGCATCATTCTGCTTCAGGCTTTGCTCGTGATTCCGGCTGCGACTGCGTATCAACTGACCAACCGGTACGGGATGATGTTCTTCCTGTCCGGGCTGTTCGGCGTCGCGGCGTGCGCGGTCGGACTCGTTGTTTCGTATTACTTTGAGGTCCCGTCTGGAGCGGCGATTGTCATTGTCGCGACCGCATTCTTCGGCCTGGCCACGCTTTTCTCACCTAAGCGCCGGAAATGCAGAATCTGCGGTCTGGGTAGCGCGTGATGCCTCAGATTTCAGAGGCGAGAGTCGTCACTCCGGGGTCCGTCCTATTTGGCCTGTTTGGCTGTATCTTTGGGCTGGTCGCGGCGGCGCCGGTCAGAGTTGTGACCACGATTCCTGATTTGGCCGACTGGGTCAGGAATGTTGGCGGAAAGAGGGTTGAAGTACAGAGTCTGCTTCGTGGCGCCGAGAACCCGCATACCTTTGAGCCTGGGCCAGATGATGCTCGTGCCGTTGCTCAGGCTGACTTGTTGGTTAGGGTCGGGCGCGGTTTGGAGGACTGGTTCGGCGGGCTGGTGGCGAATGCTGGGAACCGGCGGCTTCGGGTGTTGACCGTGGCCGAGGTCGTGGACGTGACCGAAACATCCGACGTTTCGGGTCGTGTCCGCAGAAACCTTGAACTTGTGTCAGACGACAGCGGGCACCAACATGGTCACGGCAATCCGCACATCTGGCTGGACCCGGAGAATGCCAAGGGGGCGTGTGACCGGATTGCAACTGAACTGGGTTGGATTGACCCGGCCGGAGCGCGAGAGTTCCGGACCAATGCCGAGCAGTATTCACGCCGACTCGATGCGTTGACCGACACCCTGCAGAGGTCGGTTCAGAACCTTGCAGACCGACGATTCATCTCCTACCACGATGCTTGGCCGTACTTTGCCCGGCGGTTCGGGTTCGAAGTGGCTGCCAGCATCGAGCCGCTGCCTGGTCAGGAGCCATCGGCAAGACATTTGGCCAACCTGGTCGAGCTGGTCCGGCAGGAGAGCATCCGGGTAGTCGTATCTGAGCCGCAACTGCCGCGCGAGGTGCCGGAAGCTCTGGCAATGGAGACCGGAGCGAGGCTGGTGATACTCGCGCCGGTTACCGGTTCGCTTCCTGAGGCCGGTACCTACTACCGACTGCTCAGGTACAATGTCCGAACGCTAGTTTCAGCGCTCAGCAATTGATAACGATTGCGCCAAAGCGCGTAAAGGGGCAGTGCCGTCCGTTATCTCAGGCTAGAGGACAGCCTGAGCAGAGTGGTCGGGCCCGGCAATGGGTCTTGGCCAGCTTGACGAGGAGTGCGTGGCATTCGTTGAAGAGGTAGGTGTCGGCGGGCAGCGTCGACTGGAACCAGTGGCGCAGGACGTCGTAGGGTTCGTTTCCCTGGATGAGTCCGTAGCGGTATAGAACGCGCCGGGTGTAGGCATCAATTACAAAGACCGGTCGGTTCAAGGCGTAGAGCAGGATTGAGTCCGCGGTTTCTTGCCCGATGCCGTGGATGGCGAGCAGTTCTGTGCGTAGGGTAGACGTCCTCATGCGTCGCAGTCCAGCAAAGCCACCACGTGTGGTCAAGTACTTGAGGAGTCCGTGCAGGCGGCGCGCTTTGACATGGTAGAGCCCGGCTGGCTTGATGAGCGGCGCGAGTTCGGAAGGAGAGAGCCGGGCTAGTCGTGCGAGACTGAGCAGGCGGTGAGACTTGAGTCGGATGATGGCCCGCTCGACCGCACTCCAGGAAGCATTTTGTGTGAGAACTGCGCCGACCGCGACTTCGAACGCGGTGTCGGCCGGCCACCAGTGTTGGGGGCCGTATGCACGATGGAGCCGATCGAAGATGAGCCTGAGCTCATGCCTGTCCCTGTTGCGAGCCCCCTCTTTTCGCCCTTCTTCCCCTGAGAGTGGAAGAGCAAGACTGAGGGGATGCGATTCGCCGCGCGTCGCGCAGTTGACCGGAAACCCCGAGACTATCCTGCGAAACGAGGGACTGGTCCATTGGTCGGTGTGCGTCCCCGTTCGTGGACATGACCCGAATTTGCCCTTGAGTTCTGGATTGTAACCCCAGAAACCTTCGGCGTGGTTCAATGGATGATTCGTTGCTGCCTTGGTCAGGGTTGTCCGTGCAGCGGGCATGCTCGGCGCGGCTCTGTCCCGAGTGCGAATACCTCGTAGCGGACGCGCGGGCAGGCTGGTGTCGCCAGCTTGCCCGAGAGTTCGCAGACCGGGAGGCTGACGATTTGGTCCGGCACCGGGAAGCTGTCGGCCGCGGCTGAGTCCGGTCTTGCTGCCTTCATGAATTCGCCCCACATCGGCGCGCAGACGACGCCGCCGGTCGCACCTCGAAACACTGGGCGGCGTTGGTCAAAGCCGGCCCAGATGCCGCAGGTGAACTCAGGCGTGTAGCCGACAAACCAGTTATCGGTGTAGTCGTCGGTCGTGCCGGTCTTGCCTGCGGCCGGACCGGTGTAGCCGACGCGCCGTATCGCCGTCGCCGTCCCTTCGTTGACGACACTCTGAAGCATGCTGGTGACAATGTAGGCGGTGGTCGGCCGGAGTACCCGAACCGCCTCAGGCTGATTCTCTTCGAGCACGACGCCGCGGGCGTCGGTGACTTTCTGGATGAGTATCGGTCTGACCTTCAGTCCTGAGTTGGCCAGGGTGTTCAAGGCGGTAGTTATCTCCATCAGGGTTATCTCAACCGATCCGAGCGCGAGTGAGTAATAGGGCGGTAGTTTCTTAGTGATACCCATCAAGTTGGCATACTGAGCCACGAGCTGAGGTCCGAGCCGCTGGGCGAGTTTGACTGCAACGACGTTGCGCGACAGGGCCAATGCCCGGCGTAGAGACATCTTGCCCAGGAACTTGCCGTCGTAATTGCGCGGAGAGTAGTCCGGTTGACCGGGTATCGAGATGCTAACCGGCGCATCGTCCTCAATGTCGGCCGCGGTCATACCCTGGTCAATTGCCGCCACATAGACAAAGGGCTTGAAGGTCGAGCCGGCCTGGCGTTCAGCCTGTGTCACCCGGTCGAATTCTGAGCGCCGAAAGTCACGACCGCCGACAAATGCACGTACGTAGCCGGTTCTTGTCTCGATTGCCACGAGCGCGGCCTGGAGGTAGTTGGGCAGGGGTAGATTGGAGTTACGCAAGGCCGCTGAGTCATAGCGGGCTTTGGTCACTTTCAACTTGTAGTCGCGTTCAATTGCCGCGCAGCCTGACTCGATGACCTCGTTGGCTCTGCGCTGTAGGTCGAGGTCGAGCGTCGTATAGACGAAAGAGCCAGACCGGTAGACAAAATCGGTGCCGTAGCGTTCAACCAGATAGCGGCGGACAACTTCAACAAAGTAGGGCGCCTCGTTGCGGCCTGAACCGAGCGGCAGGACCGTCAGTGGTAGAGCGACGGCTTCCTGGTGGGCTTCGGAACTGAGCAGCCCGAGTTGTCTCATTTTGCCGAGAAAGAAGTTCCGGCGTTGCAAGAGTCGTTCCGGATGGTAGTAGGGCGAGTAGGCCGACGGGTTGGCAAGCATTGCCCCGAGCGTGGCACATTCGACTGGGGTCAGCTGGCTGACGTTCTTGCCGAAGTACTTTTCTGCCGCGGCCTGGACACCGTAGACCGAACCGCCGTACCAGACTTGATTGAAGTAGAGCTCGAGGATTTCTTCTTTGGAGTAGCGGCGCTCGAGTTCGACCGCAAGCAGAGCTTCCTTTAGCTTACGGCGAAGCGAGCGCTCGGGCGTGAGGAACATCGAGCGGGCGAGTTGCTGGGTGATGGTGGAGGTGCCTTTGAAATCGCCGGCCCTTCGGAGCGCGCCCCACAAGGCGCCGGGCAGCCGAATCGCGTCCAGGCCCCAGTGGGTGTAGAAACGCCGGTCCTCGACCGCAATGACCGCGGCGCGAAGGCACTCTGGGATGCTTTCCAGCGGGACAGGTCGGCGCTTCTCCTGGAACAGGTCGGCGATGATGCGGCCTTTGCAGTCAAGGACCCTGGTGCTGGCCGGGGCTTGGTAGTTCGAGATGCTGTCGGGTGACGGCAGGTCGAACAGACCGGTGCGGCCGGCCTGGGCGTCACCGCAGCCGGTCGAAAGCAGGCCGGCGAGCAGGGCTAGTCCGGCGCAGCCTGAGGCTAGGCGTACCAACGTCCTGCAGGGACTGTTGTGACGTTGGCTGTAGCGGTGCGCGACGGCCTCCACTGACTTCGGTTTGTGCTTTTGGGGGCTCAACCTCGGATTCGGGGCAGCGGTCTATACTAGGGCTTCGGCGGTCAGCTCGGCCAGGTCGCGGATTCTGATTCGCGTTTCGGTGTTCGTGGTCTTGACCGCGTCTTCCAAAGTCAGCACGCAAAACGGGCAGGCGGTGGCGAGTACCGTGGCCGAAAGGTCGAGGGCATCGGTTACCCTAGTTTCCGCGAGCCGGCCTTTGCCGCTCGATTCGACCCACATTCGGCCGCCGCCGCCCTCGCAGCATAAACTAGTTTCGCGCGAACGGTCCAGCTCGACGAACCGGTCCCGCGCCAGTGCGCGCAGGACTTGCCGAGGTGGCTCAAACACCTTGTTCTGTTTGCCCAAGTAACACGGGTCGTGATAGGTGATTACTTCCTCGAGGACGCGGCGCAGGGGTAGCTTGCCGGCTTCAAGCAACTCGGCAAGAAGCTGGGTGTAGTGCAGCACCGGCAGATTCAGGTTAGGATAGTCTTTCCGAAAGGTGTTGAAGCAATGCGGAGAGAGCGTCACCACGCGGCTCGGGTGGCGTTCGAGGATGGTACGGGTATTGGTTTGGGCCAGTTCCTCGAACATGCCCAACTCGCCTATCCGGCGCTGTTCACTCGAGCAACAGGTTTCCTCCGCGCCGATGAGACCGAAGTTGACGCCTGCCGCCTGAAGAACCCGGACAAGGGCACGGGCCGATTCCTGGCAGCGCTGGTCATAGGCATTGGTGCAGCAGACGAACAGCAGGACGTCAACGGTCCTGCCTGGTTCGGCAATCTGGACGTCAAGTCCCTGGGCCCAGTCGAGCCGCCTTTCCCGGGCCCGGCCCCACGGGTTGCCCTGCAGGTATGTGCTTTCCAGTGCCGATTGAATCTGGGAAGTCATCCGGCCAGACTCGACGATTCGCGAGCGGAGTTCGACTACTAGGTCCGCCGGACGCACGGCTTTGGGACAGCGTTCAGTGCAGGTGGTGCACGTCGTGCATTCCCACAAGCCCAGCTCGTCGGCGGTCATAGTCCGCTCGATATCGTTCAAGGCGTAGTAGACCAGTCGCCGCGGGTTCAGGTTTGACTTCATGGAAACCGGGCATCCGCCCGAGCACCGACCGCACTGGATACAGCCGGCAAGGTCAGTTGTCGCAGTAGACACAGGCTGCCATTCTAGGATGCGCGGGCGGCAAGTCAAGGCGAACCGGGCGCGTTCGGTTCAGGGCTGCGGTCGTTTTGACCTGCGCAGCAGGGGAGAGGCGATGTCGCGCAGGACTTGGCTGACTTCGGCAAGCCCGAGCAGCCGGGCGACCGAATAGTAGACGACCAGCCCGAGGCTGGCGGGGACGACAACCTGCAGAAGCTCGACTGAGATGTGGCGCGACGGCAGTAGGATTTGCCCGCCGGTCGCGGCAAGCCATGCTGCACTCCCGGCGCTGAGTGCGGCAACTAGGGTCAGGCCGGCTCGTCGAGCAACGCGGCCGATGCCTAGGTCTGGGTTCCGGTTCCGTAGAATCAGTAGAAGCAGGGCGAAGTTGCCGGTTTGGGCAATGGACGCAGCAAGCGGGAACGACCGGAAACCGATAACCCGCATCAGCAGGAGGTTGAGTGCGATATTAGCACCGACAACTCCGAGTGCGACAAGCGCCGGCGTGCGGGTATCTCCGGCCGCGTAGAACCCGGCCGCAACGTTGCGCGTTGCCGCCGCGGCCCAGATGCCCAGGCAGTAAAGGGCGAGCGCCTGCGCGGTGTTGGCCGTATCAACCGGGCCGAAAGCGCCGTGTTCGTAGACCAGTCGCGTGACCGGAACCGCAAGTGCGATAAGCAAAACCGCAGCGGGCAGGGTCAGGGTCGAGACAAGCGAGAGGGCATGGCGGAAGCGGTCCGGCAGCGCAGCCCGGTCAGTACCGACGTGCCCGTGCGAGTACTCGGCCAGTGCCACTGAGCCGATGGCCGCGCCGAATAGGCCGGCGGGAAGATGCTGAATCCGGTAGGCGTAGTTGACCCAGGTTACCGAGCCTTCGGGCAGGAACGTCAGTAGGAAGGTATTGACAAGGAAGTTGAGCTGCCAGGTTGCAAACCCAAGAACCATCGGCAGCCAACGACGGAAGACGCAGAGAAGCTCTGCTGAGCGGAAGTCGAGTACTGCCCGATAACGGAAGCCCTGCCGGACCAGACTCGGCACCTGGACTGCAAACTGGGCCAGCGCACCGGCGAGCACGCCCCAGGCCATGCCATGAATCGGGTCGAGTCCGCGGGTGCGGAACAGATTGAACGTCAGCACCGGCACAAGGATTGAGAATACGTTGAACGCGGCCGGCGCGGTCGCCGGCACGAAAAAAGAGCCGCAGGCGTTTAGTACGCCCATCGCCCAGGCAGCCAGTGCGACGAAGAAGAGAAATGGGAACATGATGCGGGTCAGTGCCGCGGTCAGCGCAAGCTTGGTCGGCTCGGCGGCGAACCCGAAAGCAATCAGGCGCACAACTGCCGGGGCTGCGAGCATGCCAGCCAGCGACAGACCCGCAGTGACAACTGCCAGCGCGCTGAGCATGTTCGAGGCGAATCGCCAGGTTCGTTCCCGGTTCTGGGTCTTGAGACTCTGAACGAAGGCCGGCACGAACGCGGCCGAAAGTGCGCTCTCAGCGAACAGGTCGCGCAGGAAGTTGGGAATGCGAAATGCGACGTTGAACGCGTCGGTCGCAAGGCCCGCGCCGAATAGGTAGGCGAAGACCGACTCACGCACCACCCCGAGGATACGCGAGAGCAGGGTGCCGACCGAAAATGTGCCGACACGACGGGTGAAACGGCTCTCTGACGATTGGTGCTCGACACCTAATCATAGGCCGACGAGCGGGCGTGTAAAGTGCGTACGTTCAGATTGATTTCCGGCCACGAATTGCTACTGTTGCATCGTGCCTCGTGAGAAGCCGCCGGTGATTATGGTCCAGGACCGGGCGATT
>FWPV01001973.1_pt1 | contig 52540 bp, 48 predicted proteins | sample 2228371 | NCBI WGS metagenome assembly FWPV01 (sample SAMEA103939776, study PRJEB20133) | metagenome
AAACTAGAAGAGATTACCTATCTTGACATTCCGTTTCCATGCCGGTGCTCGCGGTGAGTTTGTCGCACTGGGCCTGCGCGGAGAACGTTGGTGGCAATTTAAAAACAGATTACGTGAGCATTAAAAATTCGATACTCAATCTACAATACCAATACAGCAAGCTTTTCACTCTTGGACTGAAACGAAAGAAATTCACAGTAAGAGAAACGGAAAGTGGAATTGACGCTGAAAATAACTCTCGAAACACCTTTATCACGCTACTTTTCACATTATTCTCCTGTGGACTTTTATTCAGTGGAATAATTGAAGCCTTCATAAATGGGAATGAGATTACGATTGAATTTGTGTTGGTATTTTGGGTTGTTCACGTTTTCGTTGGACTAATCGGTCTTAGACAGTTTTTATGGCTCGTCAATGGAAAACATCTCCTGAAAATTGACAACTGTGTTTTGACCCTTGACAAATCAGGAACATTTTTGACCAGACCAACAAAATTCAACCTGAATGAGATAGAACGAGTTAGCCCGACACTCAATGAAGAACAAATGACCTTGTTCGACAAAATTCAAAACAACATCAGACTTAATCACCGATTGCTTTTCCGCCATACCTATGGACAAGTGACTTTTGAACATAAAGGAAAGACGATAAAAATCTTTAGTGACTTGAATCAGAGTGAAAAAAAGGAACTAATTGAAATGATTGAAAAAGAAATAAAAAACTGCCACCAACAGCGTATATAACTTATGGCGGGTAAAGTGGTAAATTCAAGCTCTGTGCTTTTAAGTAAATTTAGTGCAATCCGACAGGAAAGTGCTTCGAAAACCGCCACAAGTCATATACGCGGACCGTTAGCGGTCAGGCTAAAGGACTACAAAACGACTAATAACAAGAGAACAAAATGAAAATAGAAACTAAGAATTTAGAACTCATTCCTTGCGATACTGAAATTTTGAAAGCTGCAATTCAAGGAGATGAAATTCTTTCAAAGAAAATTAACGTGATTGTTCAAGACAATTGGACAGAATTTGGTGCTGGTGCATTACAGTATTCACTTGACAGACTAACAGAGAGTGACTCAGAAAAAAATTGGTGGACTTATTTTCCCATCCACAAGCATGACAAAAAACTTATTGGTAGTGGCGGTTATAAAGGCAGACCGACAACAGACGGAACAGTTAGAATCGGATATGAAATTGCTCCCGAGTACCGGAATCGTGGACTTGCAACTGAAATGACAGTAGGACTAATTGAAAATGCTTTTCGAGACGATAGAGTAAAATTAATTGTTGCGCACACTCTTGGACAGGACAATGCTTCAACAAAAGTTTTACAGAAATGTGGGTTTAAAAAAGTTGAAGAAATTATCGACCCTGACGATGGACTAATTTGGAAATGGGAACTGAAAAGATAAAAAATCAAGAAGCCCGAACCGCTAACACGGGTTTTGCGTCAGGCGGGGTGACGTGTAAATTTGGAGCTTTGTGCTTATTATGAATTTTTGTTATAAATTGAAATTTTGTGCTAAGTAAACCCGCCCGAACGCAAAGCCCGAAACCGTTATGCCGCAGCACATTGGCTTTTTGAATTGAAGGAGTCTTTAATGGAAAAATGGGTCTCGGATCAAAGCGCTAAGGCGAATCGCGTTTGAGCTTAGCTTTTCCCTTAACCCACACCCGGAAATGCCTCCTAGCCAAGAAGCTCAAGTCTTCGCTTCATGGGGCCAACAATTGATCGGAAAAGCTTTTGCCGTGATATGCCTTAGCTCAGAAATGCCATTCGGTGTTCAATAAAGCTGTTCCGGTTTTCAAAATGCAGATATGGTTCAGCCCATTTTTCGGAGTCTGCACGGTAGACTTGGTTTGCTGCGGAAAGTGCCGCTGCATAACACCGCGCAAGCCCAATGCTCGGTTTTCGTTTTTAAACTAGAAGAGATTACCTATCTTGACATTCCGTTTCCAAACTGGCGCTCAGAGTTAAACTCCGCAATGGGCCTGCGCGGAGAACGTTATGCACAATAATAGAAAACTCACCGAATAGCCAAAAACTCAATGGAAACACTATTCGCCATAGGACTAGGTCAAGGAGTTACCCTGAGCCTATTATTGTTTCTTAAGTCGGGAGCAAAGAGAAACGCTTCCTGGCTTATAGGCGTTTTTATTCTTTGCGTTAGTGCCTACATTTCTTCACCGCAGCTTAATTCTATTTTTGGTGAACCAAGGGGTTCTTTTATAGTGGATCCTTTGATTTTACTCATAGGCCCCAGTTTCTATGGATACATTATTAGCTTGAGTGGCGGTCTGTCATTTAAAAGATTAAGTGTTCACGCCATCCCGTTTTTTCTGTATCTCCCGTTACTAATCTATTTCTACCAAAACGTAGGTGTAGATTTTAGTTCTCCACAATCACTTCAGTCGGTTTACAGCTCTTCTTTTGCGCTTGTTCTCGGATTGTTTAAGTTTCTTCACCTTTTCCTATACATCGGTTTAGGTTTTTATGCACTGCAAAAGCATCAAGAGATAATCAAAAAATACTTTTCAAACTTAAAGGGAAAGGATTTAGCCTGGTTAAAATATATCCTTTTTGGACTTTTGTCTTTGAGCATTCTTTCTTTCCTTCTTTATTTGCTAGCGCTTCAACTGCCAGATCAACAAGCATTGATTACCACTATCAACTTGATTTTGCTTATGGCCTTCCTGTTTGCTGTTTCTATATATTCATTCAAACAGGAAACCATTTTTGATTCCAGTTTTGATTGGATCCGTGATGCTGAACAAAGTCTGCCTGTCAACCTAAAGTCTGAGTTAATACCGAAATACGAAAAAAGTGGACTTAAAAAGAATGAGATTGAAAGTATCAATAACAAACTGGATGATTTCATTGATGCGAAAGGCTTTCTGAATCCCGAACTCAGTCTGACTACTCTTTCAGAAGAGTTGGAAGTTGCACCACACAAAATATCCGAAGTGCTTAGCAAGCACCGCAAGACTTCTTTTTATGATTTAATCAATTCTCATCGTATTGAAGCCGTAAAATCTGCATTGAAAGATCCTGCCTTCAGTCATCTTAGCGTTCTAGGTATCGCCTATGATTGTGGATACAACTCAAAATCAACCTTCAATACGGCTTTTAAAAAATTTACAGGTCAAAACCCCTCCGAATACCGAAAGCCATCTAATTGATTACCAGTTCCCTAAGAATCCTGAACGTCTCATTTTCTTTGGAGGTGGTACGAACCGCTTGGGAAGGTCGTACACCCGGAAATATGATAGGACTTTTGCCTCATCATTTTAAAAACAAAAAAAATCATGAGTACAAAAAGTAATTTCAAAAGAAGATTAAAGGTGATTGGCGGGAGCCTTTCCCTGATTGTTGTCGCATTAGTTGCATCGGCATTTAGTAATGCAAAATTTCCAACGCCTGACGGTTCTTATTCTGTCGGCACATTCCATTTGGAACTTGCTGATACCTCCAGGAATGGAAGGACCTTACAAGTGGAAGTTTATTATCCTGCATCTGCACCACACACAGAAAGCATTCCTTACCATCCAAATCCGGAAATGCTGGAAGAAGATTTAAAGGCGTTGTATGGGGTACCTAAAATGTTGATAAAGAAAATAAGCAGGTCAAAAGTTCCGGTGAAAGACCAAGCTAAACCGGAGTTGAAAGAAGAAGGGTTTCCATTGCTTCTTTTTTCTCATGGCTATAATGGTAGTCGGTTTCAAAACAGCTTTCTACTACCTCAACTGGTTTCGCAAGGGTATATTGTAATCAGCGTGGAGCATACTGGTTCAGCTGCCGGCACTTGGTCAAGCGCAGGTGTGCATGGAGGAGTTACTCCTTTTGATTCAGTAACCCACAATGTGCCTTACAGTAACCGGGAGATTATTGAGTGGAGTGATGATCAGGTTTTCACCTTGAATGCGGTAGAGAAAATGTTTTTGAATAAATCCCTGCCAGTCGAGCTGTCTATTGATTTTTCAAAAATTGGTGTTTTTGGGCACTCATTTGGCGGTGCAACTTCAGCGAATACCCTCATCCGGGATAGTCGCTTCAAGGCAGGTATCAATCTGGATGGATTCTATTTTGGTGAAGGGCATCTCACTGGTTTTCACCAACCATTTATGGAATTGAGAGCAGACAATAAACCTGCAAATGAAATGACTGAAAAGAACCTTGAGGAATGGAAAATGAACAGAGAGGAATACCATGACTTCCTATTTGTGGAATGGAATAAAAGGCTGAGCGGACTTGCTCGAGGTGGGTATGAAAGTTATGTCATCAAGGGTGCTAACCACATGAGTTTTTCCGATTTCTCACTCATGTTCCCTTTCGGCTTTGTTACCGCACCCGATCGAGAAGAACATCATGAAGCCACTTTCCATCTTATCCGTAATTTTTTCGACACTCACTTGAAAAAAGTTGAGGGAAAACCTGTCCCTGATCACCTGAAAACAATGATTAAGAAAAACAGCGGTTTCTAAATTTTTTGGTAATGAAAAGAAGACAGAAAATATTAGTAGTGATAGGAAGCCTGTTGGTACTTATTTTCACCTTGTTCACGATTGCAATTGCCCCCATCGCCACAGGTTATCCGGCAAAATACATGTGTTCCTCGGTTTATGTGAATACCATGAACCCGGATACCGTATGGTCTCATTACATCCAACCCGAAAGCCCAATATTCAGGTTGGTGGATTATTCCATAGATGACGATACAAAAACAGTGGAAGTAAAATTGTACGGATTGATCCTGCCCTCAAAGGCAAAATTCATTGATGGGTGTGGGTGTTCGCTTTTAGGTGACAAAAGTGACATACCTGTTAATGAAATCATACGAGATATCCCAATAGATACTCAGATGGATACATTGGAATGGCCATTAGGGAGCAGTACAGCTGCTTTAAGCGAAGAAAACAAGCTGAAGCAGTATAAACTAAAGGCACGATTAGAAAAGGAATTTGTAGAAGAACCAAATGCCCCTAGGAAAAATACCTGGGGTGTGGCAGTGGCCTACAAAGACCAACTTTGGGCAGAAAGGTATATGGAGGGCATAGACAAATATACGCCACTCCTATCCTGGTCCGCTTCTAAAAGTTTGACAGGAACACTTGCCGGACGATGGTTTACACTTTCGGGAGAACACTGGGAACAACAGGCAGAACTACCTGCCGCTAAATCGAACAGCAAATCAGAAATCACGTGGAAGGATATTCTTCAAATGCAGGATGGTTTAGCATTTTCTGAAGTTTATCAACCTTTTTCGGATGCTACAGAGATGTTGTATGAAAGTAGAAATATGGCACTTTTCGCTAGTACAAAAGAACAGGAATTCCCATCAGGAACACATTGGAGATATTCCAGTGGCACAACCAACATCCTGTCATGGTTGGTAAAAGAAAAAACAGGAGGAAATCAAACTTCGTTTGAGCAATTTGCTCGAACCGAATTTTTGGATGTCCTCGGCATTCATGAAGCAATTTTTGAATATGATGGAAGTGGAACCTTTGTGGGGTCCAGTTATTTTCACGCCTCTCCACAGTCCTGGTTAAAAATAGGTATGCTTTATAAAAACCGGGGAAAGTGGTTTGGGAATCAACTCCTATCGGAAGAATGGGTAAATTTTGCCCTTAGACCAGCATCTGACTCTAAGGGTAGGTATGGAGCGCAAATCTGGCTGAATAAAACAACCAGCCCAACCGACAAACAATTATTCCCCAAACTTCCAGAAGATACTTTCATGTTTCAAGGGTATCAGGGACAATATATTGTCGTTATTCCATCCTGGGACTTGATGGTGGTTCGAATGGGTGTAATGCGAGATCCGCAGTGGAAAATGGAGCAGCTGATTTTGGATATAAATAATATCTTAGATAATTAAAAAAAACTCCCAAGTTGACAAAGGAAAATGTGCACAACATTTTATAAGAGCAATAGCGGGTGAAGTGGTAAAATCAAGGTCTGTGCATTTAATAAACTTTGGTGGTGGCGGACAGCTAATCGCCTTGAAATTCGCTACTGCTCTTATACTTGACCGTTATGCCCAATTTAAAGAACATCAACAAGAATCATTTTGAATTCGTAAATTTGAAAGTATGGGAATGATTACAAAAACTCAGCTTCTCAATTCTATGGGCAATCTGCCGGAAAACTTAAGTGTAGATCAAATCATTGAGCACTTATTGCTACTTGAAAAAGTTCAAATTGGACTTGAAGACTCTAAAGCTGGCCGAATTAACACAAAAGAAGAAGCGAAGCAAAAGCTAAGTAAATGGCTCAAATAAGGTGGACTGACTTCGGCATTGAAGAATTGAATCAAATCGGTGAATTCATTTCAAACGACTCGCTACGGTATGCAGAAATAACCGTGGCCGAGTTATTTTCAGCCACCGACATATTGGAGCAATATCCGAAGACTGGAACCATAGTTCCCATGTTTCAGGATGAAAATGTCCGTCAACTGATTAAGGGTAACTATAGAATCATTTATCTTATCATTGATGAAGATTCAATCGATGTTCTAACCGTCCACCATGGATCACGATTAATCTCAAATATCGTGGGAGACACCAAATTATAATCTGGGCCTAACACCGCGCAAGCCCAATGCTCCGTTTTCGTTTTTAAACTAGAAGAGATTACCTATCTTGACATTCCGTTTCCATGTTGGTGCTCACGGTGTGTTTGTCGCACTGGGCCTGCGCCGAAACCGTTTGCTGTAAGTTAAAAAGAAAGACCTCATGGCAATTTCGAAGCCCTATTTAACCCTTTTGACCAGTCTGACTTTGGCGACATGTATAGAATCTACAAAGGATTTTTCAAAAACATTACCTACCTTTTACGTTAGTAACGCGATGCAATACTAATGATAAAGAGCTTTGGAGATAAAGAAACGGAGAAAATCTGGAATGGAATTCGATCAAAAAACTCCCTAGTGATATTCAAGAAGTGGCTAGAAGAAAATTAAGGATGATAAATAATGCCCATGACATTCTTGATTTAAAAATCCCTCCTGCAAATCGCTTGGAAAAAGCGAAAGGAAGCTTGTCTGATTATCATAGTATCCGTATTAATAATCAATGGAGCATTATATTTAATTGGTTGAATAATGACGCTTATGAAGTGAAAATTATTGATTACCATTAAATAAGAAACAAAATGGAAAAGCTAAAAAACATTCACACAGGCGAAATACTCCTTGAAGAATTTCTTATCCCAATGGATTTGACAGCATACCGATTGGCCAAAGAAACTTTTCTGCCTCAAACTCGAATTTCTGAGATAATTAAAGATAACCGACGCATTTCAGCTGATACAGCATTAAGGTTTTCAAAATTCTTCGGAACCACGGCTAAGTTTTGGCTTGGCCTTCAAGATGATTTTGATCTTGAAGAAGAAAGAAATCAGAAACTTAAAGAATTGAGCGAGATCAAAACCTACAAAGAAAACGCCGCCTAATACCGTGCTAACGCCAAGCTCTATTCTCGTTTCCAAACTCAAGTAGAACACTTAATTCAGAACCACGTTTCCAAACTAGCGTCCCTAGGTAATATCGCACCGGTCCAGCACGGAGAACGTTGGCCCAATCTATAAATGAAGATGAAATGTCTATTGATTATTCTCTTTGGAGCGGCAATCTCTTGTCGTAATTCAGGCGATGCTACAGATGCCATAGTTGATTTAAAGAAACCTGAAAATCACAGCCCCGATTACAACATGGCAATAACCTTTATCAACGACTATCTAACGTATTTCCATGAATCGAACTCAGAACTTACTCCAGTGCAATGGATTGATAATCGAAAAGATGTTACCGCCGGGTTTAAAATGAACTTCACAGGATATACACTGAAGCAAACAAGGCAGACCCCGATGCCGGCCTTGGATTTGACGCAATTCTTGATGCACAAGATGCCCCAGAACGCTTAGCATTGTACAAAACAGATTCTGAATACCTCATTGCTATGAGCAGTGAGCCAAGCAGCTTCAAACTGACCATGAAACTAAAGCTTGAAGAAGGCCATTGGCGGGTTGACGGCTCAGGAATTATACAAATCCCGAACGAAAAACGAATCAAAAGGTAAAGCCCATACTCCCTGCCAGCGAGCACTGATGCTTCCTTTTAATTTTCAAACTGCCGGGTAATACTTAATTTTGACCAGACTACTGTTGGGACCTTCTCCGAACATACGTCGCTGCTCAAGTTTCATTTGGTGTTGCTTGGATTAGCACTGAGGCCCCATGTAGAACCCCGCCTTAGCCTCCTCAATACCTAAACCATAAACGAATGCCGGAAGGGAACGGATAACAGTACATTTTAAAAATCACTTACCATGAGAACCATCAAACTACTCGTCCTTTTATGTTTTGGCCCCTTTTTGATTCCGACTACCCTCAATGCTTGTTCGGTTCTGTTTTATGTTGATTCTACCACCGGCAAAGTCTATGCGGTTAACAGCGAAGACTATTGGCTCGATGTGGATGCGTATATCCAAATTGAACCCAAATCAGAGAACAAATTTGCCCGATTGTGGTATGGCTGGGATAATTTTGCCCAAGGCGGAATTAACGAAAAAGGACTCTTCTTCGATGCCGCCGTTACGCCCGAAACAGACAAAATAAAAGGGTATGGTAACCCAAAGCATAATGTAGGGGATGATCTTTTGGCCACGTGTTCTTCAGTGGATGAGGCCTTAGCGTATTTAGAAAAAGAAAAAATTGCCTTGACTCAGAGCCACCTGCTTTTTGGTGACAAAACGGGAAAAGCTGTTATTGTAGAATGGGTGAATGGAGAAAGAAAACTCATTTGGATTAAGGACAACAAATTACTCATGACCAATTACCTCTTAACCGAACCGGAAGCGGGAAATTTTCCATGCTATAGGTATGAGAGCATCCAGCAGAAAATTTCTGAACTGGAAGAGAGCGGAGAAGAAATTAACCTCTTAAAAATTGGAAATACTTTCGGACAAGCGGTTCAAGCACCCACCAAAAATGAAGAAGGCCGTGCCACCGGAACAGTATACACCACGTTCATTAACCTAAGCGACAACCTATTTTTCTTATCCTACAAACTCAGTAATGAGAACGTCATCAAACTAGACTTGAACGTGGCGTTTCGCAAAACAAAGCGCCAGAAGATTAAGCTGAAAGATAGAGAATGACGGATCATAGGACTCAAGACAAGCAAAGCCTGTGGCCGAAAAATGTCCGCAGGTTTCGGTTTTTGTAGTGTACCCTACTTCATCTCCTGAATTAAGTAAACCTGCGGGAATGCAAGAATCCCGGCTAGACAGCTAAACTTTTCGAGATTCGAGCGAAATTGCGTCTTGTATACGTTAAGCCCATAAACGAAACCAATCATACGCATGGAAGCATCGCTAAATCAGCAAGAACAACTGACCCAGGTAATTGAAAGTCTAAGCGCTAAGCATTCCATTTTAACAGCAGCATGTAAAGCGGATTTGCTCCAGGTAGCGAAATTATCCTTTGCCAAAAGCAAAACAATCATTGTAGAAGAACATCAGCTCGCCGACACCTTATACTATATTTCAACCGGTTGTTTCAGAGCCTATTACCTAAAAGATGATAAAGACATAACAGATTGGTTTGCCTTCGAAGAAGAATTCATTTCATCGCTAAATAGCTACTTTAAAAACATTCCTAGTCCGCATTTTATTGAAGCGCTAGAGCCTACAGCATACCTTGAACTGAAACGAGCAGATGTTATTGCACTAACCGAAAAACACAGGTGCTTTGAAACGCTTGCACTTAAATCAGCTCAGCACTTTATGCTAGTACTCCAAAACAGAATAGTGGCTTTGCAATTCGAAACCGCTCAAGTAAAATACGATACGCTAGTTAAATCTCGTCCGGATATACTAAACAGGGTTCCCTTAACACATATTGCCTCTTATTTGGGCGTAACCCTCGAAACATTGAGCCGAATTCGCAATCCCAGAAACCGAATTTGATCTATATCAACCGCTTTTCATTTTTGACCCATCTACATTTGCCTCAATAAGCAATTGAGCGAATGAACGCAGCACTCCTAACAGCAAATGCCCTTACACTTTTGGCCTTTCTTGTCCATACCTTTATAGGCGACAAAGAACTCAAAGTAAACGAGCCTTCCAAAGACGATTCCGACCAGGCTAAAAAAAGAGAAAAATGGACCATGGCCCGATGTGGATGGCATTGGATTTCATTCGATTTACTTCTCACCACAATCGGTCTAGCGCTCATTAACTTCTCAGACTATTTTGAGAACGAAAAGTTCGTTTTGCAAATACTCTCCATCTACTACCTCGGCTACTCCTTGGTTTGGGCATTGACCATTGCCCTATCGAAGCAATTTGATAAGAACTATTTGAAATTAGGACAATGGCTGCTGCTCTTGTTGATAAGCGGACTCATCTTCACCGGATACTAAAGCCTCCACATGCTCTTAGACAAATACATGCCTGAATTTCAATACAACGAAATTCACAAAACCCTTGTTCATGCCTCTACACGTGAGGCATTTCTTGCCACGAAAAATATTCAATTATCTAAATCCACGCTCATTGCAATTCTTTTCACACTACGAGGCTTGCCAATTCATAGCCCCACATTACAGGATACCAACCATGCAATGCGCTTTACATTGCTCGATGAAATCCATTATTCAGAGTTTCTATATGGTTTTTGGTTCTCCACTAAAACGGAGTGGGTTGCCCATATAAACGAGTTCGTTCGACCGAATCCAAACTACAATGCTAAAGCAGTGTGGTCATTTTGCTTCAACCAGAAAGCCGATGGTACAACAGAAATACAAACCGAAACCCGGGTGTTCTGCCAGAATAAAACAAGCCTCGTTCTCTTCTCAATCTATTGGTTTTTTATCAAACCATTTAGTGGCCTGGTGAGAACAGAGATCTTGAAACTTGTAAAAAATGAACTTGAACAAAAAAAGCAACGCTAGACTATGTTAAGAATTGGAGCTTACTTCAATATCATCATTGCAATCGGCCACCTAATCGGACTCATTTGGGCCGAGCAGATGTTTGAAATAACCGGGATTGGCGAAGAAATGACCGAGCTCAGTCGCCTGCATACCCTATTGCCCTTTTTAATTACTCTTTTAGTTGCCATCGTCTTTTTCATTTTTGGCTTATACGGTCTTTCAGCCGACCAACGAATTAGGCCGCTACCCTTTACAAAACCGGTTGTTTTTGTCATTGCCGGAATCTATCTATTGCGCGGGATTGGGGAGCTTGTGATTGATATTAAAACACCGCAAGTAAACCTATCATTAGAGATACTGTATTCGCTAATTGCGCTATGCATTGGACTGCTGTTCTTAGTAGGTGGTTTGAAAAAAAGACCATCACGTTGACTGAGCTCATCCCTCGAATAGGAAAACATACCCGGTAAGCACAACACCCCCCAACAAGAAACGCATTTAGTCTGAATCCGCGTATATGCGCTATTCTTCAGGGCAATGTTATGCCAAGGATTAAGAAAGTGTAAGGAATGCAGGGAATTCCGATGGTCATACAAGCAAATAGGCTGAGCATACCCAAGGTACCCTATCTTGGTAGATACTTCAAACGATAAACAAGATCAGCGCCCTGTCAGTCCTTTGAATCGTGCGGAAATCTTTGTGCTTAAAACAGATGTAACCCAAGTAGGCAATCGAAACGCCTTTGCTCGGTTTGGGTGCGCAGCTGGATAGCGCCGAGCAAAGCATACCGACATGGTATTTTTAGCTATTTTCGCCTCAAAAATTCAGGCAAGGCGCAAGCACAAAGGCCGGAATATGCTTCACCGCGAACTCGGTACGCCAAACTAAGCATTTAATCCGGCCAATAAAGTGCAAGCATAGCGTTGAACTTATGACTCACAACTTTCACATTTTAGATGCAGCGTTATAGCCTAATCCGCTTTCCGAAAAGCAGCACAAAAGCACATATGCATCATGTACAGGCTTTGTTACAAAAACCGTAATTCACTATGATTCAGGGATTAATAGAATATACCTTACTATCAAGTGTTATCATTTCAGGTTTTTTATGCTTGATCTTGCTGAACAAAAAGAATAAGTCGGTAGCCGAAATTTTAATGCTCTTTTGGATATTCACCTCGGGCTACGCTTCCTTTTCGTACCTGCTTCTATTCAATGGCAGTTTCCTAAACTTCCCAACCTTAACCGCGGTGGGCTTCAGCATTCCGCTTTTGTCTGGGCCGTTTATGTACCTCTACATAAAATACCAAACAAGACCCCTGTTTTTTCAAAAGGCAGATCTGCTGCATTTCCTGCCCTTTCTCCTCTCTAATCTGCTCTTTATTCGATTTTTCTTTTTGCCTTTTGACCTCAAAGTGGACACATTAAGGACCAATGCCACGGAGTTCGAGTTTGAAGGCTTCCTTAAACTAATTGCCACCTATATCTCCGGTGTATTCTATATCTCTTGGAGTTTTATCACGCTGTATCTATACCGTAAGCGACTCAAGCGCGAATTTTCGAATGCCGATCAAATCAAATTCAACTGGATGCTGATGTTGAATACCGGTTTATTACTTATTTGGGCTATTGTAATTTTCATTCAGGATGATCGTGTTATTTACACTGCCGCCTCCGTTTATGTCATTTGCATTGGCTTCTTCGGCATAACCCAAGTTAAAGTATTTTCTGAGCGAGACATCCTCTACCACGAAGATCAAAACAGGCTTACAGAACGCAAAAAAGGAACTGTTTCTGATGCTGAAAACAAAGACACATCGATTCAGGAAGCTTCGTTCGATCCGATATACCAGCAGACCATTGAGCTGCTAAAAAAAGAAAAACTCTATCTGAACCCGGAGCTGAAAGTGCTGGATTTAGCCAACCGAATGAAAATTCACCCCAACCTGATGTCGAAAATTCTGAATCAAACTTCAGAATCGAATTTTTACGACTTGGTCAACAAAATGAGGGTTGAAGAATTTATTGAACGATCGAGAACCGAGGATTTTTCGAAGTATACGATTATGGCCCTAGCCTACGAAGCCGGTTTTAACTCCAAGGCCACGTTCTACCGAAATTTTAAAGCAATCAAAGGAATGTCGCCAAATGAGTTTATAAAATCAGGCGATAGATCGATTTAACAACACGAGTCGTCTCCGCCTAACTAGCAGGCCCGGTTTACTTCCAGAAGACTTTCGGAACCCACAATGAAGTACCCAATTCCAAAAACGTATCTCCAATGCGTTCAAAAATCGGATGTTGGCATGTATCGGATAGGAGGCAGATTTACGCATACCCCTGTTTAGCACGCTCTGCATTTTCGTTTTAAACGCCAGACGCTGCATCGCTAGAAACTTAGCTTAACTGTTTGCCGCAAGCCAAGCTGACGCATCTGTTTCGCCATTTCCGGGGAGAGCTGTCTAAAGGCAAACCTCGTTTCTTTTTCGTTTGAACAGTCCAACAAGGTTCTCCTGCAGACTGAGGTGGGTCTCAATTCGCTTCAATGCGTCTCATTTTACACATATAGCTGTTTTTCTGCAAGATACACGCGCAAAACAGGGGTCTTACTTTATAAAACCGAGACATGCCCTAGAGGCCTGACTCCTATGTTTGCCGAAATATTTTTATATGAAACGAAAAATGAAATTGCCCATCCTACTCTGCCTTGTCCTGTTGATAGGCTGTGCTAAAATGGATGAGCCCGGCAACCTCGTTCCTAAAACAGCCGATCAAGACCCAAGCATCCCATCCATTCGCATCAACGACCGCATCCTTCACGCCGAAGCATTTGGTGACCCGGACAGCACCTTGATTGTTTGCATACACGGAGGACCCGGTAGCGACTATCGGTACATGTTACCCGCTAAAGATTTAGCCAATGCCGGCTATCGGGTGATTTTCTACGACCAAGTTGGGTCGGGTCTTTCTCAGCGCTTCAAGGAGAACTACTATGATGCAAAAACCTTGGATGACCTATTCTTCAATGAGCTTAAAGGTGTACTAAACCACTATAGAACCAAGGCCACTCAGAAGGTTGTTCTTTTTGGACATTCGTGGGGCGCCATTATGGCAACAGGCTATGCCGGGAAATACCCCGATGAAATTGCGGGAATGGTTTTGATTGAACCGGGTGGATTAATCTGGGACGATATTGTTGACTACGTATCGAAAGCCCAATCCGTGCCGCTCTGGTCAGAAATGCTAAACGATATCTTTTACCAAGATCAATTTATTTCCTCGGAGAAAGACCAGCATGAAATTCTGGATTACAAAATGGCTCTGCTTGCAAGTCATGGCAGTCCGAACACGCTCGAAACCATTACCGGAAAAGCCAGCTTTTGGCGCTTCGGCGCAGTTGTGAATGCGGCATCCTTTACTTATGGCCAGAAGCATAAGCCGGATTTTAGAGCAGGTATCGAAAAATATACTCCGAGGGTACTCTTTATTCATGGAGGAGCCGGAAAGGTGTATACCGATGCCTGGGCCCAAAAAATAGCGTCAGCTTACCCGAACAAGGACGTATTTAAGGTGGAGGGTGTAGGACACTCCGGTATGCTTGAAACTCCCACTTGGGCCACGACAACCCTACCTAAAATCGTAAACTACCTTAATTCCCTCTAACTATGCATTCGTATAAAAGTTTCTTATTTCTTATTCTTTTCATTTTTGCAGCAGCTCCAAAAGCCGAGGCTCAAACGGTAAATTGGTCTAGAATGGAACCTGTTACGCACCATGCGCGAATCTATAGCGGATTGGATTACGGTCTGGTTTACGGATTGAACTACGGAAGGGTTATCAAGGCCAAAAGCATCGTGTGGATGCCCTTTGTGGACGCGTCCTTGCCCATGGGAAATCAGGGCTTGGACGATTATCGACTGTCTGTTGGAACGCTTGCCAAGGTATTTGACTATAAAAATTGGATCGCATCATTAGACGTTTCCATTGTTGGCAGACAAAACAGGAATCCATTTGTGCGTATGAACGGATTAGGGTCTGAATCTGGGATTCACCTCGGTTACTACAAAGAAAAGTGGTTCGTTAACATTCAGTTTTCTACTGATAATTCGTATCTAACTTATTTTAAACACACGGAAGCCTACAAAGGCAATTTCCCGGATGCTAAAGACGCTTGGTATCAGAATACGGCAAACAACCAGTATTTTGGGTTAAACGCCGGCTACAGCTTCAAGAAAGTAGACATTACCTTATCCTCCGGTCTCAGACAAACGGATGGCCTTAAAACGAAGCTTAGTCTTCCAATGAGTTTGAAATTGGGCGTTAACTACCGGCTCTAATAATGCATAGCGCGCGGCTTAAGGCTTCATTGCGGCACATATTGAAGCCTAAGCCAAGCGGTGTAATTCACCGAGTGATGTGTTTTACTTCATCGAGCATCAACTAAGCTACAGACTGCATGAAAACCAACGTCTCGCCCAGCACCATCTTACAGGACCTGGGCCACTTCTCGCAAAAAGACCTTGAATTGTTTGAACAGCATATTCAAAGATGGACACTACAGAAGCATGCTGTACTCCTCCATAAAAAGGAGGTTTGTACCGAATTTTACTTCATCCTGTCCGGTTGTTTCGCGCAATTTGTATCGGACGGCATCGATCAACAGATTGTGGATTTGCACATGGCTCATGAGTGGATGTTCAACCAAGAAAGCCTTATCGCTCAAACACCTTCGCGCACCATCATTCAAGCCTTCTCTTCTGCTGAAATTTTATCTTTAAGTCTAGGTAGCATGCACCAGCTTTGTGCTCAATCGCCTGCTTTTCTTCAGTTTGGTAAAATTTTGAATCAAACGGCTGATCGAAGTTTCATTTTTGACCACGGCTTAACGCCGCTTGAAAAATACAGCTATATCTTGGAGAAAAGGCCCCAATTACTCCAAGTATTCCCGATTAAGGTGGTGGCTTCCTACCTGAAGATGGCCCCGGAAACATTAAGCAGAGTGAGAGCCCAGTTGTGAATTTACTGATTCAAATCAAGTGATCATGCCGAATAGAACACGCATAATTGTAAATAAAAACCATGTTAACTAGCATTATCCCCAAACTCCCCATGCGCAACAAGGCGGCAACGAAGGCCTTTTATGTAACACAATTAGGGTTTAGCGATATAGGCGCAGTTGAGTATGACGGCTACCTATTGCTTAAAAAAGACGAGCAAGAAATTCATTTTTTTGAGTTCGCCGAGCTTGACCCAAATGAAAACTACGGCCAGGTTTACATTCGAACGACCGATATTGAAGCTTTCTATCAAAGTTTACTTGATAAGAAGGTTACTGTGCATCCGGCCGGACATCTTCAAACCAAACCTTGGGGTCAGAAGGAATTCGCGCTGCTGGACCCCGACAAAAATCTACTCACCTTTGGGCAGGCTATTTAGTCCACCTCATCACTTGTAATTTGAGACTTTAGAGTTGAGCTTTCGTATTTCGAGGTACATTTGCTCCTTGCTTAAGGTAAAGAATAGACCTTGTTGCAATAAGAGCGGTTGAATTTGTTTTGTTTCTCGCTAGCGAAAGGTAGTTGCGGAAAAATAAACGATTCGCTAAAAGACCATACGAATGAAGCCAACTATATACATGCCGTCTAGCGAACTATCTGCATTCGTGATGTGCTATTGGACTTTGGAAGGCGAAAAGAACAGCACACCGCAAAAGAACACCATTGTGCCCGATGGGACAATGAAGCTGATTTTTCACTACCGCGATACCTATATTCACCATCCCAGTGAAGCCGAAAGACTAGTTCTGCCGAAGTGTTTTTTAATCGGACAGTTAACCAAACCCTATGTTGTGGAACCCCAAGGCCGCACCGGTACTTTTGTGGTTCGTTTTCATCCAAATGGGTTTTTGCCTTTTACAACTATTCCGATCAAAGAAATGGAAAACACGGCTGTTCCGTTGGAGGTAGTATTCGGAAAAAGAGGGGTAATACTTGGTGAACAAGTCTTAAACGCAAACTCCACAACCGAAAGAATCCAGCTTTTAGAGACCTTTCTTCTAAGCGAATTGACTGCGAAAGGCAGAATTGACTCAATCGTAAAATCAACAGTGGAAACGATATTCAATGCAAACGGAAAATTCTCTGTCAATGAATTTTCAGAAAACAACAACATAAACCGAAGACAGCTAGCCCGTAAATTTTCTTTAACTATAGGTTTAAGCCCAAAACAACTTGCCAAGACCATCCGACTTCAGTCTACCTTGAAAGCATTGTTGAATGAAGAGGTTTCAAGCTTAACCGATTTAGCGTATGAAAATGATTATTTTGACCAAGCTCATTTTATAAAGGAATTCAAAGAGTTCACAGGATTAACGCCCAAGGAGTTTTTCGGCAACGACCTCAAAATGTCTTTGATTTTTGACAAGAAATAGTCCTGTCCCATTTTTACAATTTTACCCTATACGATGATCCCTAGGTTTGCTTTGCAATAATGCAAAAACTTAAAAATCGTATCAAAATGGCAAATGTAAATCCGGTTGGTTGGTTTGACCTGAATGTGGCAAACTTAGACCGAGCTAAAAAATTCTATGAAACAGTTTTCAATTTAACGTTGACGGATGCACCCGCTGAATGGGGTAGGCAATCGTTTTTCCCTTTTAACCCTGAAAGCCACGATATAACAGGCGCATTGGTGGAGAAAGCCGATTTTGTTCCGGGTAACAACAACACAATTATCTACTTTGAAAGCGAAGACAACGCCATAGAAGAACAGAGAATAGAAGCGGCAGGCGGTAAAGTAGTCCAACCGAAATTGAATATCGGTGAATTTGGCTTCATTTCAATCTTCATCGACACGGAAGGCAACACCGTAGGACTTCACTCGCGTAAATAACTTTGGTCTATGGCCTACGATTCAAAGCTTGCTGACAGCGTCAGAGAATATCTTGCCGAAGTTCCGGACCTCAACATTGAAGAAAAAGAGATGTTTAATGTCCTGAACTTCATGGTAAATGGGAAAACATGTGTTTGTGTGAGCGGAGAAAATTTGATGTTACGCTTTGACCCTAGCCGTCAAGTTGAGCTCTCTGAAAGAGATGGTTATGAAACCATGTTGATGAAAGGCAAAGAATACAAAGGCTACTGTTATATAAATCCAGAAGGGTTTAAAAACAGAAAAGACTTTGAATTCTTCTTAAACCTATGTCTTGATTATAATAAAGTGGCCAAATCATCAAAGAGAAAGAAATCGAGGTAAAACCAAGAACACCTCAAAAGCTAAACACAATAACGGTTTTGGTGCAAACCTGAACCGTTATTGTGCAGCTAGCAAAGATCTTCATACTGAAGGCAGCTGTTCTTCCTACACAAAGACCATTAACCACACGTCATTCGAGCCGTCACGGATTAGTTTGCTATCCTAAAAAAAGGCCATGGTATCAATCAATCAAACCCGTAATTCATTATCGAATAAGAAGGCTACTTTCTTGAATTTATGCGAGACTAAGAGCTTCTGCCGTTACCTACATGTACTCCGGCCTAAAACTGGGCATTAACCCCATCGATGTGATGAAGGCCGCTGAAAAAGCCAATGCTCCCTTTGTGAAATCAGATGAATACAAAGCTTGGGTGCGCGATTCGATTGAAGCCTTGAGATAAGGTTCTTTGCGTGGAATGGGTGCTTGGCATCTCTCCGCTATAACCGAATCGGGGTTTCAGCTGAGCGCCTCTTTTCAAGCGAAAAAATTCGTCTTTCTAGCGACTCATTTTTCTTCGAAAAATCGCCACAATCTAGCAATCCGTCCTTACCTTTGCGCCGCTGGGCATGGGCTGCTTTTCGCTGTGTTCGGCTTGTTGAATGAGAAAAAATTGGTGGAAAATGCTCGGCGTGGCGATGGTCCTATACAGCATCATCTTCGGCCTTTTGGGTGAGGTCCCTTCCCTGCCTATTCTGAATGAAAGCATCCGCAACTTGTACTTCCACGTGCCGATGTGGTTTGCTATGATTCTGCTTTTACTCGTTTCCTTCATCTTCAGCATCAAATCGCTCAATAAAGGAACCACTGAAGCCGACCTCAGAGCAAACGAACTCACCAATTCTGCTATATTTTTGGGCATCCTCGGATTACTTACCGGGATGATTTGGGCCAATTTCACCTGGGGAAAACCCTGGACCAACGACCCTAAACTCAACTCAGTGGCCATCGGCATGCTCATCTACTTGGGCTATATCATTCTTCGTCAAGCCATTGAAGACCGGGAGAAAAGAGCACGGGTTTCGGCTGTGTTTAACATATTTGCCTTCCCCATTTTTGTGGTACTGATCTTTGTTTTGCCGCGTATAGAAGATTCATTGCACCCCGGCAATGGGGGTAATCCAGGTTTTAACAGTTATGACTTGGACAATAACATGAGGCCGATCTTTTACTCGGCCGTTTTAGGCTGGACCTTAATCGGGCTCTGGATTTCTGAGCTCCGCAGCCGCATCCGTAACATAGAATACCAGATTGAAGAAAATGACTAAACTATTCACCTTGTTGGCCGTTTTAATGCTAAGCATGGGCACAGCGCTCGCTCAAGGCGAGGTGGAGATGGCCTTCGATATGCGCAGCAACGGAAAAATATACGTTGTGGTAGCCGTATTGACTACCATTTTTGCAGGCCTTGCACTTTTCCTCTTTTTGCTGGATAAACGCATCAGCAAACTGGAGAAAGAACATCATACTAAAAAAGACTAAGAGTACATGAAACCACGCTTTGTCATCATGATTGTGTTGATTGGAGTAGCCATCGCAGCTATCGTTAGCATGTACGGCTCTTCGTCAGAATACGTAACCTTTGAAACCGCCTCAGCTAACCCTGACCGCGAGTTTCACGTTATTGGGGAGCTGGTGAAAGACAGCGCCATGCAATACGATCCGGTAAAAGACCCGAACCACCTGGTGTTTTACCTGAAAGACTCGCTGAACGATGTGGCCAAGATTATCTTCCACAGTCCAAAGCCAGCCGACCTCGAGCGATCTGAAAAGATTGTGATTGTTGGCAAGATGAACGAGGGCGCGTTCAAAGCCAGCAGCATCCTGCTGAAATGCCCAAGCAAATACAATGAAGGCGTGATCGAAGAAACCCGTCACGACGCGAAAGAATCATGACAGAAATTCAATTCACAGGTGAGCACCTGCTCATTGGCAATATTGGCAAAATCAGCATTTTCCTATCCTTTGCTGCTGCCCTATTTGCCTTTATAAGTTATTTCTTCGGAGTACAGAACAAGGAAGAAGCCGGATTCTGGAAGAAGATGGGCCGACTAGGCTTTATCGTGCATGGCTTGGCCGTAGCCTCCATTTTTGTCACGCTCTTCTTCATCATTCAAAAACACTATTTCGAGTACCAATACGCCTACCAGCATAGCTCTACTGATTTACCCCTTCGCTACATGATTTCCTGTTTCTGGGAAGGTCAGGAAGGCAGCTTCCTGCTCTGGATGGTTTGGCATGTGGTGCTGGGAGCCATCTTAATTTGGAAAGCAAAGAACTGGGAAGCGCCGGTGATGGCCATCATGGCTTTGTCGCAAGTGATGCTTAGCACCATGTTGCTCGGTATTGAGATTGGCGACTACAAACTGGGGTCTAACCCCTTTATCCTGCTCCGAGAATACCAACCGGGCATCTTCAATATTCCGGTGATGGCGCGTGTGGGTGCTGAAAATTACCTTCAGCTGTTTACAGAAGGAAACGGCCTTAACCCGCTCTTGCAGAACTACTGGATGGTGATTCACCCTCCAACCCTGTTCCTCGGCTTTGCCGCAGCCATTGTGCCTTTTGCTTATGCGGTAGCCGGCCTCTGGACCAAACAACACAAGGAATGGGTGAAACCGGCTATTCCGTGGACACTCTTCGGGGTGATGATCTTAGGAACCGGCATCATCATGGGCGGATTTTGGGCCTATGAGTCGCTTTCTTTTGGGGGCTATTGGGCTTGGGATCCGGTAGAAAACGCATCGCTTATTCCTTGGCTTTTGCTCATCGCTTTAGCCCATACCATGCTGATTCACCAGCGCACAGGCAAAGCGCTCTACATCACGTATATACTCGCAATCTTCTCTTTCCTTCTGGTTTTGTATGCCACCTTCCTCACCCGAAGCGGCATCTTAGGCAACACCTCTGTGCACGCCTTTACCGATTTAGGCATGAGTGGACAGCTGCTGCTTTTCTTCTTCATGTTCATAGCTGTGCCTTCCTTGGCCGCCCTGAAAAACAACGTTTGGAAATGGGGTATGATTCTGATTGGGCTGAGTGGGTTTTTATTGAGTTTGGTACTTGATGGAGATAAAACCTTGCTGATAGGCTACCCGGTAGTGGCTGCCCTATTTGTAGCGCTCTTTGTAAGCATCTACAAAGCAGTACCGGAACACAGCAAAGCCGATGAAGAGCTGAGCTCACGCGAGTTTTGGATGCTCATCGGGGCCCTTGTATTTATCCTATCCTGCTTCTTTGTAATTATCAATACCAGCATGCCGGTTTGGAATAAGATTATTCCGGGATTAGACAAAGCACCACCGGTAGACGTGGTGGGTTATTACAACCGCTGGATGATGCCATTTGCCTTAATCATTGGTTTGATGGTAGGTTTTGGACAATTCTTGAAATACAGAAAAACCAACCCGAAGAAGTTCAGGATGGAAATTGGCTCTCTGGCTCTGGCCTCAGCCGGTTTTACCATTTTGTTGTCCATTCTTTTCAAACTGAACAATGCCCTCTTGATCAGCTTCCTATATGCTGCGGTTTTCGCGGTGATTGGCAACCTGGTCTATATCGCTAAAGTGCTGAAAGGGAAAATCAGCCTATCCGGCGGAAGCATTGCCCACGTTGGGTTCGGACTCATGCTCATCGGCGTGATTTCATCCGGCGCAGGCAAAACAGTAATCTCCATCAACCGCAGTACCATCGATTTTGGGGAAGCCTACAACGCACAAGAGAAAAGAGAGAACATCCTGCTAAGCAAAAATATTCCGATGCTGATGGGCGATTACCTGGTTACCTACCTGGATGATACCACCATCGCTCCGAATACCTATTACCGCATTCGCTACCAAGGTTATGATTTAGAGACCCAGAGCCTAACCGGCGAAGAGTTTATCCTGCAACCGAATGCCCAAGTGAACCCGAAAATGGGATTGGTTTCGAACCCGGATACCCGGCATTACCTTACCCACGATGTTTTCACGCACATCACGCAGATTCCTGATTTGGAAGCCAACAAGAAGGCGCCTTTCAGCAATTTCCGTGAGCACGTGATTAAGGTGGGTGATACCCTCTTTACCAATAACGGCATCGCTATTCTCAAATTCGTTACACCAAACGTAGATCCTGCGCAGTATGGATTAGAAGACGCTGAGCACTTATTGGTGGCCGAACTGGAGGTTAGAACCTTAAACGACACGCTTTTCGCTCATCCGGTATTCGCTATCAAAGGCGATCACTTTGTGAGCTTGGAAGACGATATCCAAGAGGCAGGTTTACGCTTTAAACTGAATGAAATCCGTCCAGACCCGGTAAATGCCAATCTCACCCGCTTTGTGATTGAAACAGGAGAAAAGAGTCCTCTTCAAGAATACGTGATTCTCAAGGCGATGGTATTCCCGTACATCAATTTCTTGTGGGGAGGCACCATTATCATGGTTTTCGGATTTACCTTATCGATTTTTCAACGCGCCAGAGCGAAGAAGCTGAGCAAAATACAACAAGACCTCGAAGCCGGTATGTACGGCCAAGAAGCCTAGTTACCAGTTGTACAGCATACTCACAATCTGCACAGCCAGGGTATTGCTCGGCTGACTTTCATACACCTTTTTCGCGAATCGAAGGGCGATGTCCCTTTCGCCTAAATCTGCATAGAAAAGCGCCATGATGAGGTATACATCCGCCCTTTGCTTGTTGATTTCGTATGCTTTGTCTAGCTCGGGCAGAGCGGCTTTGGTTCCGTGTAGTTTTCGGGTGATAACCGCTTGCAGGGTCCAGGCTTCAAACTTCTGCGTGGTTTTGTTCATTACCTCTTGCACCAATTCAGCTGCTTGATCGGTTCGTCCTTGAATATAATGCAAGGTAGCCTTGTCCAGCACATCGTCGATTTCTTGAATACCGGCCGGTTTTTCGGTGATCTTGCGTTCTAAAAGAGTCAATGCCGCTGTTGTGTCGGCATCCATCAAATAACAATAGAACAAATTATTGTAAGCCTTTTCGTTGTTATAGAGCATTCCATTGCCAATTCTGGCCGGGGTAGTTTGAATGCTTTTTTCCAGGTGCTTTCTCGATTTCCTATACTCCCCTTCGCTCAATAAGGAGGTTCCGATAAAGTACTCTGCCGTTACCTCGTTTTCAAAGGACTTATTCCGCAGCAGTTTACTCAATGCCTTTCTCGATTCTTCGCTTGCCTTTAAAAATGGGCTCTTTTTCAGTGAATCTTCTCCAAAAGCCGCGAGGATTGAATAATGGTGAATAGCGTAGTACCCCAACCTGAGGCTATGGCGCAAAAACTCCGCCTCTACCTTGTTGTTCAGCAAGTCTAGGTACTTCAGCTTCATCACTTGTTCAAAAGGTGGAAACGTTTTGTTGGTATACTGAAAGGATTGAGCTGCGTCTAGCTGAAAATCCAAAAGGGCCAACAGGTTAATTTCCGCCTGCGTGCTTCGCCTTTCGCCTACCTTCTTTTGCAGGCTATCTTGCAGGGTAGGTCCGCAACCGGAATAACTGCACAGCATGCTCCGCAAAAGCAGGTAACCCGCCTCATTGCTGTCATTGACCTGAAACGACTGCATCCACACCTCGGCGGCATTTATTTCGTTGAGGTACAAGGCTGAAAAAACCAGGGGCGTGAGTATTTGTATGGAAGAAGGATGTTTTTTGAGCAATCGGCTCCCGCGGATATAGGCTCTAACATGGTAGTACTGCGCTGAATCCACCTGAAATAGCGCATCATAAGCAGAACCGATGGCCGAGAAAATGACCGCATCTTCAAGGCTGTCTTTCACCATGGCTTTCAGCTCTTCAACCGTTTCCTGTCCTTGCACCTTGCCCAAGGGAACAGTAGGCGCTTTTACCCCCATTTCACTGAGCGAAAAGGAAACCTCAAAATTGTTAATCAGCGGCATTTGGTAGTTGAGGGTCTTGTTGATGAAGGCCTTTACCGTATCGGATTGAGCCTGGACTGAGCCAACGAAAAAGAGACTCAACACAAAAGCCGCGAAGGATTTATTCATGCTGACGAAGATAGGTTTTGCCCAATTAGCGCGCAATTTCACGGAAGTATTCCCGGGTTTTCTCTTTGTAATACGGACGCAGTTTTGGCGGCAACTGTTGAAGCAACTCTGCTTCTTTCTGCTTCTGTTTGAGGTATTCTTCCAAGACAGGTGGAATCTGCCTTTCTTGCTGTTGTCCTTCCCTGGATTCCCGTTTTGGATCCTTCTCACGCTCTTGCTCCGCTTTCTCGTGCTCCAGCATGCGTGTTTCTATTTCTTGGTGGCGTTTGAGGGTTTCCGGATTCAGTCTCTTGTTTACCAAATCTTTCTCCAGCTTCTCCATCTCTTCGATGGTTTTTTGCAATTCATTGGCTGCACCGCTTTCGCCCGACTCACGCAATTGCTTTTGTGCATCCTGCATCATCCTTCTAATCTGCTCCTGCTGCGCCGCCATTCTAGCCCAGCCTTCGCTACCCGGCTGCTCACCGTTTTGCATCTTTTGGCGGGATTTTTTCAGTTGGTCGCCTAACTCCTTCTGCAGCTGCTTCATCTTGCTCATGCTTTTGCTGTTGCCCTTCTTCTGACTCTTGGAGCTACCGCCACCGGAGCCGGATGACTGCATCATGTCTTCTTGCATGTTTTTGAGCACGTCAGAAATCATCACCGCCAAATTGTTCAAGTGTGTCATGGTATACTGCTGACTCACCCGAGCAGAACGCGAGTTACGTTGCGCAAGTTGACTCATCGACCTATTCAGGTTTTGATTCACCTTGCCTATTTCTTCGTTGATGTAGCCACTGATCATCATCACACGTTTGCTTAAGGCCAAGAGGCTATCCTCTACCAAACGCGCATCGTCTGCCACCTTTTTCTGCTTTTGAACCAGCTCAATAAACTTCGGACTATACCCCGTCACTTCGCTAAACTCTTCCATAAGTCCTTCTTGGTCGAAAGACAATTGCACTAAATTTTCTAAGAGCATACGGAGCGATTCATAGTCTTCTTGCTGCTGTTCTTGCTCTTGCATCTGCATCATATCACCCAAAGACTTAGACATCTTCTGCATCTTGCTGGCCGCGTCTTTTTGCTTCTGCGAGGCCTTGGAGTTCTTGCCTTCTTTCAGCTCCTTCTGGCTTTGCTCCATGTCTTTGCTGATGTCGTCTAACTCCTCTTCCTCCGGCATGTCCATATCCATCGGCTCTTCCAACTCCTTATTCAAGCTATCCAGGCGTTCCAGGTCGTCTTTCACGTCTTCAAACTCCTTGTTGAGGGAATCTTGGGCCTGCTTCAGTTCTTCAGGCGATTTTTCCTTGTTTTCGGTTTGTTTAGCAAGCTCTTCCTGCTTTTTACTCAACTCCTCCAGCTTGTCTATCTGGTCTTGCATACCCTGCTCTATCTCGAACTTTTTGTAGAGTTCCAGCATGCGGTCTAACTCTTTGTTCAGCTCCTTCTCATTTAACTCCATCTTCTCCAACTCTTCGTTCATCTTCTCCTTGTTCTCCTCCATCATGAGTTTTTGAAGCTCTTCCATCATCTTCTTCAACTCATCGTCGAAGAGCTCATCAAACATCTTCTCCAGCTGTTGCTGCTTTTGCAGAATCTCCTGTTGCTGAGGCGTGAATTCATTTTGGCGCTGATTCTTCTCTCTGTTTTCCTGCTTCAGCTCCTCCAGTTGCTTTCTCAATTCCTCTTGGCGTTTGAGCAGCTTGTCCATCTTATTCTTATCCTGCCAATCGAGGTTTTTCTTCTCCAGCATTTTACGCTGCAGCTCTTTCCAGTCTTTGCTCAGGTCTTTGGTCTCTTTGATGGCTTCTTCCATCTTGTCTTTCAATTCCTCTGAGCGCTGTTTGTTCTCTTCACGCAGCTCTTTTTCGGTAGGCACCTCAAAAACCTGAACCTTGCTTTTTACCGTTTTCGCGCCGTGGATTCCATCGTTATCCGATAATTCGAAATAGTATTCTACATGTTCTCCCGGCAGGAGGTTCAGCTGCTTCAAATCCCAGATATGGTAGAACTGCTGTTCTTTTCTCGACTTATCCAGCGGCAGGGGAATTCTATTCAGTTCCGTGCTTCGCTTTTCGGATTTCACAAAGCGGTAGCAGAAACTCAAACGACTTAAACCGTAATCATCGGAAGCTTCACCAATGAAGTAAGTCATCAGCGCTTGGGTACTGTCTTTCTTTTCCTCTACTTGAATAGTAGGATAGGCATCCGGCACCACATTCACACGGTAGGCTACCGAATCTTTTTGGCCAAGGTCTTTGCTGCCGCTGCGCAGGTAATAGGTACCGGAGCGATAGAACTTTCTTCCGTATTGGTAGCGCCCGCTGCCGCGGTCGTCGAGGTGCGTTAGGCTATCCTCAAAAAGCAGTTCCAAGAAATCGGTATTGCGTGTTTCGATATTCCATTCCACCCGCGTTCCTTCCGGGATGCTTAAGTCGCCCATATTCTTGACGCTTTCATCCTTCAAGCCGGTATAGGATGGATAATCCAATTTCACTTGGAAACCGCTCAATACGGGCTTCGATACTACTTCAAACCGATTTTCTGCGGAAGTAAACTCATCGGCCCAGAAGTAAAAATCGAAGCTCTTTTGGATATTCTTGAGAATAAAATGATGCTCCCCCGGCTGGTCAGAGAGCATTTTATAGCGGCGACCGTCCAGATGCAGGTATACCTCAGCAGGCAGTTCCTTGCCCGTGGTTTTCACCTTGATTTCAACATCTTGGTTTTGTACACCGAGCAAATCTGTGTTTTGCAGTTCAAATTGAAAAGGCGCGCGCTTTTCGAAGGTTTCATTGTATTTCACCAAGCGCTCGGTACCATCGGTAACGATATTGGAGTTGAAGATGAGAATCAACAATAAAGCCCCAATGGGGATGTACAAAAAGCGCAGGTAACGCAGGTTCTCTTTGAGGTTGATGGCCTGCACAAAAGGGATAGGTTTGAGTTGGTTGATCTTCTGGTCTATGCCCGCCAAAAGAAGTTCATTTTGTGTGCTACCGGCCAAACGCTGCAATTGCAGAGTGTTCAAGAGCTTATCGGACACCTCCGGGAAATGTTTTCCGATGATGGCGGAGGCCTCTTCATGACTCAAAACCTTGCCCAAGCGAAGCAATCCGCGCAAAGGGAGCCAGATAAACTTGTACACCACAAAAAGCAGAACAAGCAAAAAACTAAAGAAGATGATAGCCCGAACCGCACTCGCAAATTGACCGTAGTATTCCAGTAAAGTGAAAGAAAGATAGGTAGCCAACACAATGCTGATGGCATAGATGGAACCACGGATCAGACTGTTCTTGTAGAACTTCCGTATAAACTCATCCAGCTTACGCAGTAAAAGGCTGTAATTATCTCCGGGCATAGTTTGCAAAGTACCAAATATAATGAACCCCGCGGCACTTGTTCGACGGGTAGGACCAACAAAGTATCAAATCTTGTGCAAGAATGATAATGCAAGGAAAAGTCCTATACTCGTATAACGAAGAAGGGGCAAAAAAGTACAATCTGAGGCGCTCCTTTTTTATGGAATAGTTTTTGAATTTTCTGCGGTGATGTTAAAACAGGTCAGCATAGCGTTTCTTTTCCTCGGAGGTCTTTTCTTTAGCTCCTCCTTCACCCACCCCAATGCGGCGGATGAACTCAAGTGGGAGGATTGGAATACCGGCTATCCTCGCGGCATCAAAGAAAAGAAGATTATTCTGGTAGATGCCTATACCGACTGGTGCGGCTGGTGCAAAAAAATGGACCGCGATACCTACGCCAACCAGGAGATCATCAAAAAAATCAACAAACATTTCGTTCCGGTAAAATTCAATCCGGAACTGAAGAAGACCTACTACATTGATAGTACGGCTTACAGTGGCAGAGAGTTACACGCCATGTTATCAAAAGAATACAGCACAGGTTATCCCACCACCTATTTCATCCTGACCACCAAAAACAAAGTTTTCATCAATCCGGGCTACGAAGACGCAGAACAATTTGCCAAGACCTTAGACCGCATCGTGGCTGCTGCCAAGTAATTCAACCCTTTCAAAGCTTTCATTTCTTTACCTTTGCAGCCTCATGAAAAAATTTGATTTCGAAAAGGTGCGCATAGGCAAGGCTGTAGCAGAAGGCTTTTGTTTAGCCCATGCCGAAGGAAAAACCTTTTTTGTTCGGCACGCTGCTCCCGGCGACTTAGCCGATATCCACGTTTACCAAAAGAAAAAAGGATCCCTTTTCGCTGAAATCACCCAATTGCATGAGAGCGGACCGGATCGTATCGGGCCGCGCTGTGAGCATTTCGGATTATGCGGAGGCTGCAAATGGCAGCACCTGAGCTACGAAGCGCAAATCGCCAATAAACAAAACCAGGTGAAAGAAAACTTCGATCGAATTGGTCACTTGGAATACGATGAAATGCTCCCGATTCTGGGTTCTAAATCCGTTTTCGATTACAGAAACCGCCTCGATTTTGGCTTTTCTCACCAACGCTACTTGCTCAAAGAAGAAATGGGCAAAGCGCATCCGGAAGGATTGGAAGGATTAGGCTTTCACATACCGGGTCGCTTCGATAAAATTTTGGATGTGAAGGAATGCCACCTGCAAGGCGAGTTGTCTAACCGTATCCGACTCTTTACCAGAAAGAAATCTCTTGAACTGGGTTTGCCTTTCTACGATTTGAGAAACCACGAGGGCATCATGCGATCGCTGATTATTCGTACTTCAACCTTGAACGAATGCATGGTTATCCTCGCCTTCGCTCAAGAAGACGAACGCAACCAAGTTCTCTTGGAAGCCCTGAAAACCGAGTTCCCGGAAATCACCTCGCTACTCTTCACTATCAACCCGAAGAAAAACGAAACCATCTACGACCTCGAGATTCAAACTTACCATGGTAAAGACCACATGCTAGAGCAGCTGGGCCATTGCCAATTCATGATTGGGCCGAAGTCGTTTTTTCAAACCAATAGCCGACAAGCTGAGGTACTGTATCAAGTGGCCAAAGACTTCGCCGGACTCCAAGGCAATGAATTGGTTTACGACTTATACACCGGCACCGGCAGTATTGCTTTGTACGTGGCGGATAAAGCCCGCAAGGTGGTGGGCGTTGAATACGTAGCGCAAGCCATTGAGGATGCCAAGAAAAATGCAGCCTTGAATACTATTGCACATGTTTCCTTCTACGCAGGCAACATGAAAGAGGTGTTAAACGATGCTTTTGTAGCGAAAGAAGGCCGTCCGGATGTGGTCATCACCGACCCTCCAAGAGCCGGAATGGATACCGAGGTAGTGGAAATGCTACTCAAACTAAAAGCACCCAAGGTGGTGTATGTGAGCTGCAATGCGGCCACCCAAGCCCGAGATTTAGCTTTAATGCGCGACCAGTATCGCATCGAAAAGGTGCAGCCGGTTGATATGTTTCCCCATACACACCACGTAGAAAATGTGGTTTTACTAACTTTGAAGCCATGATTGACAAGGAATGGGAAGTGATGTTAGAGCAGCTTCGTGGGGAGCTTATTTTACTGAAGGAATCCATTAAAGAAACCTCGGTTGATATCATCAAAGAAGGATTCTCCAAGTATCCCATCTTTATTGCCCACCAAGATGAGGTGAAAATTGGGGAGATCATTTTAGACAAGGCCGATATTGCCACCACGTGGAGCATCAGTGCTTCCACCTTAGAGGAATTTGAGGAAAAGGGCCTGATTCCCGAGGATAAGAAAACGGTGTTCGTAACGAACTACAAAGACCCGAAGAAATTTATCTGCCTTTTTGTGGTATACCGCACTAGCGCCAACTTCGTCTTCGTTCCTTACCAAAGCAATACCCCATCCAATGGCTGAGAAATCTGTTGCTGCCGTCATTCTGAACTACAATACCCGCAATTACCTGGAGCAGTTCCTCCCGGCGGTTCTGAAGACGCAGTATGCACATTTCAAGGTGGTGGTGATCGACAATGCCAGCACAGATGATTCGGTAGATTTTATGCAAAGCAGCTACCCGGATATTCAGCTGGTGGTATTGGATAAAAACTACGGTTTCGCCGGCGGCTACAATGTAGGATTGAAAGAAGTTCAAGCCGACTATTACATTTTATTGAATAGCGATGTAGAGGTAACGCCAAACTGGGTGGACCCCATCATCCGGGTGATGGAAGCGGATTCACAGATTGCGGCAGCCCAGCCAAAGCTGCGTTCTTACCGCGAGGGCCACTTGTTTGAATATGCCGGGGCAGCCGGGGGATTTATAGACAGTTTGGGCTATCCCTTTTGCCGTGGACGGGTATTCTCGCATTGCGAACAAGACCACGGACAACACGACAGCATACGGGAAGTATTCTGGGCCAGCGGAGCCGCCATGTTTGTGCGCAAACGTGTTTGGGATGAAGTAGGAGGCTTAGACGCCGATTACTTCGCGCACATGGAAGAAATTGACCTGTGTTGGCGATTGAAAAACAGAGGCTATAAGATTATGGCCGTGCCTGAATCGGTAGTCTACCATGTGGGTGGAGGAACCTTAACCAGGGAGAGTCCCAGAAAAACGTTACTCAACTTCAGAAATGCACTGATTACACTATTAAAAAACGGAAGCGCCGGAGAACTTATTTGGAAGATTCCCGTTAAGCTAGTGCTGGACGGCATAGCAGGCCTTCAGTTTTTTGTGAGCGGACAATGGTCGAATACCCTAGCCATCATTCGCGCGCATTTCCTGTTTTACAAGGGTTTCTTGTATTGGTTAGCCAAACGAAAAGAAGCCCGAAAGAACCTTAAACCGAATCCGGTGGGAAAGATGACAGGTTCTGTCGTATTCGCCCATTTTATTCGTAGAAAAAATCGTTTCGAACAACTAGATGCACGTATTAGAAAATGAATCGATTCGGCTGGAAGTGAGCAGCCTCGGCGCCGAATTGAAAAGCGTAATAGCTTACAATAAAGAGAGACTCTGGCCGGGCAAAGAGCCTTGGCAGCGCAGTTCACCGGTGCTTTTTCCGGTGGTGGGCCGGTGCTTTGAAGACAAACTCCGCATTAACGGTCAGCGCCTAAGCATGAAGCAACATGGTTTTGCGCGCGACATGGAATTTGATGTAGTAGAGCGATTGGATGGCCTCCGCCTGGTTTTAAAAGACACGGAAGAGAGTCGGAAAAATTACCCTTTTGCCTTTGAGCTTAGCATAGGCTATACGCTCTTGTCTGATGGCTTTACGGTGGAATACGACATACTAAATCCCAATGGCAAGGCGCTTCCTTTCAGTATTGGCGCTCACCCGGGTTTTTTATTGGATGATGCCGAGTGGGCTGACTACAGACTAGAGTTTAATGTAAAGGAAGATGCAGACCGGCATTTGCTGCGCGATGGCTGCTTCGATAAACGCAAAGAAGCCTCTTTGGTAGAAGGTGTGCTAGCCTTGAAACCGCAAGAATTCGACAAAGATGCTATCGTTTACATGAACTTAGAGAGCGATGAAGTTGCCCTAAAGCAAGGAAATAAAACCGTGTTAAAGATAGAGTTTGAGGGCTTCCCGCATTTTGGCATTTGGACCAAAGCCGGTTGCCGCGATTTCATTTGCTTGGAACCCTGGCTAGGCTATGCCGACTACATTGGCTTTAATCAATCCATTGAGTCAAAAGCCGGTATCCAAATTCTAGAACCCGGAGAAAAGAAAAGCCTGAAGTGGTCAGTTCGCTTTTAGGCTAATTGTCCGTTTCGTTTAACTAAGCTCGCCTTAGACCTTCGCTAGCAAATGCCGAAAAATAGCCGTCATTTTAGGCTGTGCCTCCGCTGCTGCATGCAATAACTCTTGGATATCTGCCGGTTTCAGCTTAGGCTCATAACATAAGTCTGAAATAGCAGATAGCGCGAAAACTTTCATGTTCATGTGATTGGCCACGATTACTTCAGGCACTGTCGACATACCCACGGCATCGGCTCCAATGGTAGCGAGGTAGCGGTATTCGGCTCTGGTTTCCAAGTTAGGACCGGCTACACTGGCATATACCCCTTCATGGATGCGGTAACCCTGTTCTTTGGCGAAGTGCAATGCTTCATCAATCCAGGTCCGTTTGTAGGGCTCAAACATATCCGGCCAGCGCGGACCAAAGGCATCTATATTTTTTCCAAGCAAAGGATTATCCGGCTGCAGGTTAATGTGGTCTTCCAAGATCATTAAGTCGGCTAACTCAAAGTTGGGGTTGATTCCGCCGGCAATATTGCTGATGAACAGGTTATCAATTCCGAGTAATTTCATCACCCGAACAGGATAAGTGACCTGCTGCATGCTATAGCCTTCGTAAAAGTGAAAACGTCCTTGCATCACTAAAACAGGAATCCCATCCAAATAGCCGGCAATTAATTTTCCGCTATGCGTCTCTACCGTGCTAACCGGAAAATGCGGAATGTTGTGGTAATCGAGAACTGCATCAATTTCCAGCTGATCAACCAGGTTACCGAGACCGGTTCCCAGAATGATGGCCGTTTTAAATGGGAGAGAGGTATGTCGGCGAATAAAATCGGCCGATTCTTGAAAATGAGCTAAGGTGAATGTTTCCAAGCCTGAAAATTAGGGAAGCAAGGCCATCAATGCCAAACGATAGGATTCCATTCCAAAGCCCATGATCGAGCCTTTGCAAGCGCGAGCAATGTGGTCAATATGTCTGAATTCTTCTCGGGCTAAAATATTGGATAGATGCACTTCCACCACCGGAGTATCAATGGAGGCCACTGCATCGCCAAGGGCCACGGAAGTATGGGTAAATCCACCGGCATTCAAAATGATGCCATCGTAAACAAAGCCCCACTCATGCAGTTTATTGATGAGTTCGCCTTCTATATTACTTTGGTAGTAGCGCAATTCTACCTCGGGGAACGCTGATTTCAGCTGATCCAAAAACTCTTCAAAGCTCTTATTGCCGTAAATACCGGGCTCCCGCTTCCCCAAAAGGTTCAAATTCGGGCCGTTGATTATCCCAATGCGTTTCATACTACAAAGTACGTTCTTTGTATTGATAATCTGCATTTTTAAGAAAGCTTGAGCCGGAACAAATCTGGCATGAAAGGTGAATAGATGTATATACAATGATTGGAAGTCCGGTAACGGAACACTTAACTTTGCATTACTAAAATGAGCGATTCAATTAAACACGAATGCGGTATCGCATTCATCCGCCTCCGCAAACCCCTCGAATACTACCTCGAAAAGTACAATAGCGCCTTCTACGGGATCAAAAAAATGAACCTGTTGATGCTGAAGCAGGTAAACCGAGGACAGGATGGAGCCGGATTGGCCACCATTAAATTGAATGTGGATCCGGGACAACGCTACATCAGCCGTCAACGCTCGAACTCCGACAACCCCATTGTGAGCATTTTCAAAGAAGTGAACAAACACTTCAGCGAGCTCAGCAATGAACAAAGACGGGATATCAAGTACCTGAAAGAACAAATTCCATTTACCGGAGAACTGATACTCGGGCATTTGCGCTACGGCACCTATGCCAAAAATACCATAGAAAACTGCCACCCCTTTTTACGGCAGAATAACTGGCAAAACCGAAACCTCGTTTTGGCCGGTAACTTTAACCTGACCAATGTGGATGAGCTCTTCAAACAATTGTTGGAGATTGGTCAGCACCCCAAAGAAAAATCCGATTCCGTCTTGATGATGGAAAAGATTGGTCACTTCCTCGACGATGAAAACCAACGCTTGTTCAATGCGTTTCACCAAGCGGGAATGGAAAGCGCCGATATCAGTGCCAAGATTGCCGATAACCTCGATGTGACGCGCATCTTAAAACGTTCCTTTAAAAACATTGATGGCGGCTATGCCATGGTGGGTATGATTGGTCAAGGTGATGCCTTTGTAATGCGTGATCCATCCGGTATTCGTCCGGCCTTCTACTACGAAGACGATGAGGTGGTCGTAGTAACCAGCGAGCGTCCGGCAATCCAGACTGCCTTTAATGTTCCCTTGGAAGCCATCAAAGAAATCCAACCTGGCAATGCCTTACTCATCAAACGCAATGGCGAATTGAGGGAAGAAAACATCCTTCCTCCAACAGAGCGATTGTCGTGTTCCTTTGAGCGCATCTACTTCAGCAGAGGTAACGATGCCGACATCTACACCGAGCGAAAAGACCTCGGAAAACTTGTGGCCAAACAAGTGATGAAGAGCATCAACTACGATTTCGAAAACACAGTATTCTCGTATATCCCAAATACCGCTTCTACTTCATTCTACGGCATGATCGACGGCATGAACGATTGGCTTAACGGGTACAAGAAAGAGCAAATTCTTACCCGTGGCGCAACGCTCACTGAACAAGAACTGGAGCGTATTCTGGCCCTCCGACCGCGCAGAGAAAAAATTGCCATCAAAGATGTGAAGCTGAGAACCTTTATCACAGCTGATACCCACCGCGACGATATGGTAGGACACGTGTATGATGTGACTTACGGCCTGATCAGAAAAAACCAGGATACCTTGGTGGTGATAGACGATTCCATCGTACGAGGTACTACTCTGAAGCTAAGTATCTTGCGTATTCTCGATCGTTTGGGACCAAAGAAAATCATCGTGGTTAGTTCGGCACCTCAAATTCGCTACCCGGATTGCTATGGCATCGACATGAGTAAGATGAAAGATTTTGCCGCCTTCCAAGGCTTATTGAAACTTTTGGAAGAACACAATCTGGAGCATAAACTCGAAGAGGCCTACGAAAAAGCCAAATACCAGCTCACCTTGAAAGATGAAGAGATGAGTAACCCGCTCCAAGACGTTTATGCCTTGTTCAGCGATGCCCAAATCTCGGAAAAGATCGCACAGATACTTACTCCGGAAGACATCAACGCTGAGGTGGAAATCATCTACCAATCCATTGACGATTTGCACATCGCTTGTCCGAACGACAAAGGCGACTGGTACTTCTCAGGCAACTACCCCACTCCGGGTGGATACCGCGTAGTGAACAAAGCCTTTGTAAACTATATGGAAGGCATCCACGAGCGGGCCTACTAAGTTCAAGGTGTCTGCCGGTTGAAGCGGTAGGTCATCCCGACTTGAAAAATAGCCTTAGTGATTCCGAGTTCAGCACTTAGACCAATTTGTCGGTTGATAAAAGCACGGTAGCCTAGCACCAATTCTGCTGCTGGAAGTACTCCCCGTAATCGGAGAGGACCAAGCACGTTGATGGTGATGCTTTCGACGGGAATTATACCTATGGGACTGACTTTCCAGAAGCCTAGGCCTAAGCCCATCCCCAAGTACAAATTGTGTTGTGCTGCCTCTAAAAAATGCAAGTTCAGTCGAAGTATGCTATTCCAACCGTTGATCCTGGCACCTAATCTGGCATCGCCGTTTGTAGAAACAGAGCTATCTGTCCATGTAATCACGGATCTCTGAAAATTAAGCATCATACCCCACTCAAAAATTCTTCCGGCGCGGTACTGGTATTTTAAGTGATAGGGACCTGATTCGGAGAATTGAAAATCGACAAAATCGTTTATCGAATTGGCTAAAATACGCTGTATGGAAGGGTAGCCCAAGTGAAAACTTAGACTATGCCTACCCTCTTTCTGATACCCGGCTTGCTCCTCGGTTCGGCCCGCATGCTGTGCATTCAAGGACACGTTTGATAGGGTTAACAAACAAAGCAGGAGGTAGATTTTTCTGCGTTTCAATAAACAAATATGCAGATTATTCAGGTAAATCCTCAAGCCATTGTTGCAAGGCTTCGTACTCTTCAACCTCTTCCGGCACTTCCTCTAAACGCAGGGTTTTTCCACCTCGAAAACGTCCATTTCGCTCAAGGTGCTTCCCAGAGCAAGCATACATTTTATCCTGACGGCCAGTTATCAAAACCGCCGAAGTACCTACTCTACAGGCCTTGAAATCGATCGCACTTAAGTAAAAGGCACCCCGGGCTATATCGTCTAAAACCAAAAGGGAACTAGGGTTGAGCTTTCGCCCGTCTGCTGCAGTAAAAGAGAGCGAACGGTAAGACTTCGGACTAGCCATCAAGTAGGTGCGATCGCAATTGTAAATGCCAAAATCGGGTAGTTTAATTTCCCTTGCCCCACCCATTCTGGTGCGGCCGCTAAATCGGGTAACACGTTTCAGGTACGCCTCGTGGCATTCTTCTCGCTTCTTCAATTCCCTGCTGTAACGCTTATACCTGCGAGCGAATGACCTTTGTACGACGGGGGCGTAGCGGCCTTCGCTATCCCAAGCCTCGGCCCTGAGGCTGTCTAGTCCATTGTTGTGTTTTAACAGGAATAGCACCTCATTCCCTCCTTCCCAAATAAGTCGCAAATCATTGTAGCGCTTGTTTACTTTATATTGATTCCTGAAGCTCTTCAACTCACTCCAATCTTTCGCTTTAAAATTCCATCGCTCAAACACCTTCCACTCCGGATTAAAGGCCCAATAGTATTTGGATTTTTCCGCTTTGAAATACACCATTCCTTCTTGATCCTCCTTCGCTCTAACCGCGCTTGTTTTGAAATAAACCGTTTTAATGCGCTTCGGAATTACCTTAAATGGTTCGTGATGATAACAAGAAAGATGACCCCGCCTGTGGTTCAGGCACAGTCGCGTAATGGCTCTGCGGCTTTTTTTAGCGTGGGTATAGGCAAAGTCAGCATCGTAAAACATCTCGTTTACTGTTCTTAGCTTCACCGAATCTCGGCTTGTGATGGCTATATTCACCGGGTTAGCCGATGTATTCTGGAACGTCCACTTCCCTTCTTGCTCATCAAATCTATAATCATTGTACCGGCCACTGTTATCTGCCGTTGGCATTGTTAGGCGCATAGCGTTTCCTTCTTTCAGCACCACTTCTTTGCCGCTAAGGGTTTTAGCTTCTAAGCGAAACATGCCTGCTGTTTGAAAGAGATTCTGCGAACCGGCGCTATCGTAGGTCATGGGAATTCCGCTTAGCATCACCTCGTAAGCATTATCCAAGAGCATATAACCCAGCCGAACAGGTTCTGTCACCTCACTGCCATCTTTCAGGCAAAGTGCATTGCCCGGGATAGTCAGCTCCGTGCCTCCTTCAAATCGTATGCTTTGTTCTTTTCTAAAATCCGTGGGGAGCAGGACTATCTGCTCGTGGGGAACCTGGATTTTAGGAAATGGCGGCTTTACATTTTTCACCTCTTTAAACTGAAACCCAGCAGCGGTTTCAAGCGGCTCGAGCGAAGGAAGCTGACAGCGTAAGGTATCAGCTGTGATCTTGGGCTGAATGCGAGGAAGCGATTGGCTAGGTAAGCCTTCGCTAAGACTGATTTCCTGCCACCTTGCCGATGTGAGCTCAGGCTTTTCGGAATACTCCTCATTCAATGGATACTGGTCTTTCGTATGTTGGGTTTCGTTTGACTTAGAGCTTGCTTTGGTCTTGGTCGTATCTTCTTGCGTATGGAGATAAAACAGGGAAGCTGTGGCTAGGGCTAAAATAAAAAGGAGGCGTTTCATAGGCGTTCTTTTCCCCATATAACGGCGCCTTGCTCAAAAGATACAATCCCATGACATAAACTTGATACTCACATGAAATGAAGCACTTATAACTTGATTACCTTTATAAGTGAACCTATGAAAAAGAGATATTGCGATGATTCTCTTCGTTTGCAGTTTTGGGATTATACCAATGCGGCACTGTATTTCATTACAGTAAAAACGAAAAACAGAGTATGCTATTTTGGAGAAGTCTCATCTTCAAAAATCAAGTTAAGTCCCGTAGGGCAGATTGTGCGAGAGGAGTGTATTAAAACATTTGAACTGAGAAAAGAAATGAAATTATGGAAAGGAGAATTCTGTGTAATGCCAAACCATTTTCATGCTCTCATCGGCATTGGATTCAATCCTTACAACTCCGCAGAACAGCTGCATATCGAGCATTTTACTGAAAAAACCGGTGGCGACGCCATGCCTGGCGTCCCTCAGAATCAAAGCAACTCACTTGAGATAAACCCTGAACTCCAAATCATCAATCCGTTTAAAAACAAGGGCGAGATTCCGAAGAATCAATTCGGGCCACAATCCAATAATCTCTTTTCTATCCTGAGAGGTTTCAAATCAGCAGTTACCGTCAGAGCCAGAGAAATAGAGCCGGAATTTGCTTGGCAAAGTCGATTTTACGAGCATAGTGTTCGCAATCAAAGCTACATAGAAAGGATCAGTTGGTACATCAAAACAAATCCGGAAAACTGGAAAGGGATATAGGAATCTTTCTATGGGACGCCGGGCATGGCGTCCCCACTCAATAAAAAGATACAGACTACTTCCCTGCGAAGGCTTTTCTGAGAACGAAGTTCTTTCCGAGGTATACCCGACGCACCATTTCATCCTCTGCGAGCTCTTCAGGCGTACCCATCTTGAGCAGCTTTCCTTCAAAAAGCAGGTAAGCCCTGTCTGTGATACCTAAAGTCTCATCCACATTGTGATCGGTTATGAGTACGCCAATGTTTTTTTTCTTGAGTGTATGGATGATACCTTGAATATCTTCTACAGCAATCGGGTCTACGCCGGCAAAAGGCTCATCCAGCAAAATAAACTTTGGATCGGTGGCTAAGGCTCTGGCAATTTCTGTACGTCTTCGTTCACCGCCGCTTAATACCTGGCCGAGGTTCTTCCTCACCATTTGCAAACTAAACTCTTCAATCAATTCTTCGAGCTTTGCTTTGCGTTCTGCCTTTTTTAAGTCGGTCATCTCCAACACCGCCAAAATATTATCTTCTACCGTCAGCTTTCTGAATACCGAAGCCTCTTGAGGGAGGTAGCCGATACCTTTCTGAGCTCTTTTGTACATGGGCAATTTGGTGATGTCTTCATCGTCTAAAAAGATCTTTCCGTCGTCAGCACTTACCAAGCCCACCGTCATGTAAAACGTGGTTGTTTTTCCTGCCCCATTTGGGCCGAGTAACCCTACTATTTCGCCCTGTGCCACGTGAATAGACACATCGTTCACCACTTTTCTTTGGCGGTATTGTTTGAGTAGGTGTTCCGTTTTTAAAATCATGCTTCAGATAACTTCATGTCGAGAATTCTTAGTTGCAATCGCGTTTTGCCATTGAACTCCGAACGATCTATGTGGTAGCAAATATCAAAAAGTTTGCCCTGCTTTGCTGCATTAAGATAAGTTGCTTGAGAAAATGCCATCGCCCCAAGCACTTGGTCTCCTGCCCACAGGTTGAGCGAAAGGTGCTCTCCATAGGCTTTGGGCATGCCGCTGTCTTTCACGTTTCTCGACATAAACACCGGATTCATGTTGCCCGGACCGAAGGGATTCATCTGTAGCAGCTTATCGACCCATTTCTCGTGGATAGCATGCAGCGGAATTTCTAAATCATACTCCAGCACCGGATGTAAATCGTCTGGACTGATTCGTTCTCTTACCACCTGCTCAAAAGCCCTCCTAAAGGGTTCCAGATTCTCTTCTAAGAGGGTTAATCCAGCCGCGTGGGTATGTCCGCCAAACTGCAAGAGATGAGCTGAACAGGCTTCTATAGCAGCATGAATATCGAATTCGCCAACAGACCTCGCCGAACCTGCCAGCTTACCTTCCGATTGCGTGAGCACGATGGTAGGGCGATAGAACTTTTCTACTAGCCTGGAAGCGACAATGCCGATTACCCCTTTGTTCCATTTTGGGTTATACGCAACGGTCGACTTGGCTTGAGCGAAACCCGGCATAGCCTCTAATTCGGCTTCGGCATCTTTGCTTATCTCCTGTTCTAAGGTTCTTCTTTGCTCGTTGTGCAGATGGAGGGCATTGGCAAATTCCCAAGCCTTGTCTTCAGATGGCTCTATCAGCAGCTCTACCGCTCCTTTGGCATGATACAAACGACCTGCCGCGTTGATGCGGGGACCGGCATAAAAGACCACATCGCTAATATCATATACCGTTTTCGGACTCTTTTCGAATGCTTTTTTGAGCAATACCTTGATACCGGGATGTGGATCTGTATTAAGCTTTTGCATCCCAAGGTAGCTGAGAGCGCGATTCTCGCCGTCCATTTGAACAATATCGCAGGCAATACTCACGGCTACGAAATCAATAAGCGACCACAACTCAGCCTCAGGCCAATTAAAATGGCGGGTTAAGGCTTGGGCGAGTTTAAAGCCAACGCCGCATCCTGATAACTCTGTATAGGGATAGACGGAATCTTTCCTTTTGGCATCCAATACTGCTACGGCAGGCGGCAGTCTATCGCCCGGCTCGTGGTGATCACAAACGATGAAGTCGACCCCCTTTGCTTTCGCTTGAGCGATCAGATCAACCGACTTCACCCCACAATCCAGCGAAATGACCAAGGTAAACCCCTGGTTAACCGCATACTCGATGCCGGCTTGAGAGATGCCGTAGCCTTCTGAAAAGCGATCCGGGATATAGTATTCGAGTTGCGTATGATGTGGTTTCAGGAAAAGGTACATCAGGCTAACAGAGGTGGTGCCGTCTACATCGTAATCGCCGTAAAGCAATATCTTCTCTCCTGATTCAAGGGCCTGTTGTATGCGTTGAACAGCCAAGTGCATGTCGGGCATCAAAAAGGGATCATGGAGGGCGTTGGTATCGGGACGAAAGAACGTTTTCGCCTCTTCAAAATTTTGTATACCTCTTTGGGCCAGCAGAATGGCAAGGACATCGCCGATACCCAATACCTCTTTCAGGTGATTCACCGTTTCCGGCGCAGGTATCGACTTTGCCCTCCACACTTTTTGCATGCCGCAAATTAGCCTTAGCTTTTAAAAGAAAGAAGCGGCAATCCAGCTTTGACACTAGAATTACCGCTTCTTTACCTTGGTATTGCTTTCCGACTTACTGCGGACTCAATTCTTTAAACTTGGCATCAAATTCTTCCCAAGATTCAGAGCTAAATAGGGCATTTGGTTGAGGCTGTTTCACGTAAACTGTAAGGTGTGAAATGGCATTGCCTTGCTCAAAGCCATCTGCTTCGATTAGAATCTCTCCTTTTTTGGCATTGGCACTGGCCTGACGTTCAACGGCTTCATTGCTCGACACCTTAAAGGCCTTATAGGTAAGAGGCTTATCTGTTTCGCTAAAGAAAGCGATGTAATGCCAATCGCCATCAATTTTGGCTCTATCGAGGTCTTTTAGCTCACGCTTCTTCGTGCCGTACTCTTTGATGGTATTTTCCATCTCGCCCCAAGTTTTGGTAGTGTAAACGTGCATCTTTTTACCTGAACCCCCGTAAACACCGTAGAACACCTCTTCACCGTATAGGTAGAAGTAGTCGAAGTCTATCAATTCTTGGCCGGCTTTTTCTTTTGTCTTCCAATCGCTTTCAAATTCCGCCCAGCTATTGAACTTCACCGGGGTGGCACTTTCGGCTAGCTTTTCATAAACGGCATAGACTTTCACGGCATCCTCTTTTTCATCGATGCCTATGTCGCGCAAGGAAAAACCGGATTTCGCCATTTCCTCCCATGAATTTTCAAAATCCTCCGGACTTTCAAACGCCTTAAGCGATTGGGCATTTTCGCCTTTCGTCCATACTCCACGGAAATAGGTCTTTCCTTTTTCCGTATACACTTCAAGATCAGATAGCGCTTTATTCGGCGCGAGAGTCCAAGCGAGTCCGATGATACTCAAACCTGCAAGGGCAATAGGAATAATTCTTTTCATCATAATTGAATTTAGAATTCCGAAAATAGGCAAATGCTGAAATACCTGAGGTACCCAATGCGCTGAATTTGTCAAAAAAAAAGGGAACCCGAAGGCTCCCTTTTTTCTAATAATCTGATGTTCTATCGGATAATTTCCACTTTCAGGCTTGTGCTTGATGAAGCGTCTGTGATACGCACGTGGTACATACCCGGATTCGCGTTCAAGCTCAGCTGATGTTGGTTGTTACCCGCTTTGGCCGTTGTTTCCATAACCAATTTGCCGGTCATATCGAAAACTTGGATGGTAGCGTCTGCAGCTAAGGCCTCTGCAAATTCAAGGCTAAACTCTCCCTTATTCGGGTTTGGATAAACTTTGATTTCTGCGCTAGACAGAGGTGATACGGACGTCAAATTCTCGACTACATTTACCGTTCTGCAAACACTCGCTGATTGGTTACCAGAAGGATCTGTTACTTGGTAGCATACGCTGTACAAGCCAACTGTATTCGCATCCAAATTGCTGGTAATTTTCAAAGAATCTTGCAAGGAAACGTTGTCGTAGTAGTTATCGAAAATCATCACACCCGGATCATTGAATCCTTGCCAGCGAATAACGGTAGTGCTTGCAAATCCATTGAGTTCAACACGAGGTGCTTCGCGGTCAACTACACGAACCAAACGTGTAACTGTAAGCGCCACATTTCCTTGGCAATCTACTGCATTATAGCTCAAAACATAGTCGCCTAAAACGGAGGTCTGCGGCTGTCCGCTAACTGACCAGTTTAATCCAGCACAATAGTTGTCGGTTACTTGAGCTCCTTGTTCGGTATAGCTATCAAATACGTCTACATAAACGGTATCAGACCCGATTAATGCAATAGTTGGTAAACTCAAGTCTTTCACTTCAACTTGAACCGTAACCGTATGCGTATTGCCTGAAGCATCTGTGCCCGTATAAACCAATGGGTAGATTCCCGGTCTGGTTTTATCCACTGCACTGCTGTCTATTACAACACTTGGGTTTGGATCAAAATTATCTGAAATGGTGAAAGTAGGTGCGTTGATATCGGTAAACACATCGATAAGCAAGGTGCCTGCAGCAGCCACTTGAACCAGTGGATCAATATCATCCACCACATTCACAGTTCTGGCTACGGAATCATAATTTCCTGCAGCGTCTTGAACGGTATACCAGTAGTGGTAAGTTCCAAGCTGTGTCATGTCGATGTTATCACTGAAATTCAAGCTGCTGTTTAAGTTAACTTGGAAGTAATCTGTTGCGTTTGCACCCGGGTCTGTATAGTTCGTTAACACGGTTACATCCAAAGGATTGTTTCCACTCAGAGCAATCACCGGTGCTGTTACATCAGGTGTTACAATTACCACGCGTGATTTTTCCTCGGCAGCATTGCCGTCTAAATCGCTCACATTGTAACGAACGAAATACGTTCCTACAGTTGACGTATCAACCGTGCTGCTCAGGTTAATGAAGCCAGTTAAGATACCGTCTACATTGTCTTCTGCATCAGCGCCAGCTTCAACATACTGATAACCTTGTTCTACATATACAGTATCTGCACCCAGCATGGTGATAACCGGAGGCTGATCGTCTATGATGATCTGAACAGGATAATCTTCAAACTCACCTGTTGGGTTGATACCGCAGGCTCTATTGTTGTCAGAACCGTAGCTCACACCCACACGAAGCAAGGTGAAGGCTGTTACAGCAAAATCAGGAACTGTAACGGTGGCGGTATAGGATTGTGTATTCGCAGAAGGCTCGTAAGCAACCAATTCAAGCGAGTCATTGAAGTCTCCATCGTTGTTCCAATCAATCCAGATTTTGCGATTCATTGGATCTTGGGTGTTTTGGCGTTCAACGGTGATGTCGAATTTGCCACGAATTGGAAGTACCTCAGCATCAAAATCATTGATGTAGCTTGTGTATTTCGCTTGTCCAATGCTGCTGATATTATCAATCGCACCAAACTTCACTCGGCTAATTGCCACATCTGAGCTTAGGTTCCCTACAACCGGGGCACAGTAATCGAATACTTCGATGTAGTCTACACGTATAACACTGTCTACCCCAATGCTATTGCTCACTTTAAGTTTTACAGTGTACAATCCACTTTTCAAGAATGACACATTCAATTCCGGTTCGTTGTCAGCTCCCAAGATATTGGCCGTTACGCTCGGACTGATTTCCCAGTCCCATGAAGTAGGACCTTGACGGCTGGTATCTGTTAAAGTTAAGGTGCTGAGCACAGGCAAACGCAGGCGACTTGCAGTGAACCCTGGCACCGGCGCAGAACTTGGTGTGAGTACATCAACCAGTTTATCCATGGTATCGATACCTCCACAATTCTGCACCATCAAACGTACTGTTTTGGCACCGGCTGTATTCCAGCTGTAGCGATCGCTCATTTGGTTACCACCGTCTAATCCGGCTTGCATGTTTGGCGCATTGAAGTCCCAGAAGTAGTTAAGCGATTGTCCAAGGCTTGTGCTAGTGAAGCTCACAATCTGATCAACGAAGATAGAATCAGGCACGGTGAAATCAGCCGTAGGTACTCCGGTTGTTGTGTCAGCTTCGGATGACCAGAATGCTGTAAATCCAGCGCTCTGCCCTGCTCCGTCTGTTACCCAAACAACGTGCATTTTACCACTCGTTGCTACCAGACCATTCACACCTCCTGGCACGCCAGATGTACCGTCGAATGTACCGAGGAGTGTTCCGTTAGCATCTAGTCCGTCGTATACCGACAATTTATCATTCGCATCATTCACGGCCCACTGTGTGAAACGAAGCGTTACTTTGCTTGCACACGGATTAATCGTAAAGCTGCAATTGGTATTCGGCGTATAGCTGCCGTTCACACCGTTTTCATCTGTTAAACGGCCAGCACTTAATGTTGTGCTGTTGCTGGAGCACATGGCTCTATCATCGTTAACAGAGATATAAGCTCTTTTACACAGTTTATTGCCTAAACCAAGCGCGTTTCCGGTTTGCAGACAAATTTCATAGGTGCCTGGATCAAGGAATACGAGGGTTGGGTTGCTAGCAAATGGATTGCTGAGGAATGCATTGGTAGAAGGGTTAACTGTCCACTCCCACTGTGTAGCACCGAAGTCTGATAAATCTGCCAATTGGGTTTCTTCAATTGGGTTTAAAATCAGTTTGCTTGCCGTGAAATCGGTAACCGGAACCTGAGTTGGGTTAACTACGTTTATTTGAAGGGTGTCGCGGTCTGAACCCGAGCAGCTTCGTGTGCGAAGAACCAATTCGTAGCTTCCTGTTGTACCAAAAACCTTGTTAAAGTCTACATTTCGGCTTTCCAAAGTTCCGTTTACGTACCAACCGTAATCCCATAACACATTAGGAAGAGGCTGGAAGGCAGAGTAGAAGCCGCTTGGTGAGTTCACATAAATCGTGTCTTCACTCACAATTTGGGCTGTAGGCACCGGTGTTGGGAAATTCGACTCGTCTGCACCTAAGGTAGGCGCAAATTCACATCGGAGATCTCCGTCGCCATCGGTGCTAATTCCTACATCCATACCCCGCAAATTCGACACAGTCTGATCGATATGCAGATCCGTGTTGCTGATAAAGTTTGGATCTTGGTTGTAGCTATTCTGTTCAAATCCGGAACCAGCCAAATCAGCTTGCCATGTAGCGAAATTGTTATACGCGCCGCCGAAGTAGAGGAAATTACCCCCGCCTTGGGTGAAGTAATTGTTGTAATCCAAGGTATCGTAGCTTCCTGTAACATACAAAGCATAGCTATTGGTTGTATTTCTGTAGTTACGCAAGTGGTTGTTTGCGAGTACGATATTGGATCCTCCGTTCAAACGTACTGTATAAATTGAACTTGTATTCACGCTGTTGTGCACAAAACGGAGGCTACCGCTATTGCTAATCTGGTAAACACCATAATCACTGGTACTGGTAATCTTATTGTTTGCTACCAATGTAGGAATGTTGCTATTGTAATAAGCGGGAGGATTCAAGTTACTAAAGTAGATACCATAATCGGGCACAATAATGGTGTTCTTGGTAATCGTTGGGTTAGCCCAATAAAAAGTATAGATCCCGTCTGCTTGAGTATTTCGCGTTGTCTGAATATAACTGTTATCCACTAGCGTAAGCATGTTGTAATAACCATGTATGCCGTAGTAGTAGTAGTTAGTGATTGACATGTTGGTAAAGCGGTTTTCAATGGTATAATCACTTGATTCACCATTCAAACGGATTCCGTAATAGCCGCCCATAATATTCACGCTGTCGAGGTGGTTATAATCACCATTTTGGCCGTATGTTGTTCCGCTGGTTTTGGAACCAGAGAAGGATACACCAAATATGCCTGTGCTTGTAACTGTGGTGTTCACTTCAATATTCACATTGCGCAAGGCATTGCTATCGGCTTGGTTGGTGAACATTACCCCGATGCCATTGGTAGTGCCTGTATTGCGAATGGTCATATCGCGCAGCTCTACATAATCAGCACCGTCAAACATCCAAGTTACATGGTTTGCCGTGCTTGTTCCCGCTGAAGTTAAGGTTGTTTGGCCTGTACCGGCACCGATGAAACGGATCATATTGGTGCTCGATGCACCCGGTACCTGTTCCAGTTCAATTCGCTCGGTGTATGTATCTGCAGAAACCAGGATATCTACCGGACCTGAAACACCGCATTCTTCCAAAGCTAAGGCAGCATCTTGGAAGGAGATGAAATTGGTAGCTGAAGCTGCTTGGTTCTTATTCAATGTGAAAGTTCCTGAGAGGGCGTTTGCACACGGTGTTCTGAAGTACAGCGGACCAGCCCATGCACTGCTGTCTCCGCTTGCACAAATCTCCCTTACATAGAAGTAATAATCAGTTCTTTCAGTTAGGTTGCTAACATACAGACTATCGTCTGCTACTACAGTACCCGGACCTGTTGGGGTTCCAACGGTATTGGTTAAGACATACGCCCATGTATTCGGTGAAATACCACCAGACCAGGTAATGCCAGTGTTAGTTGGATTTAATCCAGAAACTGCCAAATTCGATGGCGGCGGTAAATTAGCCTGTCTAGAATCTTGCAATGTGTCGTTGTAGTTGGTAGTATCAATGCCGCCGTTCGGATTACTCGTCCATGCTTTAATTACATGAGGGCTTGCAGAAAAATTAAAGGTTCCAATCGTAACTTGAACCACATCATTTCCTGCACCATTAAAGGTATCAAGCGAGCCGGAATAATGAAAAGGCGCCTGAAGCACATTGTCGACAGTCCAATTCACGCGGAAACTATCCAATCGAGTTGAACCGAGATTGCGGACAGAAACAATGACATCGTTAACTCCGGAACAAAACACACTTGGTTCGTCGATTGAAACTACACCAATGTCACCAGCCCCGTAAGTTGGCATCAAGCTGACAATAATTTCGCCATCACCATAACCTACCGAGGCCGTATTCGACTGGTTAGCACCGGAGTTGAATGAACCACCTCCGCCACCTTCCGGAAAACCAACTGTTGCGCTGTTGGAAGCAGAACCACCGCCACCGGAGTAGCCACCGCCACCACCGGAACGACGATTGTTCCAGCTCGAGGCACCGCCTCCGCCGCCGAAACCACCTTCACCGCCGCTGGTTGCAGCTCTGCCGCCTACAGCTCCGTTTACGAATGCATCGCCCCCGGAAGCATCGCCTCCGTCAGTGAGAAGTCCGCCGCCACCGCCGGCAGAACTGGACCCAGCGCCGCCTGAACCATTGACGCCACCTGCTCCATTTCCAGCCGGACCATTCAAGCCATTTCTACCTGAGGTGCCTATGCTGGCATCTGTGGTGGCATTGAATACAGAGGCCCATGAGCCACCGCCACCGCCGGCAATAACTAACGGGGTATTGTCGGGCTTGGTTACAAATGAACCTCCGCCGCCGCCGTATTGGTTAGTACCAGAGCCCACAGGTGGAGCCCCTTCTTGGCCAACCGCCAATTTAAGCGTGTCGCCCGCAGTTAAGAAAAACTCACCCGACATTTTTGCACCGCGACCGCCATAAGGCCCATAGCCTTGTGCCCCGGTTGCATCAATACGGTAAATTCCGGTGATCGGAACTATCCAGTACTGGATTCCGTTGATTGAAAGAACATTGCCACTTAGGCTCCCCCCTTGATATGCAATGTTAATTTGAGATTGACTCGGGCCATTTTGCCCGCTTGCTCCTGCTGGGGTGAACGTAAATGTTTGCGCATTTAACCCAACTACCGAGCAGAGTGCGACTAAAAAAAGCCACAACTTGGTTTTAAAGTAGTGTTTAATCATACTGACTTGGTTTATTTCCCCCCTAACTGAGAGTCCGGTTCGGGGTTGCCGGACAATGATTAATCCGGCAGACAGCTCGTTTTTCCAAGTTCAGATACTAGAAACTTAGTCAAGGCTTGCCTCATGCAAGCTTGAAGAATTGGTTTGAACAAAGAAATAATCCCTGGCTGAGGACTAATACTTCAAAAATATAAATTAAATCCTCAAATACGAAACATATAGTTACGAGCATCTAGCCAAATTGAAATTCTTAGCTCGATAGATTTGGGAAAAAAGTGATTTTACTTCCTGTTTACCAGTCATTTGCAAACAGAAAAGACTCACTATAGATTGAAGACCAACACATGGAAGTTTTCGATAAAACATGCTCTTTTTATGCTATCGCTTAGCTTAATTTGCCATCATTCATGTTTAGGCGAATTACGTATCCTTTCCCATCCTTTATTTGTGTGATTTTGTCCAGCTTAGCCTTGGCTTGTTCTCCTGAGGCCCCAAAGGAAAAGGCCAGCATTCCTGTCAAGACGGAGATGCCTGTCTTTCATTTTACACAAGATTCAGCACAGCGCGAACAACTTACACTCCCGCATGCTTGGTTAGAGAAATTGAATTTCAGCCTAGACTCACTGCTTAATCTGTGGGAATCGGATGAAGCAATTCAAGCGATTGCAGTTCACTATTGCGACTTAAACACCAATACCCGGATTACCTTTCATCCGGAGCAAAAGTTTATTCCGGCATCTTTACTCAAGGTCCCTACTTTGGTAGGACTTCTAAAACTGGTGGAAGAAAAGAAAGGCAGTCTCAGCGACCAAGTTGATGTGCCCTTTGTTCAAGATCCTACGTATACTGCCGGATGGGCAGAAAACCAAGTCTATACACTGTGGCAAAACAGGCGTTATAAGCTGGCTGAATTACTCGATATTATGATCCGGTATTCTGATAACAGAGCTACCTTAGCGATACTCTATTATATTGATAGTAAATCTCCTGGATTCTTGGAAGAAACCGAAAGCCAGCTTCAAGCCTCCATACCTCGAACAGCTTCCAATACGGAGGACATTATTTTGGTAAGTCACCTCAGCGGCATATTCAATGCCCTCTACCATGCCAACTTTCTTAACAGTGAAGATTCTGAGTTTGCGTTAAAGCTGTTATCGAACAGTCAATACGCGCTAGGTTTTCGCAAAGTAATCCCTGCTTCGGTACCCTTGGCCCATAAACATGGCATTCGGGTTAACCAATCAGTTCAAGCATCAGCCTTTCCTATTCAATTGCATGAAACAGGAATTGTCTATACTTCCGGCAAACCTTTCATTTTAAGCGTGATGACCAAGGGAAATGATATAGAAAAGCAGCGAAAGGTATTGCAAGATTTCGCTTCGCTCTGCTATCAGATTCAGCTAAACCAGTAAAATAAAACTGAAACCCTTCTCTGCTAATAGGATGAAGAAATGAGGAGCAAGTATATCTTCTTGGTTTCAGTAGTTTCTTCAGCCCCAAATTACAGCCTTCCTATTAATAGCAATCTAACCTCCCCCTAAATTCCTCCAAAATGCAGGTGCTAATTCCAACTTGGGTCGAGTGGGTAGTTCGCTAAGCCGGCAATTTCACCACCTTGACTGCGAATCAAATTCTCCCACAAACGGTCTGCATTCGGATAAAAAACGGCTTGCTTATGGCTGTCGGCCACTATCCAGGTTCCTTCCTGTAATTCTTGCTCCAACTGTCCGGCACCCCAGCCGCTGTAGCCCAGAAAAAATCGGATAGTCCCTGAACTAAATTCTGCGGCTTTTAATTTCAAGGCTTCAAAATCGCCACCCCAATACACTCCATCTTGAATGGGGATGGCGCCAGGCAGGTCAGACAGTGTATGGATATAATGCAGGGTGTTTAATTCTACCGGACCACCCTCATACAATTCCAACTCTGCTAAATCGAATTCAGGACCCAAATCTGAAAGCTGCAACTGCATAGGCCTGTTCAAAATAAAACCCATCGTACCTTCTTCCCCATAACTCACCACCAATATTACCGTACGCGAAAAATGTTCGTCGCCAAGTGTAGGTTCGGAAAGTAAAAAACTGCCTTTTTTCGCTTTGAAAGCGGACCAATCAATCATAGCTGTAAAATAGCCAATGTTCTAAAAAATGACAGGACCAGTTAAAAAAATTTCACTTTTTTCAAAAACCTAGGCAACGAAATGCTAGTTATCTACATCTACCCTATACTCTTCATAGAGTTTTGGTTTGGAAGCAATTCCGGGTACCCTCGTTCTCCACGAGGGTACTTTTTTTTATGGCCCTACCGATGGTTTAATTCAGCTTCTGAATGACAAATAATGAAACCGCTACACTAGTTACTTACAACTAGTCTTACCGTATTAGAGTTAGGCATCCCGATTGAATTACGCGCTCTCCTCTATCGTTACTGGCTTCAAAGCGAAATAGATAAAGTCCGATTGGACAAGGTGTGCCATCGCTGCTTTTTCCATCCCACTTTAATTCAGCACCTTCAGCTTGGTAAATAAGCTGTCCCCAGCGGTTGTATATCGCTAGAGAACGCTGGCATGGCTCGGTGCATACCGGAAAATAGTACTGCCCTTCTCCATCTGTCTTGGGAATAAACGCATTTGGAAGCCAACATTTCAAAGAATCCTTTGTCCGAAACACGAGGTCAAAGGTATCTGAACAAGCGGCGGCATTGGTGGCGATGTGTCTGAGGCTATAAACGCCGGTATCCGGAAAAAGTAGTTCAAACTGAAATGGGGCGGTGTTCCGAGGCAAAATCTCACCAAACCATTCGTGCTGCACTACCGATTGGTCTTCCGTGCTTAGCACAACTGCCGAATTCGGAACAAAAAAATCAGTTGAGGTTCGGAAGAAAGCATTGGGCCTGGCTGCGCTGAGTACTGTCATCTTATTGGAAAACTCCCGGCATCCGTTCACATCGCTTTGAATTAATTGTAAGCTATACGTACCCGGTTTGGCAGGTTGCCACGTATAAGATGGTCCGAAGGAAAAGATATCAAGCTCTTCGTCTATTTTCCAGTTCCAGCTTCCTCCCGCATCACCATAGCCGGCTGTCCAACTAAAGCTTTCCGGAAAACACTGCAAACTATCGCCCTGAATTTGGGCTTTGTTTCGATCAAACAAGCTGATCTTCACACTATCGCAAAGCGTTTGTGAGCATCCATCGTTCAAGCAAACCTGCAATGATGTATCACGCAACAAGGCCGGCATTTGCCATTGCGCATTTCCCGCCACGCCTTGCCAGCTGAACCGGTAATTGGATGGAAGTCCGCCAGTTGGACTGGCAGAAAGCCGCAATGCTGTGCCGTAACATACCTGGGTATCGCTCAAACCGTTCAGAGCGAGGGGCTCCAATACCCTTACCCAAAAAGCCAGGGTATCGTTATCGCTGCAGCCATCACTACCCATAATTTGAAATTGCTGGGTTTGGAAATACGGTTTTCCTTGAATGAGCGCTAAGCTATCGGTAGCTGAAATCGACCAAGTATAGCGTGAAGGTATTCCTCCACTGAGTTGAGGGTTTAAGGCCAGAACTTGCCCATGGCAAACCTGCGTATCAGGCAGCATATTCCAGCGGAGGCGATCTCTGATGCGTAATGTAAAAAAGGCGGTGTCTGGATTCACGGTGCATTGATCGGTGAGAACAACATAGCCGCTCAGGGAATCTTGCAGTTTGACAGTCCAGGTATTACCCTGTTGCAGCTTTACACCGGACGCGCTATACCAGTTGACAGTATGGGCTGATGTTAAACCTCCACTTGCTATGGCAGTGAGATTCACCTGCTCACCGAAGCAATACAATGGATCTACAGGCACTGCAAGATTCAAGGGAGGTCTGAGCTCCATCAAAAACGAATCAATTGCCTGCTGCATCGTACATTTATCAAGAATTTTAAGTCGCAGATACCGCGTTGTATCGGCCGTATACTGAACCCGGGTTGGACCCCAAGGCTTGGACTCCCACTGAAAGGCATATTGGCCGGTATCCGATTCAAAACCGGTCACCCAAGCCTCCAACGTTTCACCTTGGCACAGGAGGGTATCGCTTCGAAGCGTGAGCGGCTGCGTTGAGCGCACGTTTGCCTGAACCGACACGGAGTCGGTGTTTCGACAATAATCCTCGGCTCTCAATCCCAGCAAACCAGTAGCATTGGGTTTCCATGTGTAAAAGCTATCTACTGAGGGTTGTTCATTCCCCCATTGGTAACGTATCGTTTGCGCATATCCTCCGCTCGCTTTTGCCTGTAAGTTGACTGAATCACCGGGGCAAAGCCAAACCGTATCCAGAGCGCTCAGCTTTAAGGGTGCCGGCACAGCAACCTGAACGTACAGTGAATCAGGCTTTGGGGTGCATCCGTCAGACAGGATGAGCTTGATGGTTTGCGCGGCATTGAAAGCTTGGGGCAGCGCTGAGTC
>FWPV01001974.1_pt1 | contig 52529 bp, 35 predicted proteins | sample 2228371 | NCBI WGS metagenome assembly FWPV01 (sample SAMEA103939776, study PRJEB20133) | metagenome
CGCCGCGCCCAGGGCGAGCAGCGCGGCGGGCTCCTCCTCCGGGTCCAGCCACGGGCGCGGGCCGGCCAGGATCAGCGTGCGCTCCGGCAGCGCGCAATCGCCCGGGCAGGCCCCCGGCACGGGCGCCACCGGGCCGAGGCCCGCCAACAGGTCGGGCGCCAACGCGAAGGGGGCGCTGTCCCGTCCCTCCGGCAGGAAGGGCTCACGAAAGGGGCAGTTGAGGTGCACCGGGCCGGGCGGCGGGCCCAGCGCCGCCGTCACCGCGCGGCGGCAAATCTCGCGCACCTGCCGGGCCAGCAGCGGGTCCGGCTCGGGCAGCGGCAGCTCGGCGTCAAACACCGTCTGGGCGCCGAACAGCCGGTGCTGGTCGATGGTCTGCCCGGCGTGGCAGTGGCGCAGCTCCGGCGGGCGGTCGGCGGTCAGCACCACCAGCGGCAGGGCGGCCTCGCGCGCCTCGATGACCGCCGGATAATAGTGCGCCCCGGCGGTGCCGGAGGTGCACACAAGGGCCGCCGGGCGGCGCGTCGCCTTCACCCGGCCGAGCGCCTGGAAGGCCGCCGCGCGCTCGTCCAGGCAGACGCTGTGCCGCGCCGCCCCCAGCCGGGCCGCGGCCAGCGCCAGCGGCGTCGAGCGCGACCCCGGCGACACCACGAAGTGCCCGACCCCCAGCCGCTCAAGGGCGCCGACCACCAGCTCCCCGAACGGCCCGTTGGCCCGCCCCGCGCGCGCTGCGATCCCCTGCTCCATCTGCCGCATAAAAATCCTCAATCGGGCGTTGGCAACCATTCCGGCAGGACCGCGCCAGGGTGAGGCGCCTGCAATCCGGGAACCATGGCAAAGCGCCCGTCATCGCTCAAAACGGAAGCCTGTGCCCTCATGGCGAGTGTTGCGATCAGGATTCTTCATGCCATACCGGATATGGCGAAGGGCAGCTGAAGGCAACATGGATGAAGGGTCCATTTGAGGCAAACCGGTTCCCCGGTGTTAGGGATTGCATCGGCCACGGGCATGCTTCAAGACTGCGGCCCATGCATTGGGAGGGCATGGAATTTGCCGGGTCCGCCCGCCGCCGCGCGCCATGCAGGACCTGACCGCCAGTTGGCACCGCAAGGACCTGATCGCGATCGAGGACCTGACGCGGGGCGAGATCGAGACCGTGCACGAGCTGGCGACGCGGTTCCGCCGGCTCATGGCGGAGGAGCCCGCCGCCCTGCCCTCGCTGCGCGGCCACACGGTGGTCAACCTCTTCATCGAGCCGAGCACGCGCACCCGCATCGCCTTCGAGATCGCGGCCAAGCGGCTGGGCGCGGATGTGACGCTGGTGGAGCGGGCCGCCTCGAGCCTGACCAAGGGCGAGTCGCTGCGCGACACCGCGCAGGTGCTCGAGGCGCTGCGGGCCAGCGCGATCGTGCTGCGCCACAGCGCGGCGGGCTCGCCGCTGTACCTGAGCCGCCGCCTGCGCATCCCGGTGATCAACGCCGGCGACGGCGCCCACGAGCACCCGACCCAGGCGCTGTTGGACACCTACACGATGCGCGCGCACCTCGGCGGCTCGCTCGACGGCAAGAAGGTGACGATTCTGGGCGACATCCTGTTCAGCCGGGTCGCGCGCTCCAACATCCACGCCCTGTGCAAGCTGGGGGCCGCGGTCACCCTGTGCGGCCCGGCCACGCTGGTGCCCGCGACCTTCGCCGCCATGGGCGTCACGGTGCAGACCGACCTGCGCGCGGCGCTGGCCGATGCCGACGCCGTCATGCTGCTGCGCATCCAGCACGAGCGGCAGACCTCGACCCATTTTCCGAGCCTCGCGGAATACAAGAGCCAGTACGGCCTCAACCGGGAGCGGGCGGGCTGGCTCAAGCCGGGGGCGATCATCATGCACCCGGGGCCGGTCAACCGCGGCGTCGAGCTGGATTCCGAGCTGGCGGACTGCGGGCGCTCGGTCATTCTCGAACAGGTGGCCAACGGCATCATCAACCGCATGGCGGTGCTGTACCTCTGCCTGGCCGCCGCCCGCAACCGGGGGGCCGCGGCATGAACCCGCTGCTGTGGATTCGCAACGGCCGGGTGATCGACCCGGCCAGCGGCCGGGACGGTCCCGGCGATGTCTTTGCCCGGGGCGGCGTGCTGGTCGAGGACCTCAGCGACGAGGAGAAGCGCGCCGCCGAGCGGATCGACGCGGCCGGCCTGGTGGTGTGCCCCGGGCTGGTCGACATCCATGTGCACCTGCGCGAGCCGGGCCAGACCCACAAGGAGGACATCGCCAGCGGCACCCGCGCCGCGGCGGCCGGCGGCTTCACCACCATCGTGTGCATGCCCAACACCGAGCCGCCGGCGGACAACCCCGGCACCATCCGGCGCATCAACGATTCCGTGCTCCGCAACGCGCTGGTCAACGTCTACCCGACCGGCTGCCTGACCGTCGGCAGGCAGGGCGAGCAGCTCGCCCCGCTGGGATCGCTGCGGGACGAGGGCATCGTGGCGGTGACCGACGACGGCGCCTGCGTGCAGAACAACGAGGTCATGCGGCGCGCGGTCGAGTACGCCCGCATGCTCAACCTGCCGGTGCTCGACCACTGCCAGGACGCCAGCATGACCCGCGGCTCGGCGATGCACGAGGGCGAATGGTCGCTGCGCCTCGGCCTGAAGGGCTGGCCGAGCGCGGCCGAGGACCTGATCATCGGCCGCAATGTGGTGCTGTCGCGCCACTACGACGCGCCGATCCACATGCAGCATGTCAGCTCCGCCTACGGCGTGGACATTTTGCGGCGGGCGCGCAAGCGCGGCATCCGCGTCAGCGGCGAGGCGACCCCGCACCACCTGTGCTTCACCGACGCCTGCTGCCGCGACTACAACACGCTGTTCAAGATGAACCCGCCGCTGCGCGCCGAGGAGGACCGGCAGGCGATCATCGCCGGCGTGCTGGACGGCACCCTCGAGGTGATCGCCACCGACCACGCGCCGCACACCGCCGACGAGAAGGACTGCGAGTTCGATCTGGCCGCCTTCGGCGTGATCGGCCTCGAGACGGCCCTGGCCGCCTGCCTCGGCGCGCTGGTGCACCCCGGCCTGTGCGACCTGCCGTTCCTGCTGGCGCGCATGACCCACAAGCCGGCGGAAATCCTCGGCCTGCCGGCCGGGACCCTGGCCCCGGGCGCGCGCGCCGACATCACGATTTTCGACCCCGACCGGGAATGGGTGGTGGACCCGGCGCGCTTCCAGAGCAAGTCCGCCAACTGCCCGTGGACCGGCATGCGCCTGCGCGGCCGGGTGCTGCGCACCATCGTGGGCGGCCGCACCGTCTGGGACGGCGAACGGATTCTCACGGCATGAGCGCGGCGGAGCTGGAAGTCTGGCTGCTGGAGCGGCCGCATGTCCTCGCCTACCTCGTCCTGCTGTTTTGCGGCAGCCTGGTCTCCTTCATCGTCCTGCTGCGGCGCGTCAGCGGGGCGCGCAAAGTATGGGCGCCGTCGATACCGCCATGGCCGATCGCCGGCGGCGACTTCGCGCTGTTCCTCGTTTCCCTGGTGCTGTGGTTCATCCTTGCGGGCATGCTGCTGACGCACGGCCACCGGCTGCTGGCTGGCGGCGACACGGAGCCCGGCGACGGGGCCGTCGTGCTGGGCGGATTCCTGCTGCAAGGGGGGATGCTGTACCTGTTCCTGCGCTTCCGGTTCCATTTCCGCAGCCCCAACGAGGGGCCGCTCAGTCCGCGCATCCTGTCCCTCGGCCAGGGGCTGGTCGCCGGCCTGTTCTATTTCCTCGCCTCGCTGCCGGTGGTTTACGGCACCGGCGTGGCGTGGAACGGCCTGCTCGAAGCGCTGCGCCGCCACGGCATGGAGATCGACCTGCCGCTGCAGGACGTCGTGGTGATGTTCCAGAACAGCAGCGACCCGCTGGCGCGCTTCGGCATGCTGGTGCTGGCGGTGCTCGTGGCCCCGGTGGTGGAGGAACTGGTGTTTCGCGGCGGTGTGTTCCGCTTCCTCAAGGGCCGGGTGCCGCTTGCCGCCGCCCTGCTGGGCAGCGGCGCGCTGTTCGGCCTGATCCACGGCAACCTGCACAGCCTGCCCGGGCTGGTCGCCGTCGGCGTCTGCCTCGGCCTCGCCTACGAGCTGTCGGGCAGCCTCAAGGTGCCGATCTTCTTCCACGCCTTCTTCAACCTCAATTCGGTCATCTGGATACTGCTCCTGCCGGAGCCGGTGGCCGGCTGACCGCCCGGCGCATGCAGCCGTTCAGCACGGACGCCCGCGCGACCCTCGCCAGCCTCGGGGAAAAGGCCCTGCTGCGGGAGGTCCGCCGCTGGCTGGGGGCGGCCGCACCGCCGGCCCCCTTCGGGATGGGCGACGACTGCGCCGAGCTGCCCCGCAAGGGCCCCCGGCCGCGCCTCATCACCACCGACTCGCTGGTGCTCGGCCGCCACTTCGAGGCGGCCACGCCCCCGGGGGCGGCCGGCGCCAAGCTGCTCAAGCGCAGCCTCAGCGACATCGCCGCGATGGGCGGCAAGCCCGCCCAGGCGGTGCTCGCCGGCCTGCTGCCGCGCACCGTCCGGATCGACTGGCTGCGGGCCTTCGTCGAAGGGCTGGCCGCCTGCGCGCTCGAGCACGGCGTGGACCTTGCCGGGGGCGACCTTTCCGAGACCGCCGCGGACCTGGCCTTCAACCTGACCCTGCTGGGCACCGGCACCGGCCGCCTGCTGTACCGCTCCGGCGCGCGCCCGGGCGACTGGATCGCGGTCACCGGCGCGCTCGGCGGCTCGCGCCTGGGCCGCCACCTGAGCTTCACCCCGCGCCTGCGCGAGGGCCGGGCGCTCGCCCGCGAGCCGCGGGTCCGCTCCTGCATCGACGTCTCCGACGGCCTCGCCATCGACCTGTGCGCCCTGTTGCCGGACGGCGCCGGCGCCGCCCTCGACACCGCCGCCATCCCGCTGCATCCCGACGCCCGCGCCGCCGCCGCGGCCTCCGGACACGCCCCCCTGTGGCACGCGCTCCACGACGGCGAGGACCACGAACTGCTGTTCACCGTCGCGCCGATGGCCGAGTCCGAATGGGCCGCCCTCTCGCGCAGGCTCGGCGCCGCCGGCAGGGCGCCCGTCACCCGTATCGGAACAGTCGTTACGGGCGCCGCCGGCGCGGTGTTTGACGCCGCCACCGGCGCCCCGCTCGACCTGCAGGCCGGCTATGACCATTTTCGCTGAACTCGGCCGCGGCGTGGTGACCGCCTCCGCGGCGGAGACCGAGGCCCTCGGGGCGCGTCTGGCCGCGGCCCTGCCGGCCAATGTCGCGCTGGCCCTGCGCGGCGACCTTGGGACCGGCAAGACCACCCTGGTCCGCGGGCTGGCGCGCGGCCTCGGAGTGCGCGCCGCCGTCACCAGCCCGACCTACACGATCTACACGATCCACGCGGGGGCCCGCCAACTCGTGCACATGGACGCCTACCGGCTGCGCTCGGCGGCCGAACTCGACGCCCTGGCGATCCCCGAACTGCTGCGCCCCCCCTTCCTGATCGCCGTGGAGTGGCCGGAACACGTCCCGGGGTTTTTCGCGGACTACCCGACCCACTGGCTCGAGCTGACGATCCAACCCGACCACCGGCACCGCATCCGCCTGGTGCCGGCACCGGGCTGAGCGGGCGCCACGCGCTCCAAGATGTTATCCGTCCTCGGCGACCGCGTTGCGGCACAGCAGCCCGACCGCCAGCGGCGCCATGACCCTGGCCCCGGGCGCCTGAACGACCCTCATCCCGACCGTGGGCCCAAGGAACAACGCTTCGATCAGTGCGGCCCGGTGTTTGTTCACGGTTGTTCCTGGCCGGTATCTGGCGCCACCATCGGCACAAAGCGCACCGCGAACAGGCATTCCCGGCTGAGGCTGCCGTCGGGCAGCTTCTGGTAGACGTAGAGGTCCTGCTCCATGCGGCCGATGGGGATGACCAGGCGGCCGCCGATCGCGAGCTGTTCCGGCAGGGCGGGCGGCAGGTCGGCGGGCGCGGCCGTGACGATGATCCCGTCAAAGGGCGCCTCCTCGGGCCAGCCGGCGTGGCCGTCGCCGACGCGGAAATGGACCGTGTCGTAGCCGAGCCGGCCGAGCAGCGCGCGGGCCCGCGCGGACAGCGACGGCACGCATTCGACCGTGAACACCTCCACGCCCATTTCGGCCAGCACGGCCGCCTGATAGCCCGAGCCGGTGCCGACCTCGAGCACGCGCCGGCCGGGCCCGACGCCCAGCGCCTCGCTCATCACCGCCACGATGTAGGGCTGCGAGATGGTCTGGCCGCCGCCGATCGGCAGCGGCCCGTCCGTGTAGGCGATGTCGCGCAGCTCCGGGGGGACGAACAGATGGCGCGGCACCCGCTCCATCGCCTGGAGCACGCGCGCGTCGCGCACGCCCCGCGCGCGGATTTGCCGGGCCACCATCTCGCGGCGGCGGGCCGCGTCGCCGTCGTCCTCCGCGGGGGCGCCGGGGAACCATCTCATGGGACGTCTCCTTGTAATGGGAAGGTGACGACACGCAGCCTGGCGCCCTGCGTGCCCGACCCGCAGTTGTGGAACAGATAGCCGCGGTAGCGGAAATCCTCGAAGTCGTTGTGGGTGTGGCCGAAATGGATGTGGCGGACGGGGCCGCGGCCGTTGTCGAGCCAGCCCTCGTTGCGCAGGTAGGCGAGGATGCGCGCGGCCAGCAGCCGCTTAGGCACCATCTTGAAAGCCATCCAGGGGACGCGCGAGCGGAACATCGCCGAATGGGCGATGCGCTGCAGCGGGTGGCCGCTGACGGGGTGCTGGAACCGGCTGCGGAAGCGCCGCAGCGCCTCGTTGGTGGCGCCGGCATGGATCACGTCGCCGTGCAGGAACAGGCGGTCGCCGACCACGCAGGCGAACTCGTGCCAGTCGAGGTTGGACTTGTTCATGGCCAGCCGGTCCAGCGCCCGCATGTAGGCCGGGACGGCGTCGTGGTTGCCGAGGATCACCTGAAACCGGCAGCCCGGATGGGCGTCCGTCAGCTCGTCGAGGAAGCGGGTGGCCGCCTCCACCGAGCGGCTGAACACGCCGTGCTCGGACCATTTGAAGTCGAAGATGTCGCCGTTGAGGACAAACACCCTCACCGTGCGCGCGGTTTCCTCGATGCGGGCCAGGTACCGCCGCGGCCGCGCGTGGTGGCTGAACAGGTGCAGGTCCGATATGGTGGCCCCCATCTCCACGATTCCAAACTATAGCGCCACCGGCCCGGCCGGGCAACCCCGGAAGCGCCAAAGAGCATGCTTGACCGATCCGGCGCGCCACACCACAACGTCTCCCAACCCCAACACCAATGCGACGCGTTCACCTTGTTGCGCTTCTTGCGGCGATTACCCCCTCCTGGCTGTTGGCCACAGCGATTCGTTTTGAATTCATCGGGGCCTCCTACGACTGGACCGTCCAGCACCTGCAAACCCACGAGCGGCATGCCACGCCGGCCGAGCTGTGGGACTTCCTCGCGGGGTTCGGGTTCGACCCGGCCGCCTCCCCGGCGGCGAATGCCGCCGCCGTCGCCAGCCTGTTCGACATCTATCCCCCCACCCATTTCATGACCCAGCCCAACGAGCGCTGGCTGCTGCTCGGCACCGCCAGCGGCGGGCACATCTTCAACCTCTCCCACGAATACGTGTGGGACGATGACGCCGGCGACATGACCTGGCGCGGCTACGCCTGGACGGGCGCCCCGGCGCTCCCGCCCGACATCGGCAGCGAGCTGTACGGCCACTGGATCGCCACCGTGCCCGAGCCGGCCGCCACCGCGCTGGTGGCCGCCCTCGCCGGGCTGGGGATTCTGTGGCGCGGCCGGCGGGCGCATGGGCGGCGGCTTGGATGATTCAGCCCCGCCCAGGCGGGCCCTTGCGCACCCGGGGCGGCGCGCGGCCGGAACCCTGCCCGAGGCTTGCCGCATGATCTCCTTGACGACCCGCACGGACCCGGACCCCTGGGTGCTTTCGACGGACGACCCCCTGTCGCTGCAGCACCGCGACGCGTTCATCGGCAACGGCCTGCTGGGCCAGCGCATTTCCCCGTGGGGGGACGGCTCGGCCTACCAGGGGCGCTCGCAATCGTGGCGCTATGGATTCTGGGGGCGCGACAACCGGGGCAATGAGGCGCTGATGGAGCTGCCCATCTGGGCGGTGCTGGATTTCCGCCAACCGGGTCCGATGGGGCGCCCCTGCGAGCGGGCGCTCCACCATCGGCAGACCCTGGACCTGCGCACCGCCACGGTGGAGACGCGCTACCGCGTGGAGGGCTCGCACTGGGCGGGCGAGGTGCGCCGCCGGGCGTGGATTTCCCGCCGCGATCCCAACCTTGCCGTGCTGGAGTTGGAGATCGTCCCGGAAAAGGGCTGGTTCATTGAGGTGTTGGAACGCTTCGACGCCTCGTGGATGCCCCAGGCGCACGCGGTTCACACGGCCGCCGCGGAGGGCCTGGCGATGCATTTGCAGGCGGGCCCGGACCGGCGCCCCTTGCACCTGGCCAGCCGGCTGGACACCCACGGGCGGGCTCCCGCGAGGGTCGCCGACCGCGAGACGCACGGCTGCGTGGAGCGCTCCACCTGGCTGAAGGTCGAACCCGGGTCCGCCGTCACCGTCACCCGGTTTGTAGTGATTTCCGACGACCCGGTCCCCGCCCTGGATTTCGATCCGGCCGCCGTTCGCCGGGCCCACGAGCACGCATGGGCCGCGCTCTGGCAGGGCTGGATCGAGGTCTCCGACGCGGCGGTGCAGCCGCTGGTCAACGCCTGCGTGTATCACCTCTACAGCCAGACCCGCGCGGGTGCGCCCTTGGCGGTCGGCCCCTGCGGCATTTCCGGCGACGGCTACCTTGGCCGGGTGTTCTGGGACGCCGACCTGTGGGTGTTCCCGCCGCTCGCGTTGTTGCAGCCCGAGCTGGCCAGGGGCATGGTCGAGTACCGCCACGCGACGCTGGCGGGGGCCGTGGAAAACGCGCGCGCGGACGGCCACGCGGGCGCCTGCTTCGCCTGGGAATCCGCCGCCACCGGCAAGGAATGGGTGCCGTTCCCCGAAATCCACCAGCAGCGCCATGTGAACTCGGACGTCGCATGGGCGCAGTGGTTTTACGTCTGCCGGACCGGCGACGCGGATTACCTGCGCGAGAAAGCCTTCCCGGTGATCCTGGAGTCCGCGCGCTACTGGGCCAGCCGGGCGGTGCACAACGCGCAGGCCGACCGCCACGAGCTGCACGGCATTTACTGCCCGGACGAGTATGCGGGCATCCAAAACAACAACGCCTGCACCAACTACGGCGCGGCGTGGACCCTGCGCAAGGCGGCGGAGCTGGCGGAGCGCCTCGGCGTGGAGGCGCCGACGGGGCGCTTCCGCGCAATCGCCGACAAGATGTACATCCCGTGGGACGCGGAACACGGCGTGATCGCGGAGTTCGAGGGCTGGACCGACGACCGGGTGATCAAACAGGCGGACACCGCCCTGCTCGTCTACCCGTGGGAAATGCCGATGGATGACGCGCTCAAGGCGCGGATCGTGGACTACTACCGGGCCCACTATCCCAAGAACAAGATCATGATGGGGTCCGCCATCGACGGCATCATCTACTGCGAGCTGGGCCGCGCGGAGCGCGCGTGGGAATGCTTGCTGGACATGCTGCCGCATTTCCATCCGCCCTACTTCACCGCCAGCGAGTCGCCCACAAATGACTGCATGAACTTCCTCACCGGCATCGGCGGCCTGCTGCAGCTCGTGCTCATGGGGTTCGGCGGCATCCGCGTGCGCGAAACCGGGGTGGTCGTCGCGCCGCCCGCCGCGGCGCCGCCCGCCTTGCGCGTGACGCTGCACACGCCGGCCAATCCCCTTGGCCCCTGTTGACGACCCGGCCTGACCACCCTTGTCCTTCGTCCTCCATTCCGACTTTAAGCCCACCGGCGACCAGCCGCAGGCGATCGCCAAGCTGGTGGAGTCGCTGCGCGCCGGCAACAAGTACCAGGTGCTGCTCGGCGTGACCGGCTCGGGCAAGACCTTCACGATGGCCAATGTCATCGCCCGGTTGCAGCGGCCGGCGCTGGTGCTCTCGCACAACAAGACCCTCGCCGCCCAGCTCTACAGCGAGTTCAAGAACTTCTTCCCCGACAACGCGGTCGAATACTTCGTCAGCTACTACGACTACTACCAGCCCGAGGCGTACCTTCCGGCGACCGACACCTACATCGAGAAGGACTCCTCCATCAACGAGGAGATCGAGCGGCTGCGCATAGCCGCCACCAGCGCCCTGCTGACCCGCCGCGACGTCATCGTGGTGGCCTCGGTCTCGTGCATCTACGGGCTCGGCTCGCCGGAGGACTACAAGGCGATGGTGCTGCCGATCGTCGAGGGCCGCGAGATGGGCCGCGACGCCCTGCTGGAGCGGCTCGTCGAAAACCTCTACGAGCGCAACGACGTCGCCTTCAAGCCGGGCTGCTTCCGCGTGCGCGGCGAGACCGTCGACATCTTCCCCGCGCACATGGAGCGCGCCATCCGGGTCGAGTTCTGGGGCGACACGGTGGAGCGCATCCGCGCGCTCGACCCGCTCACCGGCGAGACCGGCGAGCGCTTCGCGCAGTTCCTGCTGTACCCCGCCAACCCGTTCATCACCCCGCGCCACAAGCTCGAGGCGGCCCTCGCCGGCATCCGGGCCGAGCTCGAGGAGCAGGTCGCCGCCTTCGAGCGCGCCAACCGCCTGCTCGAGGCCCAGCGCATCCGCATGCGCACCGAGTACGACCTCGAGATGCTGCAGGAGATGGGCTTCTGCCCGGGCATCGAGAATTACGCGCGCCACCTCTCGGGCCGGGCGCCCGGCGAGCGCCCGTTCTGCCTGCTGGACTTCTTCCCGCCGGACTTCCTCACCTTCATCGACGAGAGCCACGTCACCGTGCCCCAGATCGGCGGCATGTACAACGGCGACCGCTCGCGCAAGGAGCGGCTGGTCGAGTTCGGCTTCCGCCTGCCCAGCGCGCTCGACAACCGCCCGCTGCGCCTCGAGGAATTCCGCGCCATCACCGGCCAGACCGTGCTGGTCTCCGCCACCCCCTCCGAGGACGACCTGCGGCGCGCCGCCGTGGTCGCCGAGCAGGTGATCCGCCCGACCGGCCTGCCCGACCCGCTGCCCGTCGTGCGCCCGGCCAAGGGCCAGGTCGAGGACCTCATCGGCGAGGCGCTGCGCGCCGTCGAGGCCGGCCAGCGCGTGCTGGTCACCACCCTCACCAAGCGCATGTCCGAGGACCTGTGCGCGTTCCTGCGCGAACGCGGCATCCGCGTCGAGTACCTGCACAGCGACATCGACGCCATCGAGCGCGTCGAGATCCTGCGCCGGCTGCGCGCCGGCGACTTCGACGTGCTGGTCGGCGTCAACCTCCTGCGCGAGGGGCTCGACCTGCCGGAGGTCGCGCTGGTGGCCATCCTCGACGCCGACAAGGAGGGGTTCCTGCGCAGCGCCACCAGCCTGGTCCAGACGGCCGGGCGCGCCGCCCGCCACACCGAGGGCCGCGTCCTGCTCTACGCCGATGTCATGACCGAATCGCTACGCAGGGCGGTCGCCGTCACGCTCGAGCGGCGCGCGCGCCAGCTCGCCTACAACGAGGCGCACGGCATCACCCCGCGCTCGGTCAAACGCGCCCTGCAGGCCAGCCTGCAGTATAAAACCACTACGCCCGCCGACCCCGTCTCCGTCGCCGAGGCGCACGGCGACGCCGACCTCGCCGCCGTCCTCGCCGAGCTCGAGGAGGAAATGCTCGCCGCCGCCGCCAAGCTCCAGTTCGAGCGCGCCGCCGTCCTGCGCGACCAGATCGCCGCCCTGCGCGGCCTCGCCCCGCGCCCCCACAAGCCCGCCCGCCGAGGCCGCGGACGCCGGTAAAGCTGGTACCCTTTGCGCCAATTGTGCGGCCCGATGTCACTTTGCTGCAAGGCATCAAGGGGGGCAATCCGAACTATCCCGAGGCCGGCAGTCGGGGGTCTTGACGCTACCTGATGGAAGCCTATACATGACGACATGTAGACCCTGTCGCCGGTCACCGCCGCCATCGCCGGCGACGGCACCGTGAAGACCCTCCCCTACACCAGCGGCGCACCCGCTTCCGGCGAGAAGGTCTTCTGCCACTTCGTCACCGCAAAATAGCCCACTCCGCATCTCTCCCCCTCAAGGCCCCGCTCCGGCGGGGCCTTTTTTTGCGCCCCGCGCGAACGCCGCCCCCCGCACCTGCACCCTTTGCGTCACCGACCATACCTTATGCGCCAATCCGCGCTTGTTAAGAAATTGTCATTGAAATTCCCCCTCCAATCTGTATTTCTCTCCATTGGCGCTCGGGGTATACCCCAGCTGCTTTTCCCCAAAACATAAACCTACCGAAACAAACCTACCATGAAACGATCCCTCATCACCCTCGCCATCGCCGCTGCCGCCCTGTCGGCACAGTGAGCAACCATCACCTTCGATGATTACAACATTGGACAGCTTTCTGGACAAGCTGGTTGGATTGTCGATGGGACGGAAGTCGCCTTGTCCAATATTGTCGCCGGCGGATTGTTCGGCAATGGCTCCGGCAACTTGCTCAGCTTGACGGGCAGTTCCGTTCCTGGGCCCAAGATGAACCGCTGGCTGGCAGTGCCGGTCACGCTCACCAATTCGACTTACGTCGGAATGGAGTTCAAAATGAGCGCCACCGGCAACACCGACCCGTCCGAGCTGTTTTTCGGGTTCCACAATAACCCGGTCACCAATTCCGCACCGTGGAGCGCTTATGTGGCGGTGAAGCACCCAAACAACGGCAATCCCGCCGGCATTGAAGGCACCGGCTCGGGCGGCATCCTGACCAATGCGGGCGTTGTGCTCAATACGGACCTGCTGGTCGGTGCATTGTTCCATGTCAATGCCAGCAACATTCTGGACGGCATCAGCGTGTGGTTGAACCCAACGATCGGCATGAACGGGCTGCCGACAAATGCGCCCGACCACACCTGGTCGGTCACCGGCACGCTGGACATCACGGCGCAGACATTGCTGAAGATCCGGGCCCAGAACATGCCGACCTTGATCGACAACATCTCGATCATCACCGTCCCCGAGCCGTCGACCTATGCGGCGATTCTCGGGCTGCTGGCGATCGGGCTCGTCGCCTGGCGCCGGCGCAAGTAGCAATTTGTCCGATACGTTCGCTGGTCTAAAAGAGCCCCGCCCCGGCGGGGCTTTTTTTTGGGGGTTCGTGGCTGTTTTGAATGGGGCACGCCGGAGGCGTGCCAGCCATTAGCCCCGGGTCGAGGCGCCCGGCGGAGCGCGCAGCGCGAAGCGAAGCCGGGGTGCCGAGGACCCGGGGGATGCGGAGTGGACGCGCGGCCGACCCCGGCAGGGGTCGCACAGACCCGCCGACCTGCGCCCCCTGCCGGGGTCGGCCGCATTCCGTTCCTGTTATCCCGGGTCATCGGCGCTGCGCGCCTCGACCCGGGGCTATGTTTTGGCATCCCTCCGGGATGCCGTTGCCGGCATGCCGACACCCCAAGTTACCCTCCGGCGTGCCCGCACCCGGGGCATGCTACTTTCTGGGATCGCTCCGCGCTCCTGCCGGGGCGCGGGGATGGCGCGGCGCTCACCCGTAGCGCCGGTGCATCTCCCGCAGGGGGAAGTTCTTGCCGGGGCAGACGGTGTGGTTGCGGTCGACCTCCCTGTGCACGGTGAAGGTGTAGCGGCCCTTCAACACCGTGCCGCCGAGGTAATCGACCAGGCGGGTGAACGACTCCATCTGCCGGCGGGTCGGCCGGGTCTCCTCGAAGTTGCCGACCAGGCAGATGCCGATGCCGTGCTGGTTGACCTCCGCCTTGCGCACGTGGCCGCCGTCGAGCTGCCGCTTCCAGCGGTCGCCGACCTCGATCTCGCCGTCGCCGGAGCGGCTGCCGTTGCCGATCACGAAGTGGTACGCCAGCCCGTTCTCCATGCCGCGGCGGCGGTGCACGCTGTCGTAGATTTGCGCGTTGCCGACGCCGATGCCGCTGTGGTGGCCGACGATGTACTGCCAGCGCCCCGGCTCCACCCGCACGCCGGACAGGATGCGCGCCATCGCGGCGGCAGACCCGGCGTCGGGGATGCGCAGCGCTTGGCCGACCTTGATCAGGTCGGACTTCAGGTTGTTCGCGGCCTTGAGGTCGCGCACCGTCGTGCCATAGCGGGCGGCGATGCCACTGAGGGTGTCGCCCTGGCGCACGACGTGGACCGTCCCGTCGCCCGCCCACAGCTTGCCCAATCCGGCCGGCAAGAGCAGCCCGGCCAGCCCGGCGATGAAGTGGCGGCGATGCATCATGGCGGGAAGGGGACGGCTGCTCTCACGGAGGCACGCAGGCGTTCTGGAATGTTCAAAATGCATTCCAGCGACTCGGTGCCTCCGTGAGAGACAATCGATTGTATCCTACGCCCGCCCCCCGGCCCGTCACGCAAAAAAACGGCGGCCGCAATTGGGCTGGACACCCGGCCGTGATGGTGGCGATGTCAGCCGCGAAGCCGATTTTTCAATGGATGCCCCGATTTTGCCGCCGCTGGCGCCGCTGCCCGGGCCGTTCGACGCGGACGCGGTGCTGGACGCGTTCGTGGCGGCGATGGAGGCGCGCGGGCTGACGCTGTACGCGGAGCAGGAGGAGGCGATCCTCGAGCTGTTTGCGGGCCGGCACGTGCTGCTGGCGACGCCGACCGGCTCGGGCAAGTCGCTGGTGGCGGGGGCGCTGCTGTTCCGGGCGCTGTGCGCAGGCGAGCGCGCGGTGTACACCTGCCCGATCAAGGCGCTGGTCAACGAGAAGTTCATGGCGCTGTGCCGCGAGCACGGGCCGGACAAGGTCGGCCTGATGACCGGCGACGCGTCGGTCAACGGCGAGGCGCCGCTGCTGTGCTGCACGGCGGAGATTCTGGCCAACCACGCCCTGCGCGGCGGGCGGCGGGCCGAGATCGCCGCCGTGGTGATGGACGAGTTCCATTTCTACGACGACGCCGAGCGCGGCGCCGCCTGGCAGATTCCGCTCCTGACGCTGCCGCGCACCCAGTTCCTGCTGATGTCGGCCACGCTCGGTCACACGGCCTTCTTCGAGGAGGACCTGCTCAGAAAGACCGGGCGGCAGGCGGTGACCGTGCGCAGCGACCGCCGCCCCGTGCCCCTGGAGTTCTCGTACTCGGAGACGCCGCTGGTGGAGCGGGTCGAAGGGCTCGTCCGGGAGGGCAAGGCGCCGATCTACCTGGTCTATTTCACGCAGCGCGCCGCCACCGAGGCGGCCCAGAATTTTCTCAGCCTCAACCTGTGCACGCGCGCCGAACGCGGGCGGCTGGATGAAATCCTCGCCGCGCAGCGCTTCAACAGCCCGTTCGGCAAGAGCCTGAAGCGCTGGCTGCGCCACGGCATCGGCGTGCACCACGCCGGCCTGCTGCCCAAGTACCGCCTGCTGGTCGAGTCGCTCGCCCAGCAGGGCCTGCTCAAGCTGATCTGCGGCACCGACACCCTCGGCGTCGGCATCAACGTGCCGATCCGCACCGTCCTGTTCACCCAGCTGTGGAAGTACGACGGGCGCAAGGCCGCCATCCTCAGCGTGCGCGATTTCCGCCAGATCGCCGGCCGCGCCGGGCGCCGCGGCTTCGACGAGCGCGGCTACGTGGTCGCCCAGGCGCCCGAACACGTCATCGAGAACAAGCGCGCCGAGGAAAAGGCCGGCGGCGACCCGAAGAAGCTGCGCAAGCTCACCCGCAAACGCCCGCCCGAGGGCGTGCCCTCGTGGGACGAGCAGACCTTCCTGCGCCTGCAGACCGCCCCGCACGAGAACCTGACCCCGAAGTTTGAGGTCACCCACGGCATGCTGCTGCAGGTGCTCGGCCGCGACGAGGACGGCTGCCGCGCCATGCGCGCCATCATCCGCGGCGCCCATGTCACCCCGCACCGCAGGCGCGAGCTGACCCGCCGCGCCTGGCAGCTGTTCCGCTCGCTGCTCGAGCGCCGCATCGTCGAGTTCATCCCGCCCGAGCCCTCCGGCCGCAAGCTGCGCGTCAACGTCGACCTGCAGGAGGACTTTTCCCTGCACCAGACCCTCTCGCTGTACTTGGTCGACACCCTCGCGCTGCTCGATCCCGACAGCCCCGACTACCCGCTCGAAGTGCTCAGCCTGTGCGAGGCCATCCTCGAGGACCCCGCCTTCATCCTGCAGCGCCAGCTCGACAAGCTCAAGGAGGCCCGCCTCGCCGAGCTCAAGGCCGAGGGCGTCCCCTACGAGGAGCGCCTCCAACATCTCGCCGACATGGAGCACCCCAAGCCCATGCGCGATTTCCTCTACGACACCTTCAACGCCTTCGCCGCCGCCCACCCGTGGGTCGAACAGGGAAACGTCCGCCCCAAGTCCATCGCCCGCGAACTGTACGAGGAGTACCTCTCGTTCGGCGAGTATGTCGTGAAATATGGACTACAGCGCGCCGAGGGCCTGCTGCTGCGCCACCTGTCCCAGACCTGCAAGGTCCTCGAGCAGACCGTCCCCGCCCCGCGCAAGACCGGGCCCGTCCTCGAGATGGAGGCCTTCCTGCGCGAACTCGTCCGCACCACCGACTCCTCCCTGCTCGACGAGTGGGAGCGCCTGCGCGACCCCGCCCACGTCGCCGCCGATGCCCCCGCCCTTCCCGGCCGCCCGCGCGACTACGACCTCACCCGCGACACCCCCGCCCTCCAGCGCGCCACCCGCGCCGCCATCTTCGCCTTCCTCAAGGAGGTCGCTTTCGAGGCCGCCCAGGGCGAACTCGCGCCCGATCACCCCTTCACGCCCTTCTTCGAGGCCCGCGGCCGCTTCCTCCTCGACCCCGCCGGCCGCAGCGCCCACCACACCCACTTCACCCCCGACCCCAACGACCCCGACACCCTCATCATCCACCAGACCCTAGTCGACCCCGACGGCCTCAACGATTGGGCCGCCACCTTCACCCTCGACCTCCCCGCCACCCGCGCCACCGCCGCCCCAGCCATCGCCCTCGCCCGTGTGGCGGTGATTGGTTGATAGGTGAACGTCCCCCGGTGGGGGCGCGGGACTTATTGGCAATTAAATGCCATTAAGGGCTTGACGGGCGTGCGGCGGGTGCCTGTAGAGGGGTGGCCATGGACTGGACGAAAGTGAAGTGTGGTAGTTTGGGCGTGGCGGTGCTGGTGGTGGGCGCCGCGGCGGGTCTGGGGACGCTGCCGGAGGAGGAGGTGACGCGGCTGCCGGCGTATGTGGTGACGGCGGCGCATTTTCCGGCGCTGGCGGAGGAGGTGCCGGCGACGATCCGGGTGCTGGGTCGGGAAGAATGGGAGGCGCGGCCGCTGGTGAGCGTGCCGGAATTGCTGGAAGGGGTGGCGGGGCTGCGTTTCCAGAGCTACTCGGGCAATCCGCTGGAGGCGCAGGTGAACCTGCGTGGTTTCAGCGAGAACGGCAACCAGCGGGTGCTGCTGCTGGTGGACGGGATGCGGCTGAACCGGCCGGACATGGGCGGGTTCAATTGGAGCCAGGTCCCGCTGGCCAGCATCGAGTCGGTCGAGCTGCTGAAGGGCGGCCACAGCGTGATTTACGGCAACCATGCGGTGGCCGGGGTGATCAAGATCGAGACGCGCAAGGGCGGGCCGGCGCAGACCCAGTTGGACGCGACGGTCGGCGAAAACGGGCAAGAGTATGCCAGCCTGTGGACGGGCGGCCGGGCCGGGCCGGCCGGCTACGGCTTCGGGTTGGAGCATGCGCGCACGGACGGTTGGCGCGCCAACAGCGGGTCGGAGGCGCGCGCGGCGGTGGCGGCGATCAACCTCGGGGCCGGCTCACGCTGGAGCGCGGACCTGCGGCTGCACCTTGGGGATTCGGAGCTCGCGCTGCCCGGCCCGATCAACTCGGTGGACTTTCCGGAAAATCCGCGCGCGGCCTATGATTTGATCGAGAAGGCGGACACCTACCAATCGGCCGGGCTGCGGTTGTCCTACGAGGATGCGGACGGACGGGCCCTCGAGTGGGTCAACGGCGTCAACCGGCGCACCTTCGAGTCGGACTGGGCGACCTGGGGCAGCCATTCGGACGTGGAGCTGCTGAGTTGGAACACCCAGCCGCGGGTGCGGCTGACGCGCGGCCGTCTCGAATGGACCCTCGGGGCCGACCTGCTGCGCGACGAGCTGGACGCCACCCAGTATCCGGACGCCACCCGGGCCGACGCCAGCGGCGCGGGCACGCTGCGCCGCGACGCGACGGCGGGCTACGCGCTGGCCACGCTCACGCTGGCGCCGGAGGTGAAGGCCGCGCTGGGCGGCCGCCTCGAGCACACGCGCCTGCAGGGCCGCTACGCGCAGCGCCCGTGGGGTGACCCGGACGGGCCGCTGCAGCCGGCCTTCGACGAGGCGGTGTCGGACACGGACCACTCGCTCACGGTCGGGATCAACTGGAAACCGGCCCCGGCCCTGCGCGCGTGGGCGCGGCTCGAGCGGGTGTACCGCTACCCGGGCACCGACGAAGTGGCCAGCTACCAGGGGTACCTGCTGCCGGTGCCGTTCAACACCGCGCTGCGCCCGGAGAGCGGCCGGTCGTGGGAGGCGGGCCTCGGCTGGGCGGCCAACGGCCTCACCGCCGAACTGGCCGGCTTCCGGCTCGACCTTGACGACGAGATCGCGTTCGACCCGGTCACCTTCCTCAACGCCAACCTCAGCGGCACGCGCCGCCAGGGCATCGACCTCGCATTGTCATGGAAAATCGCCACGGTGACCCTGCGGGCCGACGCCACCCTGCAGGAGGCGGAGTTCACGGACGGCCCGTGGGCGGGCAACCGGCTCTATCTTGTGCCGCGCCGCCTGTTCGCCCTCGCCGCCGAGTGGGAGCCGCTCGCGTCCCTTGGCACCGGTCTGACCGTGCGCCACACCGGCCGCCAGTTCATCGGCAACGACCTCGCCAACGACCAGCCGCAGATGCCGTCCTACACGGTGGCCGGTTGGCACCTGCACCTGCGCCTCAGCGAGGCCCTGCGCCTGCGCGCGGCCATCGACAACCTGTTCGACAAGCGGTACGCCGCGGTGGTGTTCAAGAACGACTGGGCGCCGGGCTCGGACTGGTACCCCGCCCCCGGCCGCACCGCCCGCATCGGCGTGCAGGTGGTGTTCTGAACCCAGTCCGGAGGCGTGCCCGGCCATCAGCTCGGGGACCGGCCCGATTCCGCAACGCGGGTGAGGGTCCGCTACCGGGGGGATCGCGTCCACCCGGCGAGCAGCCCGAGCGGCAGGCCGCAGGCGAATCCCATCAGGTGGGCGGAGGTGTCGGTCTGCTCGCCGCCGGTGCCGAACCACGCCAGCAGCACGAGCCCGGCGACCACCGGCAGCACCCACGCCCGGTAAAGGCGCCGGCCGCCGTGCCGCAGGCCGAAGCCGACCGGCAGCCCCGCCATGAGCCCGACCGCGCCGAACACCGCCGTGGAGGCCCCCACCGAGTAATGCGCGCCGGGATGATAGAGCCAGGCGTTGAGCAGGTTGCCGCCGAAGCCGGCCGCGAGCGTGCCCAGCCAGGCCCACAGCCCGCCGAGGTGGCGGGCCAACAGGAACAGGAACACGCCGCCGAACACCGCGTTGCCGGCCAAATGGCCGAAATCCGCGTGCAGAAACAGGGCGGTGAAGGCCCGATACACCTCGCCCCGGAAGACCGCCTCGGCCGACAGCTTGCCCAGTTCATACAGGCGGGGCCACTGCAGGCTCGAGCCGTAGCAGACCGTCAGCACGGCCGCCCACAACGCGGCGGGAAACCAGGTCGCCGCCCGTTCCGGCACCTCCGGCGGGCGCGGCGGCCAGTTGATCGACTCCCGCTTGTACAGCTTGAGCTGGCGCACCAGTTCGGGCGCGGCCTCGGCGCGCACCAGCAGCCGGTAGCGGCCGTCCTCATGGCGCCGCACCCAGTAGGGCTGGTGCGCGCTCAGGATCACCAGCCCGAGCTCGTGCGCCCGCCGCACGGTGCGCACGCGCGCGATGGGCACGAGGTCGTCCGGCTCCGGTTCCATGCACCCATCCATGCACCGAAGCCGGGCAAGTGCAGCATTTTTTCGGGCTCTCCGCTGTTTCGAGCGGGCACAGCCGGGCAAGGGGGCGGCGATTGCAATGTGCGAGGAACTTTTTTTTCATTCGCGCCGGCCGCGCCGATTCCCCAATTTGGCGCGCATGAGCTATGCCGACGCCCGCGAACAGTACGCCGCCCTCGGGGTGGACACCGAGGCCGCCCTTGCCACGCTGGCCGCGACCCCCCTATCCTTGCACTGCTGGCAGGGGGATGACGTGTGCGGGTTCGAACAACAGCAGGCCGGCGGCGGCGGCATCCTTGCCACCGGCAACTACCCCGGCCGCGCCCGCAACCCCGCCGAGCTGCGCGCCGACCTCGAGGCCGCCGCCCGCCTGATCCCCGGCCCCCTGCGCCTGAACCTCCACGCCATCTATGCCGACACGCCCGCGCCGCCCGCGCGCGACGCGCTCGAGCCGCGCCACTTCCAGTCATGGGTCGACTGGGCCAAGGCCCGCAATTGGGGGCTGGACTTCAACCCCACCTGCTTCGGCCACCCGCTGGCCGCCGACGGCTTCACCCTGTCCCACCGCGACCCGGCGGTGCGCCGCTTCTGGATCGACCACTGCGTCGCCTGCCGGCGCGTCGGGGCCGCCATGGGCGCGGCGCTCATGAACCCCGTTGTCACCAATATCTGGATACCCGACGGCTACAAGGACCTGCCCGCCGACCGCGCCGCCCCGCGCCGCCGCCTCGCGGAGTCGCTCGACGCCATCCTCGCCGCCGAGGTGGACGGGCGCTGGAACATCGACGCGGTCGAGAGCAAGTTGTTCGGCATCGGGGTCGAGTCCTACACCGTCGGCTCCCACGAGTTCTACCTCGCCTACGCGGTGAAAAACCAGCTGTGCCTGTGCCTTGACGCCGGCCACTTTCACCCGACCGAGTCGCTTGCCGACAAGGTCTCCAGCGTGCTGCAGTTCGTGCCGGAAATCCTCACGCATGTCAGCCGCGGCGTGCGCTGGGACAGCGACCACGTGGTGATCCTCGACGATCCGACCCGCGCGCTGCTCGAGGAGATCGTGCGGTGCGACGCGCTCCCGCGCACCCACCTCGGGCTGGATTTCTTCGACGCCTCGATCAACCGCATCGCCGCGTGGGTGATCGGCGCGCGCGCCACCCAGAAGGCCCTGCTGTGCGCCCTGCTCGAACCGCGCGACCGGCTGCGGGCGGCCGAGGAGGCCGGCGACTACACCGCCCGCTTGGCGCTGCTGGAGACGGCCAAGACCTTGCCGTGGGGCGCCGTCTGGGCCGAGCACCTCGCCCGCCACGATGTCCCGGCCGAGACCGCATGGCTGGACGAGGTCAAGCGCCACGAGCGGGACGTGCTGAGCAAGCGGTGAAGGCGCGGCGCATCTGCGTGGCCCTGACCGGCGCGGGCATCTCCGCGGAGAGCGGCCTGCGGACCTTCCGCGGACCGGACGGCCTGTGGGAGGGTCATCGGCTCGAGGAGGTCGCCACCCCGGAGGCGTGGGCGCGCGACCCGGAGACGGTCCTGCGCTTCTACAACTGGCGCCGCGCCGAGGTGCGCGCGGCGGAGCCCAACGCGGCGCACCGCGCGCTGGTCGACCTGGAGGCCCGCTACACCGTGCACATCGTCACCCAGAACATCGACGACCTGCACGAGCGCGCGGGCTCGCGCCATGTGCTGCATCTGCACGGCGAGATTCTCAAGGCGCGCAGCACCCGCGACCCGGCCTTGGTGATTCCGCTCGGCGGGCGCGACATCCACCTTGGCGACCGCTGCCCGCTGGGCAGCCAGCTGCGCCCGCATGTGGTGTGGTTTGGCGAGCCGGTGCCGGCCATGGCCGAGGCGGCCGAGCTGGCCGCGCAGGCGGACCTGTTTCTTGTGATCGGCACCTCGCTTGTGGTGTATCCGGCCGCCGGTCTGGTCGATTGGGTCCCGGCGCGCGCGGCCAAGTATTGGATCAATCCCGACATACCGCCGCAGGGAAGGCTGCCCGGCTTTCACTGCATCGCCGGGCCGGCCGGCGCCGCGCTGCCCGAATTGGTGCGGCGGTTGTTGCAGGATTGAGGAAGGCTTGACTTTCAACCTCACTGGAAGGCGCGCCATGCAGATCGAACCGGTTGGCAAGCTCATCTCACGCTGGGGCGAAGGGCCCTTCGCCGACGAGCGGCAGGTCACCTACGTGGACATCGAGGGACGGCGGGTCATCCGCCTGAACCTCGCGGAAGGCGGCGAGACGGTCTGGCCGGTCGGCCAACGGGTCGGCTGCGCGCTGCCGCGGCGGGACGGGCGGCTGCTGTGCGCGGGCGATCACGGGTTCTTCAATCTCGACCCGGCCGGCGGCGCCTGCGAACCGCTCGCCGACCCCGAGGCGGACAAGCCGGACAACCGCTTCAACGACGGCAAGTGCAGCCCCGACGGCCGGGCCTTTGCCGGCACCATCAGCCTCAAGCGGGTCACCGGCGCGGCCGCGCTCTACCGGATGGACCCGGACGGCCGGATCACCCGCGTGCTCGAGGGGCTCACCAACTCCAACGGCATGGCATGGAGCGCCGACGGCCGCACCGTTTATCACATCGACACGCCGCGCCGCACCATCCGCGCGTTTGACTATCGCGACGGGATGCTGCTCAACCCGCGGGTGGCGGTGGACACCGCGGCGGTTGCGGGCGTGCCGGACGGCATGACCATCGACACCGAGGGGCGCCTGTGGGTGGCCTTCTGTCATGGCGGCGCGGTGGTCGCGTTTGATCCGGCCACGGGCCAGGCGCTGCAGCGCATCGAATTTCCCTGCCGTGAAACCACCTCCGCCTGCTTCGGCGGACCGGGGCTGGCGACGCTGTTCGTCACCACCGGCCAGTCCGCCCGGCAGGACGAGCCGCTCGCCGGCCGCCTGTTCGCGGTCATCGGGACCGGCGCGCGCGGCCGGCCGGTCGATGTGTTTGCCGGATGATGGCGCGGCGGTGAATTCCGCTGGCCAAACGCGCGGGCGTCGCCCTTGAATCGGCCGCATGAACGACGCGCTCCTGCTGTTGCCGCGCCCGCGCCGGGTGGAATGTATCGGCGGCACGACGCATCCGGCCGCCGCGCGCGTGGTCGAACTGCTCGATTCCAGCGAGGTAACCGCGGACGGCCCCGAGGCGTACCGGCTGGAACTGCGGGCCGGCGAGGCGCGCCTTGCGGCCCGCACCCCCGCCGGTCTGCGCTGGGCGCGGGCCACGCTGGATCAACTGCGCCGGCACGCCGAGGCGCCCTGCATGGTGATCGACGACGCGCCGCGGTTCGCCCATCGCGGCGTCATGCTCGACATCAGCCGCGACCGCGTCCCCACGATGGAAACCCTGTTCACGCTGGTGGACCGGCTGGCCGCGTGGAAGATGAACCACCTGCAGCTCTACGTCGAGCACACCATCGCCTATGCCGGCCACGAGGAGGTGTGGCGCGCGGCCGCGCCGGTCACGCTGGAGGAGCTGGCGGCGCTGGACGCCTACGCCGCCGCCCGCGGCGTGGCCCTGACCGCAAACCAGAACTGCCTCGGCCACTTCGAGCGCTGGCTGCGCCACCCGCGCTATGCGCCGCTGGGCGAACGCGACCGCGGCCACATGGTGCGGGGCGAGTACTATGTCGCTCCGAACACCCTGTGCCCGGAGGACCCGCGCGTGCTGGCGCTGCTCGAGGACCTGCTCAGCCAGCTGCTGCCGCGCTGCTCCGGCGAATATGCCAACATCGGCTGCGACGAGCCGTGGGATCTCGGCACCGGCCGCAGCGCCGCGGCCTGCGCGGCGCGCGGCAAGGCGACCGTGTTCTCGGAGCACGTCGCGCGCGTCGCGGACATCTGCCGCCGCCACGGCAAGCGGCCGCAGTTCTGGTGCGACCCGCATCCCAACGAGAATGACGCCCTGCCCCGCGACTTGGTTGCGCTGGTTTGGGAATACGAGGCCGACCAGCCGTTCGCCCCGCGCGTGGCGGCGCACCGCGCCCTCGGTCGCGAGGTGTGGGTGGCGCCCGGCACCAGCTGCTGGAATTCCTCCACGGGGCGCACCTGGAACCGCCGCGGCAACCTCGACAACGCTTCCGCCGAAACCGAAGCCGCCGGCCTGCTGTGCACGGCATGGGGCGACGGCGGTCACCGCCAGCCGTGGCCGGTCACGCTGTTCGGCTTTGCCGACGCCGCCATGGCCGCATGGTCCGGGCCGGACCATTACGACGACCGCGCGGCCGGCCTGCACGCCTTCGGCAGCGCCCCCCTCGGCGAGTGGCTCGCCGCCCTCGGCAACGCCGACCGGGACCAGTGCGCCCGGGTGCGCAATGCCACGGCGCTGTGGACAGAAATGCACGCCCATCTGTTCGAGCGCCCCGAGAATGACGCCGCCGCGTGGCTTGCCGTGCGCCAACGCCTTGCGAACCTCGCCGCCGCGCTGCCGGACGGTCTCGACCCGCTGCTCGCCGACGAGTGCCGCTTCGCCGTCGAGCTTGCCGTGTGGGCCGCCGATCGCGCCATCCTGCGCCGTGGCCAGCCGGATCGCGCCGCGCGCCGGCAGCTCGCCGCCCGCATGGCCGACCTGATCGCGGAACACCGCCGCCTCTGGCTGGCCCGCTCCCGCTACGGCGGGCTCGAGGATTCCACCGCCCACTTCGCGCGCCTCGCCGCGCAGTGGTGATCCCGATTCCAACCGGATTGGGGCAAAGCGGGCATGGCCCCACCCGGCCGCCATGCCCCCCACCAACGGGGACCCGCGGTGGCGCGGTGGCTTTGTAGCGGCAATCGAGCCGGACCGGGTGCGGGTCAGCCGGCGCGCGCGATCTCGACCAGTTCGATGAAGGACTTGGCCTTGAGCGAGGCCCCGCCGATCAGGCCGCCGTCGATGTCCGGCTGGGCCAGCAGGTCGGCGGCGTTTTCCGGCTTCATCGAGCCCCCGTACAGGATGCGGACTTTGGCGGCGGCGGCCTTGCCGAGCAGGCTCCCCAACTCCTCGCGAATGAACGCCTGGACCTCCTGCGCCATTTCCGGCGTCGCGGTCCGGCCGGTGCCGATCGCCCACACCGGCTCGTAGGCGATCACCAAGTGGTCGGCCGCATCCGGGCCGACGCCCTTGAGCCCCTCCACCAACTGGGTCTTGACCACCGCAAAGGTTTGGTCGGCCTCGCGCTGGGCAAGGGTCTCGCCCACGCACAGGATCGGCTTGAGCGAGCTGTCCAGCGCCGCCAGCACCTTCTGGTTGATGAAGGCGTCGCTCTCGGCGAAATATTCGCGCCGCTCGCTGTGGCCGAGGATCACATGGGTGCAGAACAGGCTGCGCAGCATCACCGGCGAAATCTCGCCCGTGTAGGCGCCCTCCGGCTTCGGGAACATGTTCTGCGCCCCGAGCTGCACGTTGCTGCCCTCCAGCGCCCTGGCGCAGCTTTCCAGCGCGGTGAACGGCGGGCACACCACCACGCCGACATCGGTCTGCTTGCCGACCGTGAGGACGATCTCGTTGACGAGCTCGACCGCCTCGGCGGCCGTCTTGTTCATCTTCCAATTGCCGGCGATCAGGTATTTGCGGGTGGTCTTGGCCATGGCGCGAACCTTAGTGGCGTGGCTCAAATCCGGTCAAGGGCGACGACGCCCGGCAGCGCCTTGCCCTCGAGGAACTCGAGGCTGGCGCCGCCGCCGGTGCTCATGAACGTGACCTTGTCGGCATAGCCGCTCTTTTTGATCGCCTTGACCGAATCGCCGCCGCCGATGATCGAGAGGGCCGGGCTTTCGGCCACCGCCTTGGCGATCGCGAAGGTCCCCTTGGCCGATTCCTTGATCTCAAAGATGCCCATCGGCCCGTTCCACAACACGGTCTTCGCCTGGCGGATCGCGGTTGCATACAGCTCGACGGTCTTGGGGCCGATGTCGACCCCGCTCCAGCCGGCCGGAATGTCGCCCGCGACCACCATGGTCTCGCCGAGGGTGCCGCCCTTGAAGTCCAGCGCGTTGCACACCACGTTGTCCACCGGCAGCAGGAACTCGACCCCGCGCGCCTTGGCCTTCGCCAGCGCCGCGCGCGCGGTCTCAACCTTGTCCGGCTCGCACAGCGAGTCGCCCACCTGCCCGCCTTGGGCCAACTGGAAGGTGTAGGCCATCGCCCCGCCGATCAGGATGCGGTCGGCCTTCTCCAGCAGCGCGTCAATGACGGTGATCTTGTCGCTGACCTTGGCGCCGCCGAGGATCACCACGAACGGCCGTTCCGGGTTGGCGGTCTTTTCGCCCAAGAAGGTCAGCTCCTTCTGCATCAGGTAGCCGGCCACGCACGGGCTAAGATAGTGCGTGACCCCTTCCGTGCTGGCATGCGCCCGGTGCGCGCTGCCGAAGGCGTCGTTGACGTACACTTCGCCCAGCGCCGCCAGCCGCCGCGCAAATTCCGGGTCGTTGTCGGTCTCGCCCTTGTGGAAGCGGACGTTCTCGAGCAGCAGCACCTGTCCGTCGCCCAGCGCCCGCGCGGCGGCCTCGGCCTTGGGGCCGACGCAGTCCTCGGCGAACGCCACCGGCTGGCCCAGCTTGGCGGCCAGCGCCTGCGCCACCGGCGCCAGCGAGAATTCCGGGTCGGGCGCGCCCTTGGGCCGCCCAAGGTGGCTCATCAGGATCACCCGCCCGCCCTGCTCGATGAGCCGGCGCAGCGTCGGCAGCGCCGCCACGATGCGCGTGTCGTCGGTGATCTGGCCGTCCTTGACGGGGACATTGAAGTCCACCCGGACCAGCACGCGTTTGCCCTTCACATTGATGTCGTCGATCGTCATGGTAGCCATGGCCGTGAACCTTTTTGCTTGGGTTGCTGAATGGAAATGGCCGCCCCCACGCTGCTGCATTCGCGGGCGGGGCGGCCATCAAAAAACACGCGCCGTCAGCGGCTCCGGATCAGAGCGCGACGACCTTCTTGAGCAGGTCGACCACGCGGTTCGAGTAGCCCCACTCGTTGTCGTACCAGCTGACCAGCTTGAAGAAGGTGCTGTTCAGGCCGATGCCGCTGCCCGCGTCGAAGATCGAGGAGGCCGTGCTGTGGATGAAGTCGGAGCTGACCACCTCGTCCTCCGTGTACTCGAGGATGCCCTTCAGCGGGCCGGCCGCCGCCTCCTTCATCTTGGCGCAGATCTCCTCGTAGGTGGTCTCCTTCTCGGTCTTCACCGTCAGGTCCACCACCGACACCGTCGGGGTCGGCACCCGGAACGCCATCCCGGTCAGCTTGCCCTTGACCGCCGGCAGCACCAGCCCGACCGCCTTGGCCGCGCCGGTGGTCGACGGAATGATGTTGATCGCCGCCGCGCGCCCGCCCTTCCAGTCCTTCTTGCTCGGGCCGTCCACGGTCTTCTGCGTCGCGGTGTAGCTGTGCACCGTCGTCATCAGGCCTTCCTTGATGCCGAAATTGTCCAGGATCACCTTGGTGATGGGCGCCAGACAGTTGGTCGTGCAGGAGGCGTTCGAGATGATCGTGTCGGTCGCCTTGAGGGTGTGCTCGTTGACCCCGATGACCACCGTCTTGACCCCGTCGCCCTTGCCCGGCGCGGTGATGATCACCTTCTTGGCGCCGCTGTCGATGTGCCCCTGCGCCTTCTTGTCCTCCACGAACAACCCGGTCGCCTCGATCACGATGTCCACCCCGAGCGCCTTCCACGGCATGGCCGCCGGCCCCTCCTTCACCGCCAGGCACTGGATCTTGTGCCCGTTGACCACCAGCAGGTCGTCCTCCGCCACCGTCGGCGCGCTCTTGGCGCTCGTCACCGTGCCGGCAAAACGGCCCTGGATCGAGTCGTACTTCAGCAGGTAGGCGAGGTTGTCGGCCGGCACGATGTCGTTGACCGCCACCACCTCGAACTCCTTGCCGAGCAGGCCCTGCTCCACCAGCGCCCGGAACACCAGACGCCCAATCCGGCCAAAGCCGTTGATCGCTACTTTTGTTGCCATGTTTGTTCTCTCGTTACGCGGTTTTCCACTAAAGGAGCCCAAGCGATATAGGCCCCGCCCCGCCCCTGCCAAGCAATTCTTGAAATTTATTTCACCCCCAAAAACCCATAAGGGGAGCTAATGCGAGGGGCGCCGCCGCCGCTGAACGATAAACCGCAAGCGCGCTTGCCGGGCACCCGGGCCGTGGAATGCTGCCGCCATGACCAGACGCGTGCTTCATCTGATCCCGCAGGCGCACCTCGACCCGGTATGGCTGTGGCCGGTCCGGGACGGCGCGGCCGAGGCGCTCACCACGCTGCAGAGCGCGGTCGACCGGGCGGCCGAGACGCCGGCGTTCACCTTCACCCGTTCCTCCTCGTGCGTGTACCAGTGGGCCAAGGAGATGGACCCGGCGCTGTACGGCGCCATCGGCGAGCTGGTGCGGGCCGGGCGCTGGGAAATCGTCGGCGGCTGGATCGAGCAGCCCGACTGCAACCTCCCCTCGGCCGAGTCGTTCATCCGCCAGGGCCTGTACGGGAAGCGGTTTTTCACGGACGAGTTTGGCGCCAAAGGAACCACCACGGTCGGCTACAACCCGGACTCCTTCGGCCATTGCGGCGGGCTGCCGCAGTTGCTGGCGCACACCGGCTTCGACGCGTACGCGTTCATGCGCCCGCAGCCGGCCGACAACCCGGACCTGCCCCTGCTGTTCTGGTGGGAAGCGCCGGACGGCTCGCGGGTGTTGGGCTGCCGGATACACAAGTCCTACTCGCAGTCGTACGCGATCACCGACGACGAGCTGGAGGCGTGGGTGCGCGAGGCGGCGCGCGAATGCTTCCTGCCGGGCATCGGCCACGGCGCGATGTGGTTCGGTGTCGGCAACCACGGCGGCGGCCCGACCCGCGCGCATGTCGCGCGGATCCTGGAGCTGCAGCGGGACGCCTCGCTGCCCGAGATCCGCTTCAGCAGCGTGAAGGCGTTCCTGGCGGCGGTGCGCAAGACGCCCGGCGCGCGCCGGCTCAAGGTGGTGCGCGGGGAGCTGGGCTACGCCTTCCGCGGCTGCTACTCGGCCACCGGCGAGGTCAAGCAGCTGCACCGCCTGTGCGAGAAGACCCTGCACGCGGCCGAGGCGATCGAAGTCATGGCCGACGGCGCCCAGGCCGACCCGGCGGCGCTGCGCGGCGCGTGGCGGCGCCTGCTCTTCAACCAGTTCCACGACATCCTCGCCGGCACCTGCGTTCCGTCCGTCCAGGAAGAGACGCGCAGCCGCTTCGGCGCCGTGCTCACCGAGGCGCGCGAGCGGCGCCTGCGCGGCGCGTTCCGCATGGCCCGGCGGGTGGACACGCGCGCCGAGACCGGCAGCGTGCTGTTCGCGGCCAACCCGCTCCCATGGCCGCGCAAGGCGGTCGTGCAACTCGACACCTTCATGGAACCGCACGGCCGCGCTGCCATCACCGGCCTTGAGACCCGCGACGGCCAGCCGGTCCCCGTGCAGTGGCTGCGGGCGGACGCCAACTTCGGCCCGTGGGGGCTGAAGTGGGGCAAGCTCACCGCCGTGCTCGACCTGCCCGCCGGCGGCTGGCGCTGCTACCGTGTCGCGACCCGGCCGCTACCGCAGCGGCCGCCCGAACCGCCCCCGCAGGTTGACGAGCGCAACCTGCAGTTCGGGGCCGGGCAGGCTGCCGATGCGGGCCCCGTCGTCACCACCCGCGAGCCGGCCCTCGCCTCATGGAGGGCACCCGGTCTGCCGGAGATTCTCAGCCGGCCCGCCGGCGTTGTCGTGCTCCGCGACCCGCATGGCCCGTGGGCCCACGACGTCGCCGCGTTCGAGGAGGAGCTGGGCCGGCCGGAAATCACGGAAACCGAGACGTTGGAGTCCGGACCTCTGGTCACCGTCACCCGCCAGAAGTCCCGCTGGCAGTCCTCGGAAATCTGGATGGACGTCGTGCGCTACGCGCACACGCCCGTGGTCGAGCTCCGCTTCCGCATCAACTGGCAGGAGCGGCGCCAGCAGCTCAAGCTGGAGATACCGACCCGTCTGAAGGGGACCATGGCGGTCGCCAAAATGCCGGCCGAGGCCGTGCAGCGCCCGGCCGACGGCCGCGAGTACCCGTGCCACGACTGGGTCGCCCTGCAGGGCCGGCTGCGCGGCAAGCCGGCGACCGTCGCCCTGCTCAACGACTCGAGCTACAGCTGCAGCGCCCGGGACGGCGTCCTGCGCATGATCCTTGTGCGCGGTGTCCCGCACGCCGAGCACCCGCCCTTCGACTACAAGGACACGCGCAACGTCGCCTTCCTCGACCATGGCTGGCAGGAGCGCCGCTTCTGGCTGTTGGCCGGGCCCGGCGGCTGGCAGGACCTTGACCTCGACCGCCAAGCGCAGGAATGGCAGATTCCCGCCGAGCACATGCTCGACAGCCCGCATCCCGGCACCGAGCCGTGGAGCGGCTCGCTGTTCTCGATCCGCCAGCCCAACGTCGAGTGCCTCGCCCTCAAGCCGGCCGAGGACGGCAAGGCCGCCATCCTGCGCCTGCGCGAGACCCACGGCCGCCGCACCACCGCGACCGTTGAGCTGGCCGGCCGCCGCCTCGCCCTCCCCCTGAAGCCGCTCGAGCTCGCCACCTTCCGCATCGGCCGCACCGTCCGCCGGGTCGACGGGCTGGAGGCATCTCAAATTTGATTCAAACACGAAATCTCGCACACAGACACCAAGTGCACAAAGACGCAGGTTCAGTGGCTTTGCGGCTTTGTAAGATGGATCATTTCCAAGTGGAGAACGTATCATGTCGGCTGAATCCCCGAAGATCGTCACCGTGCCGGCCGCGCTGGTCGGCGGCCCCGGCGCGCCGGGCTGGGAACTGAAAATCCGGACCACCCGCGCGGGCGAGGCGACCGCGCACACCCTGACCGCGCGGTCCGGCGCGCCGGTGGCGGTGCCGGTCAGCGTCGGCATGGAGTGGACCTTCGACGGCTGGCGCGACGACATCTACGTCCTGCTGCCGGGGGCGCTGTACGCGGGCAACCGGTTTGAGGCGCTGAAGGTGCCCTACTCGCCGCGCTACCCGGCGGAGCGCGCCGGACCGGACATGCCGCTGCTCATCAGCGACGTGCCGCGGCTGGAGCGCAACCCGGCCTTGCCCTCGCGCGTGCAGCTGCTGGCGGGCGATCTCGCATGGCCGGCCTTCGCATGGTGGGATCCGCGCGCCGGCAAGGCCTTCCTGCTGACCGCCCCGAGCCACACCACGTGGGGCCAGACCGGCTGGGAACTCGCGGAGCCGGCCGGTCACGCGCGCCTGTCCTTCCGCCTGACGGCGCCCGGCATCCGCACGCGGCGCTACGCGCACATGCGGACCGACCATCCGTCGCAGGATTCCGGATACATGCCGCGCCCGGGAGAGGAGCTGCGGCTGACCGCGCGGGTCGAGGAATGGAGCGCGCCGCGCATCGGCGACTTTTTCGCGCGCGTGTTCGCGCGCTGGCACGCGGAGCTGCGGCCGGACTCGATCCCGGCGACTTTCAGCCTGTCGCAGGCCTACGACCTGATCGTCGAAAAGTACGAGCGCGAGAACTGGGTGGCCGATTGGGGCCTGTACCTGACGGTGCCGGATCCGGCCAACCGCTACCCCTACCAGACCGGCTGGTGCGGCGGCGGCATCGCCGCCCACGCGTTGCTCAGCGCGCCGGCGCCATGCGTGCGCGCCCACGCCCGCGAGAACATCGACCGGATCGCCACGGAGGGCGTTGCCCCGTGCGGCCTGATCTTCGGCAAGCGCAACCGCGAGGGCTGGATCAGCGATTTCCACGGGCAGGAGCAGCATCCGCACACCGCGCGCTGGACCCTCGCCCGCCGCCAGGGCGACGCGCTCTACTACCTCGCCAAGGCGATCGCCTTCGAGGAGCAAGACAACGGCCACGCCCTTCCCGCGGACCACCCGTGGAAACAGGCGCTGCGCCGCCTCGCCGACGCCCTCGCGCGCGCATGGCAGGCGGACGGCCAATGGGGCCACTTCCTCGACCAGTTCAGCGGGCGCGTGGCGGTCGGCGGCACCTGCAGCGGGGCGATCATCCCCGCCGGCCTTGCGCTCGCCCACCAGTTGCTCGGCGAGCCCGCATGGCTGGAGACCGCGCTGGGCGGCGCGCGCGATTTTCTGGAAAACTGGACCCGGCGCGGCCTCACCGCCGGGGGGCCCGGCGACGCGCTCGGCTGCATGGACAGCGAGTCGGCCGCCGCGCTGGTCGAGTCCTACACCCGGTTGTGGCAGGTAACCGGCGACAGGGAGTGGCTGGCGGCGGCGGTGGAGGCGGCGCACCAGCTGGCGACATGGGTGATGCCGTACGCGTATCCGTTTCCCCATGACACCGAGTTCGGCCGGCTCGGCATGAACACCACCGGAACGGTGTTCGCCAACGTCCAGAACAAGCACAGCGCGCCGGGCATCTGCACCCACTCGGGAGAGGCTATGCTGCGCCTGTTTCGCGCCACCGGCGACCGCCGCCTGCTCGACCTGCTCACCGCTGTCGCCCGGGCCCTGCCCCAGTACGTCAGCCGGCCCGGCCGCCCGATCCACGACCCCAACGGGCGCGCCCTGCCATTCGGCTGGATCAACGAGCGGGTCAACACCAGCGACTGGGACCACAACCTCGGCGGCGTCTTTCACGGCAGCTGCTGGTGCGAGGTGTCGCTGCTGCTCACTTTCGCGGAGCTGCCCGGCGTGTACTGGCAGCCCGACACCGGCGTGCTCGCGGTTTTGGACCACGTGGAGGCGGAAGTCCGCGGCGGCAAGCTCCTCGTGCGCAACCCGCTTGCCGCGCCGCTGCGCGCGCGGGTGCGCGTCGAGACCGCGCAACAGGCGCGCCGGCCGGACCCCATCCTCACACCCGCCGGCACATGGCTGCAGCTCGGTCCAGGTGAACGGGCCGCCGTGACGGTATGAAAGTTATCATGGCGCTTCGCCCCCACATGCTGGGCCGCGCAGCGCTGCGCCGCCGGCTGCTCAGGAACGACCCGGGGCGGCCGGGATGGGGGGAAACCGGTCGATGATGACGGCCTCCTCGTAGGGGATTTGGCCGCCACGCGGGTTGGCGGGCTTGAGGGCCTTGCCGATGGCGACCATGAAGGCGATCAGGTGATCGTCGGGCAGGTTGATCAGTTGGCCGACCTTGGCATAGTCGAAGCCCTCCATCGGGCAGGAATCGTACCCCATGGCCTTGGCGGCCAGCATCAGGGTCTGGCCGGCGATGCCGCAGGAGACGCGGCCCTCGTCGCGCTGGGCCCGCTCATTGCCCTCATAAAATTGCCCGATCATCGGGACGATGACCTTGCGGACCGCCTCGGGCGCGTTGGCCCAGTAGCGCTCGGGCCGGCGCTTCCACGCGAGCTTGTCGGCGCAGAGAATCACCAGCAGCGAGGCGTCGGTCACCTGCGCCTGGTCCCACGCGGCGGCACGGATTTGGCGGCGCAATTCCGGGTCGCGGACAAGGACGAAACGCCAGTTCTGGATATTGAACCCGGTCGGCGAGAGCATCGCCAGCTCCATCAGCTGGCGGATGTCCTCCTCGGGCATGACATGCCGCGGGTCGAAGTGCTTGACCGCGCGGCGTTCGCGGATGGCGGTGTGCGTGTGCATGGGCGACAGCAAAACGCCTTTGCCCGATGCCGCAAGCGCCCGGGCGCAATTCCCCTCACGACGCCTCAGCCGCGCCCAGAGGCGCCGCCACCCGCTCAAGGTGGCGGAGAACCAGATGTCAGCCCGCACGGAGCCGCCATGAGCATGGTCACCGCGTTGGCCGAGTCGCCGCCCCCGTGGGCGATCTGCTTCCACAGCCGGGCGGAGCGCTGCGGAGTTGCCACTCAGTCCAAGCTGTGGGCCAGCCCGTCGACCCCTGCGGAGGCGATCCGCAGATACAGGCATGCCGGGAGTACCCGCCGCTGCGCATCCCCAATGCCATCTGCAATCCTTGCGGTTGGCCTCCCGGTCGAAAATTCACACAACCCGCGGCCAAAGCCGCAATTGCTGTGATGGCTGGCGCAAAGTGCCGTTTCCCGGTCGGCGGCAAACAGGGTAGAAAGGAAGATCGGCGGCGGCTGAGACGTCGCGGCCATGCACTGATATTCCCCTATGCAGTCCCCCGCCTGTCTGTCCCGCGCCACGCGTGCGCTGGCGCGCTTGTCGCCCCTCGCCTTTGCGGCGCTGATGCCGGCGCTGCAGGGGCAGTCGCACCCGCGGCTGCTGTTCAGCGCCTCCGACATCCCGGCGTTGCGCGAACGCATCACCGCGGAGCCGTATCTGACGATGTACCAATTGCTGCTGGCGGACGCCGAGACCGGCCAGTACCGCTCCTATTCGGGGCCGACGCCGGAGAACCCGGACCTGCCGACCGACGCCTACGGGGAATGCATCAACGCGATGCGGCTGGGGTTTCTCTATGTGCTGACCGGGGACGATTACTACGCCAACCGGGCACGGTTTTACGTTGAGCGGCGGGTCAATGACACCGTCATCCCGAACTGGTGGGGGTACGCCAACCAGAAGGGGCTCAACCTGTACTTCAACGGGAAGAGTGTGGCGATGACCTACGATTGGTGCCACGGCGCGCCCTCGTGGGAGGCGTTGTACTCCGGTGGACTGACCTTCTCCGAGTATGTCTCGCAAAAGCTATTGGTGCAGGGCAACGTGATCGCCGACAGCGGCGGCACCGAACAGAACACCAACACGGCCAGCAACTGGCAGGGGCTGCGCGGCGCATCGGCGCTGCTGTGCTATCTCGCGGGCGACCTCGCCTACGATCCCACGCGCTTCACCAACATGTACAACAAGACGCGCACCTACCTGCGGGACAACCTCGGCACCAGCGCGCTCTCGCGCGGCTGGAACATCGAGGGGATCGGCTACCTCGGCTACCCGTACGCGACGGTGCTGCCGGCCGCGATCGCCGCCCTGCGCGCCAACCCGGCCAACGACATGGTTTCCGACCTGCGGGCGATGGATTACACCTGCTGGACCCAGTATGCCGCGACCGTGCGCTTCCTGCGCGGCGACGAGGTGTGGCTGCTGCACCCGGATTTCGGCGACGACAACGCCACCGCCGACGACGCCAACGGCGTCTACGGCTTCGCGTTCGCCTTCAGCCGGCCGGAGCTGATTCCGGGCCTGCACTATTGGTACGAGCGGCTGCTGACGCCGGAGCTCAACTACGACTACACGCGCGGCGGCACCATCTTTTCGATCCTTTACCATCCCGGCAACATCGCGCAGACGGAGCCGCTCGGGATTCCCGCCTGGCGCGACGGCTTCCTCGACACCGGCGGCAACGGTTTCTTCACCTTCCGCAACGCCTACGCCGACGAGAGCGACATGGTCGCCCAGATCTACCTGAAGCTGCGCGGCAACCGCGGCCATGCCGGGCCGGACGCCCTCAGCTTCCGCATTCTCGGGCTCAACACCGCGTGGGCGGTCGGCGGCGGCCGCTATGGTCTGCAGACCAACGGCCAGGACGTGTATCTGCGCTCGATGAACACGCTCTATCCGGTCGACCCGGACGCCTTCCTGACCACCAACGGCAATTCCGGCCAAGTGGTCGGCACGCCCGAGGTGCGCGTGCTCGGCGACGGCCATGTGGTCGGCTGGATCAGCCGCAACAATGTCGGCACCGTCAACCACAAGCGGTGGTTCGCCTCGGATTACTCGCGGGACGCCGGCGTGGAGGCGGTCTACCTGGTCGCCGACCGCTCCGATGACGGCTTCTGGTGGCAGTACAACACGCTCGACGAGAACACCATCACGGAGACCGCCGACGGATTCATGGTGCACGGCATCGACGGGGCCACGCTCAAGGCGACGATCGTGTATCCAGCCGGTCCTTACGTGGCGACCATCGGCACGCGGCCGCGCGGCAGCATGTTCGCCTATGGGCGCTACGGGGCCGACAACAACTTCTACCACCTGCGCGGCAGCGGCGACTACCTGATCGTGCTGACCGTCGCCAAGGCCGGCCAGGTCCATCCGCCGGCCACTCTGGTGCAGGGACGCGTGGACCCCGCGCTGGTGCAGGTCGGCCCCAGCCGCTACGCGATCACGGAGAACGGCTTCGTGCGCGACCCGGCGCCGCTGGTGCTGCCGCCGCCGCCCGGCCGCGTGGCCGGGCTGCAGGCCGCGCCCTCCGCGCACTTTCCCGAAGTCCGGCTGCAATGGGTCGCCATCGCCGGCGCCAGCGGCTACATCGTGGAGCGCTCCGACGGCGGCGGGCCGTTCGTGCCGGTGGCCAACGTCAAGGCGCCGCGCACCACGGCGACGGACAACAACCTGCCGGCCGGCGTCGATTTCCGCTACCGGGTGCGCGCCTGGGGGCCGGGCGGCGACGGCCCCCACTCGGTATTTGCCAAGGCGCGCGTGTCGGTCAACAGCGCTTCCCCCTACATCGCGTTCGAGTCCTTCGAGGATTATCTGCCGGGCGCGATCGGCGGCAACAACGGGCCCGGCGGCTGGAAGGGGGCATGGTCTTACGCCGACTCGGCCGTGGTGGACGTCTCCGCGGAACCGCTTGCGGCCGGCGGGGTCAGCGGCGGGTCGCGCGCCCTCGACCTCGGCTGGGGCGACGACATCGGCCGCCGCCTGTTCGCCAACGGCGTGCCAGCCCTCGGCTACGGCGACGGCGTCTGGTTCAGCTACCTGCTGCGCTGGAAGAGCGGCGTGGCCGATTCGAACGACACCGGCTGGCTGTTCAACACCGTCGGCAACCGCGATTGGGCATTCGCCGGCCTCAACGCCAACGGCGCCTTCCGCGTCAGCGATTACTATCAGTCCGGCGCCAACAGCGCCAACAATGCGATGGCGCCCGGCCAGACCGTCCATGTGGTGGTGCGGGTCACCAACTCCCGCACCGACCTGTGGCTCAATCCCTCCTCGCCCGCCAGCACGCCACTGGTCGGTTTCAACAACACCAACTCCAAGGGCTGGCGGGCCGGCTTCCCCGGCCTCGGCATCAGCTCGCGCACCACCAACGACGACCTGTACATCGACCGCATCGTGGTCGCCCGCTCCTTCGCCGCCCTCCTGCAGGACCCCCCGCCGCGCCCGCCCTACGAAGTCTGGCGCGACTCGTACACCTGGCCCAGCCCGGCCGCGGCCGACCCCGACGCCGACCCGGACGGCGACGGCGTCAGCAACCGCGCCGAATACATCCACGGCACCCATCCGCTGGGCATCGGACCGGCCCCCATCCGGGTCGTTCCGCTGCCGCCGGCGGGCGCCGCGCCCGCCGGCAACGGGGAATCCGCCTTCGCCTTCCGCATCCTGCTGCGCGAGCCCGCCGCCCTCGCCGAACTCACGCTGGAAATTTCGACTTTCCTCACCGGCGGCTGGACTCCCGTCGACCCCGCCGGCGTCACCCTCGAGGTGCTGGACGGCCATACCTGCGCGCTCATCCCGCTCGACCTCGCGCCCGGCCAGCCCCGCTTCCTCCGCGCGGTTTATCCTTGATCCAGCGGATGCGGGTGGGCGCCCGGCGCAGGCAGAGGGCATGGGGCGACTTGGCCAACAGGATGGGCACGGTAGCCGGGGACCTGTTGGTGCGCGCCCGGCGACACCGCGTTGCCGCTTGCGATTCCCCCCCGCATGGCCTTCCTTTTCATCCATGCGCGCGGAGATCGCCCCGCGGGGGCAAATCGCAATTCCCATGCGGCTGCGGCGAAAGCGCCCGTTGCGGTTCGGCAACGAGCCGGATTGCGGCGGGAACGCGCCGGTGTGCGCGGCTTGGCAGGTAATGGAACCGGGATGCGCTGGGACTGGCTGAACCGACGCGTGCAGCTCTCCGTTGGCGAGCTGGCGCGCTTCGCGCTGCTGGCCGGCGCCGAGGAGGCGGGCGGGCGCTGGCGGGCGGAGCTGGGCAGCCACTGGCACGCGGTGCTGCGCGGGCGCGCGGCCGGCGAGCCCGGCTGGGAGTTCGAGCGCCCGGTCTCCGGAACCCTGCAACAAGGCGGGTGGGAGTTCGCGCTGCAAGGGCGCGTGGACCAGTTGCGTCCGGGGTCCACGCCGCCGTTGCTGCGCGAGATCAAGACCGTGGACCGGCGACTGCCGGCCGACGCGGCGGAGCTGCGCGCGGCCTATCCGCAGCATTTCCACCAGGCGCTGCTGTACGGCTACCTGCTGGCGCGGCAGGGCCTGTATCCCGACACCGAGCTGGTGTTCCTCGAGATCGAGACCGGGCTGACCCAGACCGTGCGGCTGGACGAGGCCGATCTGGTCGCGCTGCGCGCCCACCTCGAGACGGTGGTGGCGCTGCTCGAGGAGCGGCGCGAGCATTTCCGCCGCCTGCGCGCCTGGGAGGTACCCGCCCCCTTCGCGCAGTGGCGGCCGGGACAGGAGACGGCGCGCGCCGATTTGGAGGCCGCCATCGCGCCGGGCGGCGTCGTTCTGTTCGAGGCGCCCACCGGTTTCGGCAAGACCGGCCTTGTGCTGGAACAGGCGCTGCGCCGGCTCGCCGGCGGCGAGGTGGAGCGCGTGCTGCTGCTGACCGGCAAGAACACCGGCCACACGCCGCTGCTGCGGCAGCTCGGCGCGTTCCGCGCCGGCGGGTCGGCGCTGACCGCCCACGCGCTGCGCAGCCGCAAGGACCACGCCCTCGACGCCGCACGGGAGGACGGCCTGTCCCTTTCCGAGATCGCGGAGCGCTGGCGCGCCTCGGGCCTCTCCGCGCCGCGCCTGCTCGCGGCGGGCCTGCTGGACCTCGAGGAGGTGCGGGCGCTGGGCGCGAGCCACGGCATCCCGCCCTGGGCGATCACCCGCCTGCTGCTGCCGCACGCGGACGTCTGGGTGGCGGATTTCAACTACTTGTTCGATCCGGTGGCCGCCCAGGTGCCGCCCGCCATCCCGACGTTCGACCCGGCGCGCACGCTGCTGGTGGTCGACGAGGCGCACAACCTGCCCGAGCGGGCCGCCGCCTGCCGCTCCCACCAGCTCGAGGCGCGCGCCATCGACGCCGTGCTGGCGGAGGTCCAGTTCGCCCGCTTTCCCGGGCCGCTCGCGCGCCGGCTCGACTGCCTGCTGGCGCTGGTGAAGCAGCTGGCCCCCTGCGAGTGCCTTGACCCGGTCGCCGAGGCCGACCTGATCGGGCTGCTGCGCGAAACCGTCGCGGCGCTGCGGGCGAGCGGCTTCGGCGCGGACGAGCTCTCCCAGGACAGCCGCGACTGGCTGTGGGAACTGCCCTGGCTGCTCGCCGACTGGGACCAGCCCGGCCTGCCCTACCAGGTATCCTGCCCGGCCCGCGGCTGCGTGCGACTCGACTGCCTCGACGCCTCCTCCGCCATCGCCCCGGTGCTGCGCGCCTTCCACGCCGCGGTGCTGATGTCGGCGACCCTCCGACCATGGGATGATTTCACGGCCGCCCTCGGCTTGTCGGAAGCCGGCGGCGGGCCGGCGGTCCGCACCGTGACCGGCCGCGCCGATTGGCTGGAGGGCTGCTTCGAGGTTCTGGTCGACGCGCGCGCCGACACGCGCTTCCGCCAGCGCGACCAGCACCTCGGCCTGACCGCCGCAACCATTGGCCAGACCGCCCTCCATGCCAAGGGCTGCACGGTCGCCTTTTTCCCCAGCTACCGGTACGCCGAGCGCGTGCTGGAGCGGCTGCGGTTTCTTCACCCGGCGCTGCGCTGCGAGCTGCAGCCGCGCGACAAGCCGCTCGAGGAGCAACTGGCCTTCCTGGAGGCCGCGCTGGCGCTCGACGACGTCCTGCTGCTGGTGCTCGGCGGCCGCTTCAGCGAGGGGATCGACGCCCTCGGCGGCCGCGTGCGCCAGGCCATTGTGGTCGGCCCGGCGCTGCCGGAGGTCAACGCCCTGCAGAAGGCGCGCGAGCAGGCGGCGCCGGGCGGCAGGGCGGCCGCCTTCCGGGCCGTGTACCTGATCCCGGGGCTGCGCAAGGTCAGCCAGGCCCTCGGGCGGCTGGTCCGCGAACCCGGCCAGCGCGCCCGCGTGCTGCTGCACGACAAGCGTTTCGTCGAGCCCGCTTTTCAGGACCTGCTCCCCGAATACCTGCGGCCGGCCGGATGCATCGTCACCGACTCCGACTTCGCGGACCGGTGGCTGCAGCCCCTGCGGCGGTAGGCAGCCTCGCCGGGTGGCGCGCGCCTACAGCCCCTTGCGCTCGAAGAAGGCGAACAGGCCGAGGCAGAATGCCCAGAAGACCAGCGCCACCGCCCAGACCGGCGCGCCCAGGGTTTCCGGCAGGCTGATCTTGCCGAAGTCTTTCCATGCCAGCACGGTCTCCTGCAGCAGCGGGTACGCCTCGGCATAGAGCGCCGCACCGGCCAACATGCCGAGCACCGCGAAGGCGGCATGCCAGCGCCCCTCGCCCAAGGCGCCCAAGGAGGTGCCGGGGCAGAAGCCCATCACCGCCCAGCCGGCGCCGAACAGCACCCCGCCCAGCACCACCGCGCCGACATTCATCGGTTTGTGGCTGAGCCGGATCACCTCGAATTCGGCCAGCAGTTGGATGCCGATCATCCCGACCAGTATGGCCGAGAGCATGAACTTCAGGATCGTCATGTCCTTCAAAAGCATGGCCCCAACCTGCTTTTCGAAGCGCAACACGCGCCCCTTCTGCAGCAGAAAGCCGAACACAATACCGGTCACCAGGCCCAACACTTGCGCCGTGCTCATGATTCCCTCCTTCCGTAAACCAGCCGTGCGACCAGCACGCCCGTCCCGAAAAACAGCGCCAGCGCGACAAAGGCGCTGACCGAGAGCTGCATCAGGCCGCTCAGGCCGTGGCCGCTCGGGCAGCCGTCGGCCATGCGCGCCCCGAACATCGCCACAATCCCGCCGAGGAACGCGCCGGCGAAGCGTCGCGCCGGCGAGGGGCCGAAGCGCTCGCGCCATACCGGCGGCACCCCCTCCAGCTTGAAGCTCCTGTCCTGGAGCGAGGAGATCAGCGCGCCCAGCACGATCCCGACCACCAGCATGAACTGCCAGTCGACGACCAATTTGGTTTCGGTGAAGTAGGTGTTGGCGCTCACGCGTTCCGGCGCCACCGCCCGCTCGATCAGCCCGGCCGCCCGCACGAAGGTGGTGGACGCGCCCAAGTAGCTGGTCCTGCCCAGCACCTGCGTGGTCGCCACCACCGAGACGATCGCCAGCAGCCCGACCAGGGCCCCGGCCAAATAGGGGCTCCAGCCCCCGTCATCCGTTTTGAGTTTCATGGTTGTCTTTGGGTTGCTCTTGCCCCGCTCCGGTCATTTCACCCGGTTTGGGCTCTGTCAAGGCGGGCGGCGCGGCCGGAATGTACGGTTGCATCCAGGGCGACCCTGCGCCACCGTGGCACCGCGATATAACCATGAAAGACGCACCCAGAAAGATTGTGGTCGTCGGCGGCGTGGCCGCCGGCGCTTCGTTTGCAGCCCGTGTCCGCCGCCTGGACGAACACGCCCGGATCACCGTGATCGAGCGGGGCCCGGACGTCTCCTTCGCCAATTGCGGCCTGCCCTATTACATCGGCGGGGAGATCGCCAGCCGCGAGGCGCTGGCGGTGCAGACGCCGCAGACGCTCAAGAGCCTGCTTCGGCTGGAGGTGCGCACGCTCACCGAGGCGGTGGCGATCGACACCGCCGGCAAGCGCGTGCAGGTGCGGCCGGTCGGCGGCGGCCCGGCGGAATGGCTGGCATACGACGCGCTGATGCTGGCGCCAGGGGCCGTGCCGGTGCGGCCGCCCTTGCCGGGCATCGACGACCCGCGCGTGCATGGCTTGCGCAACCTTGTGGACATGGACCGGATCAAGGAGGCCGCCGCGACGGCGCGTTCGGCGGTGGTGATCGGCGCCGGCTTCATCGGGCTGGAGATGGCCGAGCAGCTGCACCGCCTCGGCCTGCAGGTCACCCTGGTCGAGCTGGAACAGCAGGTTCTGCCGCAGCTCGATCCCGAAATGACCCGCCTGATGGAAAGCGAGCTGTGCCAGAACGGCATCGAGCTGGTCCTCGGCGACGGCATGGCGCGCTTCCGCCCCGAGGCGGCCGCACTGGTGTGCGAGCTGAAGTCCGGCCGCCGCTGCGCCGCCGATTTTGCCGTGCTGTCGATCGGCGTGCGGCCGGACACGGAACTGGCACGCGCCGCCGGCATCGCCCTCGGTCCGCGCGGCCACATCATCGTGGACGAATTTCAGCGCACCTCGGTGGCGGGCATCTATGCGGCGGGCGACGCGGTGGAGACGGCCGACCGGGTGCTGGGCGAGCGCACCGCGGTGCCGCTGGGGGGGCCGGCCAACCGCCAGGGGCGGGTCGCCGCCGACCACCTGATTCTCGGCGACCGGGCACGCCCCTATCCGGGGTCGCTGGGCACGGCCATCGTGCGCGTCTTCACTGTGGCGGCCGGCCTGACCGGCTGGACCGCCAAACGCCTCCAGCGCGCCGGTCGGCCCTTCCGCGCCACCCTAATCAACGACAACCATCACGCCGGCTATTTTCCCGGCGCCCGGCCGCTCGCCCTCAAGATTTTGTGGGAACCGGACAGCGGCCGCCTGCTTGGCGCCCAGGCCACCGGATTCGAGGGCGTGGACAAGCGACTGGATGTCCTCGCCACGGCGATTGCCGGCCGCATGACGGTCGCGGACCTGTGCCACCTCGAACTGGCTTACGCGCCGCCGTTCGGCAGCGCCAAGGACCCCGTCAACATCGCCGGCTTCGCCGCCACCAACCAGCTCGACGGGCTCATCGAGCCCGTGCACGAATTGCCCGCGCCGGGCGCGGCCCAGCTGATCGATGTCCGCCCCAAGCCGCTGTTCGACGCGCACCCGCTGGCCGGCGCCACCAACATCCCCTTCCCCGAGCTGCGCGCCCGGTTGGGCGAGATCGACCGCACCCGGCCGGTCGTCACCATCTGCGCCTTCGGCAAGATGAGCTACTTCGCCGCCCGCCTGCTGCAGCAGCACGGCTTCACGGTGAAGAGCTACTCCGGCGGCATCCGCGGCAGCATCGATCCGCGCACGCCCGCCAAGCTGCCCACCGCATGACGGGCGCCGCCGTTGCGGCGATCGGCCGGCGGGCGGAACGTCCGCTTGGAACAGAAACCGGGGAAAAGCGGGTTGCCATGCGGGGGAGGCGCTCCCAGTAAGGGATGCCGACATGGAGAGGAATCCGATAGCGCCCCCGCCGCTGTGGTCGGCGGAGCGGCTGCGGGACGTGTTCGCGGGGCGCGGGACGGGCGGGCGGCGGCTGCGCCTGTTCACCCTCGGCGAATTCGTGCGCGGCTACTCGGCCCAGCGGGCCGCAAGGGACTTCCGCGCGGGACTGAACGTGGCGCTGCTGGATTTTCCCCAAGGCATGGCGTACGCCCTGATCGCCGGGCTGCCGTTTTTCTGCGGCATTTACGCCTCGGCGGTGGCGGCGGTCATCGGACCGCTGCTGGCCAGCTCGCGCTTCATCATGCTCGGGCCGACCAACGCGATCGCGGTGCTGTTCCTGTCATCGTTCATGAGCCTGCAGATGACCCCGGAGCAGAAGCTGGCCGCGCTGCCCCTGCTGCTGCTGCTGGTCGCGGTGTTCCTGATCGTCGGCGCGCTGCTGCGCGTGGCCAGCGCGATCCAGTTCGTGTCGCGCAGCGTGATCACCGGCTACATCACGGCGGCGGCCTTCCTGATCATCATCAACCAGCTGAAGAACGTGCTGGGCCTGCACCTGCCGGAAAGCGCGACCTTCTTCGGCGTGCTGTGGCATACGCTTGAACGCCTCGGGGCGACGCATGGGCCGTCGCTGCTGCTGGGGGCCGGCACCCTTGCGCTGTACCTCGGGCTCAAGCGCGCGCGGCCGGGCCTGCCGCACGTGGCCCTCAGCCTGCTGGCCGCCTACGGCGCCAGCCTCCTGATGGCGCGGGCCGGCTGGCCGGTGGCGACGCTGGCGGCCGCCGGCATCGACCTTGACGGCTGGTCGCTGAGGCTGCCGCAATTCAGCCTCGAGGCGGTGCGCCAACTGGCGGGTCCGGGGCTGGCGATCGCCTTCCTCAGCCTGCTGGAGAGCTCGTCGATCGCCAAGGTGCTGGCGGCGCGGGCCGGCGACCGGGTGGACCTCAACCAGCAGATGCTCAGCATGGGCGTGGCCAACATCGGCTGCGCGGTTGCCGGAGGCATGCCGATCTCGGGCAGCCTGACGCGCAGCGCGCTGAATTGGTCCAGCGGCGCCACCTCGCCGCTGTCGAGCATGTTCAGCGGGAGCCTGCTGGCCGCCGGGGTGCTGCTGCTCGGCCCATGGCTGGGCGGCATCCCCCTGCCGGCGCTGGCGGCGCTGGTGATCACCGTCGGGGTCTCGCTGATCAACCGGCGCAACATCCGCATCGTGCTCGGCACCACCAACGCCGACGCGCTGGTGTTCCTCACCACCTTCATCGGCGGCCTGCTCTTTCCGCTCGACATCGCGATCTACCTCGGGACCGCCGTCTCGATCGTGTTCTTCCTGCGCAAGGCCAGCCAGCCGCAGCTCATCGAATACAACATGGAACAGGGCGTGCCGGCCGACGGGCAGCCGGTGCCCCATCCCCAGCGGCCGGCAGTGGCCCTGCTCCACGTCGAGGGCGACCTGTTCTTCGGCTCCAGCGACATCTTCCTGGACCAGGCCCGGCGCATTTGCGAGGACCCCAACCTGAAAATCTTCCTGCTGCGCCTGCGCAACGCGCACAATCTCGACGCCACCTGTGCCATGGCCATCGAGGAGCTGGTCACTTTCGCCCGCCAGAACGGGCGCGACGTGCTGGTGTGCGGCGCCCATCCCGAGGTGCTGCGGATTTTCCGCGACAGCGGCCTGTGGCAGCTGCTCGGCGCCGACCACGTCTTTCCCGACAACCCCGACAATCCCAACCTGTCGACCCGCGACGCCCTCCGCAAGGCCCAGGAGATTCTCGGCACGCCGGCCGAAATCCGCCTCTTCGTCAGCGACCGCTCCGCCGCGGCCAAGCGCTGCTGACACGGCCCGCCGCAGCGCGATCGGCCCCCAGCGCTTGCAATCGCCCCGGACCCCCTTTTAGTCACCTTACCATGCGACGTGCCCTCGTACCGTTCCTGGCGCTCCTGCTGTTGGGCGCCTCCCTCGCCGCCAGCCCGCTCACGCTCACCGCGCGCGAGCGCGACCGGCTCAAGAAGGAGACGCTCCACGCCATCGACGTCATCCAGCGCTACCACTACAAGCAGAAGAGCCTTGCGGAGATCGACGCGGCGGACCTGCTGCGCGCCTATGTCGACGACCTGGACGGCACGCGCCTGTTCGTCCTGCAGGAGGACGTCGATTTCATCATCGAGCGGTTCTCCGGCAGCCTCAAGCCCGCCTACCTGTTCACCGGCGACCTGTACCCCGCCTTCGAGATTTTCAACCTTTACCACCGGCGCTCCACGGAGCGGCTGGCATGGGTGAGCGAGCGCCTCCGGCAGCCGTTTGATTTCTCCGGCGACGGCGTTTACCTGACCGACCGCGCCAAGGCGCCCCGGCCGGCCACCCGCGAGGAGGCGGACCGGCTCTGGGAGGCCCGCCTCACCCACGAGCTGCTCCTCGAACTGATCGAGAACGAGCCCCTCGAGCGCGCCCTCGACAAGGTCGCCGTGCGCTACGAGCGCGTCGGCCGGTTCCTCGACGAGATCGAGGTCCACAACGTGCAGGAAACGTTCCTCACCTCGCTGGCTCGCCTGTACGATCCCCACAGCAACTTTTTCTCGTGGGATTCCGCCCAGGAGTTCGACATCCAGATCAGCAACCTGCTGGTCGGCATCGGCGCGCAACTGCGCGACATCGACGGCTACTGCGTGATCGAGCGCCTGATGCCCGGGGGGCCGGCCGAAATGAGCGGCAAACTGCATCCGGGGGACAAGATCGTGGCGGTCGCCCAAGGCGCCGGCGAGCCGGTCGACGTGGTCGGCATGAAGTTGCGCCGCATCGTGCAGATGATCCGGGGCGAAATCGGCACCGAAGTGCGCCTCACCGTCATTCCCGCCAGCGGGGTCGGCCGCAAGGTGGTCTCGCTGATCCGCGACAAGGTGGAGCTCACCGCCAACCTCGCCAGCGCCGACCTGTACGAGCTGCCCGGCGACGACGGCGAGCCGGTCCCCATCGGCGTCATCCGCCTGCCCTCCTTTTACGGCGAGGGCGCCTTCGGCGAGGGCAATATGAGCACCTCGCGCGACATGCGCGAACTCATCGGCAAGCTCACCGCGGCGGGCATGCGCGGGCTGGTGCTGGACTTGCGCAACAACGGCGGCGGCCGTCTCGACGAGGCGATCAAGGTCACCGGCCTGTTCATCACCAAGGGCCCGGTGGTCATGAAGCGCAGCTTCAACGGCGAAATCGAGGAGGACTGGGACCGCGACCCGGACGTCGCCTGGCAGGGCCCGCTGGTGGTGCTGGTTTCGCGCAGCAGCGCCTCGGCCAGCGAGATCGTGGCGGGCGCCCTGCAGAGCCACGGCCGCGCCATCGTGGTGGGCGACGAGGCCACCCACGGCAAGGGCACCGTGCAGGCGCCCGTCGACCTGCGCAACACCATGCGCATCCTGCCGTTTTCCGGCCCGCTGCAGGTCGGCACGGTCAAGGTCACCGTCCAGCAGTTCTACCTGCCCAACGGCGACTCCACCCAGAACCGCGGCGTGCTGGCCGACATCCCGTTGCCCTCGGCCAACATGTTCCTGGTCGAGGGGGAAAGCAGCCTGGAACACGCCCTGGCATGGGACCGCATCCAGCCGATCGACTTCCAACTGCCCGAGCGGACCAATCCCGCCTTCGCGATGGCCCGCAGCCCGCTCATCGAGCAGCTGGCGGCCCGCTCGGCCCGGCGCCAGGCCGTGTATCCGGAGTTCCAGTTCCTCACGGAAAACATCGCCTGGTTCCGCGAGCGCCACGAGCGCAAGGAGGCCTCGCTCAACCTCGACCAGCGGCGTGCCGAAAAGGAGGCCGTCGAAACCATGCGCCGCCGCTTCGACGAGTGGCGCGACCGGCTCCACCGCGAGCTGGCCTATCCCGTCCGGCCGGTGCGGCTCGACCTGACCGGGGAGCGCGAGCGCGCGCACCAGGAAAAGCTGCGCGCAACCCCCCTGCCGGACGGCCGCCCGCGGGCCAACCAGTTTTATCAGAAGGTGTTTTACTACGAGGCCCCCGACGGGAGCCTGCACGACATCTGGATTGACGCGTTCAATTACGACCGCGCCCTCCGCCACGCGGAGCAACTGGCCGCGGTGATGACCGCCGCCGGCATCGCCGTGGCGCCGGAACAGATGACCGACATCCTGACGCGCCTGCGCAACGCCGACCGCGGCGCGGATTTCGACGTGCTGGCGCCCTTCCTTGCCGTGCTCGGCGACGCCGCCGACCGCGCGGCGCTGTCCGCGGCCATGCCCGCGTTCTTCATCAAGCTGGTGGAAATCGATCCCGACGTGCTGCTGGAACGCCCCAAACTGGACGTGCATCTGCGCGAAAGCCTGCGCATCGTGCGCGACTGGATCGAGCTGGAGTCGCCGCTGAGCCCGGCCCGGCTGGCCGCGGTCGCGGCCATCGAGGCGGCCGGCGCCGCCGCGCCCCAATCGCCCTGACCTTGCTCCTTGCTCCTGCTCTTGCTCCTGCTCTTGCTCTTGCTCCTGCTCCCGCTTCGCGGCGTCGGAATCGGGTAAGAGCAAGAGAAAGAGCAAGAGCAGGAGCAAGAGCGGGAACAAGGATCAAGGAGCGCGAGCAAGGGGGGCGGGAGCGCGCGGCGGCCGCAGCAGCGGCAACAGCAGCAGGGTCAGCGCACCGCACACGGCGACGAACCAGTCGCCGTGGCGCACGTAGGGCGAGAGGCGGCCGGCCCACCAGGCGCTGCGCGAGAAGGGCACCGCCTCGGCGCCCTGGAAATAGATCGAGCCCCGGTCGTTGAGCATGACGTGGCGGATGTGGCCGAACTCGTCGATCCAGCCGCTCCAGCCGGCGTTGCCGCAGCGCACCACCGGGCGGCGCGTCTCGACGGCGCGCAGCACCGAGTGGGCGGCGTGCTGCCAAGCGCCGGCCTCGCGCCCGAACCAGTTGTTGTTGGTGGCGACGTAGTGCCAGTCCGCCCCCGCCAGGGTGTTGGCGCGCGCCAGCGCGGGGAACACGTCCTCGTAGCAGATGAGCACGCCGGCCCGGCCGGCGGAAGCGGCCCGGCCGGGCAGGACCAGCGGCGCGGCCGAAGCGCCGCGGCTGAACTCCCCCTCGACCGGCACGACCTTGCGCAGGAACGGCAGCAGGCGCGCCAGCGGCACATACTCGCCGAACGGCACCAGCCGCCGCTTGGCGTAGTAGCCGTCCACCGCGACACCCTGCTCAGGATCGACGGTGAACACGGCATTGTACCAGCGGCGGGCGGGGTCGTCGGGGGCGCCCTCGCGGGCGATGTTGCCGATCAGCAGCGGCAGCCCGACCTCGCGGGCCAGCGCCTCGACCCAGGCCCGCATGGAATCATTGCCCTTGACCGGCAGCGGCGTGGGCGACTCCGGCCACAGCACCAGCTCGGCGCCAAGGTAGGAGGCGTACAGGGTCAGGTCGCGGAGCACCTGGAGATTCTCCTGCATCAGCTCCGGGGTCCATTTCTCGACGGCGCCGACATCCGGCTGGACCAGCCCGAGGCGCGGCCCGGGCAGCCGCCCGTGCGGCCCGGCGCCGGAGGTGTGCAGCCCGTAACCGACGGCCCCGAACAACAGCCCCAGGGCGAGATAGAACTCCGGCGACAGGCGCCTGAGCCAGCCGGCCCGGCGGTTGCGCCACAGGTTGTGGAGGTACAGCGCCAGCCCGACGTTGAAGGCCGCCAGCACGAACGACAGCCCGGCCGAGCCGGTCACCGAGACCACCTGCAACAGCAGCGGCCGCTGCCATTGGCTGGCCGACAGCGGCAGCCATGGGAAGCCGGTCAGGAAAACGGTCCGTATCCATTCCAGCACGACCCACAGCGCCGGCAGGCCGAGCAGCGCCGCCAGCCGGGCGGGGAAGCGGCCGCGCCCCGCGGCGCGGGCGCAGGCCAGCGCGGCCGTTCCCCATGCCCACCAGAACACCCCGAGCGCGAACGACAGCGCGAGCAGCGCCAGCCAGCCCGGCGCCGCGGCCAGCGGCATGTCCAGGTGCCGGGTGAAGTTGCGCAGCCAATACAACAGCGCGAACCAGCCGAGCCAGCCGCCGGCCAGCAGCGCCAGCCCCTCGCCGCGCGCCGGCCGCGTGAACAGCCCCCACAGCAGGAGGGGAACCGCGAAGACGTACGCCGCCTCGGCGAGATGGAACGGCGGAAACGCCAGCGCGTGCAGCAGCGCCGCCGCGACCAGGACGGCCGGCCCGCTCAGGCCCTGCCAACGAGCTGCCAGCCCTCCTCCTTGACCAGCCGTTCCGCTTTCTTCCACTTCAGCTCCTGTTTCTCGGGGCCGCGCTGGATGATCACCGTCTCGTTGCGCCCGGGCTCATCGGCGATGCGCACCGGCGCGCGCGTCACCTTCGGCAGCTGGATGGGCTTGCCCGACGGCGTGGCGGCCGGCCGCCCGGCCCCCTCCGCCGCGGCCGCCCGCTGGTCGCCGTCCGGCTCCGCCGGCCCCAGCTCGCGCGCCCGCTGGCGCAGCCGGGCCACCATCGTCTCGAAGGCGCGCACGTTGGTCACGCTGCGGAAGATGCCGGCGCACACGTCGGCGCGGATGGCCGCCATCATCTCGTTGAAATAGGTGAACGCCTCGTTCTTGTACTCGATCAGGGGGTCCTTCTGGCCGTAGCCGCGCAGCCCCACGCTCTGGCGCAGGTCCTCCATCTCGGTGAGGTGGTTCTGGTAGTGGCGGTCGATCACGCTGATGACGACGATGCGCTCGAGCCGCCGCAGCGCCTCGGGGTCCTCGGCCTGCTCCTTGAGCGCGTAGGCCTCGCGGATGTGCCTGAGGGTGAGCGCCTTGATTCCCTCGGCGTCGAGCCCGCGCAGCTCCGCCGGCGCCAGCCGGATGGGGAACACCTGCATGGCCCAGGTGTAGAAGTCCTTCACCGCCTGCTCGTTCTCGTCCGCCCTTGCGCCGTACAGGCCGTACTGGTCCAGCCGCGACTCCAGCTCCTCCTCGATCAGCTCGAAGATGATGTCGCGCGGCGTCTCGCTCATGATCGCCGCGTTGCGCAGGCCGTAGATGATCTCGCGCTGCTTGGAGCCGACGTCGTCGTACTGCAGCAGGCGCTTGCGGATCGCGTAGTGGTGCTGCTCGACGGTCTTCTGGGCGCGCTCGATCATGGTGTTGAGCCAGCGGTGCTCCAGCGGCTGGCCCTCCTCGAAGGAGCTCTCGAGCAGCTTGCCGGCGCTGCCCTGGCTGTAGAGCCGCATCAGGTCGTCCTCCAGCGACAGGAAGAAGCGGCTCTTGCCGGGGTCGCCCTGGCGCGCGCAGCGGCCGCGCAGCTGGCGGTCGATGCGGCGCGAGGTGTGGCGCTCGGTGCCGATGACGTAGAGGCCGCCCAGTTCCGGGACGCCGGGCCCCAGCTTGATGTCGGTGCCGCGGCCGGCCATGTTGGTGGCGATGGTGACCGCCCCCAGCTGGCCCGCGCGCGAGATGATCTCGGCCTCCTGCCGGTGATACTTGGCGTTGAGCACGCTGTGCGGGATCTTGACCCGCTTGAGCATGCGGCTGAGCACCTCCGAGGCGTCCACCGAGACGGTGCCCACCAGGCAGGGCTGGCCGCGCTTGTGGGCCGCCTCGATCTCCTCGATGACCGCGTTGTATTTCTCGCGCCTGGTCTTGAAGATGATGTCGTTCTCGTCCTTGCGGATGCAGGGGCGGTTGGTCGGGATGACCATCACGCTGAGGTTGTAGATGTCCTTGAACTCGTTGGCCTCGGTCTCGGCCGTGCCGGTCATGCCCGCCAGTTTCTCGTACAGGCGGAAGTAATTCTGCAGGGTGATGGTCGCGTAGGTCTTCGACTCGCGCTCGATCTGCACCCCCTCCTTGGCCTCGATGGCCTGGTGCAGGCCGTCCGACCAGCGCCGCCCGGGCATGACGCGCCCGGTGTTCTCGTCGACGATCATCACCTTGCCGTCCTGCACCACGTACTCGACATCGCGCTCGTACAGGCAGTAGGCGCGCAGCAGCTGGCTGATGACGTGGATTTCCTCGCTGACCTTCTCGAAGCGGGTCTGCTCCTCGGCCTTGAGCCGGGCCTTGGCCGCGGGATCGAGATCGTCGCGGCTGTCGATCTCCATGTAGCGGGTCGGCAGGTCCGGCAGCACGAACGCGTCCGGGTTGGAGGGCCGCAGCAGGTTGCGCCCCTTCTCCGTGAGGTCGCTGTTGCGCTGCTTCTCGTCGATCGTGAAGAACAGCTCCTCCTTGAGCGCGTAGAGCAGCTTCTTGTTGTAATCGGCGGCCATCTCGAGGTCGAACGCCTCGAACTCCTTGCGGATGCGGCCCTCCTCGAGCAGGTGCAGGAAAATCTTGTTGCGCGGCATGCCCAGCTTGACCTGGAACATGCGGCGCAGCCCCTCGGTGTGGTCGGCGTCCGGCTTCTCCATGATCTCGCGGGCCTCGCTGATGAGCTTGTTGCACAGGCGGGTCTGCTCGCGCACCAGGCGCTCCACATCCGGCTTGATCGCGAGGAAGGGGGCGGCCGTGTCGTCGGCCACCGGCCCGGAGATGATCAGCGGGGTGCGCGCCTCGTCGATCAGGATGGAGTCGACCTCGTCGATGATGCAGAAGTAATGGTCGCGCTGCACCTGCATTTCGCGGCTGGTGGCCATGCCGTTGTCGCGCAGGTAGTCGAAGCCGAACTCGCTGGCCGTGCCGTAGGTGATGTCGCAGCGGTAGGCGGCGCGCTTCTCGTCGGGGGTCTGCTGGTGGCCGCCCTTGATGACGCCCACGGTCAGGCCGAGCATCCGGTAGATGTAGCCCATCCACTCGGCGTCGCGCTGGGCGAGGTATTCGTTGACGGTGACCAGCTGGGCGCCGCGCCCGGTGAGGGCGTTGAGGTAAAGCGGCAGGGTGGCGACGAGGGTCTTGCCCTCGCCGGTGGCCATCTCGGCGATGCAGTTCTGGTGCAGGGCGATGCCGCCGATCAGCTGCACGTCATAATGGACCATGTTCCAGGTGTCCTTGACGCCGACATATTCGATCTCCCGCCCGCACAGGCGGCGGGCGGCGTTCTTGACCGCGGCGAAGGCCTCCGGCAGCAGGTCGTCGAGGCTCTCGCCCTGCTGGTGGCGGCGGCGGAACTCGTCCGTCTTGGCGCGCAGCTGCTCCTCGGTGAGCTGCTGGTACGCCACCTCGAGGGCGTTGATGCGGTCGACGACGGGCTGCACCTTTTTCAGGAAGCGGCGGTAATGGCTGCCCGAAAAACGTTTCAGGATTTTGGCGATCATGGGAAAAGGCCGACGTTGAGGGCTCAGGGGGGGGTTGGCAACCGCAAGTTGGGCCGGGCCAAGGCGCGTCCGGCGCGGCGCAGGACGCGCCCGGGCCGGGGCGGCCAAGCCGACTCGGGGCCATAGCGGAAGCGCTGCAGCCACGGGCGCCAGGCGGCGGCCGCCGCCGTGTCGAGGCGGTTGGCGCGCAGCAGCAGGAGACCGGCGCGGCGGCGCAGCCTGGCGGCGCGGGTGAGCCGGCGGCGGCGGCGGACCAGCAGCACCAGCGCGGAGA
>FWPV01001975.1_pt1 | contig 52517 bp, 42 predicted proteins | sample 2228371 | NCBI WGS metagenome assembly FWPV01 (sample SAMEA103939776, study PRJEB20133) | metagenome
CCATGCCATAAAACAGGCCTGAAATTGCTCTGGGTCTAACAGGGCAAACACCCGCCGGAAGGTATCATGGGATGGTATCCCATGCGGTAGTTCCAGAAACTCTCTCAGCCACTTCGCTTTCGACCGGCCGAAAAGCTCAATGTCCTCCCAGCTATCAGACCCGCCTATAACCGCACAGATGGCGATGACCACAATGTCCAACAACTTGTGCCGCCTGTTGTACCGACGCGGATCCTCAAGAGTCGAAAAGTACTCTACGATCGTCCTTTGCTTCTCTTCCTCCATAGGGCCCCTCCCATGTCACAGAGTGCCCCTATTATACACCATTAAATATAAATGCGCTTGCCCTGTCATGCCGCAAAGTGCCTGGCACGCGAACGGTGACTTGACGGCCTGCGGTGGGGATGATATACTGCATCCCGGAAAGGGGGGATGGAACGTGTTTGAGGAACAAAGCGCAAACCCAGCGCCCAGGACACCTGGCGCAGAACCGGTATGGACCTACCGTGGCTATCAGTTGCGGCCCAGCGAGTTCACCACGGCGATGGTTCACTTTTTCCGGGCAGAAGTGCAGCGGGCCAACGTCTGGCGGCAACGGCTGGATACCACCACCAACTGGGCGGTGCTGACCACCGGCGCCGCGATCTCGTTTGCCTTCAGCCGGGCCATCGCCGAGGATCACCGGGTGATTATCCTGAACGTCCTGCTGGTGACGCTCTTTTTATACATCGAGGCCCGCCGCGACCGCTACTACGAGCTGTGGAGCTACCGCGTGCGGCTGATGGAGACCGACTTTTTCGCCACCATGCTGGTGCCGCCCTTTCACCCCGCCGCCGACTGGGCCGAAAGCCTGGCCGAGAACCTGCTCCACCCCCAGTTTCCGATCTCGATGTGGGAGGCACTCGGCCGGCGCTTTCGCCGCAACTATTTTTGGATTTACATCGTTCTGGGTCTGGCCTGGCTGTTAAAGGTGTGGCTGCATCCCATCCCCGCGCCATCCTGGGCTCAGTTCATCTCCAGGGCAGCCATCGGCACCATCCCAGGGGGTGTAGTCCTGACGGCCGGCCTCTTGTTCAACGGCCTGCTGATGCTCATCGGCCTGTTGACGATCGGCCTGCAACAGGCCGCCGGCGAGGTGCTGCCCCGGTATGGGGCCTTCCAACTGCCCCGCCTGATGGAGCGCGAAGCGGCTCCGGGCCGCCGCCTTGCCGCGTGGCGGGCCTGGTTTCGCCCCAGCCGGCAACGACAACGGCTCCTGGCCTTTATCATCACCGACCGGGCGCAAGCCGTAGCCGACCGCATCCTGCGCGACATGAACCGGGGGGTGACCGCCCTGTCGGCCATCGGTATGTACACCCGGCAACCGCGCACCGTGCTGATGTGCGCCCTGACCGTGACCGAAGTGGGGCAGCTCAAGGCCGTGGTCAGCGCCGAGGACCCTCAGGCGTTCGTCACCCTGTCGCCGGCCCAGGAGGTGTTGGGCAAAGGCTTTGCACCATTGCAGGAAGAAGCCGAACCGCCCTCACCGGCGGCAGGCGGTTCATGATCCCCCTCCGATCGGCCCCACACACCGGGGATCACCCGCCCGCAACCTGGGCAGCAGCCCTGCGACAGCCGGCGGCGGATCACCTGCAAGCCCCATCGCTCGATGAGCAGCGCCCCGCAGCCAGGGCAGGTTGTGTTCTCCAGGCGATGGCCCGGCACGTTGCCCAGATACACAAATTCCAGGCCGGCATCCCGTCCGATTTGCCAGGCCCTTTCCAGCGTGCGCAGCGGCGTCGGCGGGGCAGCGAAACGATAAGCCGGGTAGTAGCCGCTGACATGCCAGGGAACCTCTGGCCCCAGATCGGCGACAATGCGGGCGGCGATGCCCTGCAAAACCCCATCGGCATCGTTTACCCCAGGAATGACCAGGGTGGTGATCTCTAACCACAGGCCCGCCTGCCGGGCCAGACGGCAGTTGCGCCACACCTTTTCCACATCGGCCCCACAGTAGCGCCGCACAGCCTGGGCATCGCCTTTGACATCCACGTTCATGGCGTCCAGCCCGGCCTCTACCAGCAACGCCAATGCCTGGGGGGTCATGTAGCCGTTGGTCACGTAGGTGTTGTACAGGCCCTGCTCGCGGGCCAGGCGGAACACCTCCAGCGACCATTCCAGGGAGAGGGTGGGTTCGTTGAAGCTGATAGAGGTGCCCTGACAGCCCAGGGCCACCGCCTCTTGCACAAACTCGGCGGGTGATAGAAAGCGGGTCGGGCGGGGGCCGGCCTTCGATATCTCCCAGTTCTGGCACCAGGGGCAGTCCAGGTTACACGACCAGGCCCCGCTGGTCAGGGCCAGGGAACCGGGGTAAAAGTGATACAGCGGCTTTTTTTCGATCGGGTTGGCCGAAAGCGACGAGATTGCACCATAAATAAAGGTCACCAACCCGCCATGCCGGTGGCCTCGGGTCCGGCACCAACCCAACCCGCCGGGGGCGATCTCGCACCGACGCTCGCAGGTCAGGCAGCGGGTCCGCCCATCGGCCGGCTCCGCAAGCAGCGCGGGGCGGGTGAACCGTTCCAGGGCGGCCAGGCTGAGTTCGTCCTTCACGGCCCCCTACCCCTCGGCCGTCGCCTGCCAGGCCGCCAGTAGCTCGGCCACACTCCACGCCTGGGCGATGCAGCCACGCGGCGTGAAGGGCGGATCGCCGTCGAAAATCTCACTGACGCTACCCACGCCGTGGTCGGCTATCTGGCGCAACAGCGGATCCAGGTAGGACCGCGCCCAGGTCGGATCGCGATAGACGCGCAGGTGCGCCCGGACGAAAGGGCCGATGAGCCAGCCCCAGGCCGTGCCCTGGTGGTAGGCCCCGTCGCGCTGCCGGCGGTCGCCGCCATAGTGGCCGATGTAGGCCGGATGATCGGGAGCCAGGCTGCGCAGGCCGTGGGAAGTAAGCAGGTGCCGGGCGCAGGTGTCCACCACCGCCCGTTGTTGCACCTCGGTTAATGGGCTGTGGGGCAGCGACACGGCCAGCAACTGGTTGGGCCGCAGCGCCGGGTCGTCACCTTCCGGGCCGTCGATCAGGTCGTAGCAGTAACCCCTCGCCGGATTCCAGAAACGGGCGAACCCGGCAGCGGCCCGGTCGGCCAGGTTGTCGTACTGATCTCCTGATTCGCCAAGAATACGGGCGAAATCGGCCAGAATCCGCAGCGCATTATACCACAGCGCATTGATTTCCACCGGCTTGCCGATGCGCGGTGTGACCACCCAATCGTCTACCTTGGCATCCATCCAGGTGAGCTGCACGCCCGGTTCGCCGGCATAGAGCAACCCATCGGCCGGGTCGGCGCGAATTTGATAGCGGGTGCCGCGCAGGTGCCAGGCGATGATCTCTTGCAGGGCGGGAAACAACCGGCGCAGCAGGCCCTCATCGCCCGTGGCGGCGTGGTAGGCGCGGAGGGCTTCCAGGTACCACAGGGTGGCATCCACGGTGTTGTACTCGGGCGCTTCCCCGCCATCGGGGAAGCGGTTGGGCAACAGGCCGCAGTAAAGGTGCCGGGCAAAGGTGGTCAAAATGCACGCTGCTACCTCAGGGCGGCCGGTGGTAAGGGTCAGGCCGGGCAGGCTGATCATCGTGTCGCGGCCCCAGTCGGCAAACCAGGGATAGCCGGCGATGACCGAGTAGCCCTGTTGTCCATCGGGCAGTGGACGGCGGACGATGAATTGATCGGCGGCCAGCACCAGGTGCTCGATGGCCGGCGGGGCAGATTGCAGGGCAGGCGAGCGGCCGGCTTGGGCAAGTATTTGCTCTTCGTACACCTGCCGGCGGGCGTAGGCAGCACGGCCATCCAGGTCCGGCGTCGGTTCGACACTGGCCACCAGGCAGAACGACTCGCCCGGCTGCAGGGTTCGGTGCAGGGCAGCGCCGCACAAGAGGTCCTCGGTGGCAATCTGCCCCCGGAGCGCCTCGACTTTCAGATAGAACCCCTTACACCACTCGTGGGCAGGGATCAGTTCGGCGTCATGGCTCAGCAGGTAAAACGGCACCGCTCCCGCAAAGGCGGTCAGGCGCAGGCCGTGGGCCACCGGTTCGACCTGCATGGTCCAGTCGCCAGCCCGGGTGCTGCCGTGGTGATCCCGATAGTTGACCAGCGCCCGGACCTCCAGGTGCAGCGGGGCGGTGGCCCGGCGCAGGTCATAGCGGATGTAGGTGGTGTTGGCTCCGGGCTGCATCCAGACCCGCTTTTCCAACAGGGCATCGGCGCAGGTAAAGGTCCACACCGGCGTCGTACCCTCCAGGTGAAAACGTTCCAGGTGACAAAAGCCGGTCGGATCCACTCTGTCCCCGACCCAACGGTTGGTAAACAGAGGGTAGGTGTGGTCGTCATAGGTGGCCGTCTCATCCAGCCTGGTCAGCAGCAGGGTGCGCCCCACCGGCGGCTGGAGGGCGGCGATGAGCAGGCCGTGGTAGCGGCGCGTCAGCAACCCGGCGACGGTGCCCGAGGCGTAGCCGCCCAGCCCGTTGGTTACCAGCCACTCGCGCCGTTCGGCAATATGCAGGTCGCCGCAGATCTCGCGTCCGAAATCGAGGAACCCCTTTCCGCTCTTGCGCTGCACAGCCCACTCCATCGGCACCTTGGGTATGCGTCAGAGCATAACACACCCCTCCTGTTCCGTCAAATTCGGGAGATCGGGCCGATGTCAACTGTTCGGCTGCTCTCCGAGCGTCACCGGGATGGTCAGTTCACGGCTGCCGCGATAGATGGTCAACTGCACCGTGTCGCCAATGGCCGTATTGGTTTCCAGATAGACGGTCAGGGTCTGCAAGTCGTTGACCGGCTGGCCATTTATGGCGGTGATAATGTCCCCACCCACCGGCAACTGGTAGCGCCCCACGCGCACTGTCCGATCTCCGCCTCGGATCCCGGCCCGATCGGCCGGGCTGCCGGCCACGGTATCAATCACCAACAAGCCCGCATCTACCGGCACGTCAACCCCAGCTTCGCGCAGCACCCGCGTCGTAGAAGCAGACAGGGGCAACAGTTCAACCCCCAACCAGGGGTGAGGATAGTAGCCCTGTTCGATCAGCTTGGGCACGACACGCCGCACCGTGTTGGCCGATACGGCAAAGCCGATGCCGGCCGAAGAGCCACTGGTGCTGATGATCTGCGAGTTGATGCCGATGACGCGGCCATGCAGGTCCAACATCGGCCCACCCGAGTTGCCGGGGTTGATGGCCGCATCGGTCTGGATCGCCTCGCCGATGAAGCGATTGTCCTCCGGGCTTTCGATCACCCGCCCCAGGGCGCTGACCACGCCGGTGGTCAGTGTGTGTTGCAGGCCAAAGGGGTTGCCAATGGCCACCACGAACTGCCCTACCTGCAGCTTGTCGGAATCGCCCAGGACCAGCGGCGGCGGCAGGTCATCGCCGGCATCAATGCGCAGCACGGCCAGGTCGTTGGCAGGATCCGACCCCACCACCTTGGCCGGATAGACCTGGCCGTTGGCCAGGGTGACCAGCAGCTCTTCGGCATTTTCGATCACGTGATAGTTGGTCACGATGTCCCCCTGCGTATCGTACACGAACCCTGAACCGGTCCCTTCTTGAGGCACAGCTCCCATGAACCGGCTGTAAACATAGCTGCGGTTGGTAATGTTCACCACCGAGGGGCTGGCCATGTTATAGACGGCAATGATCTGCGCTTCCAGATCGTTGGCGGCTTGCCGTTCATCGAAACCGGAAGAATTCGGATCGGATACAGCCGTGGCGACCGGACTGGCCATTGCCGCTGCTGCCGGGTTGAGGGCAATCACATCCCGCAATCCCCAGCCGATCCCCACCAGCAAGATCAGACAGATAGCTGCGATCCATACCCCATGCAATTTCAGCACTTTTCTCATTTTTACCTCCATAAACCAACTGGTTAAGGCCGAGGAGGGCCATTTATTGCGTCCAATCTATGGCCCGTTCGCCGGCAAAAACATATTCCAATGTCAGGCCGTTCAGCTCCGTGTCGAACATGGGGCCGGGGTTGCTGCCATCGGCCCCCATGACCCATATCTCCCACCGTCCGGTCCGATTGGTGAGAAAGGCAAGATATTGCCCATCCGGCGACCATGCCGGAGAGACACTGCTACCCGCCGTGCCGTCGGGCAACACTGGCGTAACCGTCAGCCGCCTGGCATTTCCGCCATCGGCATCCACGACCCATATTTCCCAATGGTCGTGCTGGCGCCGGATAAAAGCCACCTTCTTCCCGTCGGGTGACCAGGCCGGCGTTGTGTCGGTCCAGTCGGAGGTGAGCTTGTAGGATTCCCGGCCATCCGCGCTCTGAACCTGAAGCCCATACAGCCCGTTGAACACGATCTGCTCCCCTGTCGGCGACCAATCGGGGGTCTGGCTGATCTCCGCAGTGGGCAACGGTTCCCAAAAGGTGCCGTCATAGGGGTTGACGACGCCCAGCCGCCAGGCCGACGTTCGAGTGCCAGAAGGGCCCCCAGGGCCACCGCCGGCAGGGGGCCGCCTTTGGATTCCGGGGCCGGGTGGCCCGCCCCCTCCAGACAATGTGCCGTGCTGCCGGGTGAACACGATCTGGGTTCCATCGGGCGACCAGGAGGGCCGCCGCGCCTCGGTCCAGTCAAAGACACGCCGCTCCCCTGAGCCATCGGCATTGACCACCCACACGCCGCGCGGTTCCTCCCAGCGCACAAAGGCGATCTGGCTGCCGTCGGGCGACCACACCGGATCGATACCGTTGCTGATACGCCGCCGGCCGGTGCCATCAGCGTTGATAGTGTAGAACGGCCCGCCATAGGTCGTCTGGAAGACAAGCTTGCCTCTGAGTTTCGGGGCCGTGGTCGCCTTTGGCTGCGACCGGACCACGGGGGTTGGCGTAGGCGTAGAGGTCGTCCTGGTCAACGACGCCCCGCTGCCACTCACCTGGAGCAGATAGTAACTCATCCCCGTCTGATTGGCCATGCGCTCGACGACGACAGCATAGTCGCCCGCCTCGGGAAAGCTGCCGGACCACACCAGGGTGCCTGGAGCACGGGGATCGCTCGAAGCCCGCCCGACCGGCTCGACGCGCTGCCCATCAGCAAGGCGCTGCATCTGCTCCGGCGTCCACACGGCCAGGGTTGCGCTGCCCTCCGGCGTGACCTGGAGCCGCAGCTCGATCGGCGAGCGGTCGCCGACGTAATGCAAGGTGTACCAGACGCTCGCCCCGGAGCTGAGCGCCTCCCACCCGCCATCAGAGTCGGCCGTCGCGGCGCCGGCTGAACCGACCAGGCCGAAGACAGGGCTGAGTGCGACCACGACGGCCAGAGCCAGGAGAACGCTCACCCCAAAAAACCGCTTACGCTTCATCCTTTTCCCTCCACAAAACCTGCCACCTATTGCGTTGCCCGCTGAGTCAGCAGATCCACCAGCGGCCTGACCAGGACGGTGAGGGTCGCCGAGCTCCCTCCGCCCGGTCGAGAGCCGCCGAACGGCATGCCGCCAGCCTCGGCGGTGGCGCGCAGGGAGGCGCGTTGTTCTTCGCTAAGGTTGCCAGGGCCTTGCCCACCGCCAAAACCCCCGGCTTCGGCAGTGGCGCGGAAGGCCTGCCGTTGGGCATCGGTCAGGTTGCTCCACCCCTGGGGTCCCTGGTTACCGCCGGGCTGGCCGGTGGCCTGTGCCCCAGGCGGGGGCCCCATCCTCAGACCGCTGGCCTGGGCATAATCGGTGACGTCCTGCATGGTAAGCTGCATGGCGGCGATGGCCTTTAGCTGATCGGCCTTCATGGCCTTTTCGATCTGCCTCAGGACGGCGTTGACCTCGGCGTCGGTCTGGGCCGCGCCGCTTTGGATAGCCTGCCACAGAGGCAGGAGCGCCCTGGCCTGGTCTGGCGTTACAGCATTCGCCGTCCCCTCCAGCTTGAGTGTGCCCAGGGCCAGTTGGTTGCTGACCGGCAGGGCGTTCGGATACGTCGTCACCAACACCGCGCTGGTGTAGGATTGTGGCGTCGCCGTCGTCCCTCCTGTTTGCCCGGAGGTGAGGCCAGAGAGGGCTTCCTTGCCGCTGCATCCGGTCAGGGCCCCGGCCAACAACATCAGAACCGCTACGATTTGTCGTTTCATCTTCTCCCCTCTTTTCTTTTTTCTATCGCCCGCCTCTACTCCCGCCTGAGGGCCTCGATGGGGTCCAACTGGGCGGCCCGGCTGGCCGGATAGTAGCCGAAAAAGATGCCCACTGCCGCCGCGGCGGCAAAGGCCAGCGGGATCGAGGCCGGCACCAGAGCGGTGGTCAGCGTGCCCAGGGCATTAAAGAGATAGGAACCCGCCACACCGAACACCACCCCGGCCAGCCCGCCTATCAGGCTCAGCACCAGCGCCTCCAGCAGGAACTGCCGCCGCACATCGCGGGGGCGAGCGCCCAGCGCCTGGCGCAGGCCGATCTCCCGCGTGCGTTCGGTGATGCTGACGAGCATGATGTTCATGATGCCGATGCCACCCACGACGAGGGACACCGCAGCCACCCAGGCCAGCAGGTTGCGGAAGGTCGCCGTGGTCGAGGCCTGGGCGTTGATAATGCTATCCTGAGTGACCAGGCTAAAGCCGGGCGCCGACTCGTTGGTGCCGTGGCGCTCCATCAGCAGGTTGCTCACCTGCGACATCACGCTCTGCATCTGCTCGCGGCTCTTGGCCGAGACATAGATGGTGCGCACCTCATTGCCGCCAAAGCGGGCACGGGTGAATTTGCTGAACATCACCGGCAAGGGGATATAGACGCGGCTATCATAGTCGGTGTTGCCGACGACCCCTTTGGCGGCCATCACGCCGACCACGGTGAACTGGTAGGAGCCGATCTTGATCTTTTGCCCAACGGCGGAGCGTGCGTCGCCAAAAAGCTCGACGGCCAGGTCAGAGCCGAGCACGGCCGCCTTGTAGGAGCGGGCATCATCCTGGTCGGTCAAAAACCGCCCCACGGCCACATGGTAGTCGCGCACCTCGGGAAAGCCGGAGGTGGTGCCCAGAACCTCGACATCCTCGACGATCGTTGACCCGGCCCTAACGTTCTGAGTGGTCTGTTGTTCGGCCGATACGCCGTTGATGCCGGTCACGTTTTGGGCGATCGCGGCGATGTCGTCGTAAGAGATGCTCGACTGAAAGTTGGGGCGCGCATTCGCACCAAACCCACCCCGGCTGAATGAGGGCATGACCATGATCAGGTTGGGCCCCAGGGAGTTGATCTGGTCGGCAATTGTCTTTTCAGCGCCGGCGCTGACGGCCATCATGATAATGACCGCCGCCACGCCGATGATGACGCCCAGTGTGGTCAGAAACGAGCGCGCTTTGTTGAGGGTCAGCCCCTCCCAGGCAACGCGAATAGTTCGACTCAGATTCATACCTGCCTCCCTGCTCTGGCATGTCCATTCTGCACATCAGCCTCGATCTGGCCGTCGCGCACGTGAACGACCCGCTGGGCATATTGGGCAATATCCGGCTCGTGGGTCACCATGACGATGGTCACGCCGCTGGCATTCAGTTGATGGAGCAATTGCAGCACCTCCACGCTGGACCTGGTATCCAGGTTGCCCGTCGGTTCGTCGGCCAGGATGAGCGACGGGTGGTTGATCAGGGCGCGGGCGATGGCCACCCGCTGCTGCTGGCCGCCCGATAGCTCGTTGGGGCGATGGTGCGCCCGGTCGCGCAGGCCCACCGCCTCGAGCGCGCTGACGGCCAGGGCGTGCAGCTCGGCGTCGCTCAGATGCTTGTGGCCATTATACAAAAGCGGCAGGGACACATTCTTGGCCGCCGTCATCCGCGGCAGGAGGTTGTATGATTGAAAGACAAACCCGATCTTGCGGTTTCGTATCCCGGCCAGTTTGTCTTTGCTCAACCGGCTGACATCTTCGCCGTCAAGGATGTAGGTGCCGCTCGTCGGCCGGTCCAGGCAGCCGAGGATGTTCATCAGCGTAGATTTGCCCGAACCCGACGGCCCCATAATGGCCAGGAACTCACCCCGCTGCACCTCCAGGTTGATATTGCGCAGGGCGTGGACGGCGACATCGCCCGCACCATAGATTTTGCTCAGGTCCCGAAGGGCAATCAGAGGCTGTTCGTCGCTCATGGCAGGCCTCCCATCGGTGGCATCATGCCGCCGGGCATGAACTGCTGCTGGGTCGAATTCCGCGTTTGGGTCGAGGTGGTAGTCTGACCGGTTAAAGATGCCAGGACCACCACCTCTCCTTCCTGGAGGCCGGAGCGGACCTCGGCGTTGACCAGGTCCCTGAGTCCGACCTCAACGATACGCATCTCCAGCTCGCCATCAGATTGGACCACGAACACGGCATATTGGCCGTCGGCAACTTCCCGCAGGGCCTCGACCGGCACGAGGAGCGCGTTCCGGGCCTCCCCGGCGACAACCTCGACGGCGGCGTTCATGCCCGAGAGCAGCTCGACCGGGTGGGCGCTCAGGTCTATGCTGGCCGTAACCTGAATGGCCGGGGTGTTGCTCACCGTCACCACCGACGGGTTCACGCTGAGGATTTTGCCCGGGTAGACATAGTCGGGCAGGGCGTCGAAGGTGATGTTGACCGCGTTGCCCGGTACGGCGCTGGCCAGGTCGGTCTCTTCAACCCAAAACTGGATCAACGGTTGTTGAAGATCGGCCAGAGTGATGATGGCTGCCGTGCCCACCGCCTCCCCCACCTGGGCCTCCACTGCGGTGACCGTTCCTGCTATGGGAGCCACCAGTCTGGTCTCCTCCAGGGCGCGTTGGGCACTCTCCAGGTTCAATTGCGCCTGCGCCACGCTCAATTGGGCTGCTTCCAGGTCGCTTGCCGAGGTGCCGGCCAACAGCTCATCCAGCTGCGCCTGAGCCTGGTCCACCTGCGCCTGGGCGGCGGCAACCTCATCTGCGTTGGGCTCCGCCAGCAGGCTGTCCAACTGCGCCTGGGCCGAGGCGACAGAAGCGCGGGCAGCGGCGATCTCTTCCTCGGTCGGACCTGCCACCGCTGCAGCATACGCCGCCTTGGCTTTCTCATACTCGATGGTCGCCTGCTGCAAAGCGAGCGCCTGTGAGCTCATCCCCACATCGGGTTGCCATTTGACCTTGTCATAGGCCGCCTGCGCAGATTGCAGGTTGAGCTCGGCAAGTTTGAGGTCCGCTTTGGCGTTGGCGATAGTGGCTTCGTCGGGACCGGCCAGGAGTGTCGCCAGTTTGTCCTGGGCGCTTTTCAGGTTCTGCCGGGCGGCCAGGACTTCTTGAGAGCTGGCCGGCGAGGTGAGTTTGGTCAGGGCTGCCCTGGCCGAGGCCAGGTTGCCCTGGGCAGCAGCCAGTTCGGCGGCACTGACATCCTCCGTCAGTTTGGCCAGGCTGATCTCGGCCTGACGCAGGTTGATCTCGGCCTGGCGCACCTGCGCCCGCGCCTCGGTGTCGTCCAGGCGGGCCAACAGTTGGCCGGCCTCGACCTTGTCGCCCACCTGGACCAAAAGTTCGGCCACGACACCGCTGCTGCGGAAGCCGATCGAGAGCTCCCTGGCCGGGATCAGCGTACCTGAACCGGAAGCGGTGATGACCAGGTCCCCCCGCTCCACCGTAGCCGTGGTCTCAGCCGGTTCGGCAGCCGCCGCCTGAGCCTTGGCCTGGATGGTCTGATAATAGTAATACCCGCCGCCGCCAGCCATCAGCAGCAGTGCGATCACGAGGATCCAAAACATCTTTTTCCGAAACATGCCCCCTTCTCCTTTTCGCAGTAGATTCGGTTTGCCACAATCTGCCGCTATCATAGCAAACAGATTTGGAGATTTGATGGAGAAAGGATGGAGGGCATGAGGAGTTTTGGGCCATGCCCTTTTCAGCCCCATTTGCCGGCCCAAAGTAGTGTTTCGACTGCGATTGTGATACAATATGGCTGTTTTCAGCAGATGGGAATCTATTGCTCGGTATCTCCCGTCCGCGGAGGCCGACTGCCCGGAGGATGGGGGCGGGTTCGAGAATTCCCATTTCCCGATCTTGGAGGGTGGTGTATGAAACCCACAGCCGACGTGGTGATCATCGGCGGCGGCATCCAGGGCCTCAGCCTGGCCTACTACCTGGCCAGCAAGGGGGTGAGCGATGTGGTGCTGGTCGAAAAAAATGCCTTGGGCAGCGGGTCGTCGGGGCGCTCGGCGGCGATCATCGGCCTGGCTTTCCCTTCCGAACGGTGTTTGCCCCTTACCCGCTGGTCGCACGCGGCCCTGCTGCGCTTCGAGGAGGAGCTGGGCGCCAGCCCTGACTATCAACCCATCGGCTGCCTGCTGATCGCCGGGGCGCAGGGGGCACCCGACCTACGCCGGCGCCATGCCCTGCTCCAGAAACTGGGCGTCGAAAGCCACCTGCTAAGCCCGGAAGAGATCCTCCGCCTGACACCCGGCTTGAACCTGGAAGGGATCGAGATGGGGTTGTACAACCCCAACGAAGGCAACATTGATCCGCACTCGATCATGATGGCCTATGCCGGCCAGGCCCGCCGCCGGGGCGTTCAGTTGGTCGAAGGGGTGCAGGCCACGGGGCTGCAGATCGAGAGGGGGCGGGTGGCGGCCGTTCACACCACCGCCGGGACCATCGCTACCCCTTGTGTAGTCAATGCCGCCGGCGCCCAGGCCCGCCAGGTCGCTGCCTGGGCCGGCGTGGAACTGCCCATCACCAACCTCAAGCGGCACATCCTCGTCACCGGCCCGGTACCGGCCTACTCGCAACCCATCCCCTTCACCTATGAGGTCGAACAGCCGTGGTACATGCGCCGCGAGGGGCCGGGGTTGCTGATCGGCATGGGGGCCACCGCAAGCGATGAGGAAGACCCGCAGGTGGACCGCGCCTTCCTCGACGTGCTGATCGAGCACTCGATCTACCGCGCCCCGCCGCTGGCCGAGGCAGGGGTCAAGACCGCCTGGGCCGGCCTGCGCCCCATTACCCCCGACGACGATCCGATCCTGGGGCCGGCCCGCCACCTGCACGGCTTCTGGTACGACTGCGGCTGGGGAGGGCATGGGATCATGAATGCTCCAGCAGCCGGCGCGGCGCTGGCCGAATGGATTGTGGAGGGCAAACCGGCGACAGTGGATATCAGCCGCTTTGATCCAGAGCGGTTTGTCTCGGCGACAAGATAAACGAGAGCGCCCGATCACCATGTCATCATTCCCGATATCGCCATAGCCCACATACCACCCGGCACCCGATCGCTCATTCTTGTTGAGAAAAGAATCACACCTGATCTTCAACCGCGGCTATCATGCGCCGGGGCGCACCAGAAAGAATGGTTTTTTCCACCCACTGCCAAAGCGCAGAAAAGGTGCAGGGCTCAGGGGGCCATGAACGAGTATGAAATTCCGCTGCCCGAAGCCGGGGCAGGGTGGGCCGGCTTGAAACCTGATGGCGGCGCGGTGCCGCTGATTATGACCAAGATCCGGGTTCCTCGCCCCAGATCAGATCTGCTGCCACGCCGCCGGCTGGTGGATTTCATCCACGCCCATCTTGACCGCAAGCTGATCCTGGTCTCGGCACCTGCCGGATATGGCAAGACCACCCTGCTGACCGAATTCGCCCACGACACCGACTTGCCGGTCTGCTGGTACACCCTTGATCCGTTTGACCGCGACCTGCGCCTCTTTCTGGAGTACCTGATTGCTGCCATTGCTCACCGTTTTCCCACTTTCGGCGAACGCTCCCGCACCCTCTTGCGGCACATGGCCGATCCGCGCCGCAACCTCTACCCCCTGGTGGCCACCATTGTCCAGGAGATCTATGATACGATTCCCGAATACTTTGCCCTGGTGCTTGACGATCACCACACGGTGGAAGATCAGGAAGAGATCAACGAGTTTCTCGACCTTCTGGTAACCTATGCCGATGAAAACTGCCACCTGATCCTGGCCTCGCGGGCGTTGCCTGCTCTGCCCAATCTCTCGTTGCTGGTAGCGCGTCGGCAGGCAGCCGGCCTGAGCATAGACGAATTGCGCTTTACCCCGCAGGAGATCCAGGCCCTGGCCCTGCAAAACTATGGCCTGAAGTTGAGCCCCGAACAGGCCGAAGCCCTGGCCGAGCACACCGGCGGATGGATCACCGGCCTGCTGCTCACCGCTGCGCCCCTCTGGGAAAAAACAGGGCAAGAGATCCCCACCCCGGGGCAGATCGGCGCGAACCTGCACGATTATCTGTCTAGGCAAGTTCTGGATCAACAACCCCCACCCCTGCGCGAATTCCTCCTCGACTCTTCTGTTCTGGACGACCTCAGCCCAGAGTTGTGCGCCGAGGTGCTGGGGATAGACAACGCCGCCGGGTTGATCGAGCAGTTGCAGGCCCGCAATCTGTTCATCGTCGAGTTCGAAGAGGAAAGTGGCTGGCTGCGCTACCACGATCTGTTCCGCGAATTCCTGCAGGCTACGCTGCGCCGCCGGGATGAGGCCCGCTTCCGCCGGTTGATGCGCCGCGCTGCCCAGGCCTACGCCACCCGAAGGGAATGGTCGCGTGCCGTGAGCCGCTACCTGGCGATCCGCGACTATGAGCCGGTTGCCGAGATTGTGGAACAAACCGCCAACGCGCTGTACGAGGCCGGCCGATGGGACACCCTGGCAGATTGGATTGACTCCCTGCCAGAGGCGATCCGGAACGCCCATCCGCGCTTCTTGATGCATCGGGGCCAGATCTACATGGAACGCGGAGATCACGCTGCAGCCCTGGCCCTGTACCAACAAGCAGAGCAAGCCTTCGTCGCCGCCGATGACCGGCCGCGAATTGCCCATGTTCTGGCCATGCAGGGTTCCCTGCTGCGCTTCCAGGGGCACTATTCGGCGGCGGTTTCGTATTGCCAGCGGGCACTGACCCTGGTACGTGGGGCCACGGCGCGGGAAAAAGGCACCCTGGCCCTGGCCTACAAGAACCTCGGCCTGTGCCAGTTGAGGCTGGGACGGTTGGCAGAAGGCCGAGATGCCTTGGAGCATGCCCTCCACCTTTACAAAGACCTGGGAGCCTCCTACAGCATCGGCAGCGTTCACCACGATCTGGGTCTGGGCTGCGAGCTGGAGGGGGATCTCGACGGGGCAGCAGATCACTACCGGGCCGCCCTGGGTTACTGGCAGCGGCTGGGCAACCCCGGCCCCTGGGCCAACACCCTCAACAGCCTGGGCGTCATCCACTACCTGCGCGGGGAATATGATCGGGCGTTGCCACTTCTGACCGAGGCGCTATCTAAAGCCCAACAGGCGGGGAACCTGCGGGCCGAAGCCCTCATCTGGGCCAGCCTGGGCGATCTGCACCGCGACCTGGGGGCCTACGGACAGGCACAACAAGCCTACGCCGAGGGGTTCCAGATCGCCACCCGTTCCGGCTACGGGTTTGCCCTCACCTACCTGCTGGATGCCTGGGGGAACATTGCCCACCTGCAGGGCAATCTGGCCGAGGCCGGCAAGCGGTTGCAAAAGGCGATGGAATACGCCACGGCCCACGGCTCTGCCTACGAGATCGGATTGTGCCATACCTCCCTGGGCGTTCTGGCCATCTCAGAAGGGGACCTGGATGAGGCGCAGCGGCACCTCGATCAAGCCATCGCCATCTTGCAGTCGGGTGGCTTCCGACGGGAGCTGGGCAAGGCCTATCTGCACCGCGCTCAGGTAGAGTTCCTGACCGGCGACAGGGCCAGGGCTCTGGCCGACCTGCAACAGGCCCTGATCGTGGCCGAAAAATTCAAGTCTGACCAGTTTTTGGTTGTGGAAGGAAGGCACTGCCTGCCTGTGTTGCACTATGCTGCCCAACAGGGGGTGGAGAGCACCGCTGTGCGAGCCCTGCTGAAGCGGATCGAAGCCCATCGGTCCAAAATGGCAGAACGGCCTGAACCGGTGGTGGTGGTCCAACCCCAACCGGCTCTCAAGATCTATGCGCTGGGGCAACCGCGGGTGGAGGTAGAGGGCGAGGCCGTACAGTGGGCCACCACCCAGAGCCGTGACCTCCTGTTCTGCCTGCTCCAACACCGATCGGGCCTGCGGAAGGAAGAGATCGGCCACATGTTCTGGCCCAACCATGCCCCTTCCAAACTAGATGGCATCTTTCGCTCTACCATCTACCGTCTGCGGCGGGCATTGCACCGGGAAAGTGTCCTCTTTGAGGATGGATTGTACCGCTTTAACTGGCAGGGGGACTGCTGGTTCGATGTCGAGGCCTTTGAAAGGCTGTTGGAACAGGCCGGACAGGCGCAAGCCGTTTCTCGAGAGGGAGAGTTTGCCCAATTGGAGATGGCTGTCGCCCTGTATCAGGGCGAGTACCTGGAAGGGATCTATGCCGATTGGTGTGCCGTGGAGCGAGAGCGGTTGCGCGGGCGATACCTATCTGCCCTGGAGAGGCTGGCCAGATTGTACACCGAGCAATGGGATCTGCAGCGGGCCGTTGATCTATACCAACGCTTGTTGGCCCAGGATCCATACCGTGAAGCGGCCCATCAGGGGTTGATGCGCTGCTATTATCGCCAGGGTGACCGGGCGGCTGCCATCCGGCAATATCAAACCTGCGTCCATACGCTGCGCGAGGATCTAGGGCTGAGCCCATCACCGGAGACGGAAGCTCTGTACCTCCAGATCATCGGCTGACCGCCCTTTTTCCAGGTATACGGGGCTATCCTTAGGGATGGCCCCGTGTTATTTAAGGGCGCGTAAGGCGAAGGTGGGGAAACCCTCCACCGGAGTAAAGTGGAGTGGTGAGTCATTTGGTGAGTCATTTGGTGAGTCATTTGGTGATAGGCATATGCTATACTTGATCCTGAAATATCAAGATGAGAGGAAAAAGGAGGATAAAATGGACAAGCTGAACAATTTGTGGGTTCGCTATGGGACCACCCGCACCTTCAGGGTGCTGTATTTGCTGTTGGTCTTGCTAGCCCTGGCGATAGCCAGCGGCGCGCCGAGCGGCGGCAGTGGTGGTGAGCCCATTCCAGACGGGTTTCTGCCCCCACCGCTATGATCCTGTCGGCGGCGGTTGTTGTGGGCCTGGCCGTCAGCCTGATCCGCTTCCGGGGTCGCACCTTCCAACGGTTGGCTGCCATTCCGCTGCGTTTGACCTGGCTGGCGCTGTTGGCACTGGCTTTGCAATGGCCCCTTCTCCGGGTGCCAACCGGCCCGACCCACGGCTTGCGCGTACAGCAAGCGTTGTTCTTGCTGTCGCACCTGTTGCTGCTGGCCTTTGTCTGGCAGAACCGCCGGCTGACCGGCATCCAGATCGTAGGGCTGGGGGTGATCTGCAACCTGATCACCATCGTCGCCAATGGTGGTTTCATGCCGATCACCCCACAAACGCTGGTTCAGATCAACCCCAGCACCACTCTGGAACAATGGCCGACCGGGCTGCACTATGGCTATTCCAAGGATCTGATTCTGGCTCGGTCGGACATCCGGCTGTGGGTACTATCTGACATCTTGATACTACCGCCACCCTTTCCCTGGCCAACAGCCTTCAGCATCGGTGACCTGCTGATCGCCGTCGGGATTGTTGTGTTGTTGGCCAACCCACCAGCCCACAAGGACGTTACAAGAAAGGAATGACAACAATGCAACACAAAGCTTTGAATCAGTTACTGTGCGCGGCCACCGTCAACGTCCAGTTCCGCGAGGCGTTGCTGCATAACCCGGCTCAGGCCATATCCCTGGGCTACCTGGATCATCAGTTCTGCCTGACCCCCGAAGAACGGGATATGGTCATCGGCATCCAGGCCCGAGAGCTGGAAGAGTTTGCAGCGCAGGTCTACCGCTGGATCTCGAGGGACGGCAACGGAAAGAACAGCCACGGGCATCGGCCAGACGGCTTGCTGCCGGTGGACCAGTATATTGAGCCCTACCGGGTCGGCGCATCCGTGCCAGCCTGAAAAGTCACACATACCCGGTCAGGCATTTGCACAATTCACCGCTACGGACTGAACACTTACCTTGGCGGTAGACTTGATTCTGACTCGGCGAGCAGGCAGCTATCAGACAAAGGCACAGCCTATGGAATCGAAACATCCTTTTTACCAGATCATTCAGACGATGATGGAAGGAATTGCCATCGAGGATCGTGACGGGCGGGTCGTCTTTGCCAACCGCGCCTTGGAACAGATCCTGGGCTACGAGCGAGAAGAGCTGATCGGCCTGCATTGGACTGCCCTGATCCCCGCCGAGCTGCAGCCGCGGGTCGAAGCCCGGCGGTCTGCCAGAGAGGAAAGAGCCGCCAGCCCCTTCGAGACCCACCTGCAGTGCAAGGACGGCACCCAGGTGCGGGTCATGGCCAATATCCGGTCCCTGTTCAATGGGCACCAGTTCCAAGGCATGTTGCTGGCGGCTATCCCCCTGGAGAGCCAACGCCATCCGCCCATTGAAGAAATGGCCCTGATCGGCCAGCACATCTCGACTGTGCTCCACGAGCTAAACAACCCCCTGACCATCATCCTCCTGCAAACCCGGCTTTTGCTCAAGTCTGTCGCTCAAATACCCGGGCTGAGCGAAAGCCTGACCACGATCCAGGAGCAGAGTGAACGGATGCGGCGGTTGGTGGACGATCTACTTGCCTTTGGGATCTCAAACTCCCCGCAAATGAAGGATACCGACATCAACGCTATCATCCGGCACACCGTCGATCTCCACCGGTCGGTCCAACAGAAGCCGATCCAGGTAACCACCAACCTGTCTGCCGAGCTGCCGATGACACAGGCCGATCCCGATCGGCTCCAGCAGATCTTTGTCAACGTCCTCAACAACGCCTGCCAGGCAATCGCCGAAGCCCATAATGGCACAGAGAAAGCAGGGCAGAGGGTTGGCAGAGTGACGGTTACAACAGCCCTCGTCCACAACGGCAACGGCCATCAACCTTGGATCCAGATCCGCTTTGCCGATAACGGGATTGGCATCCGCCCCGAGGTGATGCCCCACCTTTTCAAGCCATTTTTCACAACCAAGAAGGCCGGTGCGGGGGCTGGCCTGGGGTTGTCCATCTGCGATCGGATTGCCCGGGAGCACGGCGGGCGGATGTGGGCCGAAAACAACAGCGAGGGCGGAGCGACATTTGTCCTGGAACTGCCCGTGATTCACCCCCTCCCCTAACCCAACAAAGCCCGAACCAAAAAGGGCTGCCCACCTCATGAGCCAAAGGGGGGGGATGATGTCTTGGACAACACAACCACAGCAACCCGCACAGCGCCCGATCACGCTTTTCCATCACGGCACGAATATCCGCTGAGGGAACAGACCATGCGCCAACGGGTTCTGTTAGTAGACGATCAACCCGTTCTGTTGACCAGCCTGAAGCCCTTCCTCGAGGAGGCCGGGTATCAGGTGCTCATGGCCACGGATGGTCAGACTGCCCTACAGATGGTCCGTACCCTCCAGCCCGATGCGGTTGTATGCGACCTGCATTTGCCAGGGATGAGTGGGTTGGAACTGTGTCATGAGATACGGCGACATCCGGAGTGGCAGGCCATTCAGATCGTCCTTTTCAGCGGCGAAATGGGCCTCGCCTCTCGGCAAATGAATGCAGAGGCCGAACACTGGCTGCCCAAGCCGTTCGAGCCAGAGGACCTGCTGGACGTCTTGAGGAAGGGCCAGGCAGCCAGATCGGCCCCCTCGGCAAACGGCACCGATTGAGCTTTCGGTCTGAGGCCTGACCCTGTTTTAGAGAAAAACGTCGTTTCAGCCGGTTTCAGGGACCGGCAGATGGAAAGTGAATTTGCTGCCCTTGCCCAGCTCCGACTCGACCTGGATGTCGCCACCGCAGTCCTCGACGATCTGCTTGACGATGGACAGCCCCAGGCCGGTGCCATACTGGGCAAACGCCTTGGCCTGTTCGGTGCGGAAAAACTCCTCGAACAGATGCGGCAGGTCCTCTTTGGCAATCCCGATGCCGGTGTCCTGCACCTCTCCGACAATGGTCCCATCTTTGGAGAACAAACGGACTGTGACCTGCCCCCCTGCCGGCGTGTACTTGATCGCGTTGCTGATCAGGTTCGTCCATAACTGCTTCACGTGAGCCGGATCGGCCACAATGGGCGGGCAGGGCTGCGCCTCTACGACGAGGCGGATTCCCTTCCCGGTGGCCTCGGCAGTGTGCAGGCCGATGACCTCGTCGAGGACCTGCTTCAGAGAGACAGGTTCTTTCTTGACGGTCATCCTGGCATCCTTGAGGCGGGCCAGGTTGAGCAGGTCGTCAATCAGCACCAACAGTTCATCGGCACGCCGGGCAATCCGCTCCTCTATCTCATCCCGCTGTTCCGGAGAGGCGTACCCGCGCTGCATCAGGGTGATAAAGCTACGAATGGCGGCCACGGGAGCACGCAGTTCATGAGCCACCTTGCGCATAAAGGCACTCTTGACCCGGTCCAGCTCCTCCAGCATCGCCTTTTCCTGGCTCAAACGCCGGGCCTCTTCTTCGATCTGATGCAGGCGGCGGGCTTCCTGCTCCAAGCGGCGTCGTTCCAGGCCCTTCTCCACGGCAAGCAGCAGGTTGTCGTCAGAAAAGGGCTTGGCGATAAAATCATAAGCCCCACGTTTCATGGCCTCGACGGCCAGCTCCACCGTCGCATAGCCGGTGATGATAATGCACATAATGTCTGGATCATGTTCTCGGATCGTTTGCAAAAGCTCGAGCCCGCTCACATCGGGCATCATGACATCCAGGAGCACCAGAGCAAAGTGATCCTGCCGAATATAAGCCAACCCCTCTGCCCCGGTAGCCGCAACTTCCACCTGGAAGCCGTGTCGCCGTAGGGCGCGGCGGCACCCTTCACGCAGGCCTAGCTCGTCGTCAATGACCAGGATCCGCTCTTTGGGTCTTGTCTCGTCTACCACGACGTCACCATCTCTCGGAATGCCCGCTGCAAAGCACGGGTAATCGGCCCCGGCCGGCCATCGCCCACCGGCCAACCCTCCACCTGGATCACCGACGCGATCTCGGTGGTGGTGCCCACGATGAATAGCTCCTCTGCCGCCCGTAGCTCTCCGTCGCGGATAGGTGATTCGCTGAACGGAATGCCCAACTGCCGGCACAGGTCCAGCACCACCGCCCGGGTAATTCCCGGCAGGATATGGTGATCCAGCGGGTGGGTCACGATCTGACCGTTGATCACGGCCAGAAAGTTGGTATGCGCCCCCTCTGTCACCACCCCGTTACGGACAAATATCGCTTCCTCTGCCCCCTGTTCCCGGGCCTGCTGGCTGACCAGGACGTTGGGCAACAGCGACACGGCCTTGATGTCGCAGCGTGCCCAGCGGATGTCGGGCACCAGGATCACCTTGACGCCATGCTCCCACTTTTCCGGCGGGGGCCGGAAGGGAGAGGCGGACAGGTACACGGTGGGCGGCGTCCCCGGTTCAGGGAAAGCGTGTTTGCGGGGGGCAACTCCCCGCGTGACCTGGACGTAGAGCAAGGCCTGATCCCGATCCAGGCCGTTGCACCTGAGCAGCTCGTCGGCAACCGCCCGAAGGGACTCTATATCCGCCCCCTCGATCCGGAGTTCGCTCAGGCTGCGGGCCAGGCGCCGAAAATGATCCTCTGCTTTGAACAGCCGGCCGCTATAGGCGTGAAGCACCTCATATGCGCCGTCGCCGAACAGAAAGCCCCGATCATCGAGTGAGACACAGACCTGATCTTTGGGGAGAAACTGGCCGTTGAAATAAACAATCTTCTCCTGCATGGTAGTACTATGGTATCGCCCCCGTTCTATCTGCAATGGTAACCGATCACCTATGGCGACCAAGGCCGCGCCTCAAGGGCCGTTGGCCGGGCGCCCTCCCACGAGGGCGCCCCAACCGACCACGCAGGTAGTCGGTCGGCGCGGTAAGGATACCCCTCGCGGGTGTCCAAATACCCTCCCAGGTGCGTTTTTAACCATCCGGCTGAGCAGTTACCTGCAATCATTATACCACAGGTCTAAAGCCGATTCAAACGACAGAGGCCAAATGCTCCTCTGCCAGTCCGGCAATGCACACCCCGGCCCGCAGCCGGCCCTCCCCTGCCAGCCGTTCCACCAGGCGGTCCAGGTCCCCCGCTTCCCAACCGAAGAGCAGGCTCACCTGGCGGGGGGTAGCGGCAACCACAGTCTGCAGGTAGCGCAGCAGGATCGTCTCCCTTGCCTGGCGGCCGGTGATCCCGTGCGCTGCCGCCACTACGCCGGGAAAATGGCGATGAAACAGGTCGTAAACGTAGCAGTAGCCCCAGCGGTTGGCGTCGGAGATGGCTACCTTGGTGATGCGAAAATCCATCTGCAGCTCGGCCAGCGCCCGCTCAAAGCGGGTGGCGTTCGATTTGCCGCCCAGACCTGCCTCCCGGCGCAGACGGCTGGTGGGCAGCGCGCCTTGCTCCAGCAGCACTTCATACACCTGCTTGGCCTCCACCGACAGCCGGCCCTCGAGATAATCCTGCAAATAGTCTGCCGCCGGGTCGCCATAGTTGGGCGACAGGGCGTAAAAGAAGGGAGCCAGGTCCAGGGAGATAAAGACCGGTTTCTTGCGTAAAAACTTGCCATATAGCACTTTGCCGGCTATCGGCAGCGAATCCTTCCAGCTCCAGGCCAGCCCCAGGGTATAGTCGTCGTGGCTATTGGGCAGAGGACGGTCTTCGCCGCACAACGCACCCCACAACGATGGCAACTCGATCTCTTTGGAGGAGAAGAGGAGGCAAAGACCCACCTCGTTCAAAAAGTCGAGCGCCTCAGCCTCGGTGCGCACTCGAAGATGGGGGCGCTGGCGGTAGCGTTCGGCGCGTGCCGCCCACAGACCTTCCACAGTCAGAGGAGGCGGGGTCATGGCGATCGAGTGGTGAACCGCACCCATATCCCCCCGTCGCCGACTTGGATAGGAAAGCTCCGACCGGGAACGCGCAACGTATAAGCCCCGGCTCCGCTTAGAGGAAAGGCAAAGCCACCAGGGTTGTACTCCGGAGCCGATCCGCTGATGGCCGCCTGTTCATTGCCCGCCGGGTCTATGAGCGTCACCGGTATCCCCTCCTGGCCCAAGGTGCCGATCAGGTGCCGCGGGTAGATCAGCGGCATGACGTCCAGTTGCCAGTCTGGGACCGGCGCAGGCTCTGGGGCCGGCATAGGCTCTGGGGCTGGCGCAGGCTCTGGGGCTGGCACAGGCTCTGGAACCGGCACGAACGGGGCGTCGGCCACGACGACCTGGAGCTGGATCGTGTTCCGCCCATCGGTGACCAGGTCGCTGTAGCGAACCGGCCTGTCTTTGACCTGCAAGGCCCATCGCCCGGCCGGGAGGCCGGTGAACCAAAACTTGCCATCCCCGGTCGTGCCCTTCTGGATCGCTCCCGTCGGCCCTTCGAGCACCAACCGCAACCCACCCCGGGGTTGGCCCTGCCCATCCACCACCTGACCAAAGATGACACTGCGTCGGAATGCAGTGCGGGGGATGATGGTTGCCCGAAGGATCTCTACGCCGGTGTAATAGTGGGTCAGGATCTCCTCGGCGGTAGCCCCCTGCTGGGCCATGGCCACCGCCCCCCGCTGACACATGCCCACACCATGGCCGTACAGGCTGGTATAACCGCAGATACACGGCACGCTGCGGCAGTAGGCGATCTTGCCCGACCAGACCTCCTCGCTGTTGCGGGTGCGACCGTCGCAATGGCCAAAAAAGGGCGCGCTGACAACCTTGCCGTTGTAGGTGACCACCAGGCCTGTCGTTTCGTCCACAGCCCGGTCAGAGTCGGGGTAGCGGTTCTGTGGTTTCCAGACCTGGCAATGGGCTGTCGTGCACAGGTCAAAACCTTCGGCGGCATGGCGCCGGGTGCTCACCGCATACGACCGGGCGGCAATGGCCTGCGCCTTGAGGGCTTCCAGCGGTTTAGCCAGGCCGATCTCGCTTGGCACCACCCCCTTTAGATATTCATCCAACGGCATTTCCTGGATCTGCCCGTCGGCCAGCCGGATCAGCAGGGTCTGCGGAATGATCAACTCTTCGTCCTGCGACATAGCCCCCCTCCTTCGCAGCGGTGAACAGGCCTATTATCCCACAAAACGCGTCGGAGCGCAAGATAATGACCAATGACCAATGACGGATGACGAATAGGAGGATGCAACCGGGGCCGAAGAATGGCGTATAGAGGGCGGAGATAAACAAACGCCTTGTCAGGTCTTGGACCTGGGCGTGTGTACTTGTCAAGAGAGGAGGGTAATTTCAATGTCAGAGGTTGAAGGAGAGGTTTTGGAGCCGGAACCTGTAGAGGAGAAGCCCAAGGCCGAAACCCGAAAGTTGGAGGTGGAGCGACAAGAAACCACATCGCCACCGGTGTACCTGGGGCTGACCCGCGAAGAGATGACGTGGGCCGCCCTGGCCCATGCCAGCATCCTGGTCACGGTGGTCCTGGGGCTGCTAACCGGCGGGATCACAGTTCTGCTGGGCCCCATTATCCCGGCCATCATCTGGTATGTCTATCGCGGCAAGTCGGCGTATGTGGTGGATCAAGCCCGGCAGGCGACCATCTTTCAGGTGGCGGGGATTGTGGCGATCCTGGCGTTGGCAACCCTGGGGGCCGTGCTCATCGCCATCGGCTGGGCGGCCAGCGCCCTGCTGCTCCTTGTACTGGTAGGGCTGATCCTGATGCCGGTGATGCTCGTCGTGACGCTGGTGTGGGCCATCGCCATTGTGGGCCTGCCCATCGCCCAGGTGATCTATGGTTGCTACGCCGCCCTCGAGACCAACAATGGCCGGCCGTTCCGCTACCGCTGGATCGCCGATCTGATCGACCGCTACCTGGCACAGCCGTAAGCGCCGGGCATCTGGTCCCCAACGGCTCCGGGTTTGCCCTGAGCCTCCATGCCGCAATCGGCCTTCGTCATGGGGAAGACGAGACAGGCGCGATTGCACAAGGCCCCGTCCGACGACGGGGCCTTGTCCATTTCTGGCCGCTGCTGGCGGGTGATTTGGTCAGATCGCCGTTGTCCACTGCCCCGGTTCGAGCACCCGCACCTCAGTTTCGGGGGCCAGATGGGCAGCGTGCCGGGCAAAGGTGTGGGGCGGGCTGCTCAGAAAATCCACCCCTTTCCACAAGGCATGGGGGCCGGGATAGCGCAGCGAACCCCAGTGGATAGGCACCGCAATGCGTGGGCGGAGGTGGGTCAGGGCCTGAGCAGCCGTCCAGGGGGTCAGGTGACCGGGGCCCAGCCGGTGACCATAGCCCCACACCGGCAAGAGGGCGACATCCAGGTCGAAATCGCGCCCAATCTCCCCCATGCCCGCGAACAGGTCGGTGTCGCCGGCAAAGTAGACCGACCGGCTATTGCACATGACGTAGCCCAGACAAGAGGTCACAGGCCGAGGCAGCGAAACGAGGGGGCCGTGGGCGGCCGGCAGGACATGGATTTCCACGTCGGCAATCTGCACCCTATCCCCCTGGCACACTTCGTGGACCTGCACACCGGCCCATCGTTTCAGATATGAGCCGCTGCCTCGCGGGGCGATGACGGTTGTCGTGGCCGGTAGCCGGCGCAGGGAAGGCAGATCGGCATGGTCATAGTGCAGGTGAGACAGGAGCACTATGTCGGGCGGGCGTTCTGCCAACAGCGAGGGGGCAGGATTATGCCCATGACGCTGCAGAAAAAAGACGCGGTTGCGCAAGATTGGGTCGGTCAGGATACGCAGGCGACCGATGTCTACCAAAACGGTCGCGTGGCCGATGTAATGAACTTGAGTCAAAGGGTTCTCTTTTCCAATTCAACGGTTCAGGCTGGTTCAGTACCGGGCACATTATATCCGCTGGCGGGTATCCTGTCAATCCCCCTTTGGTACTACCCGAGGATAGTACTTAAGAGCAAAATCTTTGGCAAGAAAACCTACCACCAAGACACCAGGACACAAAGCCATGTTTTCTTGGTGTCTTGTATAGTTAGAGCCACGCGCTCAACCTGAATAGCCAAAAACATAAACTTGATGCATACTATACACCTGGGAGGCCAAAGCGGCTACCCGGTTGTGAATGAGGAGCAACGCTGCCTCCTCGTGAATGCAGTTCCGGCTCGTCCGGGTTAGGAGGATAGGAAAATGGATGTGCGAGAGGTTCGATCTCTGATCAGGGAGAAAAAGTGGACCAGGCCGACGGCGGGCCTGGCACCTGGCTACACCCAGGCTAATCTGGTCATCCTCCCTGAAAAGTGGGCCTTTGAATTCCTGCTTTTCTGCCAACGCAACCCCAAGCCATGCCCCGTCCTGGAGGTCACGGATGTGGGCTCCCCTCACCCTTTTCACGTGGCCGCCGACGCCGACCTTCGAACCGACCTGCCCAAATATCGGATCTACCGCTATGGAAAACTTGATGCCGAAGTGACACAGATCACCGATTTCTGGCAGGAGGACATGGTCGCCTTCTTGCTGGGGTGCAGCTATACCTTCGAGGCGGCATTGCTGGCGGCAGGCATCCCGATGCGGCACCTCGAAGAGAACCGCAATGTGCCCATGTACATCACCAACATCGAATGTGTCCCCGCCGGCCGCTTTCGAGGGCCGATGGTCGTTTCCATGCGGCCCATCCCCTGGCGTCAAGTAGTCAGGGCAGTGGAGGTAACCGCCCGCTACCCCAAAGTCCATGGCGCGCCGGTGCATATCGGCAATCCGGCGGCCATCGGTATAAAGGACCTGGCCAAACCCGACTTTGGCGAAGCGGTCACTTTCCAAGAGGGAGATGTTCCCCTCTTTTGGGCTTGTGGTGTGACCCCCCAAGTTGTCGCCAGAAAAGCCGAGCCGGAGCTGATGATTACCCATGCCCCAGGCCACATGTTTATCACCGACATCCGCGACCAGGAACTTGCCATGTGGTAGCCAAGGCCTGCGGAGGGGGAATAGAAACACCCTGTGGCCGGCATGGACCGTTCCTCAATTTGCTAAAAGCAAACAAAAGGGGCACAATAGTGACGTGACGGTTCCGGAGTTGTTGTCATCCGGCGACAGGTAGACGGTGCGTGGCCTGACCAGTTGCCTTGTCGTCGGATGAGTGTGCCTTGAAGAGAATCCATGCAGAAGGAGTATCACCATGAGCATCATCAAAGTCAACCACCTGACCAAGTACTATGGCAAGGCCCGGGGCATCATAGATGTCTCTTTTCACGTAGACGAAGGAGAGATTTTTGGTTTCATCGGGCCGAACGGGGCAGGCAAATCCACTACCATTCGCTTGCTCCTGTCCCTTATCTATCCTACCAGCGGCAGTGCTACCATCTTTGGCAAGGATTGCATCAAGTATGGACCTGAGCTTCGACAGGAAATCGGCTATTTGCCCTCCGAAGTTTTTTACTATGAGCGCATGAGGGTCATTGACCTGCTCAAATACTCGGCCAGCTTTTATGACAAGGACTGCACCCAACGTATGCACGAATTGGCCGAGCTGATGGAGCTTGAGCTGCATCGCCGCATCGAAGACCTGTCTTATGGCAACAGAAAAAAGGTGGGCATTGTGCAGGGGCTCTTGCACCAACCCCGGTTGCTTTTTCTCGACGAACCCACCGCCGGCCTCGACCCGCTCATGCAGCGAAAAGCCTTTCAGCTCATCCGCGAGGAGAATCAACGCGGGGTGACGGTCTTTTTCTCATCGCACATCCTGAGCGAAGTGCAGCGGATGTGCAACCGCGTCGCCATCATCCGAGAGGGCCGCATCGTCGAAATTGCCGACATCCGCACGCTGCAAAGGAACAACTACAAAAGGGTCCAGGTGGTGGGGGAGGGCCTCGATGCGGCCTATTTCGACATGCCCGGCGTAACCAACCTGGAACACCACAACGACACAGTCCGCTTTTTCTACAAGGGCGACGTCAATGCGGTCATGCACAAGATCGGTGGGATAACGGTCTCGGATGTGACGATTGAGGAGCCGACGCTGGAAGAGATCTTTTTGCACTATTACGAGTAGGTGATGGCCATGGCTATGAACATCTTTCGCCAGGAACTCAAGATGCTGGTGCGATCCGTGATCACCTGGTCGGTGGCGATCGCGGCGCTGCTGTTTATCTATGTCGCGATGTTCTCCTCCTTTTCCGCAGATACAGAGCTTCTAACAGAAATGCTGTCCAAATTCCCGAAAACACTGCTTGACGCCTTTGGCCTGACCGACATTCAGAGCATGTCAACGGTTCTCGGCTATTACGGTTTTGCCTTTCTCTTTGCCCAGATCTGCCTGGCGATCCAGGCAGCAGGGTACGGTTTCTCTCTGGTCTCGGTCGAAGAGAGAGAATGGACGGCCGATTTTCTGTTGAGCAAGCCGGTGGGGCGTGCCCAGATCCTGACCAGCAAGCTGCTCGCTGCGCTGAGTGGCCTGACCATTACCAACCTCTCGGTCTGGATCTGCAGCTTTCTTTTCATCACCCTCTTCTGTGGGGGCAAGCCGTACGAAGCCGGCCATCTGGCCATGTTGCTGTTGAGTATCGCGGTCTTTCAGCTCTTTTTCCTCAGCGTCGGCCTGGTGATTTCGCTGCTGGTGAAAAGGGTCCGCAGTGTGACACCTTATGCCATGGCGCTTGGGTTTGGGATGTATGTGTTGAGCGCTTTTAGCGATATGCTCGGCGAGAGCACATTGGAGCTGATCACTCCCTTCAAGCACTTTGAGCCGCACTATATCCTCCGATCCGGGGCCTGGGACCTGCCCCTGGTACTGATCAGTGTGGCGGCGATCGTGATCTCGCTGGTGGGCAGTTATCTGCTCTATACCAGGCGCGACATTCCTGCGGTGGTGTGAGGAGGTCAAGAGATGAACATCTTTATGAGAGAACTAAAGGCCAACCTGAGATCACTGATCATCTGGGCGGTGATCGTGATCCTGTTTACCGTCGTGGGGATAAGCAAGTTTTCTGCCTACTATAACAACCCCGAGATGCTGGCCGTCCTGGACGCAATGCCCCCGGCCTTGGTGGCGGCATTCAGTTTCAAAACTCTGAACCTGACCACGGTCAGCGGCTTTTTCGGGTTGATGTTCACTTACTTTGCCCTGCTTCTGGGCATTGCGGCGGCCATGTGGGGCAGCGACATCATCTCCAAAGAGGAGCGCGACAAAACGGTCGAGTTTGCCCTGACCTTGCCGGTGACCCGTAGTCGCGTGGTGACCGCCAAAGCCCTGGCGGCGTTGGTCAACTGCATCGCCCTGCTGCTTATCACCTGGGTCGTTTCTCTGATCGGCGCGCAGTCCTATGCTCCCGATGCCGGGTTCTACCGCTTTCTGGCCTTGCTCATGCTTGCTCTGTTCATCCTGGAGCTGATCTTCCTGGCCATCGGCATCTTTTTGGGCTGTGCCATGAAACGATACAAACGAGTCACTTCTGTGGCGGTGGCCGTGCTGCTGACAACCTACTTTCTATCCATCATTTCTGCTTTAAACAAGGACCTGGACTGGCTCAAATACTTTTCTCCCTTCAAGTATTTCGATGCGGTAGAGATGCTGTACGAAGCCAGGATTGACCCAACCTTCCTGGGGCTGTCGCTGGCGATCGTCGTAGTGAGTATGGCAGGCGCCTATCTGACCTATGCCAGACGGGACCTTTATATCTAGCCCGGCTGGTCGCCTGGCGCTGCCCGGGCCGAAAAGGGTGCCTCTTCCGGCTTGACTTGGCCGCCATAATGGTGTAGAATGATTGTGCCTTCGACCTTGGATGAGGCCCAAGCGGCTATTGGGGGCAACTGAACCAAGCGCCAGAATTTGCCCCCGGTAAGGTGAGGGGAGGAGCCATGAAATTCATGCGGCGCATTCTCGGACTGTTGGTCATGCTGGCCGGACTGCTGGGGCTAGTGCTCAGCCTGGCCGGACTGGTTATGGTGTGGGTAGCGAAACCCACCATCGCAAGTTATGCAAATACCACCATTGATACCCTCAACGCCAGCGTCACTACCAGCCAGAATGTCATGGAGACCACCAGGCAGGCGCTGGGGGCCACGGTCGAGAGCATAGATGCCCTGTCAACCATGTTGAGCACCACTGCTGATGCCCTGGAAGATACCAAGCCTGTCCTCGATGGATTCGACACCATCATGGCCACCACCCTGCCTTCCACCCTGAAAGCCACCACCGATTCCCTGTACGGTGCCCAGGAGGCCGCCCGGGTGCTGGAAGATGCCATCCGGTCGCTGGAAACCTTTCGTGCCCTGCTGAGCACTACACCGCTGCTGGGCGATCTCATGCCGCAGACGGGAGAAGCGTACAGCCCGGAAAAGCCCCTCGCCGACTCGTTGGGAGAGTTGGCCTCCAGTCTGGAGGGTCTGCCAGATACATTCATCGGGATGTCGAAAAGTTTGAGCACCACCGATGAAAAGCTGGCAAGCATTCAAGGAAACCTGATCACCATGTCCGATAGCGTCAAGCTGATCTCGTCCAGCTTGAGCGAGTATGAAAGGATGGTCGCCCAATCCAGGTCTTCCATGGATAACGTGAGGACTATCCTCAAAACTGTGCAGGATAACCTGATTACCATCCTGGACTGGGGAGCCATCATATTGACGCTGTTTTTTATATGGCTGCTGGCCGCCCAGGTTGTCATCTTGAGCCAGGGCTGGGAGCTGTACCAGGGCACGGCTAACCGGATGGAAAGGGGGGGCTGAACAGGCTATCCGCGACGATCGGCCCACTGTAGGGCACTTTTGTATCTCTATCCAAATTACCAAAGCAAAGGAGATATCCCATGGCAATCACGCTGGATACTACCCTCGGCACACTTTTGGACGATCCGCAGGCCAAAGCGGTGTTGGATCAGTATCTGCCCGGCGTCTCCAGCAACCCGCTGGTAGCGATGGGGAGAGGGATGTCGCTGCGCATGATCCTGTCCATGCCCATAGCAGCGCAGTTCGGCCTGACCGAAGAAAAAGTAAACCAGATACTTGCTGAAATAAACAAGAATATGTGAAATAGCCATTCTTGGATTTGTTCCCAAGGATGGTCTTTTCCCAGGCGTTGGACCCAAGCCGAAGCGCTGCGGAACGAAATTTTCCGCTGGCAGAGGCTGCGCCGGACCAAAGTTCACGCTGCCTGAAAGCATGAGCGTTTCAGGCTAATTCGGGTTGGCTTGCCTGGACAAGAAGGCAAGTTGCCAGAACGTTGACAAAAATCAAAAAATATAAGGAGAGATAAAAATGCCGGAGTTTGTGAATCCGTTTAGTGGAAAGGTGCCAGACCGCAAATTGACCAACGAGGAGCTGGTCCGGGCCATTCGTTTGAACCTGGCAGCAGAGCACGAGGCGGTCCATCTTTACATGGCCCACGCCGATGCCACCGACCATCCCCTGGCCAAGAAGGTATTGATTGACATCGCCAACGAGGAGCGGGTCCACGCCGGGGAGTTCGAGCGGTTGCTGGAAATCCTGACCGGTGACGAGGATCGCTGGCTGGCCGAGGGGCGGGGAGAGGTAGACGAGATGGCTGCCGAGCTGGCCGCGGCCGGGCAGGGAGGCGCCAGATCCTCCAGCGCCGATGGGGAAGAGGCAACCATTGGCTCTCTGAAGTCATGAGGTGGTTGGTATCTGATATTGTCGGCAACTGAATAGAGGAGGAATAAATGGCAAACAAGTATCTGGCGCGTGAGGGCGCGCCCTTTGAGTCGGCAGTTTGGGAGCTCTTGGATGCCACCATGAAGGATGTGGCCAAGAGCCAGTTAGTGGGACGTCGTATCCTGGACATCGAAGGTCCCTACGGCCTGGGGCTAAAGGTGGTGCCCCTGGCGGATGAAGAGACCGAAGCGGGGCTGATAGTCAGCCGCAGCCTGCCGGTCTTTTTTATCCAGAAGCCTTTTACTCTCGGCACCAGAGACATCGCCAGCTATGAGCGCAATGGGTTTGCGTTGGATGTATATCCTGTGGTCGAAGCGGTCCTTGCCTGTGCGCGTCTGGAGGATGATCTGATCTTCCATGGAATGCCCCATCTGCCTGGCCTGTTGACCGGCGAGAGCTGCAACCGCGTGACTCTGTCGTCCTGGAAGGAGGTGGGCATGGCGGCTGACGACATCATCCAGGCCATCACCCAGCTTGACAACGCCGGCTTCCATGGCCCCTATGCCCTGGCCCTGGCACCTGCACGGTATAACCTTTTGTTCCGGCTCTACCCGCAGGGTAAGCAAAGTGAGATGGAGCACCTTCAGACTATCGCCAGCGCAGGTATCTTCAAGGCGCCGATCTTGGAAAGCGGCGGGGTATTGCTGGCGGCCAATGTCCGGTGCGCCTCAATCGTGTTGGGGCAGGACATGAACATCGGCTACATCGGCCCGGTCGGGGACCGGCAAGAGTTCGCAGTTTCAGAGAGCCTGACGGTCCACATCCGCCAGCCCAAGGCGATCTGTGTTTTGGAGGGGTGATACCTGCTCAGCCGGGCGGTTAAAACCGCGCCTGAGAGGGCATTTGGATATCCACGAGGGGTATCCTTACCGCGCCGGACGACCACCAGCGTGGTCGATTGTGGCGTCCTCGTAGGAGAACGCTCGGCCAACGGCCCTTGAGGCGCGACCTCGGTCGCCATAGCGGGAGAGCCACACCGTGCCTACGGGCTCTCAGTGGAGAACCTGGCGGTCGGTGGTGTGGCTCTCCTCATCTCTTCTCCCGACCGTGAGATCGCCGGGAAAGCGGTGCGCGGCAAGGGAGAGCTGCGTTACGGTCAATGGCTGGATGCCGGCTGGTGTGACCCTGTCGGCAGCGATTCCCCCGGCCTTTGGCCGTTATGAGATAGAGGGACAGTGCGGGCCATCATCCTGGCAGCGGCCTCGGCTACACCGTAAACACAGGGGAGGCCGCTATTCATCACCCTCCGCGCTTTTTCCGCACCGTTCGATACACCGTAATGACCATGTCGGGGCACATAGTCGCACACAGAGCACAGCCGGTGCACTTGCCCTGCGGGTCCACAAACACCGAGGGCCGGTAGCCTTTGGCGTTAAAATGCTGGGCCATCTGCACCAGGTCACCTTGTGGACAGACAGTGGTGCACAGCTCACACCCTTTGCACCGATCCTCATCAATAACAATATAACTCATCTAAGACTCCTTTGTCCATTTTCCCCATTTGCCCATTTGCCCATTTCCCCATTTGCCCATTTGCCCATTTGCCCATTTGCCCATTTGCCCATTTCCCCATTTGCCCATTTGCTCATTTCCCCATTTGCCCATTTGCCCATTTCCCCATTTGCCCATTTCCCCATTTGCCCATTTGCTCATTTGCTCATTTGCTCATTTACACAGATAAACCCCCAACGCCAGCGACATCAGTTTTTGCTCGGGAGGGTCAGAGCGGGAAGGCATAACGATCGGACATTTAGCGCCCACGACAATGCCGGCCATGTGTCCTTTGGCGAAATAGGCGATGGCCTTGGCCAGGATATTGCCCGATTCCACGTCAGGAGTAATCAGAATGTCGGCGTGGCCGGCCACCTGGCTCTTGATGCCTTTCATCTCGGCTGCTTTGGGAGAGATGGCATTGTCGAGGGCCAGAGGCCCGTCCACCAGGCCGCCGCGGATCTGGCCCCGCTCGGCCATTTTCGACAGGTTGGCAGCGTCCATATTGGCCGGCATTTCGGGATTGACCATCTCGGTAGCGGCCAGGATGGCTACTTTGGGTTGTTCGACGCCTAGCTCGATGGCGGTATCAATGGCATTTTGCACAATGGCAATCTTTTGCGCCAGGTTGGGTGTTACCACGATCGCCACATCGCTGACAAAGATCAACCGGTCAAAATCGGGGATCTCAAAGATGCTGACATCGCTGAGCACCTTGCCGATGCGCAGCCCCTTTTCTTTGTCCAGCGCGGCCCGCATCAGCTCCACCGGCAACGCCCGGCCATTCATCACCAGGTCAGCCTCTTCGTTGTGGATCATGGCCACGGCTTTGTAGGCTGCTTCGACCATATCCCCTTCGGGGATGATCTCGGCACCGGTCAGGTCTACGCCTTGTTCTTCGGCGATGGCCTGCAAGCGGGCCGGGTCGTCAATCAGGAGGCAGTGGGCCAGGCCCATGCCCCGCGCCAGGCGCACGGCGTGCAGGGTTTGTCGCTGGCCGGCCCCGACGATAGCCACCCGCTTGGGTCCTCGGGCCAATGCCGCCTCAATCAATTGCGCAAAGTTGCGAATGGTCATTCTTCCTCCGTTTCTCCATTCTCCCACGGCTGCACGAAATAGCGTTCCAAGGCCAACACCGGCTGGGAAAAGTGGTTGGTGCCCAGTTCCGCCAGCCAACGCCGCTCGATACAGATGAAGGCAATCGGCAAGCCCAACTCCTGGGCGAACTGCTCAATCACCCCATGCCCTTGGACGATCTGCGCCGCCGTCGTTTCGTTGATCAGGTTAGGGTTGCTCACCAGGCCGGTCACCTGGAGGCGGGCACTTTGTTCGATCTCGGCGATAGAGGCAGCCAATCCGGCCAAAGTGTTGGTGAACGGGCGGTAGGGGTTGACCACAAAGAACATGGTATATCCCCGCTGGCGGATGGCCGCGCTGAACTGCCCCAGCGCACGAGCACCCTGCCGGTCGCCGCCCACATCCATCACCGTGGGCCGTTCTGTCTGTTGAATGGCCCCCAGAATCTGCGGGGTGATGGCCGGTGTATCCAGGTAGCGGCTGATGGCCGATGGGGCCAGCACTTCCACACCCAGGTTCCTCATTGCCTCGGCCATCTCCCGCGAGCGAAAGTAAGGGGTTACAATGTCCAAATCGATCAGGATGCAGGATGCAGGCGGCAGGTCTCTTGTCCCTTGCTCCTTGCTTCTTGCCACCCGCACCGCATAGTTGATCGCAGTTTCAGTTTTACCACTGCCAAAGCGCCCGACAAAGAGCACAAGATCAGATCCGCTCCACTCTCTCATGTAACCCGCTTCCGTCCGGCTACCGGGCCAGCATCACCCCCAATGCCAGGGAGACCAGCTTGGCCTCGCGTGTATCGGACCGGGAGGGCAGGATCAGTGGACAGCGAGCCCCCACCACTACACCGGCCATTTTGCCTTGGGCGAAATAGGTGATCGCCTTGGCCAGCACGTTCCCCGCTTCGATGTCTGGGGCGATGAGGATGTCGGCATAGCCGGCCACCTCGCTCTTGATGCCCTTGATCCGTGCCGATTCGGGTGAGATCGCGTTGTCGAGGGCTAGCGGGCCGTCCACCAGCCCGCCCTGGATCTGGCCCCGGTCGGCCATTTTCGACAGGTTGGCCGCGTCGAGGGTGGTTGGGATCTTGGGGTTGACCACTTCCGTGGCTGCCAGCACCGCTACGCGCGGCAGGCTGTTGCCCAAGGCGTGGGCCACGTAGATGGCATTCTGCACGATCTGGACCTTTTGCTCCAGGTCGGGGGCGACCACCACCCCGGCGTCGCTGATAAAGATCAGCCGGTCGAATTCGGGAATCTCAAAGGCGGCAACGTGGGTGAACAGGCGGCCGGTCCGCAGTCCCAGCTCCTTGTCCAGGGCGGCGCGCAAAAAGTCGCTGGTCTCCACCTTGCCCTTCATGGCGATGTCGGCCTGGCCTTGGCTGACCAGCTTCATCACCTGCCAGGCGGCCTCGCGGGGTTGAGGCTGGTGGATGATGTCCATGCGTGAAATATCAAACCCTTTCTCGGAAGCAATTTGCCGGATTTTGTCGCTGTCGCCGACAAGGATCACTTCGGCCAGGCCGGCCATCTCGGCATCCAGACTGGCCAGCATCACCTCTTCCTGGTGGCCGGCGGCCACGGCCACCCACTTGGGCCCTTTGGCCCTGGCCGCCTCTAGCAATTCTGCGAACGTTCTGATTGGCATCTATTCTGTGCCCTCCTCAATCACCGTCTGTATTGGCTAAAGGAATGGTAAAGTAGAACAAGCTGCCTTTGCCCAGCTCGCTCTGAACCCCTACCTGCCCCCCGTGGGCTTCTACAATCTGTTTGACGATGGTCAGCCCCAAGCCGGCGCCGCCCACGCGCCGTGTGGTGGTGCCGTCTACCTGATAGAAACGTTCAAAGATGCGGCCGATCTGATCGTCCGCAATGCCGATGCCCGTGTCCTCGACCTCGGTGCAGATAAACTGCTCGTCCTGGTACATCCGGACCGTAATGCGCCCGCCAGGATTGTTGAACTTGAGGGCATTCTGGATCAGGTTATCAAAGACCTGACTCAGGCGCTGTTTGTCACCCAGTACCGGCGGCAGCTCATCCGGGATCTCGTCGTACAGCTTGATGTCCTGTTCTATTGCGCTGGCCTGGGCAGCCTTGATAGCGGCATGGCCTATCTCGGCCAAGGAGACAGGAGCGAGTTTGAGCCGGTCGCGTTCGGCTTGTTGCAGCGAGATAATATCGTCCACCAACCGCGACAGGGCCTCGGCCTTGTTGGCGACGATGTCCAGAGCCATCCGCTGATCGTCGTTGAGCTCGCCCATCTCTTCCTCGCGCAACAGCTCAATGTACCCCTTGATGAAGGTCAAGGGCGTGCGCAGCTCGTGAGAGATATTCTGGACGAATTCAGATTTCATCTTGTCCAGCTGCTGCAGCTCGTTATAGGCCTGCTCCAAGTGGGTATAGTTCTCACGTAGGGTTTCATACAGTTGGGCATTTTCGATGGCGACGGCCGCCTGGGCGGCGGCAATGGTCAACAGGCGGATCTCCTCATCAAAGGCGTTGGGTTTCAGGTCGTCAATACTTAGCGTACCGATGACCTGGCCGTGGACAACCAACGGCACAACCAGCAGCGAGCGGATGTTGGGATCGAAAAAGATAAAGTCAGGTTCTTGCCACGTGTCGGGCACATAGATAGACCGCCGTTCGGCGATAACCCGGCCGCTGACCCCTTCCCCAACCCGCAGGCGGGCGATGTCTGTCCAGTCGTGGGCCAGGCCGCTGCCGGCTTTCAGTTGCAGATACTCTCCGCTGGAATCCACCAGAAAGATACAACAGGCGCGGCAGTCCAGCGTGAGCTTTAGGATGCTGACAATAGATTCTAGCACCGGCCGCAGTGACAGGCTGCTGGTGATCTGGGTCGAGAGGGTGTAGAGGGTCGAAACTTCTGCCAGCCGGTGGGCGGTTTCCTCATGCAGGCGCTCTTTTTCGATGGCCACAGCGGCCATGTCGGCCAGGGCGGTGAGCAGCCGCCGGGCAGTATCGTCCCTTGGCACCCCTTCGGCGGCGATCAGGCCCAGGGCTCCGTGCTCGGTCATCAATGGGATGTTGGTCACCTGCCTGGCGCGCGAGCCGACGTCGTGCAAAAAGTCGAGATCGGTCGCGGTGTCGGCCACTTCGACTATCTGGCCGCTGCTCAGGGCGCGTTTGTATGTGCCTTCATGGGTGTACACAGGTCGGTTGTTGAATAGCTCCACAACTTGCGGCCCCAGCCCCCGCTCGGCGACGATGCGCAGGGTATTGCTCCCCGGCGGGTCAATCAGGATGACTGACCCTTCCTGGCTGTCGAGGATGGACATGGTCTGTTCCAGGACGATGTCCAGGAGGGTGTTGAGGTCTTGGGCCTCGTTGAGCGCCATGCTCACCTGGGTCAGGGCGGTCAGTTCGCGGACCCGTTTCTGGGATTCGGCAAAGAGACGGGCGTTGTCCAGCACGGTGCTCAACTGACCGGCCAGCGTGGTCAGCAGGTGCAGGTCACTTTCCGAAAAGGCATCGAGACGGGTGCTCTGCGCATCCAGCACGCCGACGATCCGGTCGCCTACCTGCAGCGGCACACACATTTCGCTGAGGGTATCAGGGTAGCCAGCGATGTAGCGCGGATCCTGTCGCACGTCGGCCACCCGTAACGGCTCGCCGGTTTGGGCCACCCAGCCGGCGATGCCCCGCCCCAAGGGAATGCGGAAATCGGCCCGTTGCGGGAAAAACTTGCTGCCGGCCAAAGCAGGGTGGAGCCATAGATCGCCACGGGTTTCGTCCAAGAGCAGGATATTTACCCGCTCAAAGTTGCGTGTGCCAAGCAAGGCAAGCAGGCCGCGACGGATCGCTTCATCCAGGTCGAGGGTCGTTGTGGCTTCCCTGGCAACCCGGTTGAGGATCTGCAACTCTTCCAGGTGGAGGCTTATCTCCCGGTAGAGCTGAGCGTTTTCGATGGCGACGGCCGCCTGGGCGGCAAAGGTGGCGAGCAGGTGCTGGTCATTGGCCGTGAATCTGGCCTCCCCTAACTTGTTGCACACTTCCAGCGTGCCAATGACCCGCCCCTTGACCTCCAGGGGAACGGTCAGGGTGTTGCGGACAAGGCGCGAGGCCTCTGACTTGAGGACAAACAACGGATCGGAGGTCGTATCGTGAACGATCAACGGCTCTCCCGTTTGGGCCACCCAGCCGATTGTCCCCTCGCCCAGGGCAAAGGTGGCGGACTGTAGCTCTTCCCGTTGTATCCCCCGCACCGACTTGGGCACAAGGCGCTGCCCGGTCTCATCGAACATATAGACGGAGCTGATCTGGGCCTGCACAGCCAGCAGGGCATTTTCGGCGATCTTTTCCAGCAGTTCATCCAGCTCCAGGGTGTTCATCGCCTGCCCGACGGCGGCCAGGGCGGCCATCTCCCGAGCGCGGGCTTTGGTCGCCTCGAACAGCCGGGCGTTCTCGATGGCGATGGCCGCCTGTTGAGCAATGCCCTGGCACAGGGCGATCTCGTCGGACGAAAACTCTCGTATTCGCCGGCTCTCCCAAAGCTCGGCATAGCCCACGAGCTGGCCTTTGACCTGAAGAGGGATAAAGAGCACCGTCTGAGCCCCATACTGCTGCATATGCGCTCGTTCCTCCTCAAGGAGGTCCGGAGCATCAATGGAAGCGATCCGATAGCGGTTGGCCTGCAGGCATCTCACAAGCTCGGGAGCTTCTTTGTAGGTAGTCCCCAGGTCAGATACGCGCTCTTCAGGACAGGCCTGAGGACCCATATATTCGGCCAGGACTGTGCTGGTCATCGCCTCAGTATCAAAGCTACAGATGTAGGCGCTGGTCGCATCTATGGCCCGGCCCATCTGTTCAGCGATGCGGGTCAAGACGGTTTCCAGATCAAGGGCGGAGGAGATGGCTGCCCCTGCTTCTCGGAGCGCCGTCTGCTCCCGCAACCGCTTCTCTGTTTCGGTGTGGAGCCGGGCGTTCTCGATGGCGATAGCCACCTGATTGGCGATGGTCTGGGCCAGGGCTACCTCGTCGGGGTGAAAGCGCCGCTTCCGCCCCACAGCATCCAGGCCGATGCTGCCAATCACCTTGCCTTTGACAATGAGGGGCACCACGAGCATGGAGCGGATATTCAGCCGCTGCATTGTCTCGCGCACGGTGGCCGTCAGCGGGTCATTCCACACATCTTCGATAACCAACGGCTCCTGATCGGCGATGATCCGTTCCGACGCCAGGTAGCCGTGCACCGGATAGCGCACTCCGATCGCCCCGGTGGCCGGGTATTCGGCTACTACCTGGCCGTAGGCGAGATCGTCGTCAAAAAGCAGCACCCCGCTGTGGTCCACTTCAAACACCGCCACCACCTGGGCGACGGTTGTTTCCAGGATGTGCAACGGGTCCAACGAGGTGCCGATGGTATGCGAGACCTGATGGAGCATTTCCAGGTCGCGGGTCTTTTTCTCCAACCGGGCCAGGTACTCCCGAAAGTCGGCAAAGAGGCGGGCATTCTTGAGAGCCACAGCCGCCTGGGTGGCAAAGAGCTCGGCCAGGTCTATCTCTTCTGGGCTGAAGGCGCGGGGGTTTGTCTTGCTGTAGATGTTCAACACACCAATTAGCGGCAACTGGCGGGTCAAGGGCAAGGATAGCAGGCTGCGAATCCCTTCTCGTTGAATCAGAGCGCGGTCTCCAAAAGGCGAGTCGGCCAGCTCTGCCACATAGACAGGGACAGGACCTTGGCCCGACAGGACAGCGGCGTAGGCTCGTTCTCTGGGGATGCGCTGGCGGCTGGTATACTCCTCCGACAGGCCATAGCTGGCCCGAATAACGAGGAATTTCCCCGCTTCGTCCCAAAGCATCAGGCTGGTCGCGTCGGCGTGGAAGGCCCGCGCTGCTTCGGTGACGATCTGGTTCAGCAGGTTGTCAGGGTCCAGCTCGGCGATGAGGGCGGTGACGGTCGCCTGGATGCTTTTCAGCTCCAATCGGCGCTGGCGCTCGACGGCAAAGAGGCGGGCATTTTCGATGGCGACGGCCGCCTGATCGGCCAGCAAGTGCAGCATCCGGAGCTCGCTGTCGGGCACGGTGCGGGCCTGTTCATAGGCCACATTCATGACACCTACCACCCGCGCACCGATTTTGAGCGGCAGGCCAACGATAGCCCCCTCCCAATCTGCCGGGGCATTGGCAAACAGGGGATGGGTGCGCATGTCCGGCACGACGATCGGCTCACCTGTCCGGGCCACTGTATAGGTCAGGCCCTCAGGGCGGGGTTCGGCCCGAGGGACGCCCCGGTGGCCGTTGGCCCACAGGGCAGCCCCAAATGTCAGGAGACCCTCCTGATACAGGAATATATGAGCATCCTGCACTCCGCTCAGGAACTGCATCGCACTTTGCAAGATGCCCTCCAGAACCGCCGGCAGATCCAGGCTAGAGGTCAGGCTCAGGCTGACCTGGCGTATCGCTTCCAGCTCGGCGACGCGCTGCCTGGCCGCTTCATACAGGCGCGCATTTTCCAAACCAAGGGCCAATTGATCGGCCAGGCTTTGGACGACGAACAGGTCATCCTCGCCAAAGGCTGCCAGCCGGTCGCTGTTCAGGTCCAACACGCCGAGTATTCGATCCCCGGCCCGGATGGGCACAGCCAGCTCCGATCTGGTTTCGGGCAGGAGCTGATCGGGAATATAGTAGGGGTCCTGGTGCACATCGTTGGCTACATAGCCCTGTCCGGTCGCAGCAACATGGCCGATGATCCCCTCCTGACCGATGCGAAAGCGCAGAGCCTGATCCTGAATGGCATGGCCGTGATGGGTGCTGGCCTGCAACGTCAGATATTCGCCGGCCGGATCGGCCAGGAACACGTCCACGTAGTAATACCCGAACCGACTCTGGATGGTCTGAACGGCGTAATCGAGGAGGGCCTGGGGGTCCAGAATTGATAGCACGTGGCGGCTGATGTCGGCGATAAGGCTCAGATGGGCAGATCGCCGCCGCTCTGCTTCCAACAGGCGAGCGTTTTCAATGACGACAGCCGCCTGGTTGGCAAAGGCCATCACCAGCTGGGCATCCTGGGCCTGGTAATAGCCCGGTTCAGCCTTGTCCACGTTCAGGATGCCGATCATCTGGTCTTGGATCAGCAGGGGAGCGCCGATCCAGGAGCGGATATATTCGGTCCCCGGCACAGGCACCCACGCCTCATCCAGCCACACATCGGGGATGATCAGCGGTTGCCTTGTTTCCTGTATCCGGGCGATCTTGGTGTTGTGAGGGGGCAGAGTAAATTCCTGCCAGGAAACACCGGCGGGCAGGCCACGGGCGGCGATGAGTCGCCAGAACGGTTTGCCGGCCAGGAGGATCGAGGCGCTATCGTAGCGCACAATGTGCCCCAATTGCTCCAAGATCGTATCCAGGACGGCCTGCAACCCGTGGTTCGCTGTGGTGATCAGCGCCAATCCGCGCAAAACATCGGCCGTGGGCTGCGGCTCCTGCTCTTGTCCAGGCCGGTCGGATGCCGGCTCGGCAGCCGGGGAGAAAGCCGGCAGACGCAGGATGTGGATGACCTCGGTCACCTCGCCGGCGGCGTCGAACACCGGTGAGGCGGAGAGCTCTAGCGGCTCACCGGAAGGTTGGAGGGCGCAGTTGCGGCCTGCTGCTCGCTGAGGGTGTCCGGTTTTGAAAACCTGCCGGGCGAGGCACTGCCCGGCGGGGCAGATGGGCGCCGCATCCTGGGCAAGTTGATAACAAGGACGTCCCAAAACCTGGGAGAGGGGCAACCCCACATGGCACAGCCAGGCAGGATTGGCATAGGCAATCCTCAGGTCCCGATCAAGGACGACAACCCCTTCGGAGAGGCTGTCGAACAGATGCTGAAACCGATCGGCCATCCACTATCGTTCTTTCAACAACCAGCTCCAGTAGTACCAGGTGATCCCCAAACCGAGGCTCAACCCCACCGCCAGGGGAAGGTGATAGAGCAAAAGGTAAAAGATGGGAGAATTAAGCGAGTGGGGGATGGCCTGCGTTGAGGCCCAAAAGACGCTGGAGCGGATGAGGCGGATCACAACGGCCAGCCCCACACAGCCGATAGCCCCATAGTAGCCCTTGTAGACAGGGGGCATCTTGGTGACGGCACCCAGCTTGCGTCCGAACTGGGCCAGGATGACCAGGGCATACATCAGCGACACCAGGCCCATCGAACCCAGAATGGCGCCGAGGATGTCGCTCATCGCTTGCCCCCCATCATGGCCCTGAACAAAGAGTAGCATTGCCCGGTCAAGATCAGCCCCCCTGCCAGCCACAGCAGGTCTGGCCCCAAGGCTCCGACGAAATCCAGCAGCGGATCGCCGGTATAGTTGTTGGCAAAGGCATCCCACACGGCAGCCACGACAAAAAGCCCCAGGGGGAGGAGAAATAGCTGGTAGCCCGACTTTTGCTTGAACTTGAGCTCGTGGAAACGCCCGATCAAGAGCAGAAAGCCGATCAAGGCCGCAGCTACACCCCAACTGTAAAGGATGAGGATGGAGCCGATTATCCGATCCAAGTTTGCTCTCCTGGCTTTGGGCTCGCGCTGCCGTGACGATGCTAGAGCGAACAGAAGCTAGCGCCTGCCAAATGCCTCCACAAAAGCCTCGGCCATGCGCCGTGGACTGCCGCTCATAATCCCCTCCTGGCCTTCAAACTTGGACATAATCTCGATGCCCTGGCGCGTGATCTCGAATTGGCGGATGTCCTTGGCATGATCGCTGCCACGGAGTTTCAGGACCAAAAGGGCCTTGCGGATGGTGCTCTCTAGCTCTACATAGCGCAGCAGGATGTAGGAATCTACCACAAAGGCCAGGGGATTCTGGCCTTCCTCGCCGCCCAACAACACCGGGCTCTCGCGCGTCAGGATGCTGGTCAGCCCCTCACGCTTGAGGGCATTGATAAGGCCATAGACCACCGCCCGAAGTTCGATGACATTTTCGACTAGCTGGTCAAAATGGGAGATGCTGTCAATCAGGATGCGGCGAGCGCCCATTTCGCGGGCCAGGTTTTCAATGATCCCCCCCACACTCTCCAGGTCAGAGCGGGTGACCTCGGGGCTGGTCATGATGACACGCAGCTTGCCCTCCCGCTCAAGCTGGCGAAAGTCCCAGCCAAAATTCTCGGCGTCGCGGTAGTACTGCTGAGGAAATTCCTCAAAGGTCACGATCAATCCCGGTTCGTTGTGGTAGCGGATGCCGTTATAGATGAACTGCATGCCAAGGGTGCTTTTGCCCGTGCCGGGCGGCCCTTCCACAAGATTGGCCGTCTGGGGCAAGAACCCACCGCACAGCATCTCATCAAGGCCTTTTATATCAGTCTTGATCCGTTCGTTACTCATGTTTTTCTGCCTCCTTTGAGCGCACACTTCCCCGGCCAAGGCCGCCGGGTGCTCCCTGGATTTGCACGGGGCGAGCTGCAGCCTTGCTACTGCGGTGCCTATCGCATGCCGCGGACAATGTGATAGATGACCTTGACGCGGAAGTGACGATCTTCACAGGCTTTGATAAAGCGATCGATCAGCTCCCGCGTATCGGCGTTGCTGGTCAGAGAGTAGATAGGCATCCCTTCCAGCAACCTGACATCCATAATCCCACTGTCCACCAATTCGCGTAATTCCGGCTCGACGGTGGCAGCATTCCGGCCGATATATTTGGCGATGTTGTCCGCTGTATCGGCGGTGTTGGGATTCTCCCGCAAAAAGCGAACCAGGTCCCACTTGATAAACGAGCTGATTTTGGTCCTGACTAGGTCCAGGAGCTGGGGGTCCATATCGTTCATGAGCCTTGTCGTGAAATCTTCTCCACTTAAGACCAACGTCGCACCTCCTTTTCCTTGTAGGGTCCTTCCCCCACTGAAAGATGCTACTGCCAATCTGGCGACTCGTGTGAGCCACCCCTGCCAGCTGCCATGCGCAAGATACACCCCTTGACCGCTGCCACCGCCGACCAGCCTGCTATGTGAAAGCGCAAGGGTGGGGGGCAGCTCTATGCAGGTGTATGCTGCCCGGGCTGCTGTCAACCAGTTCAACCTCCAGGACGGTTCCTTCGGCTCTAATAGCTGCTCCCTAGCGACCCAAGTCGCGCCTCCAGGGCCGTTGGCCGGGCGTCCTCCTACGAGGACGCCACGACCGACCACGCTGGTGGTCGTCCGGCGCGGTAAGGATACCCCTCGTGGGTATCCAAATGCCCTCTCAGGTGCGGTTTGAACCGCCTGGCCGAGTATCTGCAGATTTCCATCTGTTAACGATGGCCCGTTCATCTCCCGGTCAAGCATAACGCGCATCCTGCAATAGCATATCCGCGAACCATAACCTGGCTGCCCCGGTGTCTGATTTTCTGCCTGGCTCAAGGACGTTTCAGGCCACTGTCTTGACAGCCTTATTGTAGCATCTTTGGCCCAAAAGATCAAGGATTGGACCGGAGCAATACAAGGTTGCGGCTCCATTTGTGGGCAACCTCGTCTGGGTCGAGCGTTGTCGGGTCATTGGGCCTCCGCCGGTTCCGGGGACTGTCGAAACAAGGAGCGGACTACCGTGCGGCGGATGTTGTTGCTCAGTTCCTCAAACAGCTCGAACGCCTTGCGTTTATACTCCACCAGCGGGTCCCGCTGTCCATAGGCCTCCAGGCCAATGCCTCGGCGCAGGTCCTCGATATCGGTCAGATAGTCGATCCACAACCGGCTGATGGTGTACAGCAGCACCCGCCGCTCAATCCGGCCCATGATCTGCCGCCCCAGGTAGGCCCCTAGCAAGGCCTGCTGCTCTGGGGGCAGGTCTTGGAAGCGAGTTGCCCCCCACCCGGCGATCACGTGCTGGCCCAGGTCGCGCAGCAAGGCATGGTAGATGTCGGGTTCCAGATCGGCGACCTTCTGGCGGCGCAGCGACCGCATCTGTCCCTCGTTGACGGTGGGCAGGGGTACCCTTTCTTCGCGCAGGGCCTCGTATACGGCGCGGCGTTGGTCCGGGCTGAGGGCCGAGAGCCGCTGTCGGCGGAGATGATCCGCTTGTTGCTGTTGCAGTGCTGTGAGCAGCTCCTGTTGCAGGTCAGGTTGGAGGTCGCGCAGGCGTTGGTTCTGCAGTTGGTCGAACCGGTCCCGGTCCAGGAACCAGTTGCGGGCTTGCAGGTGGGCCAAGATCGCCTCGCGCTCAGCCGGTGGCAGGTCGCTCAGCCGCCTTTCGGCCCAGGCAGCCATCTGTGCCTGGCCGAATTGACCGGCCAACAGGTCCAGATCTTCCCGCCGCAGGTTGCCCAGCGGCTGGGCCAACCCCCGCGCTCGCTCCTCGGCGCTTTCAAAGTGGCCCAGCACCTCCAGGGCCTCGCGCAGACCTTGCCGTAGTTCATCATCGAGTTCCGCCACCGGCCGGTCGCCAATGTCGGCGGCGATCTGGCGGGCCAGGTCCTGGACTACGGCTTCCCGCTGCTCGCTTGCCAGGTCGGCCAGGCGGCGTTCGAGAAGCTGGCTCCGCCGCGTCTCATCCACAAAGTAGCCGATCTCGTCCAGGTAGCGCCACAGGGCCGCCTGGGTCTGGGCCGGCAACTCGGCCAGGGGTGTGGTGTTGAGGTCGGCCAGGAGATGCTCTCCCAGCGCCGCTTCGACCCACGGCTGCAGATCGGCGGGCAGCGATTCGATGGGCAGCTCTTCTGCCTGGCGGAGGCGGTCTGGGTCCACAAAGTAGCCGGTTTCGACCAGCCGGGCGTGGATCGCTGCCTGTATTTCGGCGGGCAGCTCACCGATGGGCTGCCTGTCGAGAGCCCAAGTCAGCCGTTCCGCCACAGTCCGTTCGACCACCCGTCGGGTTTCGGCATCGAACTCGTCCAATCGCTGGTAGGGGAACAGCTCTTCTTTGAACTCGTCGGCAAAATATCCCTGGTCCCGCAGGTAGGCCCACACCACCTCCCGGTCGCGGTCGGGCAGGTTGGCGGGGCGCTGGCTGCGGATCTCCACCAGCCATTGGCGCCCCAGGTGCAGGGCAATGGCCCGGCGAACCTCTTCGGGCAGTTCGGCCAGGGAGCCGGCCTGGGTCAGGCGCAGGCGCTCGGCGCGGTCGGTCAGCAGCCCTTCGCTGTCAAAGAAGGCCAGCAGGTTGCTCTGGGTCCCGGCCGGCAGGCTGCGAAAGGGGGGTGTGAGCATCTCGGCCAGGCGGACCCGGCCCAGATGTTGTTCCAGGCCGCGCAGCAGGTCGCCGGGCAGTTGGGCCAGGGTCTTGCGCTCGTACCAGCCAACCTTTTCCTGGTCCACAAAATAGCCCCGCTCATCCAACGCCTGATGGACCAGGCTGCGCACCTCGGCGGGAAGCTCCTCCATCGTCTTGGCGCTCAGGTCGGCCCGCGTCTGATCGATCAACTCTTTGCGGATCTGGGCCGCCAGATTCCCATCCAGCTCGCTCAGCCGACGGCCAGGGAGCGCGCGTATCTGATCCGGATCGGACAGCGCCCCAGACCGCTTCAGCCGGTCCACCACCTGGCGGCGGGCCTCGGTGTCCAGGATGGCCAGCCCGGCGGCGTACTGCTGGCGCGCCAGGAACCTGGCAAACCCTTCCCGCACCTCTGGCCGGAGCGCGTCGAGGGGATGGGCCTGCAATGTGTCACGGCTGGCCTGGTCGGTGAACAGCCCCTGCCGCTGCAGCGAGTCAATCACCACCTGGCGTGTTTTGATGTCCAGGTTGGAGATCTTGCGCTTGCTCAGGCGATCCAGGCGGGCGCGAGCCAGGTACAGCACGGCCTCCCACTGCCTATCCGGTGGCAGGTCACTTAGCCGGCCGTGGACCAGGAAACGCTGGACCTGCTCCTCATCCACAAAGGCCCGTCGTGCCTGGAGGTGGGCCAACACCATCTCGCGGGCCTGGTCAGGCAGGTCGGCCACAGGGCGGTCTTGGTGGGCGGCAATAAAGCGCCGGCCCAAAAAGGCGGTCACTTCATCGCGGGTGCGCTCGTCCCAGTCGTGGATCGGCTGGTACAAGAGTTCATCGCGGGCCTGTGGGTTATCCAGCAGGCCAGCCTGGCGCAGATGGCTGAGGATCTGTTCCTGGAGCGCAGCGTCCAGGTCGTGGATCGGCGTGTCGAGGACCTGGTCTGCCAATGCTTGTCCCATCCGGGCCAACAACCGCTCTGCCTGGGGCAGGTCACCCAGGCGCAGGTTCTGTTTTTCCAATTGGTGTAGCGCCAGGATGAAATGCAGCCGCTCTTCCAGGTCGGCGGGCAGCTCCTCGACAGGACGGTCCCGGTACTCGCCCAGCTGCTGCCCTCCCAGGTACCGGATCAGGCTGTCGTAGACCGCCTCTCCCAGGCTATCGAGGCTCAGTTGCCCCCAACGCCGGAGCTCCTGGTCTCCCCAGGCTTGCTCCCGCTGCTCGACGCAAAAACGCAGTGAATCCAGGATGGCGTCGCGCAGAGCATCCTGATCCAGGTCGGCTACACAGGTCTGGGCCAGGACGCCGAGGGGGAAGCGAGGTGCCCAGGCGACGTGGCGGCGGTGTTCTCGGTCATACGTCTGCTTCTGCGTAAAGTAACCGGCCAGCAGGTGCTCGGCAATAGCGGTCCAGGTCGTGCTGGTCAGGGGGGAACGCTCCGCCTCGGCCTCCAGGTCGGCCAGTTGGCGCTGGGCCCACTTGTCGTATTCGTGGGCCACGGTCAGGCTCAAGAGTTTTTCCACATCGGGAACTTCCAGGTGAACCAGGTCGTTGAGCTGGCGCAGCAGGCCCACCAGGTCGGTGCGGCCACCCCGTTTGCCCTCGGTGACCGATTCGCGCAGGCGCTCCAGGTCGCGGCGCAGACGACCTTCATCCTGCCCCACGGCATCCAGATATTGGCCGATCAGGGTGTGCAGATGGGCCCCCAGGAGATGGCCCATCAGCCGGTCCAGGCGGCCAAAATCCAGGTGGCTGGCCCCTTTGATGGTGGTGATGAAAGCCAACACCTGGTCGGGGGTGGGGTTGGAGGGCACCGACAATCCGGCCAGCCGGCGGCCGGCGTCATCATCTCGCGGCTGTTTGATTGCCAGCTCAAGGACGCGCTGCAGCTCCTCTGTCAGCTTGGGTGCGGGCATGGCAGCTACCCCCACCCGGTCCAGGCGGATATCCTCAGGCAATCGGATCTGGATGCGGTCTATCATCCCGGCCAGGGTCTGGCGATGGAACTCGACTTCGACCTGGGTCAGCCAGTGGTCGCGCAGGTCGTCCAGGCTGGCGTTCGAGAGTTCGGCCGGGATGCCGAGTTTCAGGGGGTAGGTGCGGCTCAGGTGTTGCTCCAGCCGTCGCGCATCGGCGGCCTGGCCCCGCTCTTCCATCAGCTGCAAGAAATCCTCGATCTTTTCGTCCAGCAATGCCCGGTAGCGGTCCAGCCGCTCCTCATACTTGTCGAGGATATCAGCGGCCACCTGGCTCACAATGCCGCTGATCTGGGCGCCATAGTCGGCGGCCGCTTGATAGGACACCTGGCGCAGCGTCTGTTGCACCAGATCAAGGGGCCGATCGGCCAGTTGATCTGCCAGAAAGCTGATGGTAAAGGGTGGAAAGGCGGTCAGGCCTGGGGCGGACGAAGTGGGGGCATGGCCGGCAAAGGACAGGGGCCCCTGGAAAGGGGCGGTGGGGGCCGGCAGGAGGAGGGGCACGGCGTCGTCCAGGGCGGCAAACAGCAGGTGACGTTGGGTGGGGTCCTGACCATACTTTTCGACATATTCGTCCACCTGCCGTTGGAGCATCCGCTGCACTTCGGGCCGCAGGTCGTCGGCCTGGAGGATGCGCAACCGCTCGCCATAGATCGTTTCCCGCTGTCGGTTCAACACGTCGTCGTATTCCAGCAGGTGCTTGCGAATGTCAAAGTTGTAGCCCTCGACCGAGGTCTGGGCCCGTTCGATCGTCTTGGACACCAGGCCGTGTTCGATGGGAAAGTCATCGCCGATCTGTTCCATCAGCTTGGCGAGCATCTCGCGGCGGCCAAAGCGGCGCATCAGGTCATCTTCCAGCGACAGGTAAAAGCGAGAAGATCCCGGTTCGCCCTGCCGGCCGGAGCGGCCACGCAACTGGTTGTCTATGCGGCGGGCCTCGTGGCGCTCGGTGCCCAGGATGTGCAGGCCGCCGACGGCCAGCACCTGTTCGCGGCGCTGGGCATACTGGGGGGCCACCTCGGCGATGGCGCTGTCCATCTGGGCCGGCGTGGCCTGGAACGGGTCCAGCCCGCGCGCCCGGAGGGCCAGGTGGGCACGATGGATCACCTCATCGGACAGTTCGCCGCCGAGTTTGATGTCCACACCGCGCCCGGCCATGTTCGTGGCGATGGTCACGGCCCCCGGCTCGCCGGCCCGGGCGATGATGCTCGCCTCGCGGGTGTGTTCCTTGGCGTTCAGCACCTGGTGGGCGATCCCCTCGCGGAGGGCCCGCTCCAGCGCCTGGCGGACGGCCCGATCGTCGGGGAGTTTCAGGTACTCGGCGATCCACGCCAAGTTCTCGTCGGAGAGGATGTTGGGATCCAGCCCCAAGTCGCGCATCATCCGCCGCCAGGCGAGGGGGTTCATCGTCTCCAGGCTGGCGTTTAGTATCTCGCGCAGTCTGGCGCGTTCCTGTTTATCTAGCTCTGCATCTTGCAGGGCATAGGCCACGCGCGGGGCCACAGCGGCCATTTGCAGCCGCTCGCCAGAAAGCCGGCTGCTCAGCCGCTCCGACATCTCGACCGAGGTGGTGCCCACCAGCACCGGCTGCCCTCGGCTGTGGCAGAACAGGATCTCGCGGGCCACGGCGCGGAGTTTGGCTTCCTCGCTGCGGTAGATCACGTCGGGGTGGTCAACGCGGATCATCGGCTTGTGGGTGGGAATGATCACCACATCCAGGCCGTAGATTTTGTAAAACTCTTCCGCCTCGGTGGCCGCCGTACCGCTCATGCCGGCCAGCTTTTTGTACATGCGGAAATAGTTCTGGATGGTGATGGTAGCCGAGGTTACATCGCGGGGGCGGATAGGCACCCCCTCCTTGGCCTCGATGGCCTGGTGCAGGCCCTCGCTCAGGCGGCGGTCGGGCATCAACCGCCCGGTGTGGTGGTCCACCAGGATGATCTGCTTGCGTTGGCGGATATAGTCGCGGCCCTCCTGGAACAGGACCTGGGCTTTGAGGGCCTGCTCCATGTAGTGGACGTAGCGGTAGTTGGCCTCGTCGTAGATATTTTCGATGCCGGTTTCCTGTTCCACCAGGGCCAGGCCGGCGTCGGTGAGAAAGACGCTGCGCTCCTTCTCGTCCAGCTCATAGTGGACGCCCTGTTCCAGCTTGCGGGCGATGGCTGCAAAGCGGCTGTACTCCTCTACCGGCTCGTCCGACGGCCCGGAGATGATGAGCGGCGTGCGGGCTTCGTCAATAAAGATGTTGTCCACTTCGTCTACGATGGCGTAATAGAGAGGGCGTTGGACACGATGGGCCAGGGACAGGGCCAGGTTATCGCGCAGGTAGTCAAAGCCGAACTCGTTGTTGGTGCCGTAGGTTATGTCGGCGGCATAGGCTTCTTTGCGCGGCACCGGGCGCAGGCCGGGGTAGGGGTCGCGGTGGTATGTCGGGTCGTAGAGGTAGGCCGGCTGCTCATAGCCCGACTGGAGGAGGCCCACACTCAGGCCCAGGAAGTGGTAGATCGGCCCCATCCACAGGGTATCACGGCGGGCCAGGTAGTCGTTCACGGTCACCAGGTGGACGCCACGCCCCAGCAAGGCGTTCAGGTAGAGCGGCAGGGTGGCCACCAGGGTCTTGCCCTCGCCGGTCTTCATCTCGGCCACCTTGCCCTGGTGCAGCACGATGCCGCCGATGAGCTGCACGTCAAAGGGACGCATGTCCACGGTTCGCTTGGCGGCTTCACGCACTGCGGCAAAGGCCTGTACCAACAGATCGTCCAGGTCATCACCGGCGGCCAACTGCGCCCGGAAGCGGTCGGTCAGGGAGCGGAGTTCGGCATCGGTGCGCCGTTCCATCTCCGGCTCCAGGGCGTTGATGGCCTCCACCAACGGCTGGAGCTTGCGAATTTCTCTTTCGTTGGGATCGCCAACGACTTTGCTGATCAGTCCTTTTAGCATCCAAACACCCGATATTCAACTTCCGATCCAGATTATACCACAGAGCCGAGATCTTGGCTATTCGTTGAGCGTCTTACCCACTACCAGAATCACAGACATCGCCTCTCCCCCCAACGAATGCATGGACGGGAACAAAGGCAGTATAACACAAAACGGGTGCCCCGTCCATTTGGGCAGGACACCCGGCCAGGCTGTTGGAGGGATACCGGACAGCTTTAATATTTCAACACTTAGTGCATGGATTCTGCGATATGCAGCAGAATTTTGAGAGGATACGGCCCGTAGATGGTCGTCTCTACGCCGTTCGTTACCCAGTCAACACTGCCAGGATAGGGCTCCTCGACGCCATCAATCTCCTGGACGCCGGCATCAGCGCCCATACCTGGCACCCCATTGACCGTGATCTTTTGGAAATGGAGCCCGGGCTGGTTGATGATGGCTTCCCAGTCGGGCATCGCTTCGCCTTCCATTGGATGAAAGATGATCAGAATGTCGTTGGAATAGACCAGGGCCAGGGAGCGGTCGGCTGCCGGCCCGACCCATACCTCGGTCAATCGGGTATCATCGGGCAGGAAAGAAGGTTCAGCGAAAGAGAAGGGGACCAGGCTTCGCGCCTCTTCCAAAGTCGTTTTTGTGCCCAGGATCGGCCCTTCACCAGGTGGCACCACTCGGTGCAGGATTGGCCGGATCGGCTGTGTGCCTGAACTCTGTAGCATTCTCGTGGCGAGGAAGGCTGCAACAGGGACAACGCCCAGGATCATGACCACCATGAGTGCTCCAATAGCACCTCGCCGGCTTGGCATTTTGGCTTTCATTTCATCACCTCCTCCACCGGGTTGGGGCATTTTTCTCAACATGTTGACCGGTCTACGGTTTCCTGACCAAAAACTCGGTTTCGCTTACCTTGAGCCAATCGTACTCTGGATCGTTGTCAAACCATCGCGCCTGATTTTGCCAGGAGACAAAGGTTCCGTTCTGTTTCTCTTTTGTCAGGCTCCACCAGTGAGCCGTGTTAGGATCACAGGTGTTGTGTCGTTCACCCTGGCCTATGCTCCACCCCCGCGAAAAATGTGCATCATACGTCGCGCCACGCTTGACATCGTCTACATATCATTCCCACTGAGTTGTGTACGGAACGTTCCGGAGCTTATAAGAGTGGTTGCCATAAACAATTGTAAACTCAGGAAATGCTGGATCATCAACATGACCCTGTACTCGGCATTCAGCATTCTCATTTTACCACTCCCTCGGAGGTTGGTCAATCAGGGAAATCCACCATTTTTCTGCGGGAGAGTGCCACCGGAAAGGCCCATCTTCGCCGCAAACCCATGCGCCCAGACCCACACCGCAGCTTCGGTCCGTTCCAGCGCCAAGCCGCCCGCCCCACCCTTCAGCCCGGCGGTGATGTAGACCTCATCAAACTCAGCCACATCTTCAGGCCCCAGCACG
>FWPV01001977.1_pt1 | contig 52507 bp, 35 predicted proteins | sample 2228371 | NCBI WGS metagenome assembly FWPV01 (sample SAMEA103939776, study PRJEB20133) | metagenome
TTTTTTTAATCAATCCTCTTGACAAAGTGATTATTTTTTCATATTATTAAGCCTGCCCAATTCAACTTTTATATTATGGCAATTTGCTCACTGTTTTGCAAGGTAGTGATTAACGAGTTTATGATTATGATGGAATGACATGCCTATGAGTGGCCACGCTCGCTTCAAATTCAAAGACAAAAATGCTTTGCTTAAAAAAGCTGAAGAATTAGGTATCGACCTCCCATTTTCCGATGACATTCAAATTCTGTTTGAACCAGTAACCTTCGCAGGCAAGCAAACGCCCAATCGCCTGGCCATCCATCCCATGGAGGGATTTGATTCTAAACCCGATGGCTCGCCTGGCGAGCTATCGTTTCGGCGCTATCGAAGATTCGCTTCGGGTGGCAGCGGACTGCTCTGGTTCGAAGCCACGGCGGTTCTGCCTGAGGCTCGTTCCAATCCTCGGCAGCTTTATATTCACAAACAAAATGTGGATCAATATCAGAAATTAGTCGATGCAACTCGGAAGGCTGCGGAGCAAAATTTTGGAAGGGATCACCATCCCATTCTGATCCTGCAATTAACCCATTCAGGCCGCTATTCCAAACCATCGGGTAAGCCAAAACCGATTATTGCGCATCATAGCCCAATTCTCGATCCGTTGCACCAATTGCCGCCCGATTATCCGTTGATCAGCGATGAAGAATTGGATCACTTACAAGAAATTTATGTTCAGGCTGCGCACCTCGCCGCTGAGGCGGGATTTGATGGCGTGGATATCAAAGCCTGCCATCGCTACCTCGTTTCCGAATTGCTGGCATCTTTTACCAGAGAGAATAGCAAATACGGTGGCTCGTTCCAAAATCGCATTCGATTTCTGGTAGAAACGGCCCGAAAAATCAAGGACAATGTAAAGGGAATTTTTGTCACCAGCCGACTCAATGTGTACGATGCCATTCTGTATCCGTACGGCTTCGGCGTGGATAAAGACGATGTTATGAAGCCCGATTTAACTGAGCCGAAGGCATTGCTCCGAGAGCTAATAAAAATTGGTTACCCGATCATCAATTTGACCATTGGCAATCCTTATTTCAAACCGCATTTCGGTCGGCCGTTTGATTTTCCTGTGGTGGGCGGCAATCCGCCCGATGAGCATCCGCTGGTCGGGGTGGTTCGGCTGTTGAATATCGTTGGAGAAATTCAACAGGAGTTTCCTGAGCTACCTGTGGTGGGAACAGGTTATTCCTGGCTGCGCCATTTCTTTCCGCATGTGGCGGCAGCGATTATTAAACAGGGGAAAGCAACTTTAATTGGGCAGGGGAGAGGAGCGTTTGCTTATCCCGATTCGGTCAAAGATTTGATGGAAAAAGGAGCCATGGATCCGCACAAGGTATGTGTGGCCTGTTCGGGCTGCACCCAGATCATGCGGGATGGCGGCCGAACGGGATGTGTGATTCGGGATAAGGAAATCTATGCCGCCGAATATAAAAAGGCCCGACGACGAGCCGCCGATACCCTTAAACGAGAGGCCGAGCGCTGTCGGGATTGCGATTCGCCCATGTGCCAGCTTGCCTGTCCTGCTGGATTGGATGTCCCAGGCTTCATCAAGGCCTACGCCGATGGCGATATCGAAAAAGCCTATTCGATTTTATCGGAGAAAAACGTCTTCCCCGAGATGTGCGCTCTGATCTGTCCCACTGAAGTTCAATGCCAGGGCGCGTGCCTGGAAAATATCATGAACGATGCGCCCGTGATGATTTCAGAAATCCAGCGAGCCATTGCCCGACAGGCGAGGGAAATGGGATTGACCACCATTAGAATTCCCGAAAAATCTTCTGGCAAAAAAGTGGCCGTCATCGGTGCGGGACCTGCGGGAATCGCCTGCGCCGCCAAACTGCTGCAACTGGGTCATCATGTCGAAATATTCGAAAAGGCGAAAGTGATCGGCGGTATCCCAGGCACTACGATCCCATTCCAGCGCATCGATGCGGAGTTGGTCTTCGAGGAAGCCAACAATCTGTTTATTGAAGCCAAAAATAAAAACCGATTCCTGCTTCACACCGATTTTCCATTGAATGAGAAAAATAACCTGGATTCCATCCGAAATAGATTCGATGCCGTGTTCCTTGGCTTCGGTCTTTCGGCATCGATGAATCTGCCGTCAGCCACCTCCCGACCTGATGGCGTCGAAGATGCGCTGTCGTTTTTGAAGCGAATGAAATCAAAATCAAATTTATTCGTTGGGAAAAAAGTGGCAGTATTAGGCGGCGGCAATACGGCGATTGATACCGCCGTTGTCGCAAAACAGGCTGGCGCCCAGGATGTTTATATCGTCTATCGCCGCTCGTTCAATGAAATGCCTGCCTGGCCAAAAGAACGAGATGCGGCGTTGGAACAAGGCATCCATTTTCTAATTCTCTCCCAGCCATTGGATTATGTGGCGGAAAATGGGCGCTTGAAGGGCTTAAAAATCGCCCGCACCGAACTGGGCGAGCTCGATGCCAGCGGCCGGCGCCGACCCATTATCGTTCCCAATAGCGAATATATTTTCCCCGTCGATCACGTCATCGAAGCCATTGGCCAGCGGATCGATGATGAGACGAAAAAAGCATTGGGCAATCTGGAATTAGATAACAATGGCTGGATCAAAGTGGATGATCATTTCCAGACCTCGATGGAAAATGTTTTTGCTGGGGGCGATATTATCAACGGTGGCACGACGGCGGTGCAGGCGGTAGCTGAGGGAATGAAGGCGGCAGCTTCAATTCATGAATATTTGGGTTCTTGACAGTAATTTGGATTTAGCTGCCCAACGGATTGATGAAGCCAACGGATAAAAGCAGAAAAAAAATCCGTTGGGTTCATCTATGACGTTGTTGAAAAAGCCTATTTGGGGGGGAATTCAAAGCCCCTAACTTCAATATTTACGTTGCTAAGATTTTCAAAAATGGACTAAATCAACAACGTCATCTATCAGTTGGTTGAAAATCTCATAGAACCTATATGATCTGCAGCCAGAATCGAGCTGCTATGAATCAATGAATTAAGATTCAAAAATTGTGATAAAGCATAAATATTTAATTACAAAAATTATAAATAGTTAATATATGCAAAGTATTTTTAAAAAACTGAAAATTTCACTTGACAAATTGAAATTAATTTATTATATTAGTTACGTAACTTTGAGCGACACCCCGTATAAAATTGATTTGCTAGATTGCCAACCACACTGCATCTTTGTTTCTGATTGATTAAAATTTTTTAGTGACAGAAGACTGCCGACTGGGGACGGGTTACTGATTTTTTAGCATCTGGAGATTTGATCAATATTCAACGAGGATGTTAAAATGAGCCAAACAAAAAATAAAATGGGTATATTTTTACCCCCCCCCCCCCGCATATTTAGCGAATATTATACTAATAAGATTAAAAACCCGAATTGCAATTCATCTATTGGTGGATTGTGGTTTGGGTTTTGCTTTTTTGGTAGGAAGAATCATTATCCTGGAATTAAAGCAGCATTTAATCGACCTTTTTAGATAAAAAGACAGTGCTGTCCGATCAAATTTAAGAAAATCATTGTATAAGGAATAAGATAATAATGGGTTATTTATAATTTTATTTAGGGACCTACTTGATTTGAAAACATGAAAATTAAAAAAATTTTCAGAAAAATATCAATATATTTTAAATGTGTTATATTCTTTCTCAAATTTCTTTAATAATAACCTAGTAGAACAATCGGACATTACTGATAAAAAGATGAAGGGAAAATTGAAATGTTTCGTGAATCAACTACCCAATCATCTATGTTTGAAGTAAATAACTACTTTCCCGATGCGCTGCCGGAACAGGATTGGTGTTACACCTACCGTGACCGAGTGTTACCATTAATTGATGAAGAAAAGTTTAGACATCTTTATTGTGAATCAGAGGGACGTCCCAACGCATCCATCCGTACCATGGTCTCACTGCTCATTTTTATGGGCTTAGAACAATACCTGGCGGGGTACCGAATTTCAATTTGCCTGACGGTTAGACTGGATCATCGCTACCAATACACCATTAGGACAAGCCCAAATTGCAATCCATTTGGAGAAGGTGGATTGTGGTTTGGGTTTTTTGGTTTTTTTAAGGTAAGTTAAAGGAATGAAAAAAGAAAAAAAATTATTAAAATATTATACAAATTATGGCTTGATTAATTTAAATGATGGTTTTGCTAATTCTAAAATATGATAATTTCTTAACTAAATTTTAAACTAATACTTCAGGGGAGTTCACACAAAAATAGGATTTTTTCAAATATGATTACACGGATTGGATGATATCCTGCTATTTGCTTTCTTGATTCTGGTTATTGTTATTTATTTCAGGAGGGTAGACTTGCACCGCCGAATAGCTAAATTGATATTAGGGAAAAGCATGAATTACCTGACCATCATATCCAGTTATGTGCTGGGGTTAATTTTCATTGTTGCTGGTGTTAACAAGATGCTGCATTATTCGCTTTTTGTTGATGAAATTTCTGCTTACGGCGTGGTTCCAACGCAGATTGTTCAATATTTGGCATCTCCTCTCATTCTTGCCGAGATCTGGGTCGGAGTGGGATTATTTATCGGTTGCTGGCGCAAACTGGCAGCGATGTTTAGCAGTGTGCTTTTAGTATTTTTTGGCTTGATCCTTTCTGTAGGTTATCTTAAAGGCTCTAGTTCTGCTTGCGGTTGTTTTCTACCTATTGGGAGTCAAACTATCGAGCCTGTACATATCGTTCAAGACTTGGTGTTCCTGGGTTTATCAATTGTTGTTTGGTCAAAGCAAAGGTGATATCCTCCCGAATTATCCGTAACGGCGATCAGACAAATAATCGTGTAGAGAGACTACATCAAGTTGAAATAAATAATAGAGCTTCACAAAACATGAAAGGAGTTGGTATAAAAAAAACAAGCAGTTACGGTATTCTCCCTTTGGTGTTATTTTCATTGAAATTACAGTAACTCGCTTAAATACAAAAAATTAATCACAGGAGAAAAAGTGCCAAAATGCTAATATTCTAACCAAATGTAAAATAATAGGATCTAAGTTTTATGAATCCATCAAATAAATAACATATAGGAGGTGTAAAATGAAAAAATTAAGAGTAGCATCATGTGCAATACTGCTGATGGCGGCAGTTGGTTTAATCATCGGTACCCATGGTTCAAGTAGCTTTCTTTTCGTTAAGGAATTAATTGCTGCTGAGGAGTGTGTGAAGTGTACAGATGTAGGTTGCACGGGGGGCACTTTATTGTGCGCTCAGTTTCTGTGCAAAGGTACTGTAGTGCAATGCTTCACTGGCGGAACCCCTCCAACACCGCCGCCACCGCCGCCAGCTGTAGTATGATTGCTTTAGCAAGGACAATTGACTGAGCGGTTGCCACCCATTTTCGCGATATCTAGAATGCGGTGGTGGCCGCTTTTCTACGTCTAGATAAACGTGTAACATCTTTTAACTAGCGAAACTAAGTGCTATTTTTTTCGGCTCGAATTCATGAAAATAACACCAGATTCAAATCCAAGGAGGGAAAAATCATGTCTAAGCCGCTGATGTTCGTAGTCGTTTTGGGACTGCTTCTTTGTGCTGGCATGATCATTGGCCATTTTATTGTTGACCATGATCGGATTGTAAAAATTGTTCCAAACCGTACTATTGCGGAGAACTTTCCAACTGCTAAACCTCAGAGTTCAGAAAATCGTATTTTCAAACCGGCTAACCTTCTGAAAGTATTCTCGATAGGTTTACGCTCTGATGATGCTCTTTCCAATCCAACTTCAGTCAAACAAGACAAATTCGGGAATGTTTATATCTTCGATTGGGGGGATTTGAGCCTATTGAAATTTAGCCAGGAAGGCAGATTCATCCAGAAGTTTGGAAAAGGCAGGGGGCAAGGTCCAGGAGAGTTTCAAAATCCTACCGATTTTGCAATAGCAATGAATGGCGATGTTTGGATTAGCGACCCAGGTGCTGGAATTATTACTACATTTAATCCAGATGGTTCTGTTAAACAGACTATTCGTCCAAAAAGTTTGCCTCATCGAATCGTCTGCCTTAACACCGGCGATATTTTCTTAATGTCAACCGCTACAACAAAGCACTTATTTGAAAAATATGATGCTGCTGGCAAATTCCAGTCTTCCTTCGGCTTACTTTTACGCGACCAAAATAGATATCCCATTCTGACAGATGGGTGGGTTGCAATCGGAGAAGATAACGCGCTATATTATACCTTGCTTCGCGCTGGACTTCTGGCTTCTTTTTATCCGAATGGAAACTTACGCTTCTTTGTGGAAACGATTGATCAAATCCCTCTTCCAAAGATAGAAATATTCACTATAAGAGATGTTTCTGGCATCCGAATTGATCCAAATGCTCCCTGGACAGCTTTGAGTATCAATATCAGCGATTCCAATATCTATATACTCTCTTGGGCCGGTTCTAGAGGCCGAAAAGGCATGGTGGTAGATACCTATAGCACTGCCAACGGCGCATATCTTGAATCGTTTGAGATCCCTGAGAAATGCAAATCGGCGTACGTCACCGAAAAATTTGTCTACACTGTAGAAGACACTACCGTGACAAAATGGAAAATGGGGTTCTAAGGGTTGATGCTCAACCATTTTTCGTGGAAGACTTCACCAACATATACTCGTTATAGCTTAGAATTTCAGTATTACAGCTCATTGCGAATCATGACTTATCGGGATAATGCAATATTTTTAGTCGTTGCAAATAAAAAGATTAACTCGTTCCACTTTGTTTCGCTCGTAATGACTATGCTATGAAAAATTAATCCGTATTAATAAACCATAAAGGTGCTGTGGTCTATGGATACCCCTTCCACTAGACTCATCTCACTTTCCAAAACGGCTGGTTTAATATCATCGACGAACAAATCCGCCAGTTTAAAGCACTCTTGTTCTGGGAACACCCGAGTACTCGGTTTTGCTTTCAAATTCCACACCAGAACCGAAAAAAGGCACTTACATCTTGTCAGGAAAAATTGTGCTTGGCCCCTTTTTCAATCATCAAAGCCCTTATATAAGCCACTCATCTATTTCGAGGGCAACCACAATTCCCACCTAAAATGACTTCAGAGCAATTAGCATTCTCCACTGGGGGCAATTATATTTCCCCGCTTTTTACTCAATTAGGGCAAATAGAATTCCTATCTTTTTTGTCGGTCAGGGCAATCATATTCCCCACTGGCAACGTTAAATCATAGTTATTAAATTACTATTGTTTTTATTTTTTCTCCAAGTATTATTTTTTAAGTCACCAGACACGGAGAAAAGCTATGGCATATAAAGAGATCACCTTTATGAACAGATATGAAATTATTCGTCGTTGGCATGACCAACAAAAAATTGCTCAAATAGCTAAAGTACCGAGATATGACCAAAAAACGTTCAGCACTATATTAAACTGACTTAACAACAGGGATTATCACAGCAGCAACCTTTGCCAGACAAAGAGCAACTGGTTGAATTGTTCAGCCAGGTAATAAAAAAATCGCACCGGCCTCAAAAAGCTCAACAGATCTTAGCTAGCTTCTTACCAAAGATCACTGAGCAAGTCAATGTGAAATTAAATCCCGTTAAGCCGCAAATCGCTTTTGAAGCCATCTGCGAAAAATAGGACCTGTTGGTCAAGGTCAGTTACAGTTCGTTTAAAGATTTTGTCCATAATCATCAGATCGCTATCTGGCCTGACCAACGCACCTATCGCATCGAAGCTGAGCCGGGGTAGTGAAGCACAGCTCGATTATGGCAAAGTCGGTCTGCTGTTTGATCCATTAACGGGACACAACAAAGTGGTTCATAGCTCTATTGCCACATTGTCTTTTAATCGTCATAAATTTGTGGAATTTGCTTTCACACAAGACCAACTGCACTTTGTGGCTTCTTCAGCAGATCGGCGGATGCGGTGCATAAAGGCTTTGTAGTCCAGCTTTTTGATGTTTTACAGTCAAAATAATAGCTCACCATCGAAGCCATTGGCCAACGGATCGATGAAGGGACGAAAAAAGCGCTGGGCAATCTGGCATTGGATAACAATGGCTGGGTCAAAGTGGATGAACAGTTCCAGACCTCGATTGAAAATGTTTTTGCTAGCGGGGATATTATCAATGTCGGAACCACGGCGGTGCAGGCGGTGGCGGAAGGGATGAAGGCGGCGGAGGCGATTGACGATAATTTGAGATAAATTTTCACTTGACTTTTAGCTGATAATGCTTTACCTTTAATCAGAGATTATTGATTCATTTTTGATATAACGATTTGAAAATTTTTTATACTTTGACTTTGCATCACACAAAGGCGATGCACTCCATATTAGCTTTATTGAGAAAGGAAAGATAAAAATGAGCCACGTGCTTCAATTAGAATTGCCAGAAGAAATATATAAGCCATTAGCTAAAAATGCCAAACAGAAGGGTCGTTCACCCGAAGAAATTGCTATTGAATATTTGAAATCAATTCTTTCAAAATTAGAAGATGACCCGATTGAAAAATTTATCGGGGCGTTCCGCAGCGATAATCCTGATTGGGCAGATCAACATGATAAATATCTAGGACAAGCGCAAATCGAAAAAATGAGAGAGAAAGAACCAGGGAAATAGCTAGAAAGGATTATTCGTCGATACTTCTTGATGGGGGAATTTGTTTATTCAAATCCCCAACGGATTGATGAAGCCAACGGATAAAAGCAGAACAATATCCGTTGGGTTCATCTATCAGTTGGGCAAAATTAGCTTTCAAAAATCGAAAGCATGAAGCTTATCCATCTGAAAATTATTTATTGGCAGTCCTTCTTCAAATCAACCACAAAGGAACAAAAATAAAATCCTCATCTACTTTCAAAGGTCCATTATAAATCAGGATCATTTTATTGACCCTTCTGCGGTAGTCCTGTTTGAATTTCAAGAGATTTTTCAAATCAGATCCACCGTAAGTATTGCTGAATTTTACTTCGACTGGAATCAACTGATTGCCACTTTCGATCACAAAGTCAACTTCAGCGCCACCAGCCGTGCGCCAAAAATAAATATTTGCTGGAGGAATTGCGTTGCTGAGCATTTTGTTGAATTCATTGAAACAGAGATTTTCAAATACGGGTCCTAATTTGCCGCTCGTTTCCAGTACCGTAGTGCTTGTCAGTCCGCTTGCCAGGCTGAACAAACCGACATCGAACAAATAAATTTTCGGGGTCTTCACCAGGCGCCTCCGAATGTGCGGCGTGTATGGCTGCACCTGTTGCAACACAAATGTCTGTTCCAATATGCTGAGATATTTGGCGACCGTATTTTGCGCAATACCAATATCGCTGGCAAAACGGCTTTTGACCAATAGATTGCCAATTTGCAGGAGGGTCAGATTCAATAAACGGGTGAAATCTTCCAAATTGCCCACCTGTGCCAGGCTTCGAATATCTCGCTCCAGATAAGTCAGACGATATTGTCGCAGGTATTCCAACGCCTCTTGAGGGGTGCTGGCAAGAAATGGCTCTGGCAACAAGCCACAGACCAGAATTTTTTGAATGAGAGCTGCCAGTTGTTGGTGAATCGGTAACAAATCCACATTGATTTCTCGGAAATAATCTGGCTGAAATCGATGGTTCAATAATTCATTAACAAGTGATGGCAGATTGATATAAGGATAATTGTGCCCGATAATTTCTTTGAGTGAAAATGGAAATAAATAGTTCTGTTGAGCACGACCTGCGAAAGTTTCAGCAGTTTGAGAGCTGATTTCCAGCGCCGCCGATCCCGATAGCATGAATTGTAATTTTGATCGATAGGTGTCATGGTAGAGTTTTATTTGATCAAAGTACTCAGGATATTTCTGCACCTCATCGAGAAACAGATAGATTGGGCGGGGATTGTCGGCGATTGGCTTACCGCTGAACAGCTCAATAATTTCCAGCAGCAGGTGGGGATTGCTTTTCAACTGGCTTCGCAGTTCGATATCATCAAAATTTAAATAAAAAATATTTTTGGACGGAATGTTCTGGTGATGCAATAGATGGTCAATGCATTGCCACATCAGCGTGGTCTTGCCCGTTCGACGAGCTCCTGTTAAGATTTGAATATAGGGATTATTAAGCTGTCCGATTAGCCTGGATTGAATGAAACGGTGAATTAATCGTTGATCAGCAGACCAATCACCCACTTGCCAGGGATTGAGGACGAAAAATAGTTGTTCGTTGATCATATTACTCTGCAATTTTATCAAGGTGCTATTAAAATTACATGAAAATATAATCAATGGCATGCGAAATTGCAAGCTTTTTTTCAGTTTTAAAATAATATCGAATAGTGGAAGCTATTGCCCAACGGATTAATGATGAGACGAAAAAGGGATTGGGCCGTCTGGCATTGGATAACAATGGCTGGATCAAAGTAGATGATCATTTCCAGACCTCGATGGAAAATGTTTTTGCTGGCGGGGATATTATCAATGGCGGAACCACGGCGGTGCAGGCGGTGGCTGAGGGGATGAAGGCGGCGGAGGAGATTGATTTTAATTTGAGATAAATTTTCGATTGACTTTTAGCTGATAATGCATTACTTTTAATGGGAAATCATTGCTTCATTCTTTGTATTACGATTTAAGGACTTTTTTATGCCTTGCCCTCCTATCGTCAAGATGACACACTCTAGCTCAATTTTGTTAGATAGGGATGATTAAAATGAGTCATGGACTTCAATTTTAATTGCCAGAGGATGTTTATAAATCATTCGAAAAATATTCTATATCTCTTGGACCCAACTTCATCATTGATTTCGTTTAAAAATTGAAGCCCAACATCTACGGGTAAAGGATTTTTATTCGATATAATTTTTGGGGGAATTTCATATACCACAACCAATTTTTGAAATGAACTGAGACTGAAGCGAGGGCAATCGCCAGGCAACATAAGTTTTACTTTTAAATTGAGGAGCACAAGAAGCAATATGCGTTATGGCTATTTTGATGATCGACAGAGAGAGTACGTAATAACGACTCCCCGTACGCCCTACCCCTGGATCAATTATCTGGGCACCGAAGAATTCTTTTCCATCATTTCAAATACGGCTGGCGGGTATTGCTTTTATAAGGATGCCAGGCTGAGAAGAATTACTCGCTATCGTTACAACAATGTTCCGCTGGACGCTAATGGCAGATATTTCTATATCAATGATGGCGGAGAAGTATGGTCGCCGGGATGGAAGCCGGTCAAAAATTCTCTGGATCGCTATGAGTGCCGACACGGGCTGAGCTATACGGTCATCACCGGAGAAAAAAATGGTATTCAGGCCGAAGTATTATTTTTTGTGCCAATCGGCGATCATTGTGAGATTCAAAAAGTCAGGCTCACTAACAAGGGGAACAAGCCAAAAAAATTCAAGCTATTTTCTTTCATCGAATTTTGTCTCTGGAATGCGCTGGACGATATGACCAATTTTCAAAGAAATTTTTCCACTGGTGAGGTGGAAATCAAGGGTTCGGTGATTTATCACAAGACCGAATATAAAGAGCGCCGGAATCATTATGCCTTCTACTCGGTGAATCAGCCCATTCAGGGATTCGACACGGATCGGGAGGCGTTCGTCGGCTTGTACAATGGCTTTGAAAATCCTGATGTTGTGCTCGCTGGCAAAAGTAGCAATTCCGAAGCCCACGGCTGGTCGCCAGTTGCCTCGCATGGCCTCGAAATCACGCTTGGCCCAAAGGAACAGAAAGAGCTGATTTTTATGCTGGGCTATGTTGAAAATGATGAAGATGAAAAGTGGGAAGGTCCAGGCATTATCAATAAGCAGAAAGCAGAAAAGCTGATTGCCAAATACAGCGATTCGGATTCGGTGAATAGCGCCTTTGAAAATCTAAAATCATACTGGTCTGATCTGCTTTCCATCTATCAATTAAAAAGCAATGATGAAAAGCTCGACCGCATGGTAAATATCTGGAATCAATATCAGTGCATGGTCACGTTCAATATGTCCCGCAGCGCTTCCTATTTTGAATCTGGGATTGGCAGAGGCATGGGCTTTCGTGATTCCAACCAGGATTTGATCGGATTCGTGCATCAGATTCCTGAAAAGGCAAAGCAGCGAATTCTGGACATTGCCGCCACCCAGTTTGAAGACGGCGGCGCCTATCATCAATATCAGCCGTTGACCAAACGCGGCAACAACGAGATCGGTGGCAATTTCAATGATGATCCGCTCTGGCTGATTTTATCGACCGCCAGCTACATCAAAGAGACTGGCGATTGGTCCATTCTTGATGAAATGGTTCCATTTGATAACGATGAAACCAAAGCTCGACCATTATTCGAGCATTTGAAGCGATCCTTTTATCATGTGGTCAATAATTTGGGACCGCACGGACTGCCGCTGATCGGTCGGGCGGATTGGAACGATTGTCTGAACCTCAATTGCTTTTCTAAAAATCCAGATGAATCATTTCAAACCACGGAAAATAAAAAAGGCGGCGTGGCTGAATCCATCTTTATTGGGGGCATGTTTGTCCTCTATGGCGCTGAGTTCGCTGAACTATGCCGACGTCGCGGTGAAACGGCTGAGGCTGAATTGGCGATGGCCCATGTCAATAAAATGAGAGATGCCGTCAATCAGCATGGTTGGGATGGAGAGTGGTTTCTCCGGGCTTATGATTATTTCGGCAACAAAGTCGGCAGCAACGAAAACGAGGAGGGGAAGATTTTCATCGAGCCGCAGGGATTTTGCGTCATGGCCGGCATTGGCCTGGAAGATGGCCGGGCGAGGCTGGCGCTGGATTCGGTGAAAAAATATCTCGATTGTGAACACGGCATCGTTTTGAACCATCCCGCATTTACCAAATACTACATCCATCTGGGCGAAATCTCGACCTATCCAAAAGGCTATAAAGAAAACGCTGGCGTGTTCTGTCACAACAATCCCTGGATCATGATCGCGGAAACCCTGCTCGGCAACGGCGATCAGGCGTTTGAATATTATCGAAAGATCGCTCCTTCCTATCTGGAAGATAGAAGTGAGCTGCATAAAACCGAGCCTTATGTCTATTCCCAGATGATCGCTGGCAAAGATGCCTTCAAACCTGGCGAGGCCAAAAATTCCTGGTTGACTGGAACCGCGGCGTGGAATTTCTATGCGATTACCCAATACATTTTGGGCATTCGTCCCGATTACGATGGGTTGATTGTCGATCCCTGCATTCCTAAAAATTGGGATGGTTTTACCGTTTACAGAAAATTTCGGAATGCGAATTATCATATCTCCGTCCAGAATCCCAACCATATTTCAAAAGGGATAAAGGAAATTTTTATTGATGGGAAACCACTGAATGGCAATGTCATTCCTGCATTTGGGGATGGGAAGAAGCATGATGTTAGGGTTATATTGGGATGAACGCCTAATAGTAGGATGTCTATCTTTTTGTTGCACGCATCGCTAATAATCATTTGAATGCTTGCTCTATTTTTAGCGCTATTTCATACTTTACCAGGTTTAGCGATAAACAAAGGAATTTTCGATGAAGCCCAATAAGCCTCACTATTCCACTGCCCAACTGACTGTTCTTCTTTTACTGCGCCTGGCAATTGGCTGGCATTTTCTTTATGAGGGAATCGCGAAGCTTTTTACACCCAATTGGTCTTCGGCTTCCTATCTGGACTCGTCTCGCTGGATTTTGAGAGATGTCTTTCACTGGATTGCCTCCAATCCTTCGGCGTTAAAAGCGGTGGATTTCCTCAATACCTGGGGGCTCATCCTGATTGGCCTGGGGCTGCTGTTCGGCGTTCTCCCCCGGGTCGCCAGCATTTCGGGCATGGTGCTGTTGCTGCTTTATTACATCGCCCATCCGCCATTTATCGGATCAGGTTTTGGAGCGCCAACCGAAGGACATTATCTGGTTGTGGATAAAGTTTTGATCGAGCTGCTGGCGCTGGCGGTTTTGACCATTTTCCCCACCAGTAGCATGCCTGGCTTGAAGCAGCTTCTGATGATGTTCAAGAAAAAAAAGCTGCTTCCGAGCAATCCTTCAGAAAACAAACCCGTGGAAAAAACATATCATCCGCCAGATTGGAGTCGCCGGGAGATCATTACAAGCCTGGTAACGCTCCCGGTTTTTGGCGCCTTCGTTTTTGCCGTGCTGAGAAAAATGGGCTGGGAAAGTTATGAACGAAAACATTTGCAAGATAGTCTCGATGCGGTGACGGGCGCGACGGTCAAATCGTTCAATTATTCCAAATTGAAGGATTTGAAAGGCACGTTGCCATTCGGTCATATCGGAGAACTGAAATTGAGCCGATTGATTTTGGGGGGCAATTTGGTTGGCGGCTGGGCGCATGCGCGAGATTTGATCTATGTCGATAAACTGGTCAAATCCTATCATACCAAAGACAAGATTTTCGAGACCTTTTATCTGGCTGAAAAATGCGGTATCAACTGTTTTTTGACCAATCCGGTTTTGAGTCAGATCGTTAATGAATATTGGAAAAGAAATATTGGCAAGATTCAGTTCATCTCTGATTGCGCTTACAGAGGCGACGTCTTTGCTGGAATCAAAATATCCATCGATAACGGCGCGCACTCCTGTTATGTCCAGGGCGGCATCGCCGATCAGTTGGTGAAGGACGGCAAGCTGGAGCTGATCGCTCAATCGCTCGAATTGATAAAACAAAATGGCTTGCCTGCTGGCATTGGCGCCCATTCACTGGACACAGTCAAAGCCTGTGTCAATTACGGCCTGAAACCCGATTATTGGGTGAAGACGCTGCATCCGCTGGATTACTGGTCGGCAAAGGCGCAACCAGAACATGATAATATCTGGTGCACCAATCCTGAAGAAACGATTGCCTACATGCAAAACCTGGAACAACCCTGGATCGCATTCAAAACATTGGCTGCTGGGGCGATCCACCCCAGTGTTGGTTTTCAATATGCCTTCAAAAACGGTGCGGATTTTATCTGTGTCGGGATGTATGATTTCCAGATCGTGGATGATGTCAATATCGCGCTGGAGGCACTGACGAACAATTTGTCGCGGGAACGGCGATGGCTTGGCTGACAGATGACGATTATTAAAAATAAAGGCGGTGAAGAACTATTTTTGTAAATTGCTTCCAGCGGATTGTTTTTGAGCCGTGAAGTTTGAATTTGGAGGCTGCAGATCTTCAATCATCGATTGAATCAATCATTCACGTCTGGTGAGTTGGTTAGAAAACATGCGGACGGGTTAGCCGTCGGCAGATTGGCATCGGCGACATACGGCAAAATGGCTTCTTTTCCTGAATTTTTTTCCCTCTCTTCTCTCATCTTCAATGTTTCTCCTTCCAACAATTGCATTTATTGATTGGACTCATGATGAATAAAGAACTCTATACACTTGATCATGATGGGATGAAGCCATCAACTGTGCAAAATTCAATTGCAATTTTCAGAAAAAAAGTTTATTATTCCACTGTTTTGCATGGAGCGTTCATCACCCTTTCGAAGCAGCTATGAGGAATTAGTTCATGAGGAATGTCGCTAAAAATTCTTCTTATGGTCCTGCAGCCTGTTCTGATATCCGATCCATCATCGCTAACGTTCAATATATCCTTTTGTGCAACAGCATTGCACTTGATCAAATTAAAGAAATCACGTTTTATCATTTGATGAAGGTGGCCATTTTTCTTCCCACGGTTGAATTATGGTCTGGTTCTGATAGAGGTTTTCGTGATAAATGAGAGTCAGCACGGGGAAGGGAAAGCAACACGATAAAGGATTGCTGATTGGTACCTATTTTGTTTTTTCAGCAGCCAGCGTTTTGTCTCAAGCACGAGTTTTTATCGGAAAAGGGTTGAAAAGAGATGTTTCTCTGCCCAAAAATTCTCTCGCTCAATTCCGAGTTTAAGGCTTGCAATATTTGGCCAGAGTAAAATGACTGTTGCAGAGTTGCGTTTTCAAATAGCATTTCATGATTTTGGACAAGAATGCTTTGAGAGATCTTTCATATTGAAGCAAGGTTAAATTTTTTCAGCTAAAATAATTGGTATTTGAAAAATTCTTTTTAGAGGATCAATGAGAGCAATTCAAATTCAGCGCAAGCAACTTCATCTCAAAGGGGAATCAATCCCTCTCATCAGCGGCGAAGTGCATTACTGGCGGCTGCAGCCCTATTATTGGGAGAGATGCCTGAAGCGCGTCAAAGAAATGGGCATCCAAATGATAGCCAGCTATGTCTGCTGGGACTTTCATGAATATGAGCCGGGCAAACTGGATTTTTCGGGCGAGACCGCTCCTGAGCGGAATCTGGTCGGCTTTCTGGAATTGTGCCAGGCTATGGGATTCAAAATCATTATCCGGCCTGGCCCATATATTTATTCGGAATGGCAGCAGGGAGGAATTCCCGCACGGCTGGCGCGCTATCATCGGCAGCACCCCGTTTTTCTGAAGGAATCTGAATGCTACATTCATCAAGTCACTCAGGTTTTGATACCCTATTTTTTCACCAATGGCGGCTCAATTATTTTGCTGCAAGCTGATAATGAGATCGATTCATTCTCGATCTTTCATGGTGAACAACTGGGAATCTATGGCGGTGATGGCTTATTTCAAGAATTTTTGAAGGAAAAATATCAAACGATCCAATCGCTGAATCAGGCCTGGAGATGCGCGTTGAATGATTTCTCCGAAGCCATAGCAACGATTAAAGTCAAAGACCAGAACCCCGTAAACAAAATTCGCTCGAGAGATTTCTTTCAGTTTCATCACTGGTGCGCCAATAAGATCGCTCGCTGGGCCGTAAAAACCTATCGCGCGGCTGGCGTCGATATTCCCATTTACCTCAATACCGTGCATCATTGTTACAGCCAGAATTTGCTGGAGATGGCCGAGGAGTTCGGTCTGGTGGGCATCGATCTGTATCCCTCTAACGAATTCCATGCCAGTGAAAACGAGCATCTGAATTTTTTGAGAAATTGCTGCTATGCCAGTGCGGTTACCGAGCTGCCCTACATTCCCGAATTCCAAAGCGGCATCTGGCATGGTTATCATTATCACACCAAAAATTTGAGCGCCAATCATTATCGCCTATCGTGCCTGACGGCTTTGATGGGCGGCATCGTGGGCTGGAATTGGTACATGCTGGTGGAGCGGGATAACTGGTATTATTCGCCCATCAACTCCAGGGGGCTTGTTCGTCCCGAGTTGTTCGAGCCGATGAAGAAAATAGTGGAGGTCTTCTATCAAATCAATCCATCAGAATTGAAGAAGCTCACCGCCACGGCCATCACCGAAGATGAAAATCATTTTCTGGCTGAAGGCATGGGACATCAGCTTGCTGTGGCAAAAGCGGTTTATGAATCGGGCATCCCGTTCCAAAGCTATGATCTGGCAAAGGGGAGCTCGAATTCCCAGTTGCTATTCTATGCGGGACCCGACTGGCTGCCGCAAGCCAGCCATCAGCACCTGCGCCAATTCGTCGAGCAGGGGGGAACACTGGTTTGTTTCAATTCCTACCCTCAATTGGATGAACTTTTTCAACCGTTTTTGGAACTGCCGTTTATTCCAGCCGATGGCTCGACCCTCACCAAAAATTTCGATCTGCAACTAGGTTCAAAAACGATCCGCATCAAAGATTCCATCTCTATCTTTCGGCAGGTGAAAGGCGAGCCGATCTATGCCATTCAATCCGAGAAGCAGATCGACAATATTTTTGCTGAGGAAAATGAGCTGCTGGATGATAATGAGGCAGGGAGGAAGTTTATTGTCGGTTATCAGCTTCCAGTTGGCAAGGGCAAAATGATCTTTTTGGGAGTTGCTCCAAATCCAGAGATTATCAAAGCCATTCATCAAATGACAGGAACAACGATTTATTGCCAGCCCAGCTCGCCCAAGGTGTTTTCCGCTCTGTTTCAGAAAAGTGAAGATCAATACTATTTGATCGTCGTTAACACGGGCGAGGAAAATCGCGAGGTGAGAATTCAATTGACACCTGCTATTTTCGCCAATTCAAACTGGAATTGCACGGACCTTTTTTCGGCTGAAAACGAGAACCTGTCATTTTCTGACGCACCATTTCTAACTGCTCCAGTTGGTCGGAAGGATGGAACGATTTTGGAATTGAATCGGCTGAGAACTGATTCCATCGCCTGAAGCGATTGAATCAGCAGCGGAGCAAGTGGTCTTTGTTGAAGCTCGATTGTTGACTGCGCCGTTTGGTCGGAAGGATGCGACGATATTGGAATTGAATCGACTGAGAACTGATTCCATCGCCTGAAGCGATGGAACCAGCTATTTGAAATTGTTAGGAGCCCATAAATGAAAAAATTCACCCAATCGCTAAAAGTACGATCCTATGAACTGGATGCCCAGGGGCATGTGAATTATGCGGTTTATTTGAACTATCTGGAATACGCGCGGGTATCTGCCCTGGAACAGGTCGGATTACGCTTCGATGATTACATCAAGCGGGGCATTTATATCGTCATCGTTGAGGTGAAGATCAAATATCTGGCCCCCGCTACCTTGGGCGATGAGCTGGAGATCACGCTGGAGGGGATCAGTCTCGGTCGCACCAGCGCCAAATTCAAACAAGAAATTTATAACCTGAAAACAGGCAAAAAAATCGTTGAAGCGGAATTGGCTGGGGTGTTCATCAACAAAGAGGGCAAGCCAATCCCGATTGAGGAGGATTTTAAAAAGGCATTTTTCGAATGATCACCTCCCTCAATCGATTTTAGCAGCCTCGGTTATAAAATGCAAGTACGGGGCCAGCACCTCGTTGCGGCGCGTCGCGGTTCCATCATAGATAATCGACACGATCGGAATGCCGATATCCTTTTCGACCTTTTTGAACAGCGATTCGCTCACCAGACCCGGGCAGCAGAAGATGGGATTGATGTGGATGAACAGCTTGATATCGGGATAATGGTGGAGCAGGCTGAAAATTTTCATCACATTTTGAGCTGTCTCGCCGCCATGCCGCAGCGAGAGGTTATAACGATTGAGGTTTTCGAAAATCGACTCGTCGAAAGTGGGAAACTCCTCCTCGAAAATTTCATTGGCGATCTGAAAGAATCGCTTTTCGAATTTCTCCAGAACTTCGACCAATAATTTATCCCGGAGCAAATAGAGATATTGCTTTTCTTCTTTGAGGTTGTAGTTATGTTTGACTGCCTGCATGCGCAGGATATAAGTGAACGGCTTGGTGACGACCTCAGCGCCATACTGTTCCAGGTCCTTTATCAGTTGCTGGTTGAAAACGTCGTTATCGCGGACGTATAGATCGCCGATAATGCTGACCTTGGGGCGCTTGCCATAATTTTCGCTCACTGGCACAGCCGCCAGTTGCGCCACAATCTCCCGAAAGACCGCTTCTTTTGATTGACCATTTTTGATACAATGATAGAGCTGCTGCCGAGATTGCTCGATCAACTGATCGGTTTGACCGGGAATTATTTCATAAGGCCGAATTTTGCAGGCCATCTTGCGGAGTAACCCGCCCAAAAGATAGCTGCAATAGGTATCATAGATCAGTTCGAACGGCATGCCGCGCATCTCGAACTCGGTGGCAAATACCTGCACTTTCTCAAATCCGTGGCCATATTGTTCCAGCAGTTTTTTGGCCATCAATGGATATTGAGGGAGATTGCATGCCAATCGAGACAGGGCGTTGAGAAAGATTGCCGTTTTTTCGGGTTGCAGCCCATATTTTTCGATCGTCGCGACCGCTGCCGATGCAATCGCGCTTACAGGCAAACACTGGCCGTCATTAAGGCGCAGACTGGAGACAATGCTGGTCGGCGTCTCTTCGATCATAATGCCCTCATATCCAGCATGTTCAAAAGCGGCGGCGATCAGGCTACAACTCAGCGCATCGAAATTGGGAATAAGAATAGTCTCCCCTTTGTGCGCGGTGAGTAGTACGCTGCTCGCTGTGCTCGGACTGGGAGTGGCAGTTCCTCGTTGATAATGATTTCGGAACGAACGAACAGCCGCTTCGATTCGCGTTTCATAGCCGACATCCGAGCCATGCTCGTCCAATTGCAACACCAGATAGGGCTTTTGATGATAATCCATAATCTCTTTAAGATAGCTCAGCATAAATGAATCCGGGGAACATTTGAACGCAGTGAGGATCACAGGATATAATCCGGCATGCTGGCAAACGTATTCTGCTGCTTTTAAAATATCAGCGGCAAATTTCCAGTGATTCCAGTTTAAATAATCCTGGGTAATAGCGCTCATCCGCACTTCGGTCGTCGAGAGCATATCCTGGAAAAAAGTGCTGATGCCCAGATCACTGAATTTTTCCGGGATATTCTTATTCAATACAGCATCAAGGATCAAATAGGGCCGACCCAAAAGCACCACGGAGATGTCGTTAAACCAATTCTGTTGTTGGCGAAACATTTCTACCAGTTGCTGCTTCTGCTGGGTGAACCATTGCCATGCCTCGGTATAAGCCTTTTGGATTTCACTGGGCGTTTGGACCAGCTTGAGCGCTGGGGGGAGGCTCTCATAGATCTGCTGAATATTATAAATAGGCGGCCGAGAAAAGTCAATGATCGGCGCGATGGAGCGCTCTTTCAAGTTCAAGGCCTCGATGTTCTGCACCAATGCAACGGCGTAATTGGAATAGTAGCAATAAAATTTTGGGTCATCTGGATCACCTCCTTCAAAACAATGGGGCAAGAAGAGATAATCCACTGACTCACTGAGTTTTTTGACATGACCATGCCAGTAGCAGAGCGGTGCGCAGAACTCTGCCCCAGCGATCTCTTTGCCGCTTTCCAGGTGTTCTGCCTGGGGAGAGGATAACTTTACATGATAGCCCAATTTTTTGAAGAACAGTTCCCAGAACGGCGCATATTCGATCACGTAGAGGGTATTGGGTATGCCGATGGTGATCTCATTCTTGCTTTTTGCGGGCTGAATGTCCTCTTGCTTCAGGGCAAAAATTCGATGCCGCAGCGAGAGCAAATTGACATCGATAAGCTGTTTTAATTTGTCCAGGGGGATGTTCAAATCGAGTTGTTTTACCCTCTCCAGCAGAAGTTTCAAATTCAAATCTTTGAATTTTTCCAGCGATAGATCCAGATCGATCTGCTTCAATTTCTCCAATGAAACTGCGAGATTGATTTTCTTTAGTTCCTCTAAAAAGGATGTTACTCTGTTTTCTGTGGCGTCCTGAGTTGGTTGACTGAGGGCGTGCGCCAGGCTAAAAATGCGCCGTCGTTGACTCAGCAGATCAAAGCGAGACGCTCGTCGGGGCTTATAGCCATCGCTTGTTTCGTCACGACCACACAGGTATCCCCAAACCACGTCTTCGTCTGCCATACGAATTCGGATCAGCTTGCAATGGTTCTTACAGCCATCGCAGATTTCATTGATCACCTCGGGCGACTCCTTATAGAAATCGATGCCGCGAAATTTGGATTTGGGGAGTAGCTGGCCACCTATCTTTGACATTCCCCTTGACCTCGCTTCGACGGGGGGAATTCGCAAGCCCCCATTGGAAGCGACCGAAGGAAGTCCCCGCCAGGGTAAGGGATTTAGGGAGATGTCAGGTTTCATCTCTGCCAATTGATGTATCATTTCCTCTTTCATCAACAAGCACACTCCCAACGCGCCTGTCAAATGACAATACTTCGACACAAAGATGGGCTTCTGCAATTTTTGCTCGAATGCCATTACCAGCGCATGATTTTTTGCCGTCGCGCCCTGAAAACAGATGACGTTGCCGATTTTATTCAAATGCGCCACCTTGGAGAGATAGTTATCGCGAACCGAATGCAGCACCGCGGCCAAAAGCTCGGATTTGGAATAGCCCTGGCTCATCAGATGATTCAGATCACGCTCCATGAACACGGTGCAGCGATCGCTGGTCAACGGAGAAGCTGTCCCTATCGCCAGTTTCGAATATTCACTGAGCGCCACATTCAGCCGTTTCGCTTGTTCCTCGATAAAGCTCCCAGTTCCCGCAGCGCAAACATAGTTCATCACCGAAAAGGTGACCTGACCGTTCTTCATGACTGTAAATTTGGAGTCCTGGCCACCGATTTCGATGATGGTGTCGACCTGGGGATTAAGGGCGTATGCCGCACGGGCGTGGGCGGTAATCTCATCGATCACCAGATCCGCATTGAGCACCTTATGAATGAACTTACGGCCTGAGCCAGTGGTGCCGACTCCACAGAATTCAAATTGAACGTCATATTTCTGCTCGATCTCCCGGAGCGCGCGCAATAACGCCTGCGTGGCTTTGATGGGTTGTCCCATGGTACGCGTGTATAATCCAAGCAGAATATTTTGCCCTTCTTGCTGCGCATGCATCACGATCGCTTTGGTGCTGGTGGAACCGATGTCGATTCCCATGAAAACCGGGGTCACACCAGATGCTTCAGGAAGCTGATAAAGGTCGACTTCAACCCCGTTTGAGACATAATGCAAATGGTCATCGAAATTGGGGAAAACCGATTGCTCTGATTTGAGCGCAGGGAAGAAATAATGCTTCTCTATGTTCTGCTTTTTTAGAAGCGTGGTAAAACCCTTTGAAGGTTGCGCCTGCTGCGCCATGAGCGCACAACCGATTGCCACAGCCAGCTCAGCATATTCGGGAATTGCAATCGGATGACCGATGATTTCGGAAATATAGTGGATCACCTTTTTATTATTAGAGACGCCGCCGACCACGATCACAGGATCCCGCAATTCGATCCCCTTGACCAATGTATCTGTAATATTATGAGCCAGCCCCTTGCACAATCCAGCCGCGATGGCGGAAACTGAATAGCCCTGCTGCTGACAGTGGATCAAATCGGTCTTGGCAAATACGGCGCAACGGGTGGCAATTTTAGGCGGCTCACCATCGAATGTCTCTGCCAGTCGACTCAGCTCCGCGCTGCCCGAAAGGCCCAATCGCCCGGCTTGCTGATCGAGAAACGCGCCAGTCCCCGCAGCGCACGAGGAATTGGAAATGAACTTCTGATAGCGCCCCTGCTCATCGAATAAAATCAGCCCAAAGGTCTCGCCGCCGATGGTGAAAATGCTACCGACATCATTGACCAAAAATTTCACCCCTTCGATCAATGCCACCTGCTCGTTGGCGCTGATCCCCTCATTGAAAAAATCGGCTGCTTTATGATTGTAGCAAACCTGATCGATCTTTGTCAGGTCGATCTCTTTGAACAACTCTTGCAATGCTGCAAAGATATTCCCACGATGAAAGCCATAATAGCTCCGAATGAGCTGTCGATTTTGATCTAATAAGACATAAGCGATGGATACCGAGCCGATGTCAATACCTAAGAAATAACGATCACCTTGGGCTGAAATCATATTGCATTCCTCCTGAAGTTATGTTTAGCCCCAAATATATCAATTTTTGGGGAAGGATGCAAATGAAAGTTTAATGTCTGTGTTCAAATTCATGAAGTAACTTTCGAAAATCCGCATCGGTGTTTAGGGAAAATTATAGCAATCAACCTTCATGCGCCTCAGCGGCTGCAAATGCTGAGCAATGCAGATACAATACCCGCAACAGTGCTGCGATCGGCTGGAATTCATAAATTGAACTGCGAGCCGAGGGAGTAGGACGATCGAAGATGGACTGTACCTGAAACTTAGTGTTCTTCACTGTATCGGCTGGAAGCGGGGAGGTATGTACAGAAAAGAAAACTAATTCTAATGAGATAATTTTCGCCATATTCTCAGAGATAAATTCCTGGGTTGAAAATCCGCCGTGGAGGATTATTTTCATGTTGTCCATGTGGGACAAATGGATTTTTTTTACCCAATCAAGAATTGGATTGACGATCCCTAAACCAGCTTTCGACATGCTCAACATTTATAACCTGCGAGGCGAAGAAATCGCCACGCTGGTTGCGGAACAACGAGCGGCTGGAATTGACAAATTTAATTGGGATGCGAGGGGATCGGCGAGCGGGGTGTATCTGTATCGGCTGGAGGCCGAGGAATTTGTGCCGCCATGAAAGGCAATTCATTCGACCCGCAGCAGTATCGGCTATTGAATGGGCAGCAACCATTGGGTGACTGCTAGCCATGGCTGGAAGACCAGCATCAATGGTCGGGCAATTGCGCTGGCTTGGGTGAGGCGCTGACGCGATGGCCGTGAGGTCAAACATCATTCATCACGACCTAATGATTTAATAGAAGTATGCCAGATAAAATCAGTTTTACTGGACCAGGGGATGTATTGGGTGCTGGTTTTTAGGACCACTTGGTCAGATTTCAATCCAAAACCCTCTCCAAATCCGCCTGATAACTGGATGGAGGATTTATTGTAATGTCCCCTTTTGAAGCAGAGCCAGTGGGGATGTTGCTTCGCACAGAATTGAGTAGCTAATATTGAAAACTGTGGTCTGACCAAAGTGGTATTAGCAGCTACCAGCCGTAAAAAAGCGCACTGCTTGCTATCAGCCGATTGGCCTGCGCCTTCACTTGACCTATCAGGTTCAATAGTCCTGTTCCGGGGGGTACATTCTCATTTTCGGCTTTTAAAACCATCAACATCATTATTAATTCAACCCGCCTCTAATCCCATGAGTCTCAAACAACAATCGGTTCTGGCACTGTACTGATGCAAGGTCCCTCTCGCGGCCAGAACTGGCATAGGAATTGTATGATTGTACTGCGAAAGCAATATGGCAAATGTCCGGGCCGCATTCGATCAGCTTTGAATGTATATTCAATGCACCGCGTCGCAGTTCAACATCAGGCGCGCATTAGCAGACCTATTCAATAGCATAGCCTTTGAAAAGAACAAGCTGGCCGGGCCAGCGCCAGCGAGATCCTAATTTGCTAATTGGAGCATTGACGATATTAGCGATCAAAATGGGCTGGATTGCCAGGCGAGAATTTTGGTTTTGGGAATCTAAAATAGAGGAAACGGTAAAATGTATCGATCGGGATTGATGATGCTGGTTTATATGTTTTCGCTGGCAGTGGCGGTAAAGCCATCAACCCTCGCAGGTCAAACACCACTGGTTTATGTAGTGCTTTTTACTCACATTGAAGATAACTGTCCTCCCGAGCCATTGGGATCCCCCCAGTCGATACACAACTATTTTGACTGGCGCAACAAGACGATTGCCATTGCCAATCTGTTTCTCAAACATCATGTGAAATGGGTGTTTGAGCCGGATTGGACGTTTCTTGTGGCGGCGCTGACGTATGAAGTCGATTCTGTGACCGCCACGACCAATCACAAGAACTTATTGCGCTATCTGAAAGAAGACCTGCAGGTGACCATCGATCCCCACTCGCATGAGCACCGGGGGTATAACTATACCGATGTGGCACACCTGCTCGATTCGCTGGGCGTTGGCGGGAGCACAGTGGTCGGAGGCCACGTCTGGGATCCAAGTTTGCCGCAGTTTCAAAACTGGGATCGTTTTCGAGTGCCCGTACCGGGCTCGAAATTCCCCTGGGCGAGCTGGCGCGGGGACATTCTGATGGGCAGCGCCACACCAAATCATATCAATGATCCGGTGATATCGGGGGTCTGGCGACCCAAAGATCGATATCATTTCTTCGAGGATGATCCCGCTGGGAATATCGTCAACGTGGGGCAATACAGGGACGCCGAGGCGGGAGATTATGCTGGCTTCATTCAATATACGTTGGAATTGATTGATTGCTATAGATCAGGAATCGTTCCAGCGCAATATATGTTGACCATTTCGAAACACCTTTCCCCTAATGAGATCAATGCTCCTCATGCGCTTCATGTCATCGAAGATTCGTTGCTCGTGCCGCTGACTGAGCTGCAACTTGAGGGAAAGGTGAAGATCACCGATTTCACCGCGCTGGTAGCGGATTGGAAAACCGTGTTTGGTGCGCAAGCGTTCATATATGCCCCGAATAGCACGGTGGGTATGAGGGATGAACGCGATTTGCCCGCCCATCAGTTCGCGCTGTTCCAAACCTACCCCAATCCGTTTAATCCGACCGTAACAGTTCGTTTCTCTCTGGCCGGACGCGAGCATGTAACCCTGAAGGTATTCGATGCCCTGGGCCGAGAACAAGCCACGCTGTTGGATGGTTTATTGGATAAAGGCGAACATCAGATGAACTTCAACTCCACTCACCTTCCCAGTGGAACCTATTTGTTTCAGATCAGGACCGATTCTTTTTCGCAGATTCGCAAGGCGCTTTTGATCAGGTAACCCCTGTTCCTCAATGGCCAAGCTGAATAGCAACAATATTGTTCTTTCTCTCTGGAAATGAAATTTTGATCGTGCATCCTGTAGCCCTTTCTCTTGAATGAAAGCAAAAAACTTTTTGGCAGGCACTGCGATCGATGCGGATCGAAATGACAGGTAATCATTGATAGATTTTGGTGATCTGATTGCGTTGAGGTAGGAGTTAGATTCATTATGCCATTGCTTCAGCGAGTGGAAGCAATTATCATAATCATATTTCAATGTTTTGAATCTTTGAAAAAGATTTTTCCCTGCTAAAGACTGAGAGCGATGCTCATCAAAAAAACTTTTGCTTGATATTGAAGGATTTTTTTTTATATTAGTTGTTAGAATCAGCGCTAAGCCACGATCACTTCACTAATTCGAAAGGAGAAAATCATGGTGAAAAAATTGCCAATGTTCTTTAACTTTTGACCGAAAATCCCATAGATGCCGCTTAAAGGCGTAAATCAAAGCTTGGCTACTCCGGCCATCTATTTCACCAACACTGAATATCCCTCTTTCGTTTTCCTCTCACCATATCCTACGCGAGAGCAAAGAAGGCCGTTCATGCTGGCGATGGGCTATTTCGGACAAGCGTTTCATTCCTTGCTTATCCCTTGCTCCAAAAACTGGCCAAACTAATTAATCATAGAAGGAGGACTCCATGAAGACAATAACAACTGTTGCGCCTTGTCTATTTTGTCTTATTCTGGTCTGTTTCTGGGCGACCTTCTTGCTTGCTACCACCGAAGCCGACCTAATTTTGTACAATGGCAAGATCATCACCGTCGATTCGCAGGATCGTATCTATCAAGCAGTAGCGGTGAAGGATGGGAAGATACTTCAATTGGGGACTGATGCGGAGATCAAGCTGCTGGTTGGACCTCGCTGCAAAATGATTGACCTGAATGGGAAAACCGTAACACCGGGCTTGATTGATTCCCATTATCACCTCATGTACTATGGTGCACAATTCTGGCCAGCCTTTCTCAATATTCGCCATCCTGTCGTCACCAGCAAAGCGGATCTGCTGCGTGTCCTTGGCGACTATGCCAGGCAGCTTCAGCCCGGGGAATGGATTTCGGGCAACCAGGGTTTTACTTTAAAAGCGTATGAAACAGTGGATCGTTGGGATCTGGACCCGGTGATCCCGAATAATCCAGCCTATCTTCGACACTCCAGTGGTCAATTTTCTGTAGTGAATTCTCTGGCGCTCAGCATTGCCGGTATTACAAAGGATACCCCCAATCCGCCCGGCAGCTTGATTATGCGCAATGCAGAGGGTGAGCCTACGGGCATCCTGTCGCATTATCCAGCCGAGAATCTGGTAGCAGTGCATGCCACCGGCTATGGCGATCGTAGCGATGAACAGAAATTTGAAGATATCGAAGTCGGCCAACAGCTTTGCTTCGCGGCTGGTTACACGTCGGTTCAGGATGTGATTGTGGGGAGTGTGAAAGACATTATGCTTTACAAGCAGTTTGCCGAGAGCGGTCGGCTTAAGGTCCGACTATACGCAATGCTCTATATTGATTACCCCCAGGAAGCCGACACGCTGGCTAAAGCGTATGTCCCAATTAAAACAGGTCGTTTCAAGTTTGGCGGCTGGAAGCTGGCAATGGATGGTGGCATCGCTGCCCGGACAACACTGTTGTACAACAAAAATCTGTATGCATCGCAGATTTCTTATCCCTACCATTCGCAGGACGAGCTGAATCGCATGGTGAAGACGTTGTACAATACGGGGCTGCAGGTGGCGGTTCACGTTTTAGGGGATGAAGGCATCGACATGACCATCACCGCTTTCGAAGAAGCGATGAAAGCCAATCCCCGTCCCGATCCCCGATTGCGCATCGAGCATGGACTGTTTCCCAGCACCGCGGCACTGGACCGGCTGAAAAACAGCAATATCATTATTTCCACACAACCGCAGTGGATTACCTGGTATGGCGATGGGTATCGGGAGGCGACCGATGAAGCGACCATGAATCAGCTCCTGCCATTCAAAACCATGCTGGACAAGGGTATTCATCTCGCCTTTGGCTGCGACGTGCCCGCTTCCCCCTATCAGGAACCTAAATTTGCCTTCAAAGGTGCGGTATTGCGGCGCACGGCTTCTAATATCCCCATCACGCAAGGCGAACGGTTGACGAGCCGGGAGGCGCTGTGGGTGCATACCATGGGCTCGGCCTATGCCAGCTTCTCCGAGGATTCGACCGGCTCACTGGAAATCGGCAAATATGCCGATATGGTGGTCTGGTCACATGATCTCTATACCATGACCGGTGCGGAGACCAATGATCTCGCTGCGGAGATGACCATCGTCAATGGCGAAATCATGTTTGATGCGGGGAAATTGCCGATCACATCTTATTCGGATTTGTGGCTGGCGACCGCTGACATGAATCATATTCGCCAGGATCACACTGCCACTCTGCTTCAAGACGGCAAAGTCCTGATAACAGGCTGGGAATCTAATAAGGCGGAATTATTCGATCTAATTAGTGGTACTTTCGCCGAGGCCGGGAGCACCAACTGCTATCATCGGCAGGGGGCGACCGCCACCTTGTTGAACGATGGGCGGGTGCTCCTGGTAGGCGGTTCCTTCGCCCAAAAAGTTGCTGAAATTTATGATCCCAACACTGCCACGTTCAGCCTGACCGATAGCTTAAGCAGTGTCCATAGCTATCACAGCGCCACCTTATTGTCTGATGGACGAGTGCTGATAGTCGGCGGACAGGATCAAAATGGGCCTCAGACTCATGCGATTGCGGAAATTTATGATCCGCAAACCGGGAAGTTCACGCTAACCGGGAGTCTGAATGAACATCGTTCCTCACATACTGCCACGCTGCTGCCAAACGGCAAGGTGTTGATCACCGGCGGTATTCAAACCACCACGCCCGGTTCGGGAATTTATTTGAAGTCCTGTGAAATCTATGATCCCAGCACCGGCAGCTTCTCGTTGGTGCGAAGCATGAATCAGGCGCGCGTCGGCCATGCCGCGACCCGGCTTGTCAATGGCAACGTGTTGATCAGCGGTGGCGCGTATTATTCAAATAAGGGGGAGCTCTACGACTATCTGACGGATTCATGGAACTATACTGGCGGCATGAATGTGATCCGACGCAGCTCTCACACTGCCAGCTTGCTCCCCGATGGCCGAGTATTAATAGCCGGCGGTAGGATCGATGCTGTCACGGCGACGACTGAGATTTTTGATCCAGCGACCGCCACTTTCACGTTGACTGATAGCATGACAACCCCACGACAAAATCATCGCGCTACGCCGCTCTTAACAGGCGATGTGCTGGTCACCGGTGGCTATGATGGCCAAAATAACGTCAGGTCAGCCGAGCTTTATATTGTGGGGACTACCACCGCCGTTCGTCCGACCAATCCAGGGACGAATCGCCAGGGCACACCTACAACATTTTGCTTATTTCAGAATTATCCCAATCCGTTCAATCCCAGCACCGTCATCAGTTACCAGTTGCCAGTAGCCAGTCAGGTGGAGCTGAGCATCTACAACTTGCTGGGGCAGAAGGTGATGACGCTGGTGTCGGAGAAGCAATCGGCGGGGATTCACCACTTGAATTGGCACGCCCGTGGATTGCCCAGCGGCGTGTATCTGTATCGGCTGGAGGCGGGTTCATATAGACAAAGCAAAAAGCTGATTCTAATGCGATAGCACCAATCAATCCAAATTTTTTTTCAAAGCGGGACTCCATCCGCTAATTGGTAGATGGTGTCCCGCCTTTCCACCATCAATCCCCGAACTCATCAATACACTTGACTTTGAACAGGGAATTTCCTAAATTTGAATCGAGGATTACATCGGCGGATCTCAGAATGCTATATCGAATGGTTATACTAAATACTGGGAGCAAATTCCCATGCTTAAATTTTGCCTCACGATTACCCTGCTAATTTTCGTTCCATCATTTGTCTATTCACAGCCGCAGCAACTCCAATTTGAAGGACTAACCAGCAAAGATGGGCTATCGAACAATAGCGTGAAGTGCATTTTGCAGGATCGCCAGGGTTTTATGTGGTTTGGCACCGAGGAGGGAGTCAGCCGATTTGACGGTTATAATTTTGTATGCTACAAACATATACCGGATGATACAAATTGCATTTCAGCCAATTATATCTGGTCGCTGTTCGAAGATTCAGAAGGTTTTATCTGGATTGGTACGGGGAATGGCTTGAATAAATTTGATCCGGTGACCGAAAAGTTTAACCATTATTTTCATGATGATCAGCGAGCCGAAAGTATCAGCGATAATGATGTAACCTGTATTCTGGAAGACAGCGATGGTTATTTGTGGTTTGGTACCAGTCATGGTCTGAACCAATTTGATCGAAAGACTCAGGAATTTAAACATTTTATTCATGACCCAACCAATCCCAATAGCCTGAGTCTTAACTATGTCAGTTGCTTGTATGAAGATAGCCGGGGCGATCTATGGATTGGAACTGGTATTGTCACGGCCGAAGTCAGCGGTGGGATTAACAAATTGAACCGGAACACTGGACAGTTTAGTTGTCATAAATTTAAACCGGGCTTGACGGGTCATTCCAACTGGATCACCACCATCGCTGAAGATGCCTCGGGCAATGTATGGATCGGCACCGATGCCGGTGTTCAAAAATATAATGCGACAAATAACAGTTTCACCGATAACGTTTATGATAGTAAGTTGCTTCCGTACCAGCAACTGCCATCCATTCGAGCTGTGTTCTTTGACAGCAAAGGTAATTGGTGGGCCGGTTCCTATAGCAGCGGCCTTTATTTGCTGGATAAAATTACGGGAGAATTTATAAACTACCGAAATAATCCACTGGATAGTTATAGCTTGAGCGATGACAAAGTGTGGACCATATATGAGGATCGCAACGGCTGTTTATGGATCGGAACCAAGGGTGGTGGTGTCAACAAGATTAGTCCCTATGGCAATCAGTTTCATCATTATAAGAAATACTTTTCAGAACATGAAATACATCGTGCGTCTGAAGCAAATAATATCATGTCTATTTATGAAGATGGTGCAGGAATATTGTGGCTCGGTAGCGAAGGCACAATTACTATCCTTGACCGATGCAGCCTGGAAGATAAATGGGCAGGCATGCTGTCATTTGATTTGGGTGGTCAGGTAAATTCAATTCTTGAAGATGAATTGGGGATATTCTGGATTGGTACAGCTAATGGATTAATGAAGTATGATCCACAAAAAAACCGGCAAAAATGGTACACATTCCATGAGCAGGAACCTGCCCAAAAACACGCTTTATATGTCTATGCACTTTTAATTGATCCAACCGGATTTTTATGGATGGGGACACAACGAGGGCTATATCGCTTTAATAGGCAGAGGGAGACTCATACTCGATTTGTTCATCGCCCTCAACAAATTAATACGCTCAGCGATAACCGGGTATTCTCACTTTTTCAGGACAGTTTTGGCATGCTCTGGGTTGGTACTGTTTATGGCATAAATAAATTTGACCCGGTCAATCAAGTTTTTCTCAACACCCAGGTGGATGAGAAAATCCTGGATCATCTCAGATACAATGACATCCGGGTGATGTGTCAAGACAGGCTGAATCATCTCTGGATCGGAACGGCTTATGGATTAAAAAGGCTTCATCTGACAACCGGCAACTTTCGTTTATTTACTCAAAAAGATGGATTACCCGATAATGTCATTAATGGACTGCTACCCGATGACCATAGTAATATCTGGATCAGCACCAATAGCAGCCTTTCCCAATTTAATCCTGAGACCAACAAGTTTAAAAATTATGATTATTGGGATGGCATTCAAAATACGACCTTTAATTCTGGCGCTTGCTTCAAAAATAAAAAAGGCGAGTTGTTTTTTGGTGGGAACAACGGTCTCACGGTATTTCATCCGGATAGCATCAAACACGATTTATCAGTACCGCTGATTGTTATTACCGGTTTTAAGAAATTTAACCAACCGGTACAGCTTGATACCTCTATTTCTCATATCAAACAGCTCATATTTGCTTCTCATGAGAATGTGATTTCCTTTGAATTCGCCGCATTGAATTTCATCAATCCCCGAAAAAATCAGTTTGCCTATAAAATGGAAGGTTTGATAGACGACTGGATTTATACAGGCAATAAGCATGATGTTACTTTTACCAATCTGAATCCAGGAAAATATGTATTTCGGGTGAAAGGCTCCAACAGCGCTGATGTTTGGAATGAAGCTGGGGTTTCGTTACGAATTCTTGTTTTGCCACCATGGTGGCGCACGAATTGGGCTTACACGCTTTATGCAATTATCCTGGGCTCAATCGTGATTGGTCTCTGGCGATTTCAGGTCAGAAGAATCAAGATTCGAAATGAATTAAAAATGAAAAGCTTTGAAACGCAAAAGCTGCAGGAGATCGATAGCCTGAAATCCCGCTTCTTTGCCAATATCTCGCATGAATTCCGCACACCGCTGACTCTGATTTTGGAACCACTGGGCAAGATGCTATCGCAAGCAAAGAGCCAAGACAAGAAACAGGAATTGAAACTGATGCAGCGCAACGCCCAGCGATTGCAGCGACTGATCAATCAGTTGCTCGACTTATCAAAGATAGAAGCGGGCAAAATGATGCTCCAGGCCCGACCCGAAAATATCGTGGCATTGCTCAACCGCATCGTCCAGTCCTTCGAGTCCCAGGCGAAATTGAAAGGGATTGAATTAAAATTTCAGTCGGAGCAGGATGAAATCATCGCCTATATTGATCGGGATAAGATCGAGAATATTTTTTATAATTTGCTGTCCAATGCGCTAAAGTTCACTTCGGAAGGTGGAAAGGTCAGTGTACAGTTATCAGTGAGCAGTAACCAGTTGCCACTGGCAACTGAACACTGGTTACTGATTACGGTAGCGGACACCGGCATCGGCATTCCACGAGATCGGCTCGACAAAATTTTCGACCGTTTTTATCAAGTGGACGATTCCTACACCCGTGAACACGAAGGCTCTGGCATTGGGCTGGCATTGACCAAAGAATTGGTAGAATTGCATCACGGAAAAATTTCTGTCCAGAGTGAATTGAATAAAGGAACAACATTCACGGTTTATCTTCCGCTGGGAAAAGAACATTTGAAGCCAGAAGAAATGGATGTTAAGCTTTCCGAAAGCTCCGAGCTTTCGGAAAGCTGGCCCCTTGAAGAACCTTCCGAAGGCTGTGAGCCTTCGGAAGGTTTCATCCCACCATCCCGCCGCAAAGCCATCCCCATCGTTTTGATCATCGAAGATAACCGGGACATGCGCAGCTATTTGAAAGATTGTCTGGCCAGCGATTATCGCATCATCGAAGCAGTCGATGGCGAAGATGGCTTGCAGACCGCCATCGACAAAATTCCGGATTTAATCATCAGCGATGTGATGATGCCCAAAATGGACGGCTTTCAACTGTGCAAACGATTAAAAACAGATGAAAGAACCAGCCATATCCCGGTCATTCTGTTGACCGCTCGTGCTGCTGCCGCTGATAAAATTAGTGGTCTGGAATATGGGGCGGATGATTATATTGTGAAACCGTTCGATACCAAAGAATTGGTGGTTCGGGTTAAAAATCTCATCGAACAACGGCGGCTGTTGAGGAAAAAATTCAGCCAGCAGACTGCCTTTCTGCCCGATGAAATCGCGACCACTCCCGTTGATGTCTCCTTTCTGACCAGAGCAAAGCACATCGTTGAAAAGCACATCGCTGATGAGCAATTCAGCGTGGAATTATTAGCAAAAGGAATCGGCATGAGCCGCTCCCAGCTCCATCGGAAGCTGCGAGCGTTAACCGATCGATCGGCCAGCGAATTCATCCGCACGCTCCGCTTGCAGCGAGCTGCCATTCTGTTGCAGCAAAAACAGTTCAGCGTTACCGAAGTGGCATACGAAGTCGGCTTCAATAATCCCTCCTACTTTGCCGCCTGTTTTCGGAAGCAGTTTGGGAAGTTGCCATCGGAATACATGCATAGATCATAGATAATTTTTAATTGACTTTGAAACGAAATTGCATTATATTCTAATTGTGGAAGGTGATAATAAGCTCAAATATCAAATATGGTAGTCAAAAAGAGAGTGTAATTATGAATGAAAGGATTGTTTCTGATCCCAATATTTGTGGGGGCGAACCATGCATTAAAGGCACCAGAATACCAGTACACATTATTTTAAGCCATCTAGCGGCTGGAGATGATTTTGAGACAATTTTAAAAAACTTCCCTCGTCTTAGCATAGCAGATATCAGAGCCTGTATGGAATATGCTTCCTATTTAGCCACCGAAAAAGAAATGATGGTGCTATGAAGATTGTGATCGATGAAAGCATCAGCTATGGAGTTGTTTCCTATCTAAGAAGCGAAGGGCATTCTGTCATCGCTATCGCGGAACAACCTACAAGTGGCTTTAAGGATGAAGAGGTATTTGACATTGCCATAAGAGAACAAGCCACACTTTTTACCAGGGATCATCATTTCACCAATAGCTTGCGTTTTCCGCCACAGGACACGGGTGGGATAATCTTCATTAGAAAAGGAAATTTAACTTCAGATCAGGAGATTGATTTAATAATCGGTTTTTTGGCTAAATTTGCACCCCAGGACTATAAAGGACAATTAGTAACATTATATCCCGGAAGCATTAAAATCAGATCATAATCCTCCTAGCTTTTTAATTTTTTTTGCTACCTATCCTATCAATATTGGTGAAGCACAACCTCGATCGCTTATAAAGTCGGCTTCAATAATCCCTCCTATTTTGCCGCTTGTTTTCGAAAGCAGTTTGGGAAATTGCCATCCGAATATATAACAAGTCTCTGATTTCCGCTCCAAATTTTTCACCGCTGAGATCGCACAGATCGCAGCGATAAAAAAAGATAATAGTGTTTGCCCTCAAATGACTCTGCGACCTCAGCGTACTCTGCGGTTGATGGATAACACAAGTCTAGATCCCCCCAACATGCAACATCTGTGTTACTTTTTGCAACATAGTTGGTGGACAATGCCCCTGCTTTTTTTTATATTACCCTGAGCGGTGAGCAATCCCAAAAAACAAATATCCGATATCAGATAATCTTCAAATCCAATGGCACCGATCGTTTGGAATTTGAAGCGTTGAATATTGGAATTTTAAATTTTGGGATTTTACAACCTAAAAAACAACAAATTCACAACAATAGCTGTACTCCAACTTGGAGTTGGAGCACAGCTTAAACACAGGAGGTGTCCCATGTCTCGATCTATTTTACTAATCAATCTCATTCTGCTCATGTTCGGAGGAGCAACTGCCGGGATCATCAAAGTCCCGGACCAATATGCCACGATCCAGGCCGGTATCAACGCCGCCTTTCCGGGCGACACCGTGCTGGTCGCTGCTGGCACTTACTACGAAAACATCGATTTCAAAGGCAAGGCCATCACCGTTGCCAGCCACTTTTTAATCGATGGTGATACGACTCATGTCAACAACACCATCATCGATGGCAGCAAGCCGAGTGATCCCAACAAAGGCTCGGTGGTCAGTTTTGTCTCCGGGGAGGATACGACGTCGGTGATTTGTGGATTTACGATTACCGGCGGGTCTGGAACTGTTGTCACAAATACTGATACAAAGATCGGTGGGGGAATTTACTGTTATTCCTCAGCGCCGCGAATTATCAATAATAAAATTACCAGTAACACTGTAACATATCCGCAGGCAGCCCGAGGTGGCGGTGTAGGCACCTTTCCATTTGGCAATAATAAATACGCCATCATTGAAAACAACATTATCGAATTAAACTCTTGCATTGGCAGTAAACATGGGCAAGGTGGCGGTATCTATCAGCCGCATGGTAAGATTACCCATAATGTCATTCGTAGTAACTCTTGTCAAGGCGTTATTAGTGCCCTGGGGGGCGGAATTCATGCCGCTTGTGATCAGGGTATTCCGAGATATCTTCACATTACAAAAAATACTATTGAGAATAACCAATGCACTGGTACAGCAAACACCTGGTGCAGAGGCGGCGGCGTTGATACCTGGGTGGTTGTTCTTTATTTAATGGACAATAAAATCCAAAATAATCAAGTCTTGGCACCGTATGCTTTTGGAGGTGGAGTGGACCTGGTTTATTCAAGTGCACCAAGCATCATTCAGGGAAATACAATCGCCTTTAATTCAGCAACTGGCGCTGGAGGTGGAATTGAGTTAATAGAAACTCAAGGTGTTCAGATTATTGGAAACAGATTTGAAGGCAACGATGGTTCACGGACAGGATGGGGTGGCGGCGGGATTGATGAGAGCGATTGTTCCGGAAATCTGATAAAAGGAAACTTCATTAAGGGCAATATTGGCAGATTGGGCGGAGGTATTTTTTCCTGGAATGCGACAGTTATAAACAACATCATTGTTGAGAATAAAGCTAGGATTGGCGGTGGAATTTGTTGTTGGCATGATGCTTCAGTCACTACACCAAATTTGACACAGATAATAAATAACACCATCACCGGAAACGTGGCGGATACTGCCGGCGGCATTGCTACACATACAGCAAGAGCCGTAGTGATGAATACCATCTGCTGGGGCAATACCGCGCCCCATGGTCCCGAAATCGAAATGTGGGGCGGGACTTTGAACGCAGCCTACTCGGATATTCGATTGGGAGCGAATGGCATCGCTATCGATTCAGCAGCTACGGTAAACTGGTTGGCGGGCAATATCGATTCCGATCCACAACTGAATGAATCTGCCAATTTGCTTGATTCAAGCCCCTGCATTGGAGCAGGAATAGCTTCTCATGATTTTGGCGGTGGCGTGATCGGTTACTGTCCCGGAACTGATATTAACGGAAAACCTCGTCCCGACCCGGCAGGAAGCAACCCTGACATCGGCGCCTCGGAATCACCGTTAGACAAGCCAACGAAAGTGCTGGACTCACATTTGACTGAAATACCCCACTCATATTTCCTGGCGCAAAACTATCCCAATCCTTTCAATCCTGCGACGACCATCGAATTTACGCTCCCCAAACCAGCTTTCGTCTCCCTCAAGGTTTATAACCTGCTAGGCGAAGAAGTCGCAACGCTGGTTTCGGAAGAGCATCCGGCTGGTATTCACAAATTCAATTGGGATGCCAGGGGATTGGCGAGTGGGGTGTATTTGTATCGGCTGGAAGCGGGTTCATTCAGACAAAGCAAAAAACTCATTCTGATGCGATAGCTAAAGAGATGGACTCCAACTCGGAGTTGGAGTACATCTCTGCTAGGCGAAGAAGTCGCAACGCTGCTTGCTGAAGAACAAGCGGCTGTTATGCAGAATTTCACCTGGAAGGACCGTGGCTTAGCGAGCTGATTGCCCTTGGATCGGTTGTAAGTTGAAAAGCCGACCCTGAAAAAAATGTTTTTGACGGGAGATGTTCGTGAATGGGTTTTCTCGCCAGATGGGGATCATTTTGTATATGCCGTTCATCCAGCCTCTGCTTTGGAGCGAACAGGCTCGTAAATTTCAGCTTTGAGAAGGCCGATATGGTGAGAAGCGCTGCTTGTCATTCGCCAGGCGATTTAAAGTTTTAGCACAGCAGAGCATAGATGAGAGCGCAAAACAGTACTTCTTGAAGCATTTTAATAAGGCTTTTTGCCATTCTCCCTCATGTATTTCACCAATATGACTTCCATGCCATCCTCATGTCGCACGAAATTGACCTCATCAACCAACATCGACATCAAATATACACCCCGACCACTGCGTTTTTTGATGTTCTCAGGACTCAGTGGATCTGGGAGCTGCTGATGATCAAAGCCATCTCCCTTGTCTTTGATTGAGAGAGTGATTTGATTCGGGAAGAATTGGACCTTCAAATCGACAAAAAGGTGAGGGTTGATTTTATTGCCATGGACAATCGCATTGGCCAGCGCTTCGGAAAGGGCGGTCGAAAGTTCGCTTTTCGTTCGAGCGGAACAACATTCATGATTTTCCAGCAAAGCATCAAACTGTTGAATGGTTTTGGTGATCTGATCGGTAAGGCTCCGAATTTTGAAATGAAACGTTTTATCAGCCTGAACCGGATTGAGATCGTCAACAGGATGATCGATTATGGTTTTATTATAGAGCGGTTCTTTCAAATTTGGCATATATTGTCAACTTAATGATTATGTCCACTGCTGCAATTGTCGTATGGCTAAAATGAGTCGCTTTAAAAATCTAATCGTCTTTTCCACCCAATGCGCTGTAAACCATCGATTAAAAATTTTTAAGCTCAGGCATCTATACGGATGGCAATTGAATTTGATTCATTATTTCTTGTGTTCAGGTGAAACAATGCATCAGCTTATGACAGACCGAACAGATAACAATTCTGCTCGAGCCAGTGACTCAGCTTACAAATTTGCCAATGCTTATTTCAATGGCGAATTATGTATCTTGTGTTTTTCAATCGATTATCCCACGTCAACACCTGTCTGTCAAACCAACAAGTGCAATTAAATTCTGATAACATCAGTGGCAGTCCATGCTACTGGCATTTTCCTTGCAGATTTCCCAACAGTTAAGAATTTGACAATGATCATCTCGATTCAAAAAATCTTCAGGGGAGACAATGAATATTAAATTATGCTGCTGCATATTGATTGCTATTCTGTTGGCGGGTTTCATGCCCCACGGAGCTTCTGCCCAGACGGATACGGTGACCGTAGATCTTGAGCTATTTATCCCCAATAATGGCATTTTTTTCATCAATGATTTGAATTTGACCCATCTCAAGCGTGCGCCATTGTTGTTTGCGGTCACCATTAAAAACTGGTTCTCAGTTCCAAAACAATTAATGCTTCGCTTTGGAATACGTCGGGATAATCAAACGTTGATCGATGGTACTACCAACCTTTTCACCATTTCGCCGTTTCCTGCCCAGATCTATTTGACCAACCATAATATTTTGACCGAAGGGCAACATTACTCGATCCAGAATTATGATATCGGGGATGCAGCGGATCCACTGCTGAAGGCGATATTGGCACAGGGGAAATTGCCATCTGGGGATTATCATTTTTTTGTGGAAGTAACATACGAAAAGAATGCCACTTTCCAGCGCGCTGTGTTTGATGAAGAAGTTATTCGGATCAGTTTTTCAACGACGCTGGATTTGATCTCGCCCGGACAGCCAGCCGATGGGGGCGATCTGATGGAGCTTTATACGACGCTGCCATTTTTCCAATGGCATTCCACAGCAGAGAGGTTTCGCCTGACGGTATGCGAAAAGTTGCCTTTTAATAACTCTCCTCAAGATGTCATGAATAATGAGCCGAGACTCAGTCAGGTCATTGAACGGCGCACGTTCTTTCAATATCCCCCGTCTGGCGCTTGGCCGTTGGAGCCAGGCAAAACATATTATTGGCAGGTTGTCGCCATCACCGAATCGACCAGCGGGCCTGTGGAAATGCATAGCGAAATCTGGGGATTTAAAATTGCAAATCTGACGCAAGGCGCTGGGACAATTGAGCAGCAGCAGTTACTCAGCTTGCTATTATTGATCCTGGGGGATTCCAGGCTTGCAGCGCTGTTTGGGAGTGGCGGCGAGCTCGATGGCTATAGTTTCACTGGTGTGATGCTGAAAAACGGGCAAATTCTCACGCATGATGACCTGGTGGAGATTGTTCAGCAGATATTGAACCAAAAGATCGTTATCGAACGCGTAGTGATAGAATAATCGTCTCTCCGCAGTCCCAATCGATTGGCGGATGCTATGAAATTTCGAGAGAAAATCGGTTTTCCCATCGCTTTTATTGAAAACACAAATGTGATCGGTGTTAATTTTGTGGAATATTATTTGTCGGTCGGATGGAGAGCACGGAGAGGTTTGAGATCATTGGAAGCTTTGAATGCAATTGAGGCACGACGACGATGAGACATTTATATTGGATTATTCTCATAATTGGCTTTGTGATGTCTGGAAGAGCCGAAATCGCCTCGGCACAAACCAGCAAGGATGTCGCCATCATTTTGAAATCAAAGGGGGACGTGAAGTTGCGGAAGGAGAAGAGCAAGGATTGGCGCGCTGGACGAGCTGGGACGCGACTGGATTCTGGGGATGTGTTGAAGACTGCGGAGAACTCGCTGGCTGCCGTGATGTTCACTGATGATAAGAGTCTCCTCAAGGTGCGCGATAATTCTACAGTGGCCATTCGGGGCAAACGAGTCGATTATTCTATTTCCAAACGTATCATTTGCACAGTGGGACAATTTTGGATCAGGGCGGCGAATCAGCAAAGCAAATTGCTGGTCGAAACTCCGTCGGGCATGGCAGCGGTTAAGGGCACTGAATTTTACGGCATTGTGGATGCGGAGGGCAACACCCAGATCATCGTGATTGAAGGGATGGTGCAACTGATCAATAAATTGGGTCAAATTTTGATCGAGGCAGGACAAACGGGCAAATTGACAAAAAACGGTGCTCCAGTGGTTTTCAACTCCGATCCCAATTCGATTATTAATTGGGCTAACGAAGATCGGAACGCGAACGAGCTGCAATTCGAATTTCAGGACAGTAATGGCAATAAAAAGAGTTTGAAATTGCTCTATCATTGATGCTGGTTTGGAGAGGCTATGAAAGCTGGTCGTGGGCGGTTATTATATCTGATCCTTTTCTGTTACAATCTATTTTTTGGTGGGTATTGGTCACTTGCAAAGCTTGATGCCCAAAATTTAAGCGGGATTGTCCATTTTCCAGAGAAAACGGCAGTAGAGGGCTTGGCAGTGCGGATCGAAGCCAGACTTGAAGATCCCAATTTGCAGGTACAGTATTTTCGGCTGTATTATCGGCAAAAAGGGCAATCCAATTTTCAACATGAGGACATGGCCGAACAAGCGAATGGATTTTTTGCTCAAATCCCTGGCTCCGAGGTGAAATCCCCAGGGATTGAATATTTCATTATGGCAGTGCTGCGCAATCAGACCATGGTCACCAGCCCTGCGAGTAATCCTTACTATGCACCTCATGAGATAATCGTTCATGGCCGGGATGGTTCATCCAGTCAGGAAGGCCCCAAGGAATCGAGCGCTCAATTTCAGAAGCCCCCTGCCATCCCTCCAGGTAGCAATGCTGCTTTTGAAATCGTGATTCTCAGTCCCGAGCCAGATGACCACATTGCAAGTGATGAAGTGGTTATCGCCGCATCGCTCGTCGGCGATAGCAGGATGCTAAGTCTGAGATCGATCAGGATCAGCCTAAATGATCAGCCAATTACCAGCCAGGCTGAGATCACTTCGAATGTGATTACATGTGTGCCAAAAGACCTTGCATCTGGAATTTATCGGGTGAAGATCACTGCGAAGGACAAAAAGGGCAAACCGCTCGCCAGCAAAGAATGGCAATTCTCGGTTTATTCCAGGAGAGAACAACCCACTACTCGTCAGCAGCGATCGGGTTTCAGCGGTCGTGTCTATGCCGAGTGGAAGAATGAGCATATAAGTGACAGCATGCTATCCAATCAGAACATTGGAGGCAATCTTCGTGGAAACTTTGGTCCCATTGAGTATCGCGCCATGGTGTATTACACATCGCGGGAAAATCCTAGATTTCAGCCCAGAAATCGATTGCTTCTGGAAGCTGGGACTTCTTGGATCGGCGCGAAGTTTGGGGATACTACGCCGCGGTTCAATGAATTGATGCTGTGGGGCAGCCGCGTTCGTGGGGTGGAGGCCTATCTGAAGCTGGGATTCTTTAATGTGGAATTCGCCCAGGGCCAGCTTGAACGGCCGATTGAAGGACAGCCAATGATCGCTATCGCCAATGACTCAACGCGCTGGATCCATCCAATCAGTGGCGATACTGTGCGCTCTAATATTGGAATTTACCGCTATGGAACCTATGATCGGAATGTGCTGGCGGTTCGGCCGAGTCTTGGTGGAGGTAAATATTTCCAACTGGGATTGAATTTGGTCAAAGCGAAAGATGATCCACAGTCAATTCGATATTCGACCCAGCCGAAAGATAACATCGTTTTTGGCCCTGATCTGCTTTTGGCCTTGGATAACCATCGCATTGAACTGAAGGCCAGTGCGGCGTTCAGCTTACTGGCCAATGACATTTCCAATGGCCCAATGTCCAAATCAGATCTGGATTCAAGTTTCGGCGATATACCGTTCGATCCCTCCCAATTTGAACGCTATTTTGTGCTTAACACGTCTTTGATTCCGATAGATCCTACGCGCCTGACTTCATTAGCCTACCAGGCAAGCTTCAGATTTAACTATTTGGGTCAAAGCATCAATGCGGTCTATAAATCCGTAGGGGCCGAGTTCCATGCATTGGCGAACAATTACATTCGCAAAGACATCGCTGGTTTTTCGATCTATGATCGGATTCGGCTATACCGTAATCAGGTTTTTGTTAATTTGGGCTATGAAAAATACCAGGAGGGCTGCTCTTACCAGGATGACGGAGAGTCTTCCACAGCGCCAACAGCGCTATCGTCATTGAATATCGGCATCGCTCTGTTTCCGAGAGCGAGACACCTGCCCAAGCTGATGTTCAATTGGAAAAATTACGTTCGCGACAACGGGTTGGACACCACGGTCACCTCCAATGCGATTAATTATCAAAACCGAGACATTTCTGCGCAGTTGGCGTATGATCTGCAACTGCTGAACTGGAATCATAACATCTCAATTAGCTATGTCACGGCGGATCGTTCGGATGGATTCAAGCGCCAGGTAAATACCATGGCGAATGACATTCAAATGCTGGCGTGGCGAATCAATTATCAAATCCCCCTCACCACGGTCATCAGCTATGCGACAAATCAGAATAGCGCTGCCGGTGGTTTGTCTGATTTCAAGTATCGTATGCTGGGCGTTGCAGCAGACTATCAGTTGCTGGATCGCCGACTGAGCTTGAGGAGCGCCCTGAATATCACCTCAGCAGTGGGAACGATGACCACAGACCAGGATAGCCTGGGTAATACGCTGCCCGAACCGATCAGCTCCGACTATACAAATTATCAACGGAACGCCCTGACAATCGGCGCAGAATATCAGCCCAATAAGAGCCATTCGTTTATGCTGGATATGACATTCATTGATTTTAACGATAAAGTGACTGGCCATTTTCGCGATCGAATTTTTTGGCTTCGGTATGAACTGCGCTATCAGCGATGATCCATGACGAGCGGTTCATTATCACATCCTGCACGAATGGAGACCTCGGTAGGTGAAGGTAAATGAAAGGCAGAGGGAATCCCCGATCTCTCTGCCTTTCCGATCTCGATTTCGAAATAAGAACAGGGTGCATTATTCTGGGCTGCGATCGGAGAGCCCGAAAAATGATTGACTGGGCATTTCCATAGACCGATTAATTTGGGGGATGGCGCAATGACCCAGAATGATTAAGTTGATCGATATGATCGTGCAATGATTCTGCTACCTTGTGGAATCTAAACCAATTTAACTTGTCCATAGTTGCGAGATGAAACGAGTGATTCAAAAACTATGGCAGGGAGGAATCATATTCACCATTGGGGCCGTGTTATTTGCCGCAATGCTTGAACTTTTTGGCGGTTTCCGGCTATTAGAGCACAAGAGCTACGATCTGAGGTTTCGACTTCGCGGCAAGACCAATGTCGATCGGGCTGGGATCGTTCTGGTTACCATTGACGACCAATCATTTTTAAGCTTGAAGACGAAATGGCCGTTCCCGCGATCTTACTATGCCCGGGCCTTGATCAATCTCTTCCAAGCAGGCGCTGCATTGGTGGTGCTGGATATCGAGTTGACCGAGCCTTCGACGCTTGATCCAGCAGATGATTATGCCCTTTCGCAGGTCATTCGGCATTATCCCCGTGTGATCCTCGCAGGAAAACTGGTGACCGAATATGGCAACAATGAGACGGTCAATCGTTATGCATTAAAGCCATTGAGCGATTTTTTGGCAGCCGGGGCGCAATGGGGCTACGCCAATGTCTATTTGGATGAGGATGGCTTTATTCGACGCTATAATCTATTTCAAGATCAGAATGATACCCGATATTTTCCATTGGCGATCGAGGCGTTGCGCTACCTGCAAAAATTGCCGCCAACTGCCATTGTGTTAGATGCTGATCACCAGCTAAAAGTGGGCAAATTTGCCATTCCCACGTTCGGCAAAGATGCAATGCTGATCAATTACGTCGGCCCTGCTGGCCATCTGCCAACCTATTCATTTGCAAACATCCTCGATGATGCCCGATATACACTGCCCGACACAGCAGAGGATACTGATATCTTCGAAAAATGGAAATCGGCTGGTTTATTCAAGAATAAAATTGTTTTTATCGGCGCTTCTGCTGATGAACTCCAGGATAATAAATATACCCCATATTTCAACCACGATGGTACCAAACAAAAAATGCCCGGGGTGGAAGTGCACGCGAACGCGCTGCATACAATCTTAACGCGTGACTTCATCACCACCATGAGCCCCTGGCTGGTATTTGTCATCATTATTGGACTTGCCGCCACTGCCTTTGTATTAACTTCTCAAATGCGACCGCTGATCGGATTGATTGCAGCGCTGGGCGTGATCTGTGGCTATCTAATTGTGAGCTTCTTATTATTCATTGAAATGAATATTTGGAATCCAGTGATTTTCCCGCTCACCAATTTCAGTCTCTGTTACGCGGTCAATTTGGTGCACAAAATCGTCCACGAACAAAAAGAGAAAAATCGCTTTCGCAGGACCTTTCAGCAGTATGTTGCCCGCAATGTGGTGGAATCCATGCTGAGCACCGGCGAGCTCCCCAAATTTGGTGGCGAACGGAAAAGGCTCACGGTCATGTTCTCGGATATTCGATCGTTTACTACTTATAGTGAGAAATATCCGGCCGAGGTGGTGGTGCAACGGCTTTCAGAATATTTATCCAGCATGGTCGATGTCATTTTTGAAAATGGAGGGACGTTAGATAAATTTGTCGGTGACGAAATCATGGCGATCTATGGCGCACCTTATTACTATCCTGACCACGCATTGCGCGCCTGTCAGACGGCGCTGGATATGATTTCGGCATTGAGAAGGTTGCAAAAAAAATGGTCCACTCAGGAAATTGAATACTTCCAGATTGGGATTGGCATCAATACGGGCAACGTTATTGTGGGTAACCTCGGCTCGATTCAATTATTCGATTATACCGTAATTGGCGATGAAGTCAATTTAGGGGCGCGTTTAGAGGGGGCTAATAAGCATTATTCCACCTCGATCATCATCAGCGAATCTACCTACAATGAAGTGAAAAGTCAGGCCATTGTTCGAGAACTGGATTATGTGCGCGTCAAAGGAAAACGCCAGCCAGTGAGGATCTATGAGCTCCGCGGCCTGCATTCGATTCCGTCCATCGAAAAGGAATTGATTATCGATGCCTATCATCATGGATTGCAATTGTTCAGACAGAGACGCTGGAGTCGGGCACTAAAGGAGTTTCGGCGCGTGCTGCGCTATTTCCCTTCAGATGGGCCCTCCCGCGTCTACACATTGCGCTGCCTGGATTTCATCGAGAATCCCCCTAACGAAGATTGGGACGGCGTTTTTGAGTTCGCATTTAAATAAAAATAGTGTTATCGCGAAAATGAGTTGAATGATACCTGAATCTCTAAATTGGGGTCTTTGAAAACTGATCAATCATGCTGGTCACATTGTATCAGCCTTGGGACAAAGAGATCAATGAGAATCACGGAGTTCACAGAGAAATGAATACTTATCCCTTGCCCCGCGACCTCAGTAATTGCTTTGTGAGCTCTGTGTCCAAAAAAGCTTTTTGATTAATAATCAGGCCATTTTAGAATTATAGTTGATACCCAAATCAAAATGAACTGAGGCAGAAGAATATAAAGATCCTTTGCCCATGAAACAAACAGAACGAGGCGAAAGAAGAAAAATGAAAAGTGTTTTCAGTTTATTGTTATGTGTTCCGTGGGCTTCCCCAAAAAGAAGTTTTCATTTTAGAAATTGGGGCAATAAAAATTTTTAAGCCACAGAATTGGAATTCACATAAAAATGAAGTTCCAGAGGTCTATTTCCGTATCCAATGATTCCGAGACCTTTCGTTTCTGAGACCAATAACAAAATCTCTAAAATGAGTCATGGTAACGAAACATAAAAAGCCTTTGCCCATGGAAAACACCGAGTGAGGCGAAAGAAGAGAAATCAAAAGTGCTTTCGGTGTATTTTCATGTGTTCGGTGGATAACTTTTTCATTTGAGAATTTCAGGAGATGATGATTGTTTCGGATCTCCCCAGGATAGACCATATCAGAATATCACCATTGGGTCATGGGCTTTAAGATGGTCAGATTCAAGTTCCAATTTCAGACTGGCGTGAGGCGAGCTCACCAAGCAGAAATTTAAATTTGGCGTACGAATTGGGTTTAGAGAATGAAAATGAAATCGTAGAACGAATAGCGAGACTAAAATTTTTGATTCCATCGGTTTTTTAAATAAGCAATTTTATGGCAAAATGGATAAATACACATTCCCCATAATTTTCCCAAATTGAAGGGAGAAAGGAGTCGAGAATTATGATGATCCGATATGGCAAAAAACTCAGCATAGGGCTATTGCTGGTGATCAGTTCGTTGCCGCTATTTGGTCAACAATGGTCAGATCCTGTATTAATTTCAGGCGGCGATACGCCAGATATGGATATAGATCCGATCACTGGCAATGTTTTCGTTCTCACAATGATGAATGGGGTGATGCTAACCAAAATTAGCGCGAATGGGAGTGTTTTAAGTCAAGAAAAAGTCCCTGGAGCGGAGAACGACCAGGGTGGCTGGCATTTTGGCGCGTCGGTAGCTGTGGATATGAACGGATATCCGCACGTCTGCTATCGGGTTTATGAAGGAGATGACCCAGATGGCGCTCCGACCTTTTCTGTTTATTATATCAAAAAGACGGCCACAGGCTGGCAGAACAAAATTCGACTATCCCAAAACGTTCGGCGCGGCTATATGGTACGGATCGACGTGGATAGAAATAATATTGCTCATGTAGTTCAAGGTTTCATTTTTGACGAAGAGGGGAGCATCCACGGTCGGATCAAATATTTTCGGATCAAAAACAACGCAATTGATAGGCAGCAGGAATTGGGAACAACTTATCCCTATGTCTTTCGCGCTGACGATCGAATCGAAATAACCACTCGTCCCCCGAACGAAATCCATGTGGTTTCTGGTATCCCAGATCCAAATGGTAAGGTGTATTATTTCTATTCAAGCGATGGTGGGAATACATTTGCTTCGTGGGGCGACATCCACAGTTCACAATGTTATGGCCGCAACGGCAGCCCAGATATTGCAGTGGATTCCACTGGGTATGTTCATATCTGTTATGGTGCTTCTGAAGATGATAACCGTAGTGGGCAACCATCGGTTCGTTATGTGAAATTTTTAAGAAATTCAAAATTGCTCGACAAGCCTGCCACCCCGATTAATTATCTGGTAGACTGGAAAATCGGAATGGGATTAGGCTCTGTCGCTACCAGTGATGATGGGGAAACGGTATTAATCGCTTTCTCAGAGCAACCTGGGGGGAAATTATTCACAACCCTGTCTAGAGATAGCGGGACTACATGGCAAACCCCAGTCGAAATCGCCCCTAAAAGCGGTAGTGCGGAGGGACGCAATAAACATTTGGCGCGATCATTCGGCCAAAAATTTTATCTTGTTTATCCCTACAATTACAACGTCTATTTGCGAGTTCTTGCAATGCCCATAAATTTGTCACCGATTGCCAATGCTAGAGGACCTTACGTTGCGAATGAAGGTGATCTCATCGAATTTAATGCATCACAATCATACGACCCGGATGGAACAATTGTGAGCTATGAATGGGATTGGCAGAACGATGGGACTTACGATACGACCACTACTTCAGCCGTATGTCGCTATGCTTATGACGACGACTACGTTGGAGAAGCCAAATTGCGAGTAACTGATAATGGTGGCAAATCCGCTACCAGCTTAACCAGGGTCACTATTTACAACGTGAATCCCGTAGCAAACGCTGGAGGGCCATATAAGGGATCACCAAACGAATCTATTCAACTGAAGGGATCGGCAACAGACCCAGGAAAGAGGGATATATTAACATTTCATTGGGATTTGGACGACGATGGCATATTTGAGACCATAGGACAAAACGTTCTGGCAAAATATCCGAAGGGCGGCCGATATAAAATCGTGCTGAAGGTCACTGATGACGATGGAGGCAGCGGGTTCGATACAACCATGGTGCAAATCATCAGCCAGCCCCCTGTGGTCTCGCCAATCCCATCTCAGACCGTTGCAGAGGGCACCCCTTTTCAGAAAATTCCCCTCGACGATTATGTTACAGATCCTGACGATGTGGACGCGGATATTGTCTGGGAAATTCATGGAGCCAAAAATCTAAAAGCAACTATCGATGCCAAGCGGATTGCTACGATCGAACCGCTGGACGAAGAATGGTTCGGTAGCGAGACGCTCACTTTTGTCGCAATAGATCCCAGTCGATTAAAGGACAGTACTTCTGCTACGTTTACCATCATCAATGTGAACGATCCGCCGACGATTGCAGCTATCAGAGATCAGATCTCAGATGAGGGAACTGATTTTGCCCCTATTCATTTGGATAACTATGTCAAAGACCCAGATAATGACGTCACTGAGCTCATCTGGCGATGCCTGAATGCTGTGAATCTCACATTTGAAATTGTTGATCGCGTATTGAAAGTCAAACCTCGGGATCCAGAATGGTCTGGCAGTGAACGGCTAACGCTGATCGTTACTGATCCCGGCGGATTATCGGATACTACAACAGTATTGTTTATCGTAAATCCTGTGAACGATCCCCCCAGGGCATCTAAAATTCCAGATCAGATCAAATATGTCGGTGAAGATTTTACACCGATCGCCCTCGATAATTATGTGGTCGATCCTGATCATCGGAAAGAAGAACTGCGTTGGAGCTATACAGGTAACAAAAATCTATCGGTCAGGATTTCTGAACGAATCGCGACCATAACGCGAATCGCGGTCAACTGGGTCGGCAGCGAAACAATCAAATTCATCGTCACTGATCCCTTAGGCGGATCGGATACCACCAGTGCAAAATTCACCAGTCAGGAGCGGAATCATCCGCCAGTGGTCACGCCGATCCCAGATCAACATATCCTGGAAGGCCAAAATTTTCAGCCAATCTACCTGGATGCTTATGTTAATGACCCCGATCACCGCGATGACCAGATCACCTGGATTGTATCTGGTTATAAAGAGCTGATTGTGAAGATCGAAAATCGAGTTGCGACGGTCTTAGTTCCTGGACCAGACTGGAACGGGAGCGAGATAATCCAATTCAAAGCAGTTGACCCCACTGGATTGGCGGATAGTTGTCTCACGCTTTTCCGGGTATACCCAGTCAATGATCCCCCTGTTCTGTCGGAATTCCCAGAATTCACAATTCTCGAGGATGATACCCTGGTATGGACCTACAGCTATCTCCGCTCCAGAGTAAAGGATCCTGATAACGATTCGACTGATTTCAGATTTCAGATAAAAGACAATGTCATGCTGAAGTGGCGCGCGGAAGATTTTAGCCAACGGATGATTATTTTCGGGCTCCCAAATTGGCACGGACAAGAAATCATCACCGTTACCGTATTTGACGGTGCTGGCGGTAGCGACTCCAAGCCATGCAAAATAAGCGTGCTAAGCGTTCCAGATAATCCAGACCCCTTCACGATCATCGCACCGGATCGAGCGGTGTTCTCTGCTTCTCCAGATAGCATCCTATTCATTTGGCATAAAAGCAATGACCCCGAAGGCGGACGTCCCATGTATCAATTAAATATTGCAGAGGACTTTACGTTTAGCCATGTGATTGATCAATATAACTATATCCTCGATACCAGCTTTGTCTATATCCCAAAACGCCCATTGCAAGTTGGTAAGTATTATTGGAAAGTTGTCGCATTTAATGGTATAGGATTCACTGCATCGAACGTGGGCAGCTTTCAAATATCTACGACAAGCGTTGAAACGAAGGATCCCGATATAGCGCCTCATGAATATGCGCTCTGGCAGAACTTCCCCAACCCTTTTAATCCAGAAACAACCATTCTCTATCAATTGCCAGAAAAAGCGCTCATTACTTTGGAAGTATTCAATTCGCTGGGACAAAGGATAGCAATTTTAGATCAAGGCATAAAACAAGCCGGCCTCCATAAAATTACCTGGAACGTCACTCAAACAACGGGGCAGCGACTTCCCAGTGGTATTTACATCTGCCGATTGAAAGCAGGCAATAAGGTTTTCGACAAAAAAATGGTACTGCTAGAGTAAAATTCCCATTAGATCGAGCTTCATTGAATATATTATGGGGTGGCTGCATTTGGTGGCAAGCCACCCCCTACTACCATGAGCTTTTATGATCGACTGGCATGGCATTAAAATCATGCGAGCTTTGTTTGAAGCGGTGAGGTCAAATTTGAGCGAGGCGACCTCGGTATCGGTCGTTGCCAATGGAGAAAGATTGAACTGTTCCACCCGCTGTTTCAAAGCCTCGTAATTGGTGGTCTCGCCGTTATGGGTCAGAGCCGTATGCAATTTGGCAAACGGATGGGCGTTCATCTGCTCGACCACGGAGCCAGTGGCCAATCGAACGTGAATGATATTGTTTGGCGCATCAGGCGTCTGCCATCCGCCGACTGGAGGATGCCAGCGATTTTCTAGAAGGCGAAGTTTTTGCCACAGGGCATGAAGGGAGCGATTTTGTGCTCCAGAATTTCGTAGCATCTGCAGGCGGGAAAATTCCAAGATCCAAATAGCCAACTTTCAAACTTTTCGGCATGGTGACGTGATAGTTTTTAACCAAAAATATTACTCTAGGCATTTGTGAAGGGAAGTTATAAAAGAGATAAGTATGGCAGAAAATGTTTATAATTCACGGTAATAGCTGGATGAATATGGAGAAATTTGGCAACAAGTTTTCCATTCTTGAACGCTGAGATCCCTATTGGAAATGTCTTGGAAAATCCATCGAATCATGCAAGATCCTCAATATTTCGATGCCTTCGGCAGTGGTGCGATAGAAGATGACATGCCTTCCTTCATGATAGCTATAAGGGACGCCAACGATCTCATCACGTTTTTTGCCTCTCTGCGGATTCTCAGCAAGATAAACAAATCTATCTTGAAGTTGTTTTATATATTTGAAGCGCTGATTTCGCCCCCATTGCTTGTCCGTATTGTGGCTAATTTCCCTCAAATCCGAGCGAGCAATGGGGGTAATCTTAACTTTCTTTTTCATTATTTCGCGTAACCCAGCTCCTCATCAACTTCTTGCATGAATTCCTCAAAATCAAACTCGACAAATTCCCCTCTATTGGCTTGCTCCAGTCCAATGGCAATTTCACGATTGAGCGCTTCAAGTTTCTTTTTATAATAAGCTTCATATTTAAGAACGATATCAGAGATAAAGGCAACCGCATCGGAATAGACTCCAGATGCTACTTGCGCCCTTACTACATCTGCTGCTTTTCCTGAGAGCGTTATTTGCATTTCCATAATTAAATCCATTCATTTTTTATATTGATCGAATTAATGCTCATTTTAATATAAGTTATTTTGATTGATTTGTCAATAAAAAATTCAATTCATTTTCAATACGCCATACGTCGGTTCCATCGCCCTTACGGCATTTATTGCATGGATTATGCCTCAGGCATAACTATTAATGAGTCCAACAACTGGCGGAGAGCTGGCAAATTCGGCAAGCTGAACCTGCTCCAATTGGGTTCGAATGGCTGGCTCGACCAATTGCAGATCATCGCCAGTGGTGGGTGAAAAACTTTCAAACAGGGCCCAATCAGGGTATTCCCAGGCATCGGCGGTGAGGTGGAATTTGAGCGAGGCAACCTCGGTATCGGTGGTTGCCAATGGAGAAAGATTGAACTGCTCCACCCGCTGTTTCAAAGCCTCGTAATTGGTGGTCTCGCCGTTATGCGTCAACGCCGTGTGCAATTTGGCAAACGGATGGGCGTTCATCTGTTCGACCACGGAGCCAGTGGCTAATCGAACGTGGATGATATTGTTCGGCGCATCGGGCGTCTGCCATGCGCCAACTGGCGGGCTGCCAGCCGTTTTCCAGACAGCGAAGTTCTTGCCACAGGACATGACCGCAGCGATTTTATGCTCTCGAATCCCATAGCACCTGCAAACTGGCAAATTCCAGGTTCCAAATGACAAAATTTCAAATAAATCTCAAATACAAATACTATTACCAATATGTTGTCAGCAAAGCATTTGAAAGCC
>FWPV01001978.1_pt1 | contig 52474 bp, 44 predicted proteins | sample 2228371 | NCBI WGS metagenome assembly FWPV01 (sample SAMEA103939776, study PRJEB20133) | metagenome
AATGACACTGGTTCCTGAAACACAGACAATTTCAGGGCAGCGGCTGCTTACTTAATTAAGCAGCGAGTGCCAGTTCGTTATTGGCGTTTGTGTTTGTTTTCCGCATTTTTACGTGGTTACGGAGCCACGACATGCAACCTGATCCTCGTAACCCCCGTCGAGCCCTTTCGCCCCCTGTCATTAATAATGAGAAACAGGTAACGGAGATTTAGTGAATCTTTTATAATTTATTATCGCTTATTTTTGACAGCTTTTTCAATCTCTCTTCTGGCTTCTCTTTCTTTTATTGATTCCCTTTTTTCAAATAATCTTTTCCCCTTCGCAAGACCTATTTCCAATTTTGCAAAAGAATTCTTGAAATAGAGTTTCAAAGGGATTAATGTATAGCCTTTCATATTTACTTTTCCAGCAAGAGAATTAATCTGCTCTTTATGTAAAAGCAATTTTCTTGTGCGTAGCGGGTCGTGGTTCATTATATTTCCATGACTGTATGGGCTTATGTGACAGTTCAGAAGAAACGCCTCTCCGCCTTTGATAATTACATAGCTATCTTTAAGATTTGCCCTGCCTTCTCTGAGGGATTTAACTTCAGTGCCAAGAAGAAGAAGTCCTGCTTCAATTGTTTCTTCTATATGATAATCATGATATGCTTTTCTATTCTGACATATTATCTTCATTTTTAATTTCTTCTCGTAACTTGAAAACGCAATTCAAAAAGCTGTCAGGCTTTCAAGCTGAAAAGCTTACAAGCTTTTAAATAATACATATGTTGCTGAAAATTTATTTTTTATTATAACAACCCCCTTAATCCCCCTTTTCTAAGGGGGAATTCATTAAAGTTATCCCCCTGTTATAAGGGGAATGTTTAAGTTTCACTTTTCAGTACATCCCTTAATCTCCCTTTGTTATCACTAATCCCTTATTCCCCATTTGTTAACACTAATTTTTTATTCCACCTTTGTTAAGGGGGCAGGGGGTTGTTTTTCTCTAAGCTCTAAGTTCTCTACTTTTTTATTTATGCTTCATGCTCCAAAAACTTAACTATTTTAAGTAATCTATTTAGTTTCAGAAATAGAGCAATATTATATATCTATAATAATAGGTTAAGGCCTTCCAACAGAATAGTATTTAAATCCCATAGCCCTCATTTTTTTAGGGTCGTATATGTTTCTCATATCAAAAAAGTTCAATTCATTCATCAGGCTTTTGACTTTCTCAAGATCAAGATTTCTGAACTGGTTCCATTCAGTAACAATAACAACAGCATCGGCGCCTTTTAAAGTTACATAAGGGTCTTTACAGAATTTAACATCCTTTAATAAATTATTATTTAGAACTTTTACTGCAGGGTCATAGGCTTTTATTTTAGCACCTCTTGACAGAAGTTTCTCAATAATAAAGAGTGAAGGTGCATCACGCACATCATCGGTGTTTGGTTTAAACGATATTCCGAGTATCGCTATATTTTTGCCTTTTAAATCACCGAGAATATCATTAATTCTCTGCACCATTAAATACTTTTGCCGCTCATTAGCTTTAACAGCTGCATCAACAATGCCGAGAGTCACGTTACTATCTTCAGCTATTTTTAGTAGAGCACTTGTGTCTTTAGGAAGACATGAACCTCCAAATCCTGGACCAGGATGAAGAAATTTCTGTCCTATTCTCTGGTCAAGTCCCATTCCCCTGGCAACCATATGAATATCTGCTCCGACTTTTTCACAGAGCACAGAAAGTTCATTTATAAAAGAAATCTTTGTCGCAAGGAATGAATTTGATGCATATTTTATCAATTCTGCTGTCTCTATATTTGTAATAACAAAAGGTGTTTCAATAAGATAAAGAGGTTTATATAAGTCTTTCATTATTGCAATCGCATGGTCACTCTCTGCACCAATCACAACTCTGTTTGGTCTCATAAAATCTTCTATAGCAGAACCTTCTCTTAAAAACTCGGGATTCGAAACAATATCAAAGTCAATCTTCTTCTCAAGATTACTCGATATAATCTCTTTTATTTTTTCACCGGTTCCAACAGGGACAGTGCTCTTTGTTACTATAACTTTATAGTCATTCATATTTATAGCGATTTCTCTTGCAACTTCCTCAACATATTTCATGTCAGCAGAACCATCTCCCCTTCTTGGAGTACCAACAGCAATAAAAATAACAAGTGAATTCTCAACTGCCTTTCTTATCTTTGTAGTAAAATTTAGTCTGTCCTGCGCTATATTTCTCTTTACAAGTTCATCCAGCCCCGGTTCATAAAAAGGGACATTACCTTTCTTAAGGGATTTAATCTTTTTTTCATCTTTATCAACACATGTCACAAATAGTCCAAATTCAGCAAAACATGCTCCTGTAACAAGCCCTACATATCCGGTACCGATTATTCCTATATGCACTGACAAAACCTCCAGAAATTTATTTTAACCAATAAATATTTCAATCTTATTTTTTATTTGACCATAATCATAATATTAATTTTACTACATATATTCCAAATTTATCTAAAAATGTAATCAGAATAATGCAGATGGTGAGGAAAAATTTATTTTATAAAACAGGAGCATCTCCAGAAATTTAAATTTTCACGGCAGGTTTATCCTCTGTCTTTAATAAATTATGAAAGCAATAATTATTTTGTTTTTCTGATGGTTACTGTTTTTGCGTGAGCTTCTAATCCTTCTGCTTCTGCGATTGTTGTAACAGTATTTGCAAGTAATTTGAACCCTTCTTTTGTAAAGCTTAAAAAACTTGAACGTTTTATAAAATCATAGACTCCAAGAGGAGAAGAGAACCTGGCTGTCCCGCCTGTAGGAAGTGTATGATTGGGACCTGCTGCATAATCTCCGAGAGCCTCGGGAGTCCATTCACCAAGAAATATTGCACCTGCATTTTTTATCATAGATAAAACTCTCGAAGGATTTTCAGTCATAATTTCAAGATGCTCTGGAGCTATCTGATTTGATAATTCTGCAGCTTCCTCTATATTATTAACAACAATAATTGCACCATAATTTTTCAAAGATGCAGATGCAATGTCTTTTCTTTTAAGTAATTCAAGCTGCCTGTTAAGTTCTTTAACTACATCTCCTGCTAATTTTTTTGAGACAGTAATAAGTATTGAGGATGCAAGTTCATCATGTTCTGCCTGAGAAAGCAAATCAGCAGCAATAAATTCAGGATTGGAACTTTCATCGGCTATTATTAATATTTCACTTGGACCTGCTATCATATCAATATCAACAATTCCAAAAACCATTCTTTTTGCTGTCGCAACATATATATTGCCGGGACCTACAATTTTATCAACTTTCTTTATGCTTCGGGTTCCATAAGCAAGTGCTGCGATCGCCTGTGCTCCACCAGTACAATAAACTTCTCTTACATTAAGAAGATCGAGTGCTGCCATAACATTTTCATTAACCAGTCCATCAGGCGTAGGCACACATACAGCAATTTCCTTAACCCCTGCAACCTGTGCAGGAATAACATTCATAAGGACTGTTGATGGATATGAGGCTTTTCCTCCGGGGATATATACTCCAACACGTTCCAGTGGTCTGATAATCTGTCCGAGAATTGTGTTTTTTTCAGTAAAAGTCCAGGAATGGTCCAATTGCTTTTCATGGAATTTGCGAATTCTACTTGCAGCAATACTCAATGCTTTAACTACATTTTTATCTGCTTTTGAAGCATATCCTGCGATTTCTTTCTGTGAAAGCTTCAGGCTCTTTCTTCTGACTCTATCAAAAGTTTGTGTATATTTTTGAACTGCTGTGTCTCCACTAATTTTGACATCATCGATTATTTCCTTAACTCTTTTTTCTATCTCAGGACTTACTCCTGATGCTCTTTCCCTGAGAATCAAAAGAAATTCATTAATGCTTTTTTTAGTTCGTATAATTTTCATAATTAATATTATAAAAGAAAAGATTGATTACTTTATAAATTATTCTGTAGAAGACTTATTTCCTGCTCTATAAACTTGCAAACAGTTTTGATGTCAGAGTTATGTTTATTATAAAAATCAAGAACCCTCTCAACATACTCGAGTGATTTCCTGTAACCTGTTTTTCTTGTCTTTTCTATGATATCCCAATCTCTGCTTTCTTTGAAATTTTCGAATGCTTCCACCATTTCAGGGAAAATAATCTTCCTGAATCCTGTTAAAAAGACATTATAAAAACCGAGTGAAGCTGATTTTTCATTTTCGATTATATGTCTTAACATTCCCCTTTCAGAAGTATCTGAAAGGATGTCTTTCAGCGAACGGGCAAAAATCTCTGCGCTACTGTGAGGCAGACTCATCAGGAATTGCTTCCATTCATCTCCTAATTTTTTTCCTTCGAATGCTTCTCCCAGTTCATGATAAATATATTCCTTTGCTTCAGATAAAGCAATTCTATTAATATTTTCATACGTTTCATCTGTAATGCTTTGTTCTCTACTTATCCCATATTCTCCGAAAGCATAAGATAATTTGCAGGGGATATTTCTTGATCTCATTTCTTCGAACTTATTCCATATAAGAAGTCTTGCCATATCAAATCTTGAAATAATAATTTCATCCTGTAACATTGCTGGATAATCTGACAGGTCTCTCACAAATTCTTTGCCTGCCAGATATATATTATATCCATCTATTTCCTCACAGGAAATTATTTCTGCAATGAAAAACACAGGTTTCATATACAGTCCGTAGCCCGCTCCATAAAGAAGGCCTGATGTATTTAAGATCTTATTTATTTCTTTTGCATCGAATGCATTAAATATATCGCCATCTATTCTTAAGTCTTTTAGATCAGAATCCTGAAGTTTTCTCCACAATTCTTCTCTTTCATTAATCCATCTTCCAACATCTTCATTCTGTAATTTTTCCCATGGTAATAAGCCTTTTTCAATACGATATAATTCCCGCAATCTTAACAGAAGACCACATAAAGAATAAGTCCCCCAGAAACGAGCATCTGAAATGTTGCAGTTACATTTTATCTGACTGAATATTTTATCAAGATTCAACATTAATTTTATTTTAACAAATACAAGTCTCTTTATAATAATGCTATGATAAAGATATATTTTAATCTGGAAAGAGATTTATATGCCTTCGATACAGCTTGATAGATCGAAAAAAAATATAGTTATTTTTATAATTGGTTTCTTTATCACTATAATTTTCTCAGCCCTGATGATAATAGAATTCACTCCTATTGAAATACTTGAAGATAAAATGTATGATGTGAGATTCCGTCTAAAAGGTATTACAAAAGCCCCTGATAATATAGTAATAGCAGCCATTGATGAAAGAAGTATCGAAAAACTTGGAAGATGGCCATGGGGAAGAGATAAAATAGCATCTTTGCTTGATAAACTTTCTGAATCCGAAGCAGAGCTTATTGTCTTCGATATTTTTATGCCTGAATCTGAAAAAAATGACCCTTTGCTTGCAAAAGCCGTAAAAGATGCAGGTAATGTATTGCTCCCTCTTGTTTTTTCTTTTGATCAGACTCAGACATCAAGAGAAAACGAACATATAACATATGCAGCTATCAAAACGATTCTAAATCCTGAGAAATTTAATAAATATGCACCTCTCAGTTCAACCGGAGTTCTTGCACCTGTACTTGTTTTAATGAAGGAATCAATGGCAATAGGTCATATTAATATGATACCTGATAAAAACGATGGCACTTTAAGATGGGAAACAATGCTCATAGAACATAAAGGCTATTTATACCCTTCACTCGATTTGTTAACAGCTTCAATCTATCTTGGAATACCATATGAAAAAGTCGTTGTGCAAGCAACAGAAGGTATTTATTTAAGTAAGAAAAGATATGTCCCGACTGATAAATACGGAAGAAGTTTGATTTATTACTATGGACCCTCTTTTACTTTTAAACATTATTCAATCTCAGATATTATTGAAGGAAAAATAGGATCAAATGAGTTGCAGGGCAAGATTGTACTTGTTGGCGCAACAGCAATGGGTATTTATGATCTGAGGGTCACGCCTTTTTCACCTGCTATGCCCGGAGTTGAAAAACATGCAAATGTTATTTCATCTATACTTGAAAGCAGATATTTAATAAAAGGTTCTCTAATCACAAATCTTTTAGTACTCTTTATTTCTGTAATGCTTGTATCCTTTGTAGTTGGAAGACTTAAAGCTGTTATATCTTTTGTAATAGCAACATTTATAGTGTTTTCTCTTTTATTTCTTGCATACCTTGTTTTTTCCTACAAAGGAATATGGATTTATGTTGTTTATCCTTCGATAGCAACACTGCTTATGTTTGCCTCTGGAACAGCTTACAGTCATGCTGTTGAAGAAACTTACGCACGCAGAATGAGAGCAATGTTTTCAAGTTATGTAACTGAACGTGTCGTTAAGGAATTGATAAAAAATCCTGGTATGGCAAAACTTGGTGGAGAAAGAAAAGAAGTTACAATACTTTTCTCTGATGTAAGAGGTTTTACTTCTTTTTCAGAGAGTCATTCTCCAGAAGAGGTTGTCTCGATATTAAATGAATACCTTGGTGCCATGACAGATATAATATTTAAATGGGAAGGGACTGTCGATAAATTCATGGGCGATGCAATAATGGCTTTCTGGGGAGCGCCATTGAAGCAGGATAACCATGCAGAGCTTGCTGTTAAATGCACATTAAATATGCTTAATAAATTGCGAGAACTTCAGGAAAGATGGAAATCAGAAGGCAAACCAATGCTCGACGCAGGTATTGGAATCAACTCTGGTGAAGTGCTTGTTGGAAACATAGGAGCTGAGGGAAGAAAAATGGATTATACTGTAATTGGAGATAATGTAAACCTTGCTTCAAGAGTCGAGGCACTTACAAGAAAATATAATGCCAACATACTTATTACAGAATATACCTTTGAATTGCTCAAAGATGCTCTTAAAAACGGAAGAATAGGACATGTTGAAGTAAGTGGGATTGAAAAGGTTATAGTAAAAGGCAAGGAAAAGCCTGTGGGAATTTACGAGCTAAAGCCCCTGACAGAAAAAGAGAAAAATGTTTTAATTGAATGCAGGGAGAGCGAGGCTGTAAGATTTACTGAAAAATAACTTAAAAGATGAAGAACAAAGAAATTGCTCTAATATTTAATGATATTGCTGAAATTCTTGAAATCAAAGGAGACAATCCTTTCAGGATAAGGGCATATAAAAGGGCTGCTCTTGCTTTAGAAAATCTATCAAAAGACGTAACAGACATTTCAAAAGAAGAATTACTCAAAATACCTGGAATAGGTCAGGATCTTGCAGGAAAAATAGAAGAATATATTCGCACAGGAAAAATTCAGGCATATGAAGATATTAAAAAGGAAATTCCCGAGGGTCTGAGCACATTATTGAAAGTCCCGGGACTTGGTCCAAAAACCGCTAAAATGCTCTATGAAAAATTGAACGTAAGAAATATAGAAGACCTGGAAAATTATGCCCGTCAACATAGACTAACAGGGCTTCCGGGAATAAAAGAAAAGACAGAGGAAAATATAATAAAAGGTATAGAAATGTTAAAAAGGGGCATCGAGAGAAAGCCACTTGGTAAAGTCCTTCCAGTTGCCGAAGAAATTCTTAACTACATCAGGAAACACAGCCCTGTCAATAAACTAAGCCTTGCCGGAAGCCTCAGACGCTGGAAAGATACTATTAAAGATATAGACATCCTTGCGACTTCTAATGATCCAAAATCTGTCATGAATACTTTTGTCCGTATGCCCGGTGTAAAAGAGGTGCTGATGCATGGTCCAACGAAATCAAGCATAATAATTCAGGAAGGAATTCAGGTTGATTTCAGAGTGGTTCAGGAACAGAGTTACGGCGCTGCACTTGCTTATTTTACAGGAAGTAAGGAACATAATATCAGGCTTCGCGAGATGGCTGTCAAAGCAGGATTGAAGATAAATGAATACGGTATTTTCAGGGAAAAAGATGATAAAAAGCTTGGTGGTGAAAAAGAAGAAGATATTTATAAGATTCTTGGACTACCTTATATACCACCGGAGTTACGGGAGGATACAGGAGAGATTGAAGCAGCTATGGCCGGGAATCTCCCTGTATTAATAGAACTAAAAGACATTAAGGGCGACCTGCATGTTCATACAAAGAGAAGCGATGGAAGTCATGATTATGATGAATTAATAACTACTGCGAGAGAATTAGGGTATGAATATATTGCAATAACAGATCATTCGAAAGGACTTGGAATTGCTCGTGGACTAAATGAAGAAAAGCTAATCGAAGAAAAGAAAGAGATTGACGCTCTTAATAAGAAGCTTAGAGGATTCAGGATATTATCGGGCATTGAAGTAGATATAAGAAGTGATAGCCACCTGGACTTTTCCGATGATATTCTCAGGCAACTTGATATAGTTATAGCTTCAATTCATTCAGGGTTCAAACAGAGCAGGGAACAACTTACACAACGGATTATTTCAGCAATGAAAAATCCTTATGTTTCCATTATCGCACATCCAACAGGAAGACTTATTGGAGAAAGAGACCCTTATGATGTTGATATGGAACTTATATTTCAGACAGCTTTAGAGACAAATACAGTTCTCGAAATTAATGCATATCCTCTCAGGCTTGATCTAAATGATATTTACATAAAAAAAGCTTCTTCTATTGGCATACCGGTTGTTATCAATACTGATACTCATATGCTAAGTCAATTTAAATTTATGGCTTATGGGGTATCTATTGCAAGGCGTGGCTGGCTCGAAAAAAAGCATGTGATTAATACAATGAATTACGAGAATCTCATAAAATTTTTGAATAAAAAGCGAAAAATATAATTTTTTATTAGACAATAATCATCTTTTTTGTAATAATTTAAACATGGGAAATAATAGAGAAGTTATAATTTACAGCAAGGATAATGAAGTAAATACATTTCTAAAATCTTTCTTTAAAAACAGTCAGGACTTTAATGCAAAGTTTATTAGAAGTCTAAATTCGTTAAAAAAAGAGTTGTCTTCCACAAAAAAAATAGATGCTATTCTGACTGATAGTCCTGATGGATTGGAAGAAATTAATTCTATTCAACACATGAGTCCTGTTTTAGCCTTAATATCCAGAAATGTAACGCAGGGTATTCATAAAGTGGTCAAATCCAATGCTGAGTGTTATCTTATCAGCCCTTTTCATAAAGATGATCTGGAAAGCAAACTTAAAGTTATTACCAGCGGAAAAAAATGGATCGAAAGTCTTTATGAATGTGGCAAAAATCATCATGCGGTTATCGAACTTGCAACTTTATTTGCATCCACTCTCGACCCGCACGAGGTTTTATATTTAATTGTAAGGAAACTTGCTGAGATTATAAAAGCAGACAGATGTTCAATTCTCAGCGTTAATTCAGTTGATCCACAATATGCTGATGTTATCTCTACTTATGAAGATCCGAAAATCACAAATATAAGAATTGATTTAAACAAATATCCTGAGATAAAAAAAGTTCTCAATTCAAAGCAGATGATCGTTGTTAAAGATGCCTTAAAAGACCCCTTGATGAAAGAGGTGCAGGATATTATAAAGACTGTAGGGATACGCTCAATAGTTGTTATTCCTGTAATTTTCCATGACGAAGTAATCGGAACTCTTCTTTTAAGGACTTCGAGAAAAAAACATACTTTTACTGAAAAAGAAATAAAAATGTGTCTCGCCCTTGCAAATGCTTCTGCAAACCCGCTTTATAATGCTTTTTTATATGAAAATCTAAATCTGGAAAAATCAAAACTCGAGAGGTTTGCAATTACTGATTATCTGACAGGAATATATAACATCAGATACTTCTATAACAGAATCGAAGAGGAATTCAGCAGAGCCGAAAGATATCATATGCCATTGAGTTGCATGATGTTTGATATAGACTTTTTTAAGAGAATAAATGATTCCTTTGGACATAGAGTGGGTGATATTGTATTAAGGGAATTTGCGCAGCTCGTGAAAATGCATACAAGAAGGTCTGATATTTTTGCAAGATACGGGGGTGAGGAATTCATTCTACTTTTACCCCAGACTGATGAAAAAGGAGCTTTTGTCGAAGCCGAAAGATTGAGAAACATTGTAAGAAATCATCGTTTTGATGCATTAAAGAAAAAAATAAATATTACTGTAAGCATTGGAATAGCCTGTAGCTCTAATAAAAAAGTAAGAAATTATGATGATCTCATTAATATTGCTGACAATGCTATGTTTATTGCCAAGAAAGAAGGCCGGGACAGAGTAATTATAAACCCTTCCTGAATTGGATATCATAACTTCACATATGAATGCTGACTTTGATGCTTTAGCATCAATGGTTGCAGCAAAAAAAATTTATCCTGAGGCCGAGATCGTTTTCCCCGGGTCTCAGGAAAAAAAACTCAGGGACTTCCTCGAAGCTTTTAAACCTGTTCAGATTAAAAGAATAAAAGACATCGATACATCAAAAATTACTCGTTTAATACTTGTTGATACAAAAACACCTTCAAGAATTGGTCCTTTTGCGGACTTGATTCAAAACAAAAAAATCAAAATACATATTTATGATCATCATCCATTCGCAAAAGGAGACATCAGAGGCGACCTCGAAAAAATTGAACATGTTGGAGCGACTGCTACAATTTTCACTGAAATATTAAAAAACAAAAGGCTTCATCCAACACCTATGGAAGCAACAATACTTGCTTTAGGAATATATGAAGAAACAGGCTGTATGTTATTCCCCTCAACAACAGAGCGTGACATGCTTGCTGCAGCTTATCTGCTTAAAAGAGGAGCCAATTTGAATATTGCTTCAAATTTTTTAAAGATGGAATTGAGCACCGAAGAGCTTGAGATATTGAATGAACTTCTACAGTCATCAAAGGATATAGTTATAAAAGGTATCAGAATAAAAATTGCAAAAGCATCAAGAGAATTTTACATAGGTGATGCAGCCCATCTTGCTCACAGAATTATGGATATGGAAGATATTGATGCAGTAATTGTCCTTCTTGGCATGGAAGGAAAAATTCTTGTTGTTGGAAGAAGCAGGGTTCCAGAATTGAATGTGGCTTCTGTCATGGCAGAGTTTGGTGGAGGAGGACACCCGACTGCAGCATCTGCAACAATTAAAGAAGCCTCCCTTGAGATTGTAGAGGATCGCATATTAAATATTCTTAATTCTTCTGTTCAACCCGGAAAAGTTGCTTCTGACATAATGACAAGGCCTGTAATAACAATCCCTTTTGATATGACTATCAAAGAAGCAGAATCTGTAATGACGAGATATGGAGTTAATGTTCTTCCAATTCTAAAGGATAGTAAATATACCGGAATTATTACACGTGAAATAGTCGAAAAAGCATTATTTCATGGGTTTGGAAAAAGCAAAGCCATTGATTTTTCTACAACAGACGCAATGACAGTCGAACCTGAAACTCCAATCAGAGAAATTGAAACCCTGATGATCGAACAGAATCAAAGATTCATGCCTGTTATAGAAAAAGAAAAAATCGTAGGGGCTATAACAAGAACTGATCTGCTTCGCACCCTTTATGAAGAGTTTTTGAGAAGAAGAAAGATAGAAGAAACTATTACAAGGGAGAAACCAACAATTGGGAGGAATTTATCTTCATGGTTAAAAGAAAAATTCCCTATGGAAATATATAATTTATTGAAACTATCAGGACAGGTTGCCGATGATTTGCGTTATAATGCTTACCTTGTTGGAGGCTCGGTCAGGGACCTTCTCAGAGGAGAGGAAAATCTCGATATTGATATTGTTATTGAAGGTGATGGAATAGCTTTTGCGAAAAAACTTGGTGAAATTCTTGGAGCAAAAGTTAGAACTCATGAAAAATTCGGGACCGCTCAGGTATTTACTGGTGCACTTAAACTTGATGTTGCTACTGCCAGAACTGAGTATTATGAATCACCTGCAGCACTTCCAAAAGTCGAAACCTCATCAATAAAAAAAGATTTATACAGAAGAGACTTTACTATCAATACACTCGCTATTAAACTTAATCCAAAAGATTTCGGGATATTAATAGACTTTTTTGGTGGTCAGAGAGACTTAAGAGAAAAAACTATTCGAGTGCTCCATAATCTAAGTTTTGTTGAGGACCCTACGAGGGCTTTCAGAGCAGTTAGATTTGCACAGCGTTTTGGTTTCAAAATTAGCAAACATACCGAAAACCTGATCAAATCTGCACTTGAGATGAACCTTTTCAATATGCTTTCTGGTCCACGAATTTATGAAGAACTACTGCTTTCTTTTAAAGAAACTGAGCCTGTCAATACATTAAAGAAACTTTCTGATTACGGGCTTTTGAAAGTTATACATAATCGTCTAATATTCAACGAAGAACTTGAAGTTCTACTGAAATCCCTTCAGGAAACTTTAGCATGGTTCAAGCTTCTTTTTCTCGAAGAAAAGCCTGATAGTGGTTTGCTCTATTTAATGGTTTTACTTTCGAAACTATCAACTGAAGAATTGGAAGCCTCTATCGAGAGGCTTTCTCCACCTTCAAAAATAAAGGAGTTGATAATTAAAGGGATTAATAAAGCAAGAGAAATACTGAAGAAATTCCCTTCCGATGACCCTGTTGAAATCTATAATTGTTTCAAACATTTAAGCCTGGAAATAATACTATATATTATGGCAATCTGTAGAGATAGAAAAAAGCAAAAAATTATTTCAAGATACCTTACAGATTTAAGAAATATTAAAACAATCCTGAATGGCAATGACCTGAAGAATATGGGAATAAAACCGGGCCCCATATACTCGAAGATATTAAAACAATTGTTAGAAGAAAAACTTAGAGGCAAACTAAAAACACGCACGGATGAAGAAGAATTTGTAAAAAAAATTATTCAGGAATAAATCTGTTTTCGAGATTTTTCATCAACTTGTCCATTGTAGTGTATTCAAGATCTTCGAGTCCGAGTCTGTGCGGTTCGAATGATCCATGCTGTCTATAGTAATTTGCAATCTCATTTGCTTTTCTTCTTGCCTCATCGAAAGCAGGGTCATCAAAAAGGTCTCTCGGGCCTATTAGCTTTCCGTTACATAATTGAAAGCCTGCTGCAATAACTCTCGGAGGTCCGTCAAATCTTGATGGATTTGCCTCATAAAAAGCAACAGGCATTAAAGGTCCTCTGTGTGAACCCCTCATCCATCCCTCGACAGTATGTGGAAATGCGAATGGTTCAAGAACCTCGCCAATAGCTGGAAGCCCTGACTGGCATCGAACGATCAACACAGGGTCATCCTTACCCACATATTTACCTGCAATCAGGCTGAGCTTCTGAGTGGAAGCAGTAGCTGCTATCATTCCATCTTTTCTATAAACATTTTTTATCATAAATCTTCGTAAAGCTCCTATGAACATTAAAAGATTGTATAATTCCTCCGGGCAACTGAATGTTATTTTTCTTCGCTTATAAACATCAAGAACTTCAAATACAAAACCTTCATGCATTGTAGTATCTATTACTAACCCTGCTGTATTGAAAGGGTCAGCAAATATTTTATATAAGGGAAGATTCCATGCTCCAGGAGATGTTTTATCAGCCATAAAAATAATTATCGGCTCGCTTTTTCTTTCTTCAAATTCCATTTCTGCAACCCCGGGACCCATACCTTTTACTGTTCCAGTAAAAGCATCTGAAAGAAGATCCTGTCCAGCGCCATATAACTTTAAATCTTTTGCGACTTCAGTACACGCAACAAATGTATTCCATGCAAGCCTGTGAATATTTTGAGCATCTGTTCCGTTTCGATGAGTCATTATTAATTCGAGATCATCCCCGCATCGGGTTACATGAAAATCTATAAGAATCCCCTGTTCTACAGCATTATTTAATTTTTCCTTTGCTGTCTGGATTATATCATTGTGAATACTTGAATGTCCTACATAACCACCAACATCGGCTTTTATTACAGAAAGGGTTATTTTTGAAGACATGAGACCTCCTTACTTTTTAAGGGATTTCCCCAGTCTCTTCTCAATAGATTTTACTTTTTCTTCTATCCTGTTTGGTTTTCCTTTACGATCGTCTATGGTAATAGTTACTAACGCTCTTTCTTCAGATTTCATTACAGTTTTGTGACATTTTTTTATTAACTTCATAATATCATCCCATTCACCTTCCACTACAGTACCCATGGGATTAATTTTATATGGCATTCCACTTGAATCAACAATATCAAGAACTTCAGCGAGTCGCGCTCCAATGCTGCTACCGGAACCTATTGGAACTATGCTGAATTCAGCTAACATAAAAACCTCCTTTTGAATAAATACATTAATAAAAAGAAATTTTATTTAAGGTGCAAATTAAATTGCACCTTAAATAAATAATGATATTAATGAAAAGTTTATTTAATTGCGTCTTTAAGAGCTTTACCAGCTGTAAATTTTGGTATTTTAGCAGAAGGAATTGTAATAATTGCACCTGTGCGAGGATTGCGGCCTTTTCTTGATTTTCTTTTTGTAACTGAAAAAGTGCCAAAACCTATAAGAGTAACTTTTTGTCCTTTTTTAAGGGCAGTTCTAATTGAATTAAGAGTAGCTTCAAGTGCCCTTGATGCAACAGCTTTAGTCAGACCTGTACTTGTTGCGATTTTATCGATCAGCTCAGCTTTTGTCATCTAATCACCCCCCTCTTTTTTTTGGATTTTTAATAAATGGAAAATAAAACCTGAAATAACAGTATCAAGTAAGAAATCTTTTTGTCAAGACAAAAATAAATAATAAAGGGTAAACACGTAAAGCGAAAAAAAGGAACCATTCAATATTATTCTATGTTGAATTTGAAAAAAGCAAAAATCAAAGGACAAAGAGAAAAGAAAAAACAAAAAAACAACATTAGCAATTTGAATAATTAAAAAATTTTTGAGCAATGTCTGTGCTATTCGGTTTAATAAAAATAAAAATCTCGATTCTATTCTGGGTTAATCTATATATATTACATATCCAATATATTGTAGTTCTAAATATAGCCCTATACATAATATAGGAATGTTATTTTTTTACTTGACAATATTTTTTTCTCAAATTATTATTGAGTGGTAGAAAGTGGTAGAAAGTGGAGGGAAAAGTGCCATCTTTCTCTGGAAAATATTATTACACATTAGATCAGAAAGGCAGATTAATTATACCGGCTCCTTTCAGAGAAATTATTACAAGTAATTATAGCACTAAGTTATATATTACAAATGCTCCATTTGATGCCTGTTTATTAATTTATCCGCTTGAGGAATGGAACAAACACCTCGAAAATATCCGCTCCAAACCACGTTCTGATGAAGCAGTACGTTATTACTTGAGAAGAGTTGTTGCATCAGCAGTAGAAACAGAAATGGACAAACAGGGAAGAATCTTAATTCCAGCATCTTTACGTGAAGATGCCGGGCTTAACTCTGATGTAGTTCTTGCAGGTCAAATAGAAAAGATAGAATTATGGGATAGAGATTCATGGAACAATTCATTTGATCCTGCAAAAATCGATTGGAAAGCATATGCAGAGAGGCTGTCATCATATGAAATATAGATATTATTTTTGATGTGGATAAAGTACATTTTCCTGTTCTGTACAGAGAAGTTTTAGATGCTTTGGAGATTAAAAAAGATGGAGTTTATGTTGATGCTACATTAGGACCAGGAGGACACTCAGAACTAATTTTAAAACAACTTGATAGCAGAGGAAAATTAATAGGCATAGACAGAGATATTAAAGCCATTGAACTTGCATCTGAAAGATTTTCTGACAGTAGAGTTATTTTGAGAAGGGGGAATTTTAAAGAAATGGGGAAGATTCTTCTTGAGGAAGGTATCTCTGAAGTTGATGGAATATTATTTGACCTCGGGATTTCAATGATTCAGATGAAGGATGCTGAAAGGGGGTTCAGTTTTTCATCTGATAAAAGACTGGATATGAGAATGGATATGGAACAAACGCTTTCTGCATGGGACGTAATTAATAATTATTCTGAAAAAGATTTAAGCAGGATTCTCCGTGAATACGGAGAGGAAAGAAATTCTCGTAAAATAGCTCGCTTAATAGTCAAAAGCAGAGAAAGAAACCCGATCGACACATGTTCTGAACTATCTAAAATAGTGGAAAATGTATATGGAAAAAGAGGGAAAATACATCCTGCTACCAGAACATTCCAGGCTTTAAGAATTGAAGTAAACAAAGAACTCGAAGATTTAAACGCAGGTTTGTATGCTGCAGAAAGGCTTCTGAAAAAGAACGGGAGATTATGTGTAATTTCCTATCATTCTCTCGAAGACAGAATTGTAAAACAATTTATAGCCAGTAAAGTAAAAGAGGAAACTTTTAGAAAAATAACTAAAAAACCAGTAACAGCTTCTTCAGAAGAAATTAAAATGAATCCTGCTTCAAGAAGTGCAAAACTAAGGGTTGCGGAGAAAATATGATGCGAAGAAAAAGAGTAGGATTATTATCTTTCATCTTTAAAAGTTTTCTTGTGCTTCTACTCATAGTATGTGTTTTTGGTATAGTTAAACTACGTTCAGATTTTCTAAAACTTGAATACAGTATTGGTGAATTAGAAAACAAAAAAACGAATGCTTTAAAAGAACGAAAACTTCTCCTCGCAGAAAGAACAAATATTTTATCTTTTGCAAAAATTGCTACAGCTCAACCTTCTGAAGAAGGCTTTATTATACCGGATAGAATTAAAGTAATAAGTACTGATAAAAATAAAAAATATATGCCTTACAGGGCTTCTCTGGAGAAAAAGTATTTAAACGAGCCCTAAAATTGTGAGGTGGGGTTGAATAAGAAAAGGGCTGTAATCCTCAATACTGTTATACTTTTTAGCTTTCTTATAGTTATATTCCGGCTTGTGGATTTAATGATTTTTAATCATAAAATCCTTGCCAATAGCGCAAAGAAACAATATATAAAGGTTGAGGATATACAGGCAAGGAGAGGAATTATTGTGGATCGGCGTGGAAGAGAGCTTGCTCTTAATTTAGAGCTTGATTCGGTTTATTGTGATCCACAGAATTTTCCTCGTGAAAATGAAAAATTAGGAACACTTGCTTCATTAATGAATCAAAAACCCGAAGCTATATTAGCAAAAATACCGGAACAGGGAAGGTTTGTCTGGCTCGGTAGGAAAATAGAACCTGAAAGAGCAGAAAAAATAAAGTCGCTGAAAATAAATGGTCTTGGGTTTCTAAATGAAGCAAAAAGATATTATCCTAAATCTAATCTTGCTTCTCATGTTATTGGTTTTGTTGGAATTGATAATCAGTCTCTCGAGGGCATAGAACTTAAATATGATAAATATCTGAAAGCAAGCGGTGGCAAGGTGATTGTAGAAAGAGATGCTGGAGGAAGAATTCTTTCTTCAGGTGTTATAACAGAAATAAAGGGTAACAATGTAGTGTTAACAATAGATGAAGTCCTTCAACGCATAGTTGAAAAAGAACTTGATAAAGCAATGTCTAAATGGAGGGCTGCTGCTGGGTCAGCAATAATGATGGACCCATTTACCGGCGAAATCCTTGCACTCGCAAATATGCCTGACTACGATCTGAATAATGGAAGCCGTGCAAGTGCATCTGAAAGACGTAACAGGGCTATTACAGACTGCTATGAGCCTGGTTCAACTTTCAAGATTGTAATTGGAATTGGTGCTCTTGAGGAAAAAATTGTCAGACCAAACAGTCTTTTTGATGTAAGTAGAGGCGGAATAGAAGTTGGTGGCAAAACAATCAGAGATGTCCATAAATACGGTGTCCTGACATTCAAAGAAGTCATACAGAAATCATCCAATGTTGGTTCAATAATGATTGGCATGAGATTGGGGAAAGAAAGGTTATATAAATATGCTAAACTGCTCGGTATCGGTGAAAAAACAGGAATAGATTTACCAGGTGAAGTATCAGGCTGGATTCGGCCACCTGAAAAATGGTCTGCAACTTCTATTGGAGCTATACCTATAGGACAGGAGGTTGCTGTTACACCTCTACAGATATTACGCGCATACTCTGCTGTTGCAAATGGAGGTTATCTTGTAACGCCACATGTAGTTAAAGAAATTATATCTCCTGAAGGCCGTATAATTACTGCATTCAATGATAGAGAGAAAATACGCATAATCTCCAGCAGGTCAGCTGAAACCTTCAGAGAAATCCTTAAAAGTGTTACTGAAGAAGGTGGCACAGGCACTCTTGCATCTATAGATGGCAATGATGTTGCAGGGAAAACAGGAACCGCACAAATGGTTAATCCTGCGACAAAAAGATATTCAAAAGAAAAGTACGTAAGTTCTTTTGTGGGGTTTGTTCCAGCCGATAACCCACGAATTGCGATGATAGTAGTAATTTATGAGCCAAAAGGACAGATCTATGGTGGAGCGGTAGCAGCCCCTGTTTTTCGTGATATAGCAAATCAGGCACTATCTTATTTAAATGTTCCAATTGAAAAAAAACAAGCTCAGCCTGATATTGTGGTAATGAGATGATCTTAAGCAAGATAATCGAAAACTGTAAAATTTCTGATATTATGAATATGAATTATGCCCTGGATAAAGTTAACATTTCAGGTATTACTTATAATTCACGACAGATTAACAAAGACTGGCTTTTTGTGGCTATTCGTGGAGAAAAGTATGACGGACACAATTTTATTCAGGATGCAATAAAAAAGGGTGCTGTTGCTGTTGTACATGAAAAACCATTCAATCAGGAACAGATAAATTCATTCTTTACCCATGATAATCAGTCACATCCGGTTGTCTTTATTCATGTCGAAAACAGCAGAAAAGAACTTGCGTGCATATCAAATAACTTTTATGGAAGACCATCTGAAAAACTAAATCTAATAGGTATAACAGGAACTAATGGAAAGACGACAATTACATATATATTGAAATCAATTTTAGAAGCATGGGAACGTAAAGTTGGTCTTATAGGTACAATACAATATATGATTGGTGATAATATATTACCTGCAATACATACAACACCTGAATCACCCGAATTCCAGCATCTTTTGAAAGATATGCTTGATTCAGGGTGCACACATGTTATCTCAGAAGTTTCATCACATGCACTTGCACAATACAGGGTCGATGGAACAAAGTTTAAGGCAGCTATATTTACAAATTTAACGAGGGATCATCTTGATTTTCATAAAACTATGGAAAATTATTTTTATGCAAAAAGAAGATTATTTGTTGAATTGCTTTCTTCTGATGGTGCTGCAATAATAAATATAGATGATATTTTCGGCAAACAGCTTTATTCTGAATTGCTTCCTGTCAGATGGCTTTCTTCGGACTTGAATATTCTGACTTTTGGACTTCAACCAGGTTCAGATATAACAGCATCAAAAATTAATTTCTCATATGATGGAATGAATTTTTTGCTTCAAATTTGCAATGAGACCATACAGATAGACACATCTTTAATCGGCATGTTCAATGTTTACAATATCATGGCTGCTGTCGGAGCAGCAAAATCAATGAATGTGCCTTTAAATATAATTGCAGAAGGAATTAAGAATACTAAAATTGTTCCCGGCAGATTTGAGAAAATAGACATGGGCCAGGACTTTCTATGTATCGTTGATTATGCTCACACTGAAGATGCACTTGAAAGACTTATAATTACAGCGAGAGAACTTCTTGATTTCAATACTTCTAAAGATCCACTTATCACGAGAAAAGGCTCAATAATTACAGTATTTGGATGTGGTGGTGACAGAGATCGGGGTAAAAGACCTGCAATGGGTAAAGCAGCAACATCCCTTAGTGATTTTGTGATTATTACATCAGATAATCCAAGAACAGAAGATCCATTAAAGATAATTAATGATATAGAGGAAGGAATTTTTAACAAAAATTATATTATTGAACCTGACAGGGAAAGGGCTATTGAGAAAGCTATAGATATGGCAAAGACAGGGGATATTGTTTTAATAGCAGGAAAAGGGCATGAAGATTATCAGGAAACAGAAGGTGTAAGAATACATTTTAGCGATAAAGAAATCGCAAAAGAAGCTATTTTAAACAGAGTTAAGAAAAATAAGAAATAACTAATATTAAAGAATAAATAGATTAAATTATGGGATTCATAAAATTAGAAGATATTCTGAAAGCTACCGGAGGAGAAATTCTCTTTAAAGGTTCGGATTTCTTCACAGGAGTCTGCATTGATTCAAGAAAGATCAGACATGGAGAATTGTTTGTACCTTTAAAAGGAAACAAAAGCGATGGACATGAATTTTTACTTGATGCAATGAAAACTGGTAATGGTGCATTCGTAAGTATAAAACCCTCGGTGCAGATTAAAGATAAAACCATTATATTTGTCAAAGATACATTAAAAGCTTTACAGGACCTGGCTAATTACCTGCGCTTGAAAATGAATGTCCCTGTTGTGGCAATCACAGGGACAAATGGCAAAACAACTACCAAGGAACTGACAGCAAATATACTCGGGAAAAGATACAGAGTTTTAAAAAATGAAGGGAACCTTAATAATCATATCGGTCTTCCTCTCAGCCTGTCAAATATAACACAGGAATATGAAGCTATTGTTCTTGAGATGGGCGCAAGCGCTCAAGGTGAAATAAAACAGTTATGTGAAATAGCGTTACCTGATTATGGTGTCCTGACAAATATTGGATATGCTCACATATCAGGGTTCGGGAACATCGAAACAATTCGCTCGACAAAACTTGAGATTCTTGAATTTGTAAAGACTATCGCAGTTAATTATGATGATAAATTTATGATCGAAGGGATAAGAAGTGCAAATTTCAATGGAGATATTATTTATTATTCAGCGAAGGAGATTTCTGATGTTTATGCTAAAGACATTGAATTTCATGAAAAATGTCTTAATTTTGAGATGCACATTAAAGGAAAAGAAAGTATAAGAATAGAATCTTCAATCTCAGGGATTTTTAATGTTTATAATATACTTGCTGCTTCTTCAATTGCTCACAGGATAGGGATTCCTTTAAAAGACATTCAAGAAGCTATATATACCTTTAAAGGTGTTCCTATGAGGCTTGAACATATTCAAATCGATGGAATTACTTTTATTAAAGATATGTATAATGCCAATCCTGGATCAGTTCAGGGAGCACTGGAAGAATTATCAAGAATAAAGAAAACAAGGGCAATAGCAGTCTTAGGAGATATGCTTGAACTTGGTTCATATGCTGAAGAAGCACACAGAAATATTGGAAAACTCCTGTCAGCTCTTAATATTGACATTTTTGTTGCTGTAGGAAATTTAATGAAAATAGCTTCAGATGAATTCAAAGGAACTGTTTACACATCAGATACAGCTTCTGAAGCAGGTAAGCTCCTGAGCAATATATTAAAAGAAGGAGATTCAGTTCTTATTAAAGGTTCAAGGGGAATGGGAATGGAAAAAGTTATGGAGGGGATATGCTGTACAGTTTAATATACAGCCTTCATGAATGGTTCTCCCCTCTGAATGTATTCAGATATATCACTTTCAGAACATCTCTTGCTATTCTGACAGCTCTTTTTCTTTCACTGCTATTAGGACCATGGATGATAGAAAAATTGAGAAAGTTAAGTCTTACCCAGCAAATAAGAGATGATGGACCAAAAGCGCATCTTGGAAAAGCAGGCACTCCGACAATGGGAGGAATTCTGATTATTACATGTATTATGGTTTCAATCTTAATGTGGGGTGATCTCAAGAATATTTATATATGGACAATGATTGTCTCTCTCTTAGGCTTTGGTTTTATCGGATTTCTGGATGATTATCTCAAAGTTCACCGCCAGAACCATAAAGGTCTCAGGGCTTATCAAAAATTTGGACTTCAGATCGGACTTGCAATTGTAATAGGGGTATTTCTTTATTTAAATCCAAAAGATCCCTATTCGGATGTGCTCAGCGTGCCTTTTTTCAAAAAATGGCTTTTTGAGCTTGGCTGGATTTATATACCTTTTTCAGTAATTGTCATGGTAGGCTCTTCAAATGCTGTAAATCTTACAGACGGCATTGACGGGCTGGCTATAGGTCTTGTGGCTGTCGCAGCACTTGCAAATGGTGTCCTTGTTTATCTTTCAGGACATAAAGGGCTGGCTCAATATCTGCAGGTGCTTTATCTTCCAGGCACAGGAGAACTCACTGTATTTTGCGGAGCCATGTTTGGAGCAGCACTGGGATTCCTGTGGTTCAACTCCTATCCTGCAGATGTTTTTATGGGTGATGTTGGTTCACTCAGTCTCGGAGGTGCTCTTGGAACCCTGGCTGTAATAACAAAGCATGAAATTGTTCTTGCTGTTGTCGGAGGAATATTCGTGATTGAGACATTATCAGTAATGATTCAGGTCTCTTCTTTTAAATTAACAGGGAAAAGAGTTTTTAAGATGGCTCCAATACATCATCATTTTGAATTAAAAGGATGGCCAGAACCTAAGGTTATTGTAAGATTCTGGATTATTGGAATAGTTCTTGCTTTGTTAAGTCTGGCAACTTTAAAAGTGAGGTGACAATTATGTTTAAAAATATGCGGATTCCATGTAGAAGACAAGCAGGATATTTGTTTAAAAATAAAATGTTATCTTTAATTATTGTCCTTTTATCTATTTTTCTATTGCCTGTATTTTCCTACTGTCAGGAGATACTTTCAAGAGCAGTAGTTGTAATGGATGCGTCAACAGGAAGGCTATTATATGCCAAAAATCCTGACCTCAGATGTCCTCCTGCAAGCACTACAAAACTAATGACAGCTATAGTAGCTCTCGAAAGAGCAAATCTGAATGATGTTGTCACAATAAGCAAAAATGCTTCCCGTGTTCCACCGCATAAGGCAGGTTTTAGAGCAGGTGACAGAATCACGGTTGAAGAGCTTTTAAATGCAGCCCTGATAGGTTCTGCAAATGATGCCGCGGTAGCACTGGCAGAAGCAGTTGCTGGTTCGGAAGAAAAATTTGTAGAACTTATGAATATGAAGGCTCTTTCAATTGGAGCCTCAAATACATTTTTCATAAACGCAACAGGACTTCCAGGTAGCGGTCAATATATAACTGCGAATGACCTTTCAAGAATTATGAGCTATGCTCTTAAATACCCGAAGATTCGTGAGATTATAGGCACAAGAATAACACAGGTATCCTCGACCAATGGAAACTCTAAATTAATAAGGAACACAAATAGACTCTTATGGTCTGAAGATGACCTTGTTGGAGGTAAAACAGGATATACAAACAAAGCAAGACATTGTTTTGTTTGTGCTGCTGAAAGGAAAAACGACACAATAGTCGTTGCTATTCTTGGCAGTCCAAGCAGGGAAGAACTCTGGAGAGAAACAGAATCACTTATAACAAAAGGATTTGACGTTCTGAATAACAGAGAAAATCCTGTTTTTTATGTAACAAATACAGAGATTGATGATTACAGTATTGTTAAACCATCAAAAAGAACTTATAAATTAAAAAAATCAAAGAAGTTTAGCAAAAAAACTCTAATTGCCAAGAAATCCAGGAATAAATCCTCAAAAGAAAAGATTTATGCAAAGAAAAAAGCAAAGAAATATAACATTGCAAAATCAAAAACAAATAAGAAGAAAAATTATAAATTTGCAAAAAGGACAGGAGTTGAAAAAAGTTAAAGGTAAAAAAATCACAATAGTAGGACTCGCAAGAAGTGGAGTTGGCGCAGCCAATCTTCTTTCTTTAATGGGCGCAGATGTAACTGTAACTGATATAAAAAATGAAGACAGTTTAAAACCTTACATTCAGAATATCAATAAAGAAATTAAGCTTGTATTAGGTTCCCATCCAGATTCATTATTCAAAGAAACTGATCTTGTTGTTATCAGTCCGGGTGTTCCTCTTGATATAAGCCCATTATCTCTTGCGAAATCAAGTGGAGTCCCCATAATTGGGGAACTTGAATTAGCTTATAAGATAATAATGTCGGAATTCAGTGAAGAAACCCCGATAATCAATTGTAATAAAGGGTTTCTTGCTGTTACAGGCACAAATGGAAAATCAACTACAACATCTTTACTTGATTTTATGATTAATAAAGGAGGCTTTAGAACTCTTTTAGGAGGCAATATCGGTAATGCTTTAACAGAAGAAATACTAAAATTCTCAGGCAGCCTCTTCGAAGAAAAAAATATTGATTTTGTAGTAGTTGAAGTCTCAAGTTTCCAGCTCGAGGCAATCGAAAAATTTAAACCTTCTGTATCGTCTTTATTAAATATAACACCCGACCATCTTGATAGATACCATTCAATGAATGAATACATAGATGCAAAAGCAAGAATATTCATGAACCAGACAGAGGAAGATTATCTTGTTCTTAATTATGACGATGTTGAAACAAAGAAACTTTACTATTCAAAATTAAAATCAATAAAACCAGAAGTCTATTTTTTCAGCAGAAAAGATGAGGTTAAAGGTCTTTATCTCAGAGATGGATATATTTATTGCAATATTCCTGATATATACGGAGGAAAAGTTCCTTTTAGTTTGATTAATGTTGATGAAATAAAAATTAAAGGGGTACATAACCTGGAGAATGCCATGGCTGCTTCAGCCATGGCTCTCCTTGCAGGTTGTCATGTTAATGCGGTAATAGATTCGTTGAAAGAGTTTGAAGGCTTAGAACACAGGCTTGAGTTTGTTAGAGAGCTCAATGGAGTGAGTTACATCAATGATTCCAAAGGCACAAATGTTGCTGCTGTAATGAAATCGCTTGAGGGATTTAAATCTCCTGTGATTTTAATAGCAGGTGGAAGGGATAAGGCAGGAGATTTCAGCGCATTAAGAGATCTTGTAAAAGAAAAAGTAAAATCACTGATACTTATTGGTGAGGCATCCGAGAAAATAAAAAAAGCACTCGGCGATCTGGTCAATACTCATATGGCTGTGAGTCTTAAAGATGCGGTTGAAATTGCGCAGAGAGAAGCTGAAAAAGGAGATGCTGTTCTTCTATCACCTGCTTGTGCAAGTTTCGATATGTTCAGAGATTTTGAGGACAGAGGAAGACAATTCAAAGATATGGTCAGGAGGCTTAAGTAATGGAAAGACAGGATAAATGTCTTCTGATTATTACTCTGGTACTCACAGGATTCGGAGCATTGATGATTTACAGTACTACATCTGTTCTGACTCCTACTCTTATAAAAAAAGGCGCAACTGAATTCTTTTTCTTTAAAAGGCATCTTTTAACAATAATTGCAGGGTTTATAATTATGGCGATTGCTTATAGATTAAAGCCTTCTTTAATCGAAAAACTTGCGATTCCTTTACTGATTATTTCTCTGATTCTTCTTTTACTCGTCTTTATTCCAGGAATTGGAGTATCAGCAGGTGGCGCAAGAAGATGGATTAGACTCTGGCCATCGACATTTCAACCATCAGAACTCGTAAAAATGGCAATGGTTATATTTCTTGCAAAATATATTTCAATGCCTGATTACAGAACAGATAGTTTCATCTCTTTTATTAAGCCAATAGGTATTATGGTTATTTTCCAGTTAATCATAATCTTACAGCCTGACTTTGGTGCTGTAATGAGTCTGACATTCCTGACTATTGCTATGCTTTTTCTTTCAGGGACAAAGATAAGATACATCGGGATTCTTCTTCTTGCAGCTATCCCTGTAATAATAAAACTTGCTATGGAGCCTTACAGGTTCAGAAGAATAACTTCTTTTCTCAATCCATGGGAAGATCCTCAAAAAACCGGGTTTCAGCTTATTCAATCTTTTATTGCTCTGGGCAATGGAGGGATAACAGGTGTAGGTCTTGGTAGTTCAAAACAAAAATTATCTTATCTGCCAGAATCCCACACAGACTTTATATTTTCAATTATCGGAGAGGAATTCGGGCTTATAGGGGCAACTTTTGTTATCGTCCTTTTCACATTTCTATTTTATAGAGGAATAAAGATTGCTGCTTCAAGAAAAGATTTGTTTACAAGTTATCTCGTTACAGGGCTTTCATTGATGATCGCTCTTCAGGCTTTAATAAATTTTGCTGTTGTTACCGGAATGGTTCCAACAAAAGGACTTCCACTGCCTTTTATAAGTTATGGTGGATCATCTTTACTTGTTAATATGGCTGCAATCGGAATGCTTTTAAGACTTTCAAAAAATGATGAAAATGAAGAAATTGAAGATAAAGATATTATTAGAAGAAAGATAATCAAAAGAAAAGTTGAGTTTAGGAATTTAAAAAGAAATTATAAAGGCAACAGGATAATTTTTGAAAGATGAGAATAATAATAGCTGGAGGCGGAACCGGTGGACATTTGTTCCCTGGTTTAGCTGTTGCAGAAGAATTCAAAAGAAGGGATGAATCTAATGAAATTATTTTTGTGGGTACAGAGCACGGGATAGAATCAAGGGTTGTGCCTAAAGAAGGATACCCGATCAAGTTTTTAAGGGCTGAAGGATTTGTTGGTGTTTCGATTAAGAGAAAGGTTAGAGCTTTAATTAAAATGGTTTATGCAGTTTTTGATTCATACAATATATTGACATCTGTCAAACCGGATATAGTGATTGGAGTTGGAGGGTATGCATCAGGAGTAATACTCATGCTCGCACATTTTATGTCATACCCTACAATGATACTTGAGCAAAATTTAACTCCGGGTTTTACGAATAAACAACTCGGGAAATTTGTTGATGCAATATGTATAACATATCAGGAAAGCATCTCATATTTCCCGAAAGGCAATACATTCCTTACTGGCAATCCTGTAAGACTTCAGGTTTTTAAAGGAAGTATTGAATCAGCATATAAAATCTTCCCGATTGAAAGGAATCTATTTACGATATTAGTTTTTGGAGGGAGTTCAGGAGCAAGAAGCATTAACCTTGCAATTATTGATGCATTCAATTTTCTGAAAGACATTAAAGATAATATTCAGTTTATTCATCAAACAGGTTCTTCTGATTATGAATACATCAGAGATGCATACAGAAACGCTGGCTTTAAAGGAATTGTGGCACCATTTATTTATCAGATGGGAGAAGCTTACGCTGTATCGGATATTGTTATCTCACGGGCAGGAGCAACAACACTTGCTGAAATTACATCTTTAGGAAAACCTGCAATATTGATACCTTATCCATATGCTACAGGAAATCATCAGGAATTAAATGCAAGAAAACTCAAGGAAATAGGAGCAGCAAAGATGATAGCTGATAAAGACCTTACTGGAGAGAAACTTGCAGAAGAAATAAAAGAATTATTTTTCAATGAAAATATAAGAAATGATATGAGAAAAAGCTGCATTTCAGTAAGCAAGCCTGATGCATCAGAAAAAGTTGTAGATATAGCAATGAGTGTAATAAAAAATTCAAAACTCAAAACTCAAGATTCAAAATTCAAAATTCAAAATTCAAGATTCAAAATTCAAGAGCGGGGTTACAGGTGTTTGAAAGATACAGAATAATACATTTTGTTGGCATAGGTGGAATCGGGATGTCAGGTATCGCTGAACTCCTTCATAATCTCGGCTATGAAGTAACTGGATCTGATTTGAACGAATCCCTGACAACAAAAAGGCTACGGACACTCGGAATAAAAATTTACATCGGACATGATAGAAAAAATGTTGATAATGCACATGTCCTCGTTATCTCTTCTGCTGTTAAAACTGATAATGTAGAGGTTCTCGAAGCAAGGAAAAGATCGATCCCTGTTATACCAAGAGCAGAAATGTTAGCTGAATTAGCCCGTTTAAAATATTCTGTGCTCGTTGCTGGAGCGCATGGAAAAACAACAACAACCTCATTAATATCAACTTTACTGACAGAAGGGAATTTTGACCCAACAGTTGTTATTGGCGGAAGACTTAAAGCTACAGGCAAGAATGCTGTACTGGGTAAAGGCGAATTCCTTGTTGCAGAAGCTGATGAAAGTGATGGTTCTTTTCTTAAACTTTCACCTACCATCGGAGTCGTCACAAATATTGACAGAGAACACATGGACTTTTTTAAGAATATGGATTCCCTGAAAAATGCTTTTCTCGAATTTATAAATAAAGTACCGTTTTATGGAGCAGCAATAGTTTGCATTGAAAATCAGCATATAAAAGAACTCCTGCCTTTTATACATAGAAAGTACATGACATATGGTTTTTCAGAAGAAGCTGAATTGCGGGCAGAAAACATTAAGAAAGGTTTCATGTCTGTAATTTTTGATGTCTTTCATAAAGATAAATATCTTGGTGAATTCAAGATGCGTTTGCCGGGCATTCATAATGTATTGAACGGACTAGCAGCAATCGGCTGTGGAATAATCTTACAGATGGATACAGAAATAATCAAAAATTCATTAGAAAATTTTAGTGGCATACAGAGAAGGCTTGAACTTAAAGGTGAACAGAATGGAATCATGATTTACGATGATTACGGACATCATCCTGCTGAAATAAAAGCGACTTTAAGAGCAATAAAAGAAGGTGTTTTCGAGAATTTGCCATCAAACAAAAAATCCGGAAGCCTTTTTGTATTATTCCAGCCTCACCGTTATTCAAGAACAAATGATCTGATGGAAGAGTTTGCCACATCTTTTAATGATGCGGATAAGCTTTTTGTCCTTGATATATATCCTGCAGGAGAAAAGCCTGTAGAAGGAATAAATTCACAGATACTTGTTGAAAGAATAAAAGATAAGGGCAAGAACGAAGTTTTCTATTTACAGAGCAAGCAGAAAGCAGTTGAACAAATTTCATCGGAATTAAGAGAAGGAGATGTTCTCCTTACACTTGGAGCTGGTGATGTCTGGAAAACAGGTGAAGAGATTCTTCAGAAATTAAACAGGAAAGATTTGAGGTAATGGTCGAACTTGCATTCAGGAAAATATTTGAAGGCAGCCTTTTTGAAGGTGAAGTTAAATTTATGGAGCCAATGAGCAATCATACCTCTTTAAAAATCGGCGGGAATGCTGATATATATGCGGTGCCAGCTGATATTCCTTCATTAATAAACCTTTTAATCAATTTAAAAAATAACAGAATCCCTTTTATTGCCATGGGTGGCGGGACAAATATTCTTGTCAGAGATAATGGAATTGAAGGAGCAGTAATATCATTAAAGTCTTTCAAAAACATAGTCAAGATAAGAGACAACGGTGATTCGGTAATAATTTATGCTGGCTCAGGAGTTTTATTACAACGTTTTATTAATTATTGTAGAGAAAATGCTTATACAGGAATTGAAGAACTGGCGGGCATCCCTGGTACAATCGGAGGAGCAATATCAGGAAATGCAGGCTCTTTTGGACTTGAAATAAAAGATATTCTTTATTCAATTGACATTATGAATGAAGCAGGTTTGATAAAGAGATGTTCACCTGATTCTCTTAATTTTGGTTACAGAACTTCAGGGATAAGCGCGGCTGACATAATTACTGGCGCTGAAATGAAATTAAAAAAAGGCGATAGAGAAGAGATTTCCAAAAAAATTGAGAAGTTTTTGAAAATTAAAAAAGAAAAACAACCTGTCTGGGAGCCATCAGCAGGGTGTGTCTTTAAGAATCCTCAGGGATTTTATGCAGGACAATTGATAGAAGAAGCGGGGTGCAAAGGATTGAGAGTCGGAGATGTTGAAGTCAGCAATTTACATGCAAACTTTTTTATAAACAGAGGCAGGGCTAAAGCTGATGATTTTTTAAAACTAATGGAAATTGTTTCATATAGAGTAAAAAAAAAGACAGGAATTATTCTTGAGCCAGAAATAAAAATAATCGGGAGAGATGAATTTGTTGAAGGATAAGAAAATAGGAGTATTATTTGGAGGTATTTCAGCAGAAAGAGAAGTATCTCTCAGAAGTGGCACAGCGGTTTTTAATGCCCTGAAAACCATGGGATATAATGCTGTATTAATAGACGCTCAAAAAGATCTGTGTCAATTACTGGTCAGAGAAGGAATTGAAATAGCATTCCCTGTTCTACATGGTGGCTGGGGTGAGAATGGAGCTGTTCAGGGGATGCTCGAAGTTATGGGCATTCCTTATACAGGTTCAGGAGTCTTAGCTTCTGCACTCGCAATGGATAAAGAAGCCTCAAAGAAGATTTTTACACATCATAAAATACATGTGCCTGATTTCATAATTGCAAAAAAATCTTCTATTAAATTTGATGTGCCTTTTGAAATGCCATGGGTGATAAAACCGACAACAGAAGGCTCAAGTATAGGGGTTACCATATTAAAAGATAAGGAAAAACTAAACTCTGCTATTGAAAGCGCATTTTCTTTTGGCAACAGGATAATTATTGAGAAATATATAGAAGGGAAAGAAGTTCAGATAGGTATCTTAAAAAATAAAATTCTTGGTGGAGTTGAAGTCAGGCCATCTCTTGAATTTTATAGTTATGAAGCAAAATATACAGCCGGTCTTACGCAATATATACTCCCTCCTGAAATTGAACAAAGCGTATATGAACGAGCATCGGAAGAAGCTCTAAAAGCTCATCTTGCTCTTGGCTGTAGAGGAGCCACAAGAGTTGATTTAAGGATAGATAAAAAAGGAAATCCATTTGTTCTTGAAGTTAATACAATACCAGGAATGACAGAAACAAGCCTGCTCCCAAAGATAGCGATGCAGGCAGGAATGAGTTTTCAACAATTAGTCGAAGAAATTCTGAAAAGTATAGAAGATGAAGAGCAATAGATTTAAAAAACACAGGAATATTCTCATAATAACAAGGAATGCGGTCTCTATGATATTGATAATATCTGCTGCAGTTTCTTTGTATCTTTTGATTTATTCAAACCCGTTTAAATCTATATTTACGGTAAGACATTTTCTTTTTTCAGGGAATAAACATCTTACAGACGATGAACTTAAAACATTTACATGCATTAAAAAGAATGATAGTCTTCTTTCATTTTCGAGCGAAGATATTTGTAAAAGGATGTTGAAATCACCATGGATAAAATCAGTGAATATCAAAAAAATATTTCCTGACACTCTTCTAATAACAGTTAAAGAAGCAGAGCCTTTTGCACTTCTTGAGATGAATGAACACCTGTTCCTTATAGATGAGCGGGGAAATCTTCTTGAAGAAATCAAGAACAGATCCGTGCCTTTTCTCCCTGTAATAACAGGTGATCCATTCAGGGACAAACAGGGGCTAAAAGAAGCTATCAATCTTGCGAATGCAATGAATCGCAAAGGACTCTCAACACAAAAAGAACATATTGAGATCAGAGCATATAAGCCTCATGAAATAACGGCAGTAATTGATGGTCTTGTAGTTAAAATTGGAGAAGGACAATATGAAGAAAAACTTGATAAACTGCTCAAACTTGAAGAGGACATAAAAAATATGGGTATAAATGTCGATTATATAGATTTAAGATTTTCAGGAAGAGCTTTTGTTAAACCTGTAATTGAAAGGGTTATTAAATAATGAGTGGCAGAATTTCATACGGGAATATAATTGTTGGACTTGATGTTGGAACCACAAAAATATGTGTTGTTGTAGGTGAAGTTATAAACAATAAGATCGAGATACTTGGAGTTAGTTCATCGCCATCAACAGGACTGAGAAAAGGAGTTGTGGTCAACATCGAGGCAACTGTTAATTCTATACGCAAAGCTGTCGAAACCGCAGAAACTGTATCAGGAGTTGAAATAAACTCTGTTTATGTTGGCATATCAGGAGGTCATATCAAAGGATTCAACAGTATTGGTGCTTCAGGTATACGTGGCAAAGAAGTCACGAATGATGATATCGAAAGAGTTATAGATTCTGCAAAAGCAGTATATGTTCCACTTGATAGAGAAGTCCTGCATGTAATTCCAACCGGATACAGTCTTGATGGATTGAATGGTATAAAAGACCCGGTCGGAATGATTGGCTCAAGGCTTGAGGCAAAAGTATATATTCTTACAGGTGCAATTACATCCGTACAAAACTTACTTAAATGCTGCGAAAAGGCAGGACTTGAAGTAATAGACATTGTATTTGAGCCACTCGCCTCTGCTGAAGCTATATTAACAGAAGAAGAAAAAGAAATCGGGGTTGCAATTGTAGATATTGGCGGAGGCACAACAGATGTAATACTTTATAGAGATGGCTGGTTAAGACACACCTCTGTTCTTGCGGTAGGCGGAAATCATTTTACAAACGATATTGCTGTTGGGTTAGGTATTTCAGTCAATGAAGCTGAGAAAATAAAGAAAAAATTTGGGCACGCTGTTTTATCAGCAATAGATGAATCTGAGGAGATCAAGATTTCACAGACAGGTGAAATAGCAGTTATACCAAGAATGAAATTATGTGAAATTATCCATCCACGTGCAGAAGAGTTAATAGAAATTATAAGCAATGAATTAAAAACATGTTCGGGATATGAAATAGCATCATCAGGAGTTGTTCTAACAGGAGGAGGCTCTTTACTTTCAGGCTTTGATGTTCTTGCTGCGGAAATCTTCGGCCTTCCAGTAAGAATAGGTATGCCTTCTAAAATTTCTGGTCCAAAGGAATTTACCTGTAATCCTATGTACTCAACAGGAATAGGTCTGGTTCTTTATGGGTACAACACCGAAAGAGAGATGGAAATTTATCCCGCAACATTTACAGGAATATTCGGGAAAATGAAAGAATGGGTTAAAGGAATTTTTATATGAAACAAATTTAAAGAAGGAGGGGAAAGATGATCTTTGAGATTGAAGAAACAAAAGGACAGGCAGCAAAAATTAAAGTAATAGGTGTTGGAGGTGCAGGAGGAAATGCAATAAATAATATGATAGCAGGCAACCTGCATGGAGTTGAATTTATAGCAATAAACACAGATATGCAGGCTCTTGAAACCTCCCTCGCTCCGGTGAAAGTTCAGATTGGGGCAAACCTTACAAGAGGGCTTGGAGCTGGCTCAAATCCCCAGATTGGGAGGGAAGCTGCTCTTGAAGATAGCAGTTTGATTGCTGAATATCTTGAAGGTTCTGATATGGTATTCATCACTGCAGGAATGGGAGGAGGAACAGGAACAGGTGCAGGTCCTGTTATTGCAAGTATCGCAAGAGATCTTGGTGCAATTACTATAGCTGTAATAACAAGACCTTTTTTCTATGAAGGCAAGATTAGATATAACAACGCAGAAGAAGGAATCAGGGAACTCCGTAAATATGTTGATACGCTAATAGTAATACCTAACGATAAGATAGGTCTCGTAGTCGAAAAAGGGACTCCTTTGCTTAAATCTTTTGCTGTAGCAAACGATGTTTTAAAACAAGCAGTACAGGGAATCTCAGATATTATTCTTATCCCCGGACTTATAAATGTTGACTTTGCAGATGTGAAAACTATTATTCAGAATCAGGGAAGAGGTGTAATGGGAACAGGTGTTGGAAGAGGCGACACAGGCGCTCTCGATGCTGCTAAAAAAGCCATATTAAATCCATTACTGGAAGAATCCTCAATAGAAGGTGCAAAAGGGATTTTAGTAAATATAACAGGAGGGATGGAACTTGCTCTTAATGATGTTCAGGATGCTGTTTCCTACATTTATGATTCAGCGCATGAAGAAGTACACTTAATCTTTGGTGCTGTAATTGATCCGGATATAACAGACGAAGTAAGGGTAACAGTAATTGCAACAGGGTTCAGCGACCAGAAGGAAAAAGTTGAATTACCGCAGGTTAAAAAATGGAGTCCTGCTCCCTCGCCTGTAAAACAGACAATCAGTCTAAGAGGCTCAGAAAGGGTTTTATCTAAAGACCTCAAAACAAAATATGGTATTGATTTAAAAACGTCAGAGATAATGTCATATGATGATCATATAGATGTTCCTACTTTCTTACGAAAATCTCCCCAACCCCAACAAGAAGCATAATTTCCCTCCCGAGAGGGGCCTTTCCCCCTAAAAGGCCCCTCCCCCACCTCATTCAGGTATCAGGGTTAAACCTAAAAATACTATTTAAAAAGTTAAGAAATTTATCAGGCTTGCAAGCCTTTTCGTAAAAAGTAAAGCGTCGGTTTTCCTAAATCGTCAATCAAGAATCGTAAAATGTCAATCTCTGTAAAAGTTAACTCATCTTTAAGCGCACACTAAGGTATCGAAAAAATTTACAACATCTGCTTTATTATAATTGCTTTTTTTGGCTTAACAAAGGGGGGAACAACCCCCTAACCCCCTTAACAGAGGGGGAATAGGAAGGGCAACAACATCTCGCTCTAACTATCTTCCACAAAGGAAGAAGAGAAATGAATTCACACTTAGAAAAGGGGTATAACTTTAATGAATTCCCCCTTAAAAAAGGGGGATTAAGGGGGTTGTTGTAACAAAAAAATAATTTCGTAACATCTGCATTATTCTAATTGCATTTTGGGCTTAAAATTACAATCATCGGGTTAAGGGTTTGTTGATGCAAACCAGATTAAATTATTGTATTCTGAAATCATTCGGTCAGATGAAAAATAACCCATTCCGGCAACTGTTAATATCGACCTTTTCGTCCATGCTTTCTTATCTCTGTATATCTTCTCTGCACTTGTCTGACATTCAGTATATGATTCATAATCAGCAAGCACCATATGTTCATCTCTACATAACAAAGAGTCGATTAATGGTTTGAAAAGAGCGGGGTCTTTTCTGTAGAAAAATCCCGAACTTATTAAATCTATTGCTTCTTTGAGTTCAGAATGAGAATTGTAGTATTCCACTGGATTATATCCACTGCTTTTCTTTTCAATTATTTGCTCTGGAGTTAATCCAAACTTAAAGTAATTATCATGTCCGATTTCCCTGCAAATTTCATCTATCCCGCCATTCAGAGTTCCGATAGCCAGCGCACCATTCATCAAGCACTTAATATGGCTCGAAGAAAACGATTCCTTTCCTGAGGTCGAGATATGCTCAGCAATATCAGTGGCAGGGAAAATTATCTGTGCTTTTTTAACATTAAAATCCGGCAGGAAAACAACTTTGATTCTACCGGCAACATCAGGGTCTTTGTTGACTATTTCAGCGACTGAATTAATTAGTTTAATTATGAGATTTGCGATGAAATATCCTGGCGATGCTTTTCCACTGAAGATAAATACTCGAGGATATATATTCAATGAAGGGTTTTTCTTTAAGCGATTGAACACTGTTATTATATGCAATAAATTCAAATGCTGTCTTTTTTGTTCATGTATCTTACCAGCCTGTACACTAAAAATTGCTGAATCATCAATTGAGTCTCCATTATATCGTTTAATAAAATTTGAAAGTTTTATTTTATTCTTAACTCTTACATCCTGCCATTTCTTTATAAGGCCAGGGTCACCTGAAAAGGCTGCGAGTTGTTTTATATCGCCAAAATTTTTTACCCATTTATCTCCAATTGTCCTGGAAATAAGCTCGGCAAGTTCCGGATTGCTCAAAAGCAGCCATCTCCTGTGTGTAACACCTCCTGTAATATTGCGAAATCTTTCTGGGTAGATTTCACAAATATCAGGGATGAGTGTTTCTTTCAGTAATTTAGTATGTTCTTCCGAGATCCCATTAATAATATGACTGCCAATAGAAGCAAGATGTGCCATTCTAACATATTTCTGATCACTTTCATCAATTATGGAAAGACGTGAGAGTTTCTCATTATTATTTGGATACCTCAGCCATATCTCATCCAGAAATCTTTTATTTATTTCATAAATAATTTCAAGGTGTCTTGGTAGAATACTGGCAAAAACAGGCAGAGGCCATTTCTTTAGAGCTTCCTGAACAACAGCATAATTGGTATATGAAAAACTGTTTTGTGTAATATACCATGCCCTATCCCAGTCAACTCCATGCTCATCAATTAAGATTCTCATCAATTCTGCTACCGCGATTGCAGGATTTGCACTATTCAACTGAATCGCAAATGAGTCAGAAAATGAATGTATATTTTTCCATCTTAAAAGATGAAGGCGAATCAGATCCTGAAGGGCGCAGGAAACAAAAAAGTATTGCTGGGACAATCTAAGATGCTTACCAAGATATGGCTCATCATCGGGATAAATAATCTTTCCTATTGATTCAGAAGCAATTTTTTCATTTAAACGGCTCAGGTAATCTCCTGCATTGAAAGCATCATAATCAAAGGATTCAATAGCTTCGGTCTTCCAGAGACGAAGCAGATTTATTTTATTTGTTTTATAACCTGTAACAGGAATATCATAAGCAATTCCTTTTACAGCAAATTTCGGCATCCATTTTACTTTGAAATTATTATGTTCGTCATAATACGATTCTGTACAGCCACCAAGCTTTACTATATAAGAAATATCGCTCCTTAAAATTTCCCAGGGATTTCCCGAATTTAGCCATTTATCTGTTTTTTCAATCTGCCATCCGTCCTGAAAATCCTGTTCAAATTGTCCGAATTCATATCTTATACCATATCCTATCGCAGGAATTCCAAGTGTAGTTATCGAATCAAGAGAGGAGGCTGCAAAACTACCGGCTCTACCATATCCGAGTCCTGGTTCAGATTCTGACATTGTAATTTTCTTTAAATCGAGTCCTAATTCCTGAACTGCTTGAGATACTTCAGAATAAACATCAAGATTTATAATGTTCATTTCAAGCTGCGGACCCAGGAGAAATTCATCGGACAAAAAAACAACAACCTTTATGTCTTCGGTAAATTCCTGAACAGAATTAACCCACCTTTTAATCATCATGTCCCTGATTGTATAAGAGAGAGCAAGATACCAGTCATTAACAGTAGCTGAATGAGGGAGTCTTGCAAGATTATAGAAAAGGTTATTTAAAATTGATTCCTTGATTGAACATACATCAGTCTTTTCATTAATATTCTCTTTATATTTATCGGGTAATTGCTGAGATTTTTCCTTTTTGCTTTGCATTTAATCCTTCCTTAATAACTTATTTTATTTATAATCTGTAATGAAACATTTAAAGTTATAATGTTTATATTATCAGATATTTCTCCTCTTTTAGCAAAAAAATATATTTCTTATAATTAAGTAAACAAGGATTCTGGATGGCTTGAAAAAGCAAATATATAAGCTTTAAAATTTTCTATGTCTATTTTAAAAACAATTGTCGATAGAAAAAGGGAAAAGCTTATACAGACAAAATGCAAAATACCCCTTTATGATTTGAAAAGAAAAATATCTGATTCAGGTAACCCTTTGGATTTTGGTAGTTCTATCAAGCGCAATTCGAACAATATAAAACTCATAGCCGAGATAAAAAAGGCTTCTCCATCTAAAGGTATCATTCGTAAAGATTTTGATCCTTTAAAAATAGGAAAAATCTATCAGGAAAAAGCCGTTGATGCAGTTTCTATACTTACTGAGGAAGATTATTTTCAGGGAAGTCTGTTATTTATCCCTGAAGTGAAAAAGTTTTTAACAAAGCCTGTTTTAAGAAAGGATTTTATCTTTGATGAATATCAGATATATGAAGCAAGAGCATATCAGGCTGATGCTGTATTACTTATAGCAGCAATACTCGAAAAAAATCAGGCCTCTGAATATATTCATCTTTCAGAAGAACTCGGTTTATCGGTACTCTTTGAAGTGCATGATTTTAAAGAACTTGAGACCGCTCTTTATCTTGACTGTAAAATTATTGGAATTAATAACAGAAATCTGAAGACACTGCAAATTGATATTAACACAACTTTTAACCTGAAAAAAGAAATACCACCTGACAAAATTGTTGTGAGTGAAAGCGGTATAAAAAATTACAATGATGTATTAAAGCTTCAGGAACATGGTATAGATGCAATGCTTATTGGTACAGCATTGATGGAATCTTCTGATATTGGTAAGAAAATTGATGAGCTAAAAGGGAGATTATGATAAAATAGTACGTGGGAGTAAAAGTTAAAATATGTGGCATTACTAATCTTGATGATGCCCTCGCAGCAATAGATTCAGGAGCCGATGCGATTGGCTTTGTATTTTTCGAAAAGAGTCCTCGATGGATTTCTTACAGAAATGCTGAATTAATTATTAAAAAACTTCCTCCATTTGTAACTACTATCGGTGTTTTTGTCAACCAGAGCCCCGTGCAGATCAAGGAAATCGTATCAAATATCAAGATAGACGCCTTACAGGTCTATGAACAGGAAATTGCAAAATTGAGCGATTTCTCAAGGCAAATAATAAAAGTAATTAGAATCAAATCCCTTCAGAGTCTCGACCCGTTGATTAATTTTAAAGACAATGTTTCAGCTTTCTTACTGGATGCATATTCACCGGATTCCCTTGGTGGCACTGGCAAGGTTTTCAACTGGGATATAGCTGTTGAAGCAAAAAAATTTGGAAGAATTATTCTCGCGGGAGGGTTGAATCCTGAAAATATTTCTGAAGCGATTAGATATGTGAGACCTTATGGTGTTGATGTGAGCGGAGGTGTTGAAGCTGAAAAAGGCAAAAAAGACCTGAAGAAATTGAAATTATTCATTGAAAGAGCAAAAGCTGCATAGTTCATTTTAGTTTTTTAAAGTCCGAACATACTCTCACAATAGTCTTAACATTGCCTCTCGGATTAAAATCCCCTATAACTTCAAGAAATCTTGGTTTGAGTTTCTTATTAAGCTCATTAAAAATCTTATTTGTAACTTCTTCGTGTGAAATATAAGTATTACGATATGAATTAAGATAGAGCTTAAGGGATTTTAACTCTACGATCTTTTTATCAGGAACATATGTAATTTTTATTGTTGCAAAATCAGGATAACCTGAACGTGGACATAGACAGGTAAATTCAGGAAATGAAATATTTATTTCATAATCCCGTTCTGTATCAGGATTATCCCACATTTCAATATGCGCCTTTTTGATTGTTTCTTCACCATATCTCATATAATCATCTTAAACAACCTTGACTTTATTTTCAAGAAAAAACTAAAATATTAATTCTGAATTATGGCAACATATACAACATATCATCCACATAACCGTAAAAGGAAAAAGACACACGGCTTTTTGGAGAGAATGAGCTCTTCAGGCGGTCGCAAGGTTCTCAAAAGAAGAAGGGATAAAGGACGCAAGAGACTGACTGTCTGATGAATCAGCAGTCATTAAGAACCTTAACGAAAAGAAGGGACTTTGATTTAGTATTTAAAAAAGCAAGAAATCAGAGTTCCAGATATCTCGTAATTTATGCGATGCCGAACAGCCTGAACTTCAGTCGTTTCGGTCTTGCTGTAAGCAAGAAAATCGGCAAAGCAGTTATAAGAAACAGAGTTAAGCGTCTTCTTAGGGAATCTTTGAGAGCTCTATCAAATGAAATACCGGTGCCATGTGATATTGTCATAGTCGCACGAAAACTGGCTCCAGAAGGCACGCTTGATGATTTTATTAATGATATTAGAATGGCTTTGTTAAGGTTTAAAGATGAAGGTATTTTTAATACTGCTGATTAAATTGTATAAATATTGTTTATCTCCCATTTTTCCCTCGAGTTGCCGTTTTTTTCCTTCATGTTCGCAATATTCTATAGAGGCTATTAATAAATATGGAGTATTAAAGGGAATTTTTTTATCTTTCAGGAGGATATTAAGGTGTCACCCGTTCCATCCCGGCGGGTATGACCCCGTCAAATAAATTATGGAAAAAAGAGCATTAATAGCTGTTGCGCTTTCTTTTTTAATACTTTTTGCATATCAGTATTTTTTTGTCAAACCTGAACCGCAACCGCAGCAGGTTCAGAAACCTTCGGGTACTGAACAGAAACCTTTAGAGCCAGCTTCAGAGGTTCAACCAAAACCTTTACTGGAAATACAAACAAAAAATATCCCTTCTGAAGAAAAAGAAATAACCGTGGAAACAGATCTATACTCAGCGGTATTCTCCAGCAAAGGAGCTACAATCAAATATTTTGAACTTAAAAAGTATAAAGACAATAAAGGCAAAAACGTTGTTTTGTTGAAATCAACCGGTGAAATCCCTGCTCTCGGAATTGGTTCAAAGGAAGAATTTGAGCTATCAAATGCTTCCTTCAACTCGATGGGTAAAGATATAAAACTTGACAATAATAAGAAATCTGACTCATTAACTTTTGAATATGCTTCATCCGGTTTCAGTGTTAGAAGAACATTTACTTTCTATAATGATAGTTACAAAATTGATATTAAGGATGAACTCTCCGGGCCATCTGAATACTGGATTACTGTTGGAACAGATTTTGGTATTCATGATAAAACAGATACCTCTACACATTACGGGCCTGTTCTTTTAAAAGATGATACTGACAGGCTTGAATTTTCACCGAAGGACTTAAATGAACCAAAAACTTTTAAAGGTCAGATTAAATGGATAGCTCAGGAAGACAAATATTTCTTTGCATCAATTGTTCCTTTAAATTCCATGGATGAAGCAAGAGTCTGGAAAGCAAAAGAATCACCTGTGATCGCATTGAAAGGCAAAGCAGGTATAAACAGTTTTATGCTTTATGCCGGTCCAAAGGAGTATGATACACTTAAAGCCTTAAACAGAGGACTCGAACACATTATTGATTTTGGATTCTTTTCAATCCTTGCTGTTCCGCTTTTCTGGGTTTTGAAAATGCTTTATAAAATAACAGGCAACTATGGATGGGCAATCGTATTACTAACAATTATTGTAAGAATTCCCTTTATACCTTTAATTAATAAAAGCCAGAAATCCATGAAAAAACTTCAGGAAATTCAGCCAAGAATGGCAGAGATCAGAGAGAAATACAAAAAAGATCCGCAGAGAATGCAGCGTGAGATGATGGAAATTTACAAAACACACAAGGTTAACCCGCTTGGTGGTTGTCTGCCAATTTTACTTCAAATACCTGTATTTTTTGCTCTTTATAAAATATTGCTCATATCAATTGAATTAAGAGGTGCTCCATATATTTTCTGGATTAAAGACCTCTCTGCACCAGATACTTTATTCGGCCATCTTCCTGCGTGGTTACCATTGATAGGTGGATTTGCTGTTGGTCCCCTTCCTATTCTTATGGGAGCAACCATGCTTATACAACAGAAGATGACACCTACAAGCATGGATCCGATGCAAAACAGATTAATGCTCTTTATGCCTGTCATTTTTACTTTTCTTTTCCTTAATTTTGCATCCGGCCTTGTATTATACTGGCTCGTAAATAATATATTCAGCATAGCCCAGCAGGTATATGTCAATCAAAAAATGGCAAAAGAGTCTGCATCTTAATTCCTGATGTTAATTTGATATATACTAATTATTGATGTTTGACGATGATACAATAGCCGCCATTTCCACTCCTCTTGGTGAAGGTGGAATAGGTATTATAAGATTAAGTGGGAACAAGGCTATAAGTATTGTTGAAAAGTTATTTTCATCACCCAAGAACAAAACCCTTTCCGGTTTAAGGTCCCACAGAATAATTTATGGTTTTATCACTGAGCCTTCTTCAAAAAGAAAAATAGATGAAGTCCTGATTACTCTGATGAAAGCTCCCTATTCTTACACAAGAGAAGATGTAGTTGAAATAAACTGCCATGGTGGAATGATTACTTTGAAGAGGATTCTCGAACTTGTAATTCATGCAGGTGCAAGACTTGCAGAACCAGGAGAATTCACAAAAAGAGCATTCCTGAATGGAAGAATTGATTTAACACAGGCTGAAGCAGTTATCGACTTAATTCGTTCAAAAACAGATGAAAGCAGACGAATTGCTCTCGAGCAACTTCAGGGCGGTTTGTTCGAAAAAATTTCCGAGATCAGAGATAAAATTACTGAAAAGTGCGTTCACCTCGAAGCTTATATAGATTTTCCTGAAGACGAGATTGAAACTTCTTCTAAAGAAGAAATATTACAATCAATAAATGCAATCTGCGAAGAATTGAAAAATATGCTAAAAACTTATGAAGAAGCAAGGTTTTTCAGAGAAGGACTTGCCACAGCCATTGTAGGAAGACCAAATGTTGGGAAATCTTCCTTATTGAATGCTTTATTGATGAAAGACAGGGCTATAGTAACATCAACGCCTGGAACAACCAGGGATGTAATTGAAGAATACCTGAATATTAAAGGCCTTCCTTTAAGGATTATGGATACTGCAGGGATAAGAGATGTTGAAGATTCCATTGAAAAAGAAGGCGTCAGGAGGAGTCTGAAAAGCATTGAAAGCGCAGACTTTGTTATAGCTATTTTTGATAGTAGTCAGGCTTTAACAAAAGAAGATAGAGAAGTCATTGAAAAAGTGAAAAATAAAAATACAATATATGTTCTAAACAAATGCGATCTGCCCTCTTTAATTGATAAAGAAACCATTTCTGAATTCATACATGATCGAACTAAAATTCTTACAATATCTGCATTGAATGGTACAGGAATAGAAGAGCTAAAAGAAAATATTTTTACTAATTGTATTAAAGACTGGCCTGAAGAAAGAGAAGGCGTTGTCATATCCAATATACGACATAAAATATCAATAGAAAAAGCAGCCTCATCACTCGAGAGAGCATCATCAGCATTGAAAGAAAATCAACCTCTTGAAATTGTATCAATTGAGTTAAGGGAAGCTCTTGATGCTCTCGGTGAAATTGTTGGGGTAATAACAACTGAAGATATTCTTAATAAAATATTCAGTGAATTCTGTATCGGGAAATAGCTATCGCAATAGAAAAGTTAAAAAGCTATCAATCTTGCGAGCTGTAAAGCTTATAAACCTTTATTTAAAAAATGCAGATATTGAGAAGAAGTTTATTTTGTTACAACAACCCCCTTAATCCCCCTTTTTTAAGGGGGAATTTTTAAGGGTTGTCCCCCCTTTGGCAAGGGGTCAGGGGGTTGTTACCCTTTGCTCTCTGCTATTTAAATATCTTATTTTGTTTCAGTAATAGAGTAGTAGTTATATTTAATTCCCGGAAAATTTCTGCAAACCCCCGATGACCTTTATATTGTAAATTATTAAATTTATAAGGTAAAATTTATAATCTATTTATTAATTAAATGGAGTGAAATATGGAATGCATACAAAGTAAGAATTTAAAAATATGTACCTGTACATATGAACCATGCGATAAAAAAGGTAAATGTTGTGAATGTATTCTTTACCACAGACGTCAGGGTGAATTGCCCGGGTGTTTCTTCGATAAAGAATACGAAAAAACTTATGACCGTTCAATCGCAAACTTTCTACGAATGCACAAAAAATAATAATTCTAAGTACCAGAATTTTTAAAGATATATTTTAGAGTCAGGCTTTTAAATATCACTTTTAAAAATTGTATTTTTAGCCGGTGTGGTGGAATTGGCAGACGCGCCGGACTCAAAATCCGGTGGGGGCAACTCCGTGTGGGTTCGACTCCCACCACCGGCACCAGAAAATGGAATTAAAATCTCCTTTATACAAACGAATATTTGATCTTAGCGTTCTAATTTCAGCGCATGTGATTCTTTTTCCACTCTGGTTTGCACTCTGGATAATTATCCCGCTATTGATTTTTCTCGAAGATGGTCTCCCTGTTTTTTATGGACAGAAAAGAGCAGGAATGGGTAGAAAAGAATTTATTGTATATAAGTTCCGGACAATGATTAAGGGAGCAGATAAAATCGGGGATTCATGGACAATTGAAAATGATCCAAGATTAACAAAAGTCGGCAAAATTCTAAGGAAAACAGCTCTTGATGAATTGCCGAGTTTATTGAATATTTTCAAAGGGGATATGAGCTTTGTTGGACCAAGAGCCCTTGCAGTCGATGAGCAAAAGCTTCTTGAAAATAAAATCCCTGATTTTGCCAGGAGATTGTCTGTAAGACCCGGGCTTACCGGACTGGCACAGGTCTATAATCCCGAGGACGACCCATTTTTGAAAATAAAATATGACCTGGAATATATTGAGAAAATGTCTTTATGGCTTGATATAAAATTAATGTTTCTTTCTGTACGAAATACAATTACCGGGAGATGGGATAAAAGGAAAGGTAAAGAATCAATGAAAGGAAGATAGTTCAGGCCATTATTTAAGAAAATTTTTTTCATTTAAAAGAATGAATAAAGAAAATGCTGCTGAACTTTTAAAAAAGGGATTTTTAGAATTAAATCTTTCTTTGTCCGAAAACCAGATACAGACTTTCATTATTTATCTTAATGAATTAAAAAAATGGAATAAAGCATACAATCTTACTGGAATATTAGATGACAGAGAGATAATTATCAAACATTTCCTTGACTCTTTACTTTATCTCAAAGCACTCCCTCAAGAAGAAATTAAACTTGCTGATATTGGTAGCGGAGCAGGTTTCCCCGGAATACCTGTAAAAATAATAAGGCCTGAAATAAAAATGTTCTTAATAGAGTCCTCACTTAAAAAAACTGTTTTTCTAAGGCATATTATATGGAAACTCGGACTTAAAAATATAAGCGTAATACAGAATCGAATTGAAAAAGTATTAGTCAATCATGATTTAGAACAGCCTGTTGATGTTGCTGTTACCAGAGCTTTGTTCGGTATTCGGGATTTTCTAAAGAAGGCTTCCCACATAATCAAGAAAGATGGCATTCTGGTTCTGAACAAAGGGCAAAAAATAGAGGAAGAAATTAAAGAACTGAAAGATGTAAAAAGCAAAATTATACCTGTTTATTTACCTTTAACTGATATAAAAAGAAATATAATTGTGATATGCCTCTCAAATTCTGATTAATTTTGCATATCCTTCTGCAATAATTGTATTGTCTGTTTTTCTTATTTCTGAACGCGTCTCGATTATTTTCTTTTTGTTTTTTTCTATAAAAGCCTCGACTAAAGCATGTTCATCAACCATTAAAGGATTGCGGAATCTGATAGTGATCTCAGCAGTGACAGCAGGCATATTTTGCAATAAAGCTGCCTTGACCATTGCTTCATCAAGTATTGTGGATATTATTCCACCATGGATTATATCCCTATAACCCTGATGTGATTTTTTTAAAATAAATTCACTTATAACTTTCCCATCATGAAGTGAAAAATCAAGCTGTAGCCCGAAAGGATTATTTTTCCCGCAAACAAAACAATAATGGTCATCTTCAAGAATAATATTTTTAGAAAACATTCTTCTTTAACCTAAAAATGTGAAATTAAAATGAAGCAGATGTTGCAAAAAGTTTTACTTATTCATTTTATCGAGGAATTCTTTATTGTTCTTGGTACCCATGAGTTTGCCAAGTAAAAATTCCATGCTTTCAACAGTGCTCAGCGGAGTTAAAACTTTTCTAAGTATCCACATCTTATTAAGTACATCTTTATCAACGAGGAGTTCTTCTTTACGTGTTCCTGAAGCATTAATATCAATGCTCGGGAATATCCTCTTGTCAACGAGTTTTCTATCAAGATGCAATTCCATATTGCCTGTGCCTTTAAATTCTTCAAATATAACATCATCCATTCTGCTACCTGTATCAACCAGTGCTGTAGCAAGAATTGTAAGACTGCCTCCATCTTCGATATTTCTCGCTGTTCCAAAAAATCTCTTGGGTCTTTGCAGTGCGTTAGAATCAAGACCTCCTGATAGAACCTTACCGCTTGCGGGTATTACAGAGTTATACGCGCGTGCCAATCTCGTTATACTATCAAGGAGTATTACTACATTCCTTTTGCATTCAACAAGTCTTTTTGCTCTTTCGACAACCATTTCAGAGACCTGGCAGTGACGCTGTGGAGGCTCATCGAATGTAGAACTGATAATTTCAGCAGTAGGCACCTGCCTCTTCCAGTCAGTAACTTCCTCGGGTCTTTCATCGATCAGCAGTATTATCAGGTGAATGTCACGATGATTTTTCTTGATTGCTTTTGCTATGGATTGTAACAGCATTGTTTTACCAGTTCTTGGTGCTGCAACAATCATGCCTCTTTGCCCCATACCTATCGGCGTAATTAAATCCATAACTCTCGTGCAGTAATCATTTGGGTCATAATCAAGTTTTATTTTTTCGGTTGGATAATAAGGAATCAGGTTATCAAACAAAGGTCGTTTTATATTTTCATCAGGAGATTCATGGTTTATTGCTTCTACTTTAAGCAAAGCAAAATATCGTTCACTTTCTTTCGGTGGCCTTATCTGGCCGGAGACAAGATCTCCTGTCCTGAGATTAAAACGCCTGATCTGAGACGGAGAAACATATATATCATCCGGTCCTGGCAAATAACTGTAATCAGGGGACCTCAGGAACCCAAACCCATCTGGAAGAATTTCAAGCACCCCTTCTGAAAAAACATATCCTGTTTTCTCTGTTTGAGCCTGAAGTATTGCGAATATAAGGTCCTGTTTTCGCATACTGCTTGCCCCCTCAACATTAAGTTCACGAGCAACTTCTGTCAGTTCATCAATTGTTTTTTCTTTGAGAGCAGAGATGGGCATGTTTTCTGTCATAACGTTTTTCTTTGGGTTATCCATAATTATTTAACTCCTATTGGATTATGTTTTGGTGGTTTTGTAACCCGGTAGGACTTTGCCTATCCAGGAAGGTTTATACATTTATTATAAAGTAGAATATTCTTTTCATAAAATACAAAAATATTAAAGAATTTGTCAATAGTCTGGCATGAAAGACTAAATTAATTTATAAAATATTTGCTTTATAAAAAGATTAGTTTAGTTATATACTAAAAAAACTAATAAGAAAAGAGCGTAAAATATTCTTTGTTGTTAAGTCCTCAGGAGGTATTTAAAATGGAAGAAATGTTAAAAACTGAAGATTTGTGGGTTTCAATCGAGAATAGACAGGTATTAAAAGGCGTATATTTCTCAATGAACTACGGAGAAATAAATGTGCTTTTCGGTCCTAATGGCGCAGGCAAAACAACTTTAATGATGACATTAATGGGGTTCCCGAAATACAAAATAGACCAGGGCAAGATATATTTCAAAGGTGAAGATATAACGCACCTTGACCTGTATGAAAGAGCAAGACTCGGTCTCGGAATATCCTTTCAAAGACCTCCTACGGTTAAAGGTGTAAGCCTCGAAAAATTGATAGGAATTATTAATACAAACGGGCGGAGCAAAGAATATCTTGATTCCATTATAGAGAAATTAAATCTCTCAGGACACATGCAAAGAGGTTTAAATGATGGCTTTTCAGGGGGGGAAATGAAAAGGTCTGAATTGCTTCAATTAATGGTGCAAAGACCTGATCTGGTACTAATAGATGAGCCTGAATCAGGTGTTGATATAGAAAATATAGCATTGGTTGGTGAGGCAATAAATTCATTGCTCGGTAAAGACAAGGTAAAAGACAAGAAACGTAGCGCAATAATTATTACTCATACGGGATATATTCTTGATTTTGTAAATGCTGATAAGGGATACATTGTCTTTGACGGAAAACTCCTTTGTAGAGGCAACCCGAGAGATATACTTTCAGAAATCAAAAAGCATGGTTACAGGAGGTGTGCAGAATGCCGGTAAGAAAGGAATATTTAAAAGAAATAGAGGAAAAAGCATTAAAGGCAAAGGATAAAAAAGCACTTTATGGTCCAGATATTGAACTTGAAAAATATACACAATATATCGAAAGAGGTAAAATTGAAAGTCTTGAAAGTCTTTCCAGGCAGGTTAAAGAAGCTGCTATTTTAACAGGCATAAGTCTCGAGGAAAAAGAACGGGCAGGTTCCTATATGCAGATAGACCAATCAGTAGTTTATGAAAGCCTGAATAAATCCTATGAAGGACAGCTTGAAATAATGAGCACATCGGATGCTATTGAAAAATATGACTGGATGGAAGAGTATTTCTGGAAAGCTGTTCCTGTTGATATGGATAAATATACAGCCCAGGTTGCTCTGAATATGACACATGGATATTTTATACGTGTTTTCCCGAACCAGAAACCTCAGTATCCAGTTCAATCCTGTTTGCTCGTGGCTGAAAATTATGTGAGCCAGAATGTTCACAATATAATAATTGTGGAAGAAGGAGCAGAATTACAGGTAATCACAGGATGTTCTTTATCAAAAAGTGACGCTGAGGGAATACATCTGGGAATTTCAGAATTTTATATTAAAAAAGGCGGAAAACTGTTTTTTACAATGATACATAACTGGGCAGATAATTTTCATGTTAGACCAAGAACAAAAATTATAGTCGAGGAAGAAGGCTCCTACATCAATAACTATGTTCTTCTTAAACCGGTAAAATCAATTCAATCTTTTCCAGTTGCATACCTTAAAGGAGACCGTTCTTCTGCAAAATTCAACACAGTGGTTTATGGACTGAAGGATTCATATATTGACCTCGGTTCAAGAATAATTCTCGAAGGTGAAGATACACGTGGCGAATCTGTTGCAAGAACAATAGGTGCTGATGAAAGTGTTATTTATTCAAGGGGAGATCTCATAGCAAAAACAAAAGGATACTGTCTTGCCCACCTTGATTGTAGAGGTATAATATTTTCCAGAAAATCTAAAATATTCGCAATTCCGGAACTTGTATCAGAGGGTTCTATGAAATCAGAGCTTTCACATGAAGCATCCATAGGACCAATTGCTGAGGAACAGGTAGAATATCTTATGTCCAGAGGAATATCAAAAGATGATGCTGTTTCGGTTATTACTTCAGGATTTTTGAATCTGGATATCCCCTATATTCCTGAATTTCTTGATAAAAATATAAAGGAGGTAATAAAAGCCACTGCAAAAGATGCACTTTAACCCTGAAAATGCAGTTGCAACAGTGCAGGTCTCAAAAATATTTTTCAAATACCTATAGCTCTATTTATGACACAAAACCATGGAACCTGGCTTCGCCATACGCCTTCGCACATAAAGCTTTCTCAATTCTTCTAAAACTAACAATGTGATACTGAAAGGAACCGGCACAAGCCAGGTCTCGAAGCTTACAGGTGCTGTTGCAAATATTTTATTCCCAAATGGATGGTAAACAATAAATACTAAAAGTAAAATTTCAACCATTATGCCGAAAAATATAAGTCTATTTGAAAAGAATCCTGTCTGAAAGATAGACAATCTTGAAGAACGACAGGCAAAAACATTGCCTATCTGTGTAATAATTATTGCAGTTAAACATGCTGTTGTAGCTTGCAGATAAAGGTTATCATCAGGACTAAGAATTGTACCCCGGAGCCAGCCGCCATTATGTAAAACCCAGAAAAAGCCAAACATACATGCTGCTGCTTCAATTGGTCCGAGAAAAAAATATGCTCTGAGAATCAAAGGCAGATCAAGAAGCCTTTTTTTGAGCTTTCTCGGTGGTTGCTTCATAACATCAGATGAAGGCTTTTCAGCGCCCAATGCTAAGGCAGGCAGCATATCAGTCCCGAGATCAACAGCAAGTATCTGGATTATTGTCAGAGGCAAAGGTATCTTAAATAATATATACGCAAGATATGGAACTGCTTCAGGTATATTTGAAGCAAAGATATAGGTTATAAATTTTTTAATATTATCAAAAACAGTTCTTCCTTCTTCAACAGCATTGACAATAGTTGCAAAATTATCATCAAGCAAAATAATATCCGCTGCCTCTTTTGCTACATCTGTGCCTGTAATTCCCATTGCCAATCCAATATCAGCTTTTTTCAATGCTGGTGCATCGTTCACTCCATCACCTGTTACAGCAACTATCTCGCCTTCTTCTTTTAGTAAGGAAACAACCCTTAATTTGTGTTTCGGGGTCATCCTTGTAAATATAATTTCTTCAGCCTTGAGTTTTTCTATCAGTTCCTTATCAGACATTTTATTAAATTCATGTCCTTCAATTATTATCGGATTTCCTTTTATCAAGCCAATTTCTCTTGAAATAGCCACTGCTGTTCTGCTACTATCACCGGTTATCATTATGATTTTTATTCCTGCTTCATTACATTTTTCAATGGCTTCCTTTACTTCCGGTCTTGGCGGGTCTTCGAGTCCTATCAATCCTGCAAATGTCATGTTATTTTCAACTTCATCAATTTCAGGGTTTTCGCTAATTCCTGCATCTTTATATGCAAAAGCAAGGACTCTCAATCCCATATCCATCATACTGTGGCATGCATCTGTTATTGTCCTTCTTGAATATTCATCAAATGGCATTTTTCTGTCACCAATAATGAAGTCATTGCATAAAGGAAGGAGACCCTCTATTGCTCCTTTTGTAAAAGCTATAATTTCGTCTTCAAACATATTAACCGTTGTCATCCTTTTTCTATCAGGATCAAAAGGAAATTCTCTTAAACGTTTTGCTTTTAAATCTCCTATTCTTTCTTTTGCGAGTTTTAACAGAGCGATTTCTGTAGGATCACCTTTATACTGTCCATCTATAAAACGAGCATTATTGCAAAAATAGGAAATTCTGAGCAATTTATTTGCCATACCATCTTTCAATTCATTAACATCAATGAGCATATTGTTAGAATAGATTTTTACTGCAGACATTTTATTTTGTGTAAGTGTACCTGTTTTATCTGTACAGATAACTGTTACAGCGCCTAGGGTCTCAACAGATGTGAGAGTTTTTATCAATGCCTTTCTTCTTGCCATTCTCTGACCTGCCATCGCAAGTGATAAGGTCATTGTTGGAAGTAAACCTTCAGGGATAAGTGCGACTGTTATACCAATCGCAAAAATAAAATTATTCCAGAAACTTCTTCCTATTACGAACCCGAGTAAAAAAAAGAATATACCAACAACAGCGGCTATTGTCGCAAGAATTCTGGTTGTTCTGATGATTTCTTTTTGAAGTGGACTGAGCCCTGAAGTCACAGCACCGGTCAAATGTGCGATGCGTCCGAATTCTGTGCTCATTCCTGTTGAAAAAACAACAGCTTTGCCAGAGCCATTTGTAACTGTTGTGCCTGCAAAAACAATATTCGGACTTCTTATGAAATCTCCGTTAAACGGCTCATTATTTCTTGAAACAGGTTCAGACTCACCTGTAAGAGAAGCATTGTTAACTCTAAGATCAGAGGTCTCTATCAATCTGGCATCTGCAGGAATCTTATCACCTTCAGAAAGTAGTATTATGTCTCCGGGGACAATCTCTCTTGCATAAATTTCTTTTTCCCTGTTATCTCTCAATACTCTTACATGAAATGGAAGGAGTTTTTTCAAAGCTTCAAGAGCTTTTTCTGCTTTATATTCCTGTATAAAAGAGAAAATAGCATTTATAAATATTACAGCTACAATAGCTATTCCGAGTGTAAGCATACCCTCGCCTGGATGAAGGTATTCGGATAAAAAACTCAATGCAGCGGCAACCCAGAGAAGTATAGCAAGAAAGTGTGTAAACTGGGATAAAAAATTTAAGTATAAAGGCTTTTTCTTGATTTCCTTAATCTCATTTGGACCGTATTCAGAAAAACGGCTCAGTGCTTCCTGCTCTGTAAGCCCTTCTTCTGAAGTCATAAGACTCCTGAAAACTTCATCTATTGGAAGATTGTGTATTTTCATTTAAGATTTGCTTCTTGCTTTCAAGACAATCAGGTCGCACGGAGTTTCTCTAAGCACTTCCTCAACAGGATTACCGCTGATAATACTTTTTAAAAGGCTCCTTTCGCTTGCTCCCATTATAATTAAATCATTTCTTTTGTGAGCAGCTTCTATTGTTATTGCTTTTGGAATTGAGCCATAGCTGGTTCGTTTTTCATTAATAATTATGTAGCTGCTTAAGTGTTCAGTAAATGTCTCAATATCCTTAGGTATATTTTTCTCTCTGACAGCAGGATTGAGGTATAGCTTTCCATGAAAAAAATCTGCAAGAGGTTCAGGGCAATGAAATATGGTTACTTTTGAATTAAAACATGAAGCAAGTTTTCCAACAAAAAAAGCTCTTTCCTTGATATCTCTCATCATGCCTTTTAAAGGTACAAGAATATTTCCAGGATGAATTCTACCCATACGAACTATTCTTACCATGGCAACAGAACATGGCATTCTCAATATCAATTCTCTTGCAATTGTTTTTGTAAAAAAACGTTTTGATACATCTTCCCTTCGTGTGGCAGTGAAAACTAAATCTATATGTTCATCCCTGACAATATTGTATATATTCTTAAATGGCTCTCCTTTTTCTGTAATGCTCCTGACTTCAATGCCTCTACTTTCTGCATCTATAAAAAGCCTTTCAAGTGCTGACTCAGCTCTTTTAAAAGTATTTCTTTCAATTCCTTCCTTTGCAACAAAAACAAGAAAAAGTTTGGCATTGCATGATTGTGAAAGAGCCAGCGCATAGCGGGCAGCAAGTTCTGAATTCGTGAATTCATTGACAGCTGCAAGAATCTTTTCGTACATGATTAAAATTATAGTCAGTAAATATCTAAATCTCAAGACACCGGTGTAATTGAAAATAACTTTTTAGACATGATAAAATATCAGCTCTGTATTTCTACATTTAAAATAAACAAATGAAAAGAATAATACCATTCAAAGGAATTCTTTATAATACATCAAAAGTATCAATGGAGGATGTTCTTGCACCCCCATACGATATTATTACACCTGAATATAGAGAAGCTCTTTATATGCAGAGTCCCTATAATATTGTCAGGATTGATTTTGGAAAAGAATTGCCT